>Ga0265798_10005187_pt1 | contig 17630 bp, 17 predicted proteins | sample P3T30metagenome_FD_192430 | JGI IMG/M metagenome (GOLD analysis project Ga0265798, IMG submission 192430) | Plant litter microbial communities from East Loma Ridge, Irvine, California - P3 T30 | ecosystem: Environmental > Terrestrial > Plant litter > Unclassified | place: USA: California... | reverse complement strand
GCCGCGGTGCGGCGCCAGCTGCTTGCACAGGTCGGGAATGCGGGCGACGTCGGACGGCTTCTTGGTCGTCATCGGATAGGCCGTGACGCCTTCCTGGGCGTCGTACCAGGCGGCCCAGGCGGCGGTGGCGACAGGGTCGGCCAGGTCGGTCTTGTTCAGGACCTTCAGGCAGGGTTTGTTGCGGAACTTGCGCAGTTCCTCGACCATCGGGTTGCTGCTCGCCTGCGGCAATCTAGCGTCCAGGACCTCGATGACCACATCGGTGTTTTCCATCTGCTCCGCGGCCTGCTTGCGGGCAGCGGCCATGTGGCCCGGGAACCATTGAATCGACATACTTATTCTCAATAATCTGCGTACAAGACGCTATTTTACGCTGGCGAAGGCGGCGAGCTCCTGTTCGCTGAAGGTCGGGTTGGCGACGGCCTGCCGTAGCAGTTCCGCAAAATCGCCGCGGCGCAGCAATTCCAGGTCCTGGTGCTGGCGCCCGAGCGCGCGCTGGATCAGGGGGTGCGCCAGCAGCAGCGCCTCCTTTTTCGGGGTATTCGGCACCACGCCGGTGATGGTCACGGCGGCCTGGTCGGTGGCATCGTACTCACGCCCGACCGCCGCTTCGGCCTGGCCGGGATCGCCCACCAGCAGGCAGCGGATCGCATAGGCCAGCGCGGCCAGGCCGTCCTCGGCCATGGAGGCCAGCAGGCCGCCGCCGGCATCCTCGCCGGGGATCATGGCCATGACTTCGTCGTGCACCGCCGGCCAGGGCTGCTGCCCCGGATCGCCGGACAGGATGCATTGCCACAGTTCGGCGACGATGTCGCGTGCACGCCCCTCCCGTCCGGTGCCCTGGAGGACGGCAAAGCGCTCGCAGGCCGGCATCAGCCGGGTTGCCGCCGCGGCCGCGCAGGCCAGCCGCGTCTCGTGCGGCAATGCCGCCAGCTTCTTCAGAAGGCCATCCTTGTCGTAGCTAAGAATCGTATCTGCCATCCTCCCATTCTACCGTGCAGCCGGCTTTGGACCGCACTCGCTCGGCGGCAGCGGCTGGCCGGGGTCGAAAGCCTGCAGCTCATTCTGCGCCAGCTTGAGGTCTTTTGCGAACTCGGTCAGGTAGCGTGTCCGCTCTTCGCTTTGCCATTCGGCATCGGAAAAACCCTTTAGAGGATGATTCTTGCTCGTGAAGACCTTGCCTTCCAGGCGAGGCATCAGGGCACGGTCGGGGTCCGTGTTTTCCTTCAGCAGGTAACCGTCGACGTCGCGCAGGGTCAGCGGCAGCGCCGCCGCCTGGTCGCGCATCAGCTTGCCGAACATGGTCAGTTTCACCACGTTGGGGCCGGGGCCGAGCAGGTCGTTGAAAGTCAGCAGCGCAAACGGTTTGCCGCGCGCATCGTCGACCCGGCCGCTGATCACGTAGCGACCGGGCATGCGCACCTCGACCGGCAGGATGAAGACCAGCGAACCGTTTTCCACCGCCTCGCGCACCTGCCCGGTCCAGACCGCCGGCAGCTCGGGCGTGTAGATCACGTCGAACACCACGATGCCGTTCTTGCCGTTGACGTTGTAGCTGACCTGGGTGCGGACGGTGCCGTTGAAGCCGGCCAGGCCGGTCTGCGCGGGCGCCAGCACCCCGGCGAAGGCGCCGTCGTTCGGCACCGGATCCGAACCGCTGCCGTCGTCGGCGAAGGGGATGCTGACCTGCGGCGTCTGGCGCGCGCCCGTGAAGGTGATGCCCTGCGCGATGGCGCGCGTGATCACCAGCGGCTGCACCTGGCCGGCGGCGTTCACCGCGCGCAGCGAGAAGGCGACCGCCTCGTTGGCCGCCATGTAGACGCGCGACTGCGAGGTCTGCAGCTGCACGCTGGCGTCGGCCCCGCCGCCCTGCAGGCGCATCGGGTTCATCTCGGTGACCGGGTTGTTGGGATAGTTCTGGTCGGCATTCTCCGCCATCGGGCGCGAACCGACCGGGTACTGGCTGCCTGCCTGGTAGCTGCAGAAGGTGTGGTCGGCGAGCTGGTAGTTGCTGACCAGCTGCTCGCGGCGCTGGCGGCGTTCGTCGACGGCCGGCAGGCTGCTCTCGCCCACCGGGTGGAAGAAAGGCTTGCCTTGCGGCGCCGGGGCCTGGGCACCCGTCGTGGCCGGGGCCGGGCTGCCGTGATCCATCAGGCTCCAGACCAGGACGGCCAGCACCGCCAGTGCAAGGATGGGCAGCGCCAGCCGGCGCAACCAAGGCACGCTTCGCGGTCCTTGTTGCGCCGGCTGGCGTCCCCCGTTCATCGGCTTTTTAGAGGGCACTGCTCACCATCGCACTTCGGACGACGGAAACGATGCCCTGCCAGTTCCCGTTCGCATAATGGTTATACGCCTCGTTGTCGTCGCGGAAGGACACCGAGTGGTAGCTCCACTTGGCACTGCCGCCTTCGTTGGCGGCGGTGCCGAGCGTCAGGTCGTTGCACAGCCAGTCGCTGGGGTTGCAGTAGGAGCCGCCCGAGCTGCCCGAGACGCCGCCCGAGCTGTGGTAGGCCACCGCTTCGTCGTCCTGGCCCGGCAGGATGCCCGAGTAGGCCGTTCCCTTGGAGCCGGCGTACATATAGAACCAGATGTTGCGCGTGGTGTTGTGGTTGTACATGGCGCGCGCGGTGGCGGTCTTGAGGTCCTTGGTCAGCGGGTCGCCCACTGCCCAGGAGCCGTAATCGGCCAGCTCGGAGCCGCCGCCGGCGCCCGAGGCGGCGCGCACCCATTTGATGTTCCAGCCGGTCTGCGAGCTGCCGTCCGAATTGCCGCACACGCCGGACGAATTGGCCACCGCATTCTTCTTCAGGCGCGCGGAGCCGCCGTAGTTGGCCAGCACATAGCCCATCATCAGGTCGCCGGCGCTGTGAGTGGCGATATAGCACCAGTTATTGCCGGTACAGAAGCAGTCCAGCGCATCGCGGATGTGGCCGCTCTGCGAGGCGATGCTGTTGTAGCCGTCCCAGTTGACGGCTTTCTTGTTGACGCCCGCGGCCGTCGACGACGGCCCCCAGTAGGTGAAGCTGTTGTAGTCGCCGACCGTGCCGCCGCCTGTGCGGCCGTTGATCCATAACGTGTAGTTCGTTGCCGATGCCAGTCCCGCTACCGCAAACAGGCACAATGCCAGTACCGTGCGTATCAGTCTCATCTTGTCTCCACTCGTTCGTTGTCGTTGGATTGCGTTTGCTGCCCGCACGGGCACACACAAAAATTCCGCACGACCGTGCTACAGCCGAGTTGAATGTAGATGGGACATATGCTCAAGTCAATTACCGCACGAGACAAATTGCTGAGTGTGGCGGAAAGCGCAAACGCGCCATGCCCGCTACATGAAACGTGCTAGCGGGCCTGGCTTTCCATCGCACTTCGGACCACCGACACGATGCCGCTCCAGTTGCCGCGGGTGGAGTGGCCGTAGTCTTCGCCATCGTCGCGGAAGGCGACCGAGTGGTGGTCCCACTTGACGCTGCCGCCCTGGTTCGGCTCCGTGCCCAGCCTGAGATCGTCGCAGAACCAGTCGCCCGGATTGCACAGCGAGGTACCGGAACTGCCTGCCACGCCACCCGCGCTATGATAGGCCTCGACGCCGTCGTCCTGCCCCGGCAGGATGGCCGAGCCCAGGCCGCCCGAGGCCCCGGCATACATGTAGAACCAGATGCCGCGCGTCTCGTTGTGGTTGTACATGGCGCGCGCGGTGCTGGTCTTCACGTCCTGCACCAGCGGTTCCGAGGTGGTCCAGGCGCCGATGTCCGCCAGTTCCGAACCGCCGCCCGAGCCGGCCGCCGCGCGCACCCATTTGATGTTCCAGCCGGTCTGGGAGCCGCCGGCGTTGCCGCACACGCCGTTGCTGGCCGCCACGGCGTTCTTGCGCTGGCGCGCCGAGCCGCCGTAGTTGGCGATGGTATAGCCGAGGATCAGGTCGCCGGCGCTGTGGGTGGCGATGTAGCACCAGTTGTTGCCGGTACAGAAGCAGTCGAGCGCGTTGCGGATCAGGCCGCTCTGGCTGGCGATGCTGCTGCGGCCGTCCCAGTTGACGGCCTTCTTGTTGACGCCCGCCGCCACCGAGGCCGGTCCCCAGTAGTTGAAGCTGTCGTAGTTGCCGATGACGCCACCGCCGGTGCGGCCGTTGATCCACAGGGTGTAGTTGGTGGCCGATGCCAGTCCGGTACAGGCGAGCAGGCACAGCGCAAGCAAGGTGCGCAGCAGTCTCATCATCCCCTCCAGTTCAGTTTTTGTGGAGGTTAGATACGGCCGCGCTGCTTAGGTTCGTGGAGTTCTCAGTCGAGTTCGGCCAGGGCCTTGACGTGGACGGCCACGCTGCGGCCCAGCGCCGACAGGTTGTAGCCGCCCTCCAGGCAGCTGACGATGCGCCCTTTCGCATGCTCGCGCGCCACCTCGACCAGGCGGTGCGTGAGCCAGGCGTAGTCGGCCTCGACCAGGGCCATGCCGCCCAGGTCGTCTTCCTTGTGGGCGTCGAAGCCGGCCGAGATGAAGATCATCTGCGGGCGGTGCGCGTGCAGGGCCGGCAGCCAGTGCTCCTGCACCAGCTTGCGCACCACGTCGCCGCCGCTGTAGGCGGGCACCGGGATGTTGACGCTGGTCGCTGTCACGGGCGACGGTTCGGTGTAAGGATAGAAGGGATGCTGGAAGAAGCTGGCCATCAGCACGCGCGGATCGTCGCGGAAGGACTCGTCGGTGCCGTTGCCGTGGTGGACGTCGAAGTCGACGATCGCGACCCGCTCCAGCCCGTGCACCTCGAGCGCGTGGCGGGCGGCGATGGCGACGTTGTTGAACAGGCAGAAGCCCATCGGCTCGCCGGGACGCGCATGGTGGCCGGGCGGGCGGATCGCGCAGAAGGCATTGTCGACGCTGCCCGCGATGACGTCGTCGGTGGCGGCCAGCGCCAGGCCGGCGGCGCGCAGGGCGGCGCGGTAGCTGTCCTTGCACAGCAGGGTGTCGCCGTCGAGCGGGTAGTGTTCGCCGGCGGCGGGCAGGTTGTCGCGCACGAGGTCGATGGCGCCCTGGCTGTGGTTGCGCAGGATCGCCGCCTCGCTGGCCGGGTCGCTGGACCGGCGCTCGACCAGGCCGTCCAGCCTCGCCAGGATCAGCTGGTCCTCGATCGCCTGCAGGCGCGCCGGTGTTTCGGGGTGCCAGTCGCCCATCTCGTGGAGGGAACAGTCCGGGTGGCTGTAGATTGCTGTACTCATGATGCTGCGCTCATCCGTATCACATGGATCGGCGTTCTCGCATAGAATCGAAATGCCGAAAAGATTGCCGATAGCGATAATCTACCATGTTCAAACAATTACACTCCGCTGCCCGTCAGGTCGGCCAGATCGTGGTGGGCAAGGACCAGCAGGTCCGCCTCGCCCTCACCTGCCTGCTGGCCGGCGGCCACCTGCTGATCGACGACGTGCCCGGCGTCGGCAAGACCACGCTGGCGCATGCCCTCGCGCTGACGCTGGGCCTGCAGTTCAACCGCGTGCAGTTCACCAGCGACCTGCTGCCCGCGGACGTGGCCGGCATCTCGGTGTACGAGCGCGAGAAGAACGGCTTCGTGTTCCATCCCGGCCCGATCTTCACCCAGGTGCTGCTGGCCGACGAGATCAACCGCGCCACGCCCAAGACCCAGTCCGGCCTGCTGGAGGCGATGGAGGAGCGCCAGGTCACGGCCGACGGCGTCACGCGCGCGCTGCCCGAACCCTTCTTCGTGATCGCAACCCAGAACCCGGCGCACCAGGTCGGCACCTTCCCGCTGCCCGAATCCCAGCTCGACCGCTTCCTGATGTGCCTGTCGCTGGGCTACCCTGACGCCAGCGCCGAGCGCGCCCTGCTGATGGGCGAGGACCGGCGCGCGATGCTGAAAACCCTGCAGCCGGTGATGCGCCCGGAGGAACTGCTGGACGCCCAGCGTTCGCTGCGCGCGATCCACGCCTCGGGCTCGCTGATCGATTACCTGCAGGCGCTGGCCCAGGAATCCCGTTCCGGCAGGCTGTTCGCCGAGGGCCTGTCGCCGCGCGCGACGCTGGCCCTGCTGCAGGCGGCGCGCGCCTGGGCCGCGCTGGAGGGACGCGACCACGTGATCCCGGAAGACATCCAGACCCTGCTGGTGCCGGTCTGCGCCCACCGCCTGCGCCCGCTGAAGGCCGCGATCGGCGGCGGCAGCGCCAGCCGCGACCTGGTGCTGCAGCTGCAGAAATCGGTCCCGGTATGAGACGGCGCGTCTTGCGATGACGACGGCGGCCGTGACCAGGTTAGCGCTCGGCGCCCGCATCTACGCCTGGCTGCGCGGGCGGCGCAGCACCTGGCGCGAGCGCACCACCGCGCGCGACCGCGGCGAGGTCGAGCTGAGCCAGCGCCGGGTCTACATCCTGCCGACCCGCGCCGGCCTCGGTTTCGGCGCCCTGCTGCTGGCGCTGCTGGTCGGCTCGATCAACTACAGCCTGGGCCTGGGCTTCGGCCTGACCTTCGTCGCCGCCGCCTGCGGGCTGGTCGACATGATTTATACCTACCGCAACCTGGCCCACCTGCACCTGCGCCCCGGCCGCGGCAGCGCCGTGTTCGCGGGCGAGGAAGCGCCCTTCGAGCTGCAGCTGTTCAACCGCACGCGCCTGGCCCGCTACGCGCTCTGGATCGACCTCGACACCATGAAGGACCCGCGCCACGCGGTCGATGTCGCGGCCGGCTCCAGCACCACCGTGGTGCTGTCGAGCACCAGCAGGCAGCGCGGCTGGATGAAGGCGCCGCGCGTGCGCCTGTCGACCCGCTTTCCGCTCGGCCTGTTCAACGCCTGGAGCTACTGGCAGCCGGACAGCCGCGCGCTGGTCTACCCCTTCCCGGAACAGGACGCGCCGCCGCTGCCCTCGAGCGGCCACCCGAGCCCGGACGGCTTCGGCAGCGCCGGCAGCGACGACTTCGCCGGCGTGCGCAGCTACCAGCCCGGCGACCCGCTGCGCCAGCTGGCCTGGCGCCACATCGCCCGTCTCGATCCCGCCTTGGGCGGCCAGCTGGTGACCAAGCAGTTCGAGGGCGGCTCGCTCGACGAACTGGTGCTCGACCTCGACGCGCTGCCGCCCCGGCTCGATCCCGAGCTGAAGCTCTCGCGCCTGACGCGCTGGGTGCTGGAGGCGGAGCTGCGCTCGCTGCCCTACGCGCTGCACCTGGGCCGGCAGCGCATCGGCGCGGCGCTGGGCCCGGCCCACCAGGCGGCCTGCCTGGAAGCGCTGGCCCTGTACGGCATCCCGGACGCTGCGCGATGAGATCCCTGCGTCCCGCCGTGCCGCTCTCGCGCGACAAGCAGGACACCCTGCTGCTGTTGGCCAGCACGGTGCTGGTGCTGCTGCCGCACACGGCCCACCTGCCGCCCTGGGTGACGCTGGTATGCGGCGCCACCCTGGTCTGGCGCGCCGCCCTCACGCTGCTGGGCAGGCGCATGCCGGCCAACCTGCTGCTGGTGCCGCTGGCCGTGGCCGCGATGGCCGGCGTGCTGCAGACCTACCACACGGTGCTCGGGCGCGATGCGGGGGTCGCGATGCTGGTGCTGCTGGTGGCCTTCAAGATGCTCGAGATGCACGCGCGGCGCGACCTGTTCGTGGTGGTGTTCCTGTGCTTCTTCCTGGTGCTGACGAACTTCTTCTACTCGCAGAGCATCGGCACCGCAGCCCTGATGCTGGTCTCGATCGTGGCCCTGCTGACCACCCAGCTTTCCTTCCAGCTGACCGGCGCCGTGCCGTCCCTGCGCACCCGCCTGCTGATGGGCCTGAAAATCCTGGCGCTGGCGGCGCCGCTGGCGGCGGCCGGTTTCGTGCTGTTCCCGCGCATCGACGGGCCGCTGTGGGGGATGCCCGACGATGGCCATGCGGCGCGCACCGGCCTGTCCGATACCATGGCGCCGGGCCAGTTCTCGAACCTGGCGCAATCGAACGACCCGGCCTTCCGCGTGAAGTTCGAGGGCGCGCCGCCGTCCCAGCCGCAGCTGTACTGGCGGGGTCCGGTGCTGGGCGCCTACGACGGCCGCACCTGGACCCGCGTGCTGCCGCGTCCGAACTTCGGGCGCAAGGCGCCGTCGGCGGTCTCGATCAAGGTGCGCGGCGAGCCGCTGCGCTACCAGGTCACGCTGGAACCCTCGGACACGCGCTGGCTGTTCGCGCTCGAAATGCCGCGCGCACTGCCGCAACTGTCGGGCGGGCCTGCCACCGTCACCGCCGAACTGGAGCTGCAGGCATCCAGCCCGGTGCGCGAGCGGATCCGCTACGAGCTCATGTCCTATGTCGACTTCAACATGCAGGCCGGCGATACCCTGGAAAACGCTTACCAGTGGCTGCTGCTGCCCTACGGCCGCAACCCGAAGGCACTGGCGGCCGGCCAGCGCCTGCGCCAGGACTACCCGGATGCCATGCAGCGCGTGCAGGCGGTGCTGCGCCAGTTCGCCACCGGGGGCTATTCGTACACCCTGCAGCCGCCGCTGCTGGGCGGCGATGCCGTCGACGAGTTCCTGTACAACACCCGCGCCGGCTTTTGCGAGCACTTTGCCGGCTCCTTCGTGTTCCTGATGCGCGCGGCCGGCATTCCGGCGCGCGTGGTGACCGGCTACCAGGGCGGCGAACTGAACCCGATCGACGGCTATTTCACGGTGCGCCAGTCCGACGCCCATGCCTGGGGCGAGGTCTGGCTGCCGCGGCTGGGCTGGATCCGCGTCGACCCGACCGCGGCGGTGGCGCCGGAGCGCGTGCAGCGCAACCTGGCGCAGGCGCTGCCGGCGCCAAGCCCGTTCGGCTTCGAGGGCCTGGGCCGGCTGATGCAGCCGGACCCCGATTCGCTGCTGGCCAGGGTCCGCTATGCGATCGGCGCCGCCAACAACGGCTGGAACCAGTGGGTGCTGAACTATACGGCGCAGCGCCAGCAGGTCTTGATGGAAACCCTGCAGGAAAATCTGTTCGGCTGGCGCAGCGCGGCCCTGCTGGCGCTGGCCTGCGCCCTGTTGCTGATCGCCGGAAAATTCTCGAAGCGAAGGCGGAACGACCCGGTCGATAGGCTATACTCGGCCTTGTGCCACCGCCTCGGCCAGCTGGGCCTGCCGCGTGCGCCGGACGAAGGACCGACGGCTTATGCCGCGCGTGTCGCCGGTGCCGCACTGGCCCCCGAACCGAAGGCCGCCGCGGCCGAATTCCTGCGCCGCTACAGTGCCTGGCGCTACGCACCGCCGCAGTCCCCGCCGCACGGCGCCGGCCTGCTCACCACCCTGAGAGAGTTGCTGTCCCGAGTTCGATGAAATTCTTTGTACCGCTGCTGCTTGCCTTCGCCATCGGCGCCGGGCAAGCGCCCCACGCCCTCGCCGCTTCCGCTACCCACCATGCCGGCGCCAAAGCTGCCAGGACGGCAAAGTCGGCAAAAACAGCCAGGGCCGCGAAATCGGCCAAGCTTGTCAAAAAGACCAAAGCCAAGGCCGCGCCCGCCCCGGTTCGTCCGGCCATCGACTATGACGGCGAGCAGGTCAACTTCAGCGAATGGCAGGCGGTGCGCGACTTCGAGGACGACATGGTCCAGCGCAACGGTTTCGAGCGCGCCGAGGTCGAAGCGGCGGTCGGCAAGCTGCGCTTCATCGATTCCGCGGTCCAGCTGGTAAAACCGGCGCCGCCGGGCAAGCCGAAGAACTGGCAAGCCTACAGCGCACGCTTCATCGAGCCGATCCGCATCAATGCCGGCGTGCGCTTCTGGAACGAGAACGCGACGGAACTGGCACGTGCCGAAGCGCAGTATGGGGTGCCGGCCGAGATCATCGCCGGCATCATCGGTGTCGAAACGATCTACGGCCGCGATACCGGGCGCTTCCGCGTGATGGACGTGCTGGCCACTCTCGCCTTTGCCTATCCGGAATCGCCGAACCGCAACGACCGCATGCAGTTCTTCCGCAGCGAGCTGGAAAAGACCATGGTTCTCGCGCGGCAGGAGAACATCGATCCGTTCTCGCTGCTGGGCTCGTTTGCCGGCGCAGTCGGCATGCCGCAATTCATGCCGAGCAATATCCTGAAGTATGGCGTCGATTACGACGGTGACGGCATCGTCGACCTGCGCAACTCGGCCGCCGATGCGATCGGCAGCGTGGCCAACTTCCTGGTTGCACACGGCTGGGACCGCAATGCGACCGGTCCCTCCGTGTTCCCTGCCGACGTCGCGCCCAGCATGGCCTGGGAGCCGCTGCTGGGTGGCCTGGAGGCGCGTTACCAGCCGGCCGAACTGCAGGCCGCCGGCGTCGTGACCCGTACCGCTCTGCCCGAGCAGCGCAACTATGGCCTGATCGATCTGCAGAACGGCGCCGACCCGACCGAGTACTGGGTGGCAAATGGTAATTTCTTTGCTATCACAAAATATAATCGGAGTTATTTCTATGCTATGTCGGTCGTCGAACTGGGACGGGCAGTGAAGCTTGCACGAGCTAACTGAGCCTTAGTCCAGGAGAAACTTTGTATCTCTTTGTAACGGCACCACAGTGTTATTGCTGAGTTAATGCCGTACTGATAACGATATACCCCCCGGGGTATCGTCTATTCCTCTGGCTAATTCCTTGAGGAAACACTCGTTCCGTTGCGATACCCCCATCAATCTTGGTGTTTCACCATTCCTTTTGGAAACGTGCGGCAGCGCATCGAGAATTGCTTTACACTTAAGTTTAAATAAAAAGCAATTAATTTTTCAGTGAGTTTGTGAGAGAATTGCATTGCGGCTATTGTTGCAGCAAGACAACGGACTGAGCAGGCGCGGCTGATACTTATTGCTCTTAAGTACTAAATTAGAAATTAGTTGTATAATTTAGTAGAAATAATCGTAATCTTGTTGGGATACAAAAGCCGCCAGCGAGCTCCATCAACCCAAAAATAGGAATAGTGACATCATGACGAACCAAGTCGGCATTGATATGAACAGCGATTCGGAGAATGACGAACTGCTGCAGTACAACCCGAACCGCTTGCTCGACACCCTGATCGAGAACCTGCGCCTGAAGAATGACGCAGCCCTGTCCCGCGCCCTGGAAGTGGCACCGCCGGTGATCTCGAAGATCCGCCACCACCGCCTGCCGGTCGGTGCATCGCTGCTGATCCGCATGCACGAAGTAAGCGACCTGTCGATCCGCGACCTGCGCTACCTGATGGGCGACCGCCGTGCGAAATTCCGCATCAGCGACAAGCAGTTCAAGCCGAAAGACAAAGACAACAACGCCGGCGCAGAATAAGCATGCGCGCGCCCACGGACGGCGGTATCGCATGCCGCCGCACCGTCTGCAGAAATAGCACCTTCCTCGTCAGGGGAACGCCCAGCGCCAAGACCTCGCGCCGGGAGCAATGAGACAACCGACCAGAGCGTCGGTGAACAAGCTAGCCGATCAGGCGGGGAACACACCCGTCGACAGATAACGATCGCCGCGGTCGCACACAACGAAGACGATCGTCGCGTTCTCCACGGTCTGCGAAATGCGCAATGCGATTTCGCAGGCACCCGCCGCGGAAATACCGCAGAAGATACCCTCTTCGGCCGCCAGACGGCGTGCCATCTGTTCCGCAGCCGCCTGCGTCACGCTCTCGACCTGGTCGACACGCGCCTTGTCGAAGATCTTCGGCAGGTAGGCTTCCGGCCATTTGCGGATGCCCGGAATCGACGATCCCTCTTCCGGCTGCGCGCCGATGATGCGGATCGCCTCGTTCTTTTCCTTCAGGTAGTGCGACACGCCCATGATGGTGCCGGTGGTGCCCATCGCGCTCACGAAGTGGGTCACGCGGCCCTCGGTATCGCGCCAGATCTCCGGACCGGTGGTCTCGTAGTGGGCGCGCGGGTTGTCCTGGTTGCCGAACTGGTCGAGGATGATGCCCTTGCCGTCCTTCTGCATCGACTCCGCGAGGTCGCGCGCATACTCCATGCCGCCGGTCTTCGGGGTCAGGATGATCTGGGCGCCGTAGGCCGCCATGCTCTGGCGGCGTTCGATCGACAGGTTGTCCGGCATGATCAGGAGCATCTTGTAGCCCTTGATGGCGGCCGCCATCGCCAGCGCGATGCCGGTGTTGCCGCTGGTCGCTTCGATCAGGGTGTCGCCCGGCTTGATCTGGCCGCGCTCCTCGGCGCCGCGCAGCATCGACATGGCGGCGCGGTCCTTGACCGAGCCTGCGGGATTGTTGCCCTCGAGTTTGCCGAGGATGACGTTGTTGCGGGCCGCCGCGTCCGCGCCTGGGATGCGGACCAGCTGCACCAGCGGGGTGTTGCCGATCGTGTCCTGAATGGTCTTGTATGCCATGGGTTTGCTTCTGCTTTCTTGCGATCTCAAAACGCCATTCTAATCCGAGATCAACAGCGGCGTGCGGCACCGCTTCAGAAGCATTTTGATAATGAGCAATGTAGGGTGAGCACTCCATGCCCACGCGGAAGCCGACATGATGCTGACGACTGCGTGGGCACGGTGTGCCCACCCTACCTTTTAGCTGGCTGCTTTCGCGCCAGCCTCCGGCTTCGCAGCCGTCTTCGATGCCTTGGCCGGCTTGGCGGCAGCCTTGTCTTCCGGCTTGGCCATGGCAGCGCCGTCCTTCGGCTTGCCGTTCACCTGCAGCCCGGCTTCCGACAGCTTCATGGCGCGCTTGTCGCCCACGCCCTTGATGCGCTTCTGGAAGTCCCCCCAGTCCTTGAATTCGCCTTTGGCGCGCTCGTCGAGGATGGCCTTCGACATGCTCGGGCCGACGCCCTTCACCGAGTCCAGCGCCGCGGCATCGGCCTTGTTGACGTCGACCTGGGCAAAAGCGATGTTCATCGACGCTGCCAGCGCAGCGATTGCAAGGAACAGTTTCTTGATCATCTGGTTTTCTCCGTTGGTTATGAAACGGGCGGCACCTGCCGCCCGAGTCATCAACGGATGAGCCGGACCGTCGTTGACGGTCCGCGTTTGCGCGCAGTCAAGCGGAGGTGTCGCTGCGGCGGCGGTGCGCGAACAGCTCGTCGCGGGTGACGGTGGCCGTACCCAGCTTGCCGACCACGATGCCGCCGGCGCGGTTGGCGGTGGCCAGCGCTTCGGGCAGCGATGCGCCCGCGCCCAGCATCGCGGCCATGGTCGCGATCACGGTATCGCCGGCGCCGGAGACGTCGAACACCTCGCGCGCGTCGGCAGGCACGTGCACCACTTCCTCGGCCGTGTACAGGCTCATGCCCTCTTCCGAACGGGTCAGCAGCAGCGCGCTCAGGCCCAGCTCTTCGCGCAGGCCCTGGGCCTTGGCGGTGAGCTGCTCCTCGGTCTTCCAGCTGCCGACGATACGCTTGAGTTCCGACTTGTTCGGGGTCAGCATGGTGGCGCCGCGGTAAGGCGTGAAGTCGTCGCCCTTCGGATCGACCATCACGGTCTTGCCGGCCTCGCGCGCCATGCGGATCATCTCGGCGACGTTGACCAGGCTGCCCTTGTTGTAGTCGGAGAAGATGATGACGTCGTAGTCCGGCAGTACAGCCTTGAACTGGGTCAGCTTGTCGCGCAGCGTGGTTTCGCTCGGCGCCTCCTCGAAGTCGATGCGCACCATCTGCTGCTGGCGTCCGATCACGCGCAGCTTGACGATGGTGGAAATCTGCTCGTCGCGCTTCAGGTAGCTGTCGATCGCGGATTCGCGCAGGATCTGCTCGACCTCGTCGCCGGCTTCGTCGTTGCCGACCACGCCCAGCAGGCCGCAGTGGGCGCCGAGGGCGGCGGCATTGCGCGCCACGTTGGCGGCGCCGCCCAGGCGGGCTTCGCGCTTCTCGATGCGCACCACCGGCACCGGGGCTTCCGGCGAGATGCGGGAAACGTCGCCGAACCAGTAACGGTCGAGCATGACGTCGCCGACCACCAGCAGGCGCACGGCATCGAGGTCCGGTGCCTCGGCCTGGCGGTAGCTGTCGGTCGGCAGCAGGCGGCTTGGGATGTCCTTGTTCATCGCTTCACCTCACTTGCTGGTCAGGACCGAACGGCCGATGCCGTGGTATTCGATGCCGAGGCTGGTCATCAAGGCCGGCTCGTACAGGTTGCGGCCGTCGATGATCACCGGGTGCTTCAGGCGCGCCTTGATCAGCTCGAAGTCCGGGCTGCGGAAGGCCTTCCATTCGGTGACGATCACCAGCGCCTCGGCGCCGGCAAGCGCGTCCATCGGCGAGTCGGTGAACTCGATGCGCGCCAGCTTTTCCTCGCCCAGGTCCATGGCCAGCACGCGCCTGGCTTCGGCCATTGCCACCGGGTCGTGCACGGTCACGGTGGCGCCGCGCTCGATCAGTTCCTGCAGCAGCACGCGCGACGGCGCTTCGCGCATGTCGTCGGTGTTCGGCTTGAAGGCCAGGCCCCAGACGGCGAAGCGCTTGCCCGACAGGTCTTCGCCGAAGCGGGCCACGACCTTGCGACCCAGCACCTGCTTCTGGCGCTCGTTGACGGCTTCCACGGCGCTCAGGATCAGCAGGTCCTGGTCGTACTGGCGCGCGGTGCGCTCGATCGCCTGCACATCCTTCGGGAAGCAGGAACCGCCATAGCCGGCGCCGGCGTACAGGAAGCTGTGGCCGATGCGCGGGTCGGAGCCGATGCCGTGGCGCACCGCCTCGATGTCGGCGCCGACTTTATCGGCCAGGTTGGCCAGTTCGTTCATGAAGGAGATGCGGGTCGCCAGCATGGCGTTGGCGGCATACTTCGTGAACTCGGCCGAGCGCACGTCCATCCAGTAGGTGCGCTCGTGGTTGCGGTTGAAGGGCGCGTACAGCAGCTTCATGAGCTCGCGCGCGCGCTGGCCGCTGGCGCTGTCGTCGTGACCGATGACGATGCGGTCCGGACGCATGAAGTCCTCGACGGCCGCGCCCTCCTTCAGGAATTCCGGGTTCGACACCACGGTGAAATCGGTCTGCAGGCCACGTGCGGACAGCTCCTCGCGGATGGCGCTGGCAACGCGGTCGGCGGTACCCACCGGCACGGTCGACTTGTCGACGATGACCTTGAAGCCGTCCATGTGGCGGCCGATGCTGCGCGCGGCGGCCAGCACGTATTGCAGGTCGGCCGAGCCGTCTTCGTCCGGCGGCGTGCCGACCGCGATGAACTGCAGCTGGCCATGGGCCACGCTGGCGGCGACGTCGGTCGAGAAACGCAGGCGACCGGCGGCGCGGTTGCGCGCGACGATTTCTTCCAGGCCGGGCTCGTGGATGGGAATGCCGCCGTTGTTGAGCAGGTCGATCTTGCGCTGGTCGACGTCGAGGCAGAACACATCGTTACCGAGTTCCGCCAGGCAGGCGCCGGTAACCAGACCGACGTAGCCGGTGCCGATAATCGTAATCTTCATTTTCTCAGTTCATCAATTCATGACATTCAGTTCTTCGGTGCGCCGCGGCGGGTAGGTTTCCCACTTGCTGCAACCCGGGCATTGCCAGTAATACTGGCGCGCCTTGAAACCGCAGTGGCTGCACTGGTAGCGCGCGAGCTTTTGCGTATAGCCGTGGACCAGGTTCTTCACCATCGACAATTCTTCCCAGACATTAGCCGGCGCGTCCATCAGGCGCGCTTCGAGCAGCTTGTCCAGGCCCAGCAGGGTCGGGTTGCGGCGCAGTTCTTCGACCACCAGTTGTTTGGCAGCGTCGACGCCGTTCAGTTCGATCACGGCCTTGAACACGACCTCGATCAGATCAATGGATGATGCCTCGGCCAGGTAGGAGCGCAGCAGGTTGACGCCTTCCTGCGGCCTGCCGACTTTGCGGTAGCCGTCCATCAGACGGGCGGCGACCAGGGCCACGTGCGGCACGCTCTGCTGCTCGACGCGGCGCCAGGTCTTCAGCGCGCCTTCGATGTCGCCCTGGGCGGTCTGGGCGTCGCCGTACAGCATGGTCGCGCGCACGCTCTTGCGGTCGGCCTGCAGGGCCTTATCCAGTAACTGCATCGCGTCGGCCGGCTGCATGTGGACCAGCGCGTCCTGGGCCAGCTCGCAATAGAACTGGGCGATTTCCTTGTGCTGGGCGCCGGCGCCGGATTCCTGCAGGCCTTCGGCGGCGATGATCGCACGGCGCCATTCCTTTTCGCGCTGGAAGATCTCCAGCAGCGCGCGCCGGGCCTGCACGCCGTACTGGGTGTCGACCAGCAGGTTGAAGGTTTCCTCGGCGCGGTCCAGCAGGCCGGCCTTCAGGTAGTCCATGCCGAGTTCGTACTGGGCGTGCACCTGCTGCTCGATCGGCAGGTCCGGGCGCGACAGCAGGTTCTGGTGGACGCGGATGGCACGCTCGGTCTCGCCGCGGCGGCGGAACAGGTTGCCGAGCGCAAAGTGCATCTCGGCCGTTTCAGGGTCGAGCTTGACGATCTCGATGAAGGCGTCGATCGCCTTGTCGGGCTGCTCGTTGAGGAGGAAGTTCAGGCCCTTGAAGTAACCGCGCGGCAGGCTGCGCGATTCGGAGACGAGTTGCTTGATGTCGACGCGGGCGGCGATCCAGCCGAGGGCAAAAAAGACGGGGATGCCGAGCAGCCACCAGATTTCAAATTCCATGTGATTCTTGTTCTGTTAGAGACAGCTCAGCGGGGCGTGACGCTGTCGGGTTGCGGGGCGCTGGCGGCGGTGCCGGCGGCGCTCTGCAGGGCCTGGATGGTGTTCTTGTGCTGGGAGCTTTCGCGGCGGTGGCGGAACACGGTCGGCGTCACCGCAAGGATGCCGAGGAAGGCGCCGGCGATGAAGAAGGCCAGCAGCATCAGCACCAGCGGGCCGCGCAATTCATAGCCCAGGAAAAAGTGCAGATCCACCTGGTCGGTGTTCTTGAGAGCGAAGCCGAAAAAGAGGACGAACAGGATGCATCCGAGGATGGCGGAAACTATCTTCATCTCATTAGGTCCTGTCAGGAAACACGTCAAAGGCGAAGTGTCGCATATTTGGGAGGAGTTTTCAAAACGACGGCCATGGCCGTCGTCCCCGCGAAGGCGGGACCCAAGTTCTCTTGACATAAAAAAACGGCATCCCGTACAGGATGCCGTTTCTGTCTGCCCGACGGCAGACGACTCAGTCTTCGATGATCGGTTGCCCGACCATCGCGTCGACCCGCTCGCGCAACTGCTTGCCCGGCTTGAAATGGGGCACCCGCTTTTCGGGCACCATCACCTTGTCGCCGGACTTCGGATTGCGTCCGATGCGGGGCGGCCGGCTGTTCAGCGCGAAGCTGCCGAAACCGCGGATCTCGATGCGCTGCCCGGTCGCCAGGGCGTTGGTCATCGCATCGAGGATGGTCTTGACAGCGTATTCCGCATCTTTGGCCACCAGCTGAGAGTAACGCTCGGCCAGGCGGTTGATCAGCTCGGACTTGGTCATCTGCGCGATTCCAGGTTAATTAACCCTTGTTGTCGAACTTGGCCTTCAGCAGTGCGCCCAGCGAGGTAGTGCCGGTAGCAGCGCTGTTGTCCGAAGCCAGCTTCTGCATGGCTTCCTGGGTCTCGGCATTGTCTTTCGCCTTGATCGACAGCTGGATGCTGCGAGCCTTGCGATCGATGTTGATGACCAGGGCTTCGACCTTGTCGCCCACTTTCAGGTGGGTGCCGGCGTCTTCCACGCGGTCACGCGAGATTTCCGAAGCGCGCAGGTAACCTTCGACTTCGTCGTTCAGCGCGATGACGGCGCCTTTCGGCTCAACCG
>Ga0265798_10005186_pt1 | contig 17633 bp, 17 predicted proteins | sample P3T30metagenome_FD_192430 | JGI IMG/M metagenome (GOLD analysis project Ga0265798, IMG submission 192430) | Plant litter microbial communities from East Loma Ridge, Irvine, California - P3 T30 | ecosystem: Environmental > Terrestrial > Plant litter > Unclassified | place: USA: California... | reverse complement strand
GCACTGGCTGTCCTGGCCCGATTGGCCAGTCCTTCCCGTTAGGAAGCAGGGTGCCCTGCGTAGCCCGGACTTTCCTCCCCGCCCGCATTTGCGTTGGGCGCGGCGGTGGGGTGGCTCACTGCGAAGGCAAAGGTACGGCGTTTGGCGGCGTGCGGCTAGCTGATGTGTGCAAATGCGTTACTTGCGACATCTTGAGCAGTAAACGCACTAAGAATCACTCCCTACCTGTATGGCGTTGCAACTACATACTTCCACAAGGCCAGTTTATGCGGCACGGCACTGGCGTTTGTTAATCACTTGCTTAGTAGGTCTGTGGAGTACCAGTAGCTTTGGGCAGGCATCACCGGTCTCCTCGTTGCGGGGCACGTGGGCAGGTACTATTAATTTATACGGCAGCCCGGCCTTGGTGCTGGTCGATTTTGCGGCGCAGCAGCAACCACCTGCTCGCAAACCAACAGTTGCGCTGCCCAGCCTAGGGCTGCACGCTATGCAAGTAGACCAGATTACCCCCGTCGGTGATAGCCTGCGGCTGCGTATCGGAGCACTGCCGGGCAGCTACGTGGCGCGCCGCACTACCGACACGCTGGGCCTAGCCGGCTACTTGTTGGCAGCAGGGCAGCGCTTGCCCCTGCGGCTGAGCCCCATAGCGCCTGCGCGCTTGGCCAAGCTACTGCCCGTGCGCACCCAGGTGCCCAGCCGGCCAGTGCCCTATCACGAGCTACCCATCACGTTTGCAGGTGGGGCACCGGGCGTAACGCTGGCGGGCACCATCACGGCGCCGCCGAGTCAGCGCGGGCCAGGCATCGTATTTATTTCGGGTTCGGGGCCGCACAACCGCGACAGTGAGGAGTTTGGCCACAAATCCTTTTTAGTGCCCGCCGATGCGCTGACGCGGCAGGGCTTCATTGTGCTGCGCTACGACGAGCGGGGGGTAGGGGCCTCGACGGGGCGCTACGCTACGGCGGGTACCGCCGACTTTGCGCGCGATGCGGCCGCCGCGGTGCGTGCCCTGCGGGCCGACCGCCGCTTGCACCTAGGGCCAGTGTTCGTGCTGGGGCACAGCCAAGGCTCGCTAGAGGCAGTGCAGGTAGCCGCGCAAGACCCCACGCTGGCTGGAGTAGTGCTGCTAGGCGGCATCGGCCAGCCCAATGCTACGCTGTACCAAGCGCGGATGCGGGCTAATTTTCAGGACCGCCTCGCCGCCGCGAGCGCGGCCGACAAGCCGGGCGTGGAGAAGTACATTCGGCTGCACGACAGGCTGACTGCCATTGCGGCAGCTGTGCCCGATAGTGCCGCCGCCCTCGCCCAAATGCAGCGCGAAGCGCCCGCCTTTGGGGTGAGCGCGGAGGAGGTTGCCTATTACGCGCCTACTTATCTAGAACACACCATGCACGATATTCTGGCCCAGGACCCGACCCCAAACCTGCACCAACTGAAGATGCCCGTGCTGGCCCTCACCGGCGAGCAGGACGCCGAAACGCCCGCTGCTACTCAGCTATCGGCTTTGCAAGCTCAGTTACAGCAGGCTGGAAACCAGCACGTGACGGTAAAGACGATACCACACGTCAATCACTTCTTCCAAACCAATGTGCCTGGGCAGGAAAAGTCGTTGTTTGATAATCCGGAAACCTTCTCGCCCGTCGAGTTGCAGCTGCTGGTGCAATGGCTAACGCAGCAGGCAGGCCTGGTACCACCCGCTAAGCGGGCTAACTAAGCAGGTAAAAAGTCGAGCCGCACGGGGCTAAAGGAATCGAGCAGCGTGCCTGCCTGCCGGGCCACCACGCCGTGCGGCACGTTGGGGGCGGCGTAGAAGGTATCGCCGGCCCGTAGCACGCGGGTTTCGTCGCCTACCGTCACTTCAAATTCGCCGCTTTCGATGTAGGAAATCTGGCTGTGCACGTGCTGGTGCAGGGCACCCACTGCGTCGGTTTCAAACTCCACCTTTACCAAAAGTAGGTCGTCGTTGTAGGCCACTAGGGTGCGGCGCACGCCGGGGCCAGTAGTTTCCCAGGTTAGGTCGGCGGCGGGGCTAAAGGCAGGGGTGGAGTGAGTCATTGTTAACTAGGCTTAATTCTTTATCAGTCATGCTTCGCTACGCTCTGCATGACAATCGTATTTCTACGCCACCCACATTAGTTTGTCGGCGCTGAGCACTTGCTCGCCATCCCAGCGGTAGCCCACGAGCTGGCCGCCCTTGGCCACGCTGTAGTCGAGGCACACGGCGTGGGGCTGCAGCAGCTGGGGCGTGCCGCGCAGCCAGTAGTGGCCGAAGAATACAGGCGTATCGTCTTGGTAATAAGAAGGGTCTAGGTTGGCAAAATCGACAGCTTGGCCTTGCAGCTCGGGCAGGTCTTCGAGGTAATAATGGGCGTAGCTAGGGGCCGTGGTGGGGTCTTGCCACCAGCGCACGCGCATGAGCTCGCGCGGGTGGCCGTCTTTGTCGAAGAAGCTAACTCCCTTGGGCAGGCGCACTTCGCGGCCTTTGAGGGTGGTTTCGGTGGCCTCGTACTCGGGTGAGCCGCGGTGGGCAGCCCGCAGCATAAACTCGGGCGTGAGGCGCAGGTCTGGTAGTTCACCGCGCAGATAGTCTAGGTGCCGGGGCTCCCAGCAGGCGTGCACGGCGCGCAGGCCAGGCAGCTCTAGAGCCAGCGGCAGCGTGAGAAACCACCCTAGGTAGTCTTGCCACTCTTTGAAGAGCTCGGGCGTGCCAAACTCCGTGATGGTGCGGTAGTGCTGCTTGATGTGCCAGGGCCAGTGTGGCCGAATGTGGCCGCCCGTGGGGTAAGCCTGCCAAAAAGCCAAGGCATTGTACTCGTGATTGCCCAGGATGGCGAGCGCCGCGCCACCGTCTACCATGCTGCGCACCAGCTGCAAGGTTTCGCGGATTTTAGGGCCGCGGTCGATGTAATCGCCCAGAAAAATAACCTGACGCCTTGCCGGGTGGCGCGGCACGCCCGCGGCATCGGGGCGGTAGCCTAGGTGGTGGAGTAAGGCCCGCAGCTCATCGGCGTGGCCATGAATGTCGCCAATGAGGTCGTACATGCCAGGATAAAAACTAACTCGAAATAAACCTCAGCGGAGCTTTGCCCTAGGTAGGCAAAGCTCCGCTAAAGGGGCTCGTGCGCGCGGCGGCTACTGGGCCATGGCCAGCTGCTGCCGCAGGGCGCGCTTGGTTAGGGGGCGCAGCTTGCCATCCAGGCCTTCGCTGTAAAAATGCTCGGTAATAACGTGCGTGTAGCGGCCGTTTTGAACGGGACGCTGGCGGCTGTATATCACCAAGCCATTTTGCTGAGGCTGAATCTTATAGGGCTTGTTATCAACAAGCCGGAAGGTCTGACCGTGCTTGTTGGAGTAGCCCCAGGCGTGCGCCACGGGTACCCGGTGCACGGCGTAGGTGTTGGCGTGCACTACCTCTATGTAGGGGTGAGCAGCACCTAAGTCGCTGACGGTGCCCGGCTGTGCGGGGCTATTCTCAACGTATTCCTGGCTGCTAGTGTATACGCCCGGCTGGTACTGCGCCAAGGCAGAAGTGGCCCCAGCCAAAAGGCTGGCAGCAAGAGAAAAAAACAAGACTTTCATGGGTAGGAGGGGAAGGATAGGGTAGTAGCTACTATACGCGCTGCCAACCAGCGAGTTCAGTGCTCAGCCTACTTCAGTCGTACCAGTGTGGCGCCGTAGCCGAACTTCTCTTTCTGAGCTTCCTCAAAAAACTTAATGTCCTTGTTGCGGCTCAGTTGGCGGTGAATCTCCTTGCGCAGCGTGCCATTGCCGGCGCCGTGAATAAAGATGATTTCGTGCATGTTAGTAGCTAAGGCACGGCTCAGGGCATCCTCGAAGGTGTCGAGCTGCAGGCGCAGCATGGCGGTGTTGCTGAGGCCCTCGCCGCCTTCGGGGCGCAGGGCCTCGATGTGCAGGTCGAGCTCGTGGGGCGGGGCCACGATGGCCGCGGCCGGCTTGGGCGGGGCGGGCGCAATGGCCGCCGGCACTGGCGCGGGCTTATCACCCCCTAGGGCTTGCTGGAGAGCGCTGGCCTGCTTGGCATCGAGCGCAGGTGCGGGGCCCGCTGCGGCCGCTTCGAGGGCAGCTTCGGCCTGGGCTAGGCGCTCGGGGTTGAGGGCCGGGGCGGGCCGCTCATCGAGCTGAAACAGGTAGGCCTCTTTGCCAATAACCGGCGCCGGGCGGCGGCTGGTATAGAAGGTGCTGGCCTTGAACGACTGCCGCTTGGTGAGCAGGTCGTAGGCTGCATCGCTGTTTAGCTTGAAGCTCAGGAGCTGAAACACCACGGCGGGCCACTGCTCAAAGTCCTTGAGGTGCAGGTGGGCCAGCGGGGCGCTGGCCGCTTTGGCCTTGAGCTTGTCGGCGGCCAGGGCGCGGTACTTACCTTGGCGCTCCTCGCCGTAGGTATATACCACTTCGGCCTCAGTATTATTGAGCAGGTGCAGGGCCAGTAGCTCGGGTGCCTGGTGCACTAGGGCCAGGTACAAGCCTTTGGCCGCGGGGGGCAGCGCGGCGGGTGCGGCGGGGCGCGGCGGCATGGCGGCGCTGGGGCCCGCAGCCGGTGCTTTAGCCGGGGTAGGGGCGGGCGCGCCGGGGCGCTGCACCTTGGGCTGGCCACCTAGGGGCTTATTCTTCTTGCTGCCAGTGGCGGGGCGGGTGGTCTCGGGAGCAGGGCGGCGGAAGGCCTGGCCTTCCTCGGCGGCCACGGGCACGAGTTCGCGCAGCAGCACCGGGATGGTGAAGTCGTTATCAATGGCTACTTCTACCAGCTCGCTGTCGAGCACGCGGGTGATAATACCTTCTTCGGTGCCGGTGAGCAGACGGACGCGGTCTCCAACGTTCATAATATTCAATGTAATGCGAATGCTACAGATACGCAGCCTGGGCACAAAGGTAGGCGCCCGGCCCAGCGCTGGCCCTAGGCGGTGCGGCCTGAGGTAGTTTGTTCGGAATCGATTTCGGAAAGCAAATCAGCTTGTACCTTAGCCGTTCCTAAGCCCGGCTGGTCGCTTGCGCTAGCGGGCCTTTTATCTTTTCCCCACCCACTACTATTATGAAAAAACCTCGACTCTGGGGGTTAGACTGGCTGGCCGTGCTGCTAGCTGGCTGGGTTTCGGCCGCCCACGCCCAAGCTGTTTCACCGGTGAGCGTGAGCCCGGCTTACTTCACCGATACCACGCCCATCACCCTCACCTACGACGCCACGCTGGGCAACGCGGGCCTGGCCAACTACACTGGTGATGTGTACATCTACACGGGGGTGATTACCAGCCTGAGCACCTCGCCCAGCAACTGGCTGCACGTGGTAAACCCCACTGGCTTTGGCACGCCCACTGCAGCCGAGAAGATGACGGATATCGGCAACCACAAGTATACCATCAGCTTTACGCCGCGCACATTTTACCCCGGCTTAGCATCTTCGACCGAAACAGTGAAGCAGCTGGCCATGGTGTTTCGCGGGGCCAATGGCTCGCCCGAGGGCAAGGGGGGCGGCAACACCAACATTTTTGTGAACCTAGGGCTGCAAGTGGCCTTTACTAGCCCCATCGCTACCACGACGGTAGCCGCCGGCACCGCCCTTGCCGTGACAGCCACGGCTAACGTAGCCACGACGCTCACCCTCACCCTCAACGGCACCCAGGTGGCTCAGCAGGCCAATGCCACCACGCTCTCGGCCAACGTCACCATCAATCAATCCGGTGTGAACACGCTGGTAATCAGCGGTACCGACGGCAACGTGACTTCTACAGCCACGGCTACGGTGCTGGTGCCGCCCACCGTGACCACCGCGCCGCTGCCCGCCGGCGCCAAAGCCGACGGCATTACTTACCTCAACGGCGGCACCTCGGCTATTCTGAGTTTGACGGCGCCCAAGAAGAGCTACATTTATGTGCTAGGCGAGTTTAACAACTGGCAAACGTCGGGAGCCGGCCTGCTGAAGAAAACCGCGGCCGTAGATACAGACCCCGCCACCGGCCGCTGGTGGGTGCAGGTGGATGGCCTGACGCCGGGCCAGGAATACGCCTACCAGTTTCTGGTGGATGGGCAGCTGCGCATAGCCGACCCGTACTGCGAGAAAATTCTGGACCCGGACAACGACAAGTTTATTCCGGCCGAAACGTATCCCAACCTAAAGGCCTATCCCACGGGCAAAACCACGGGCCTGGTGTCGGTGCTGTCGCCGGGTGAGGCGGCCTACACCTGGACGACCACCAACTTCCAGCGCCCGGCCCGTGCCAACATGGTGGTGTATGAGCTGCTAGTGCGCGACTTTGTGGCCCGCCACGACTACCAGACCCTGCGCGATACCCTGAGCTACGTTCAGCGCCTAGGCGCCAATGTAATTGAGCTGATGCCGATTAACGAGTTTGACGGCAATGAGAACTGGGGCTATAGCCCGTCGTTTTACTTCGCCCCCGACAAGTACTACGGCACCAAAAACAACCTGAAGGCACTCATTGATGAGTGCCACCGCCGTGGCATGGCGGTAGTGCTCGACGTGGTGCTGAACCACTCGACTGGCAACAGCCCGATGGTGCAGCTCTACGGCAACGTGACCACCGGCCCTACGGCTGATAACCCTTGGTTTAACACCTCGGCCCCGCACCCCTACAGCGTCTACAACGACCTCAACCACGAGAGCCCCTACACCCGCTACTTCAGCAAGCAGGTCATCAAATTCTGGCTTGAAGAATACCACATCGACGGCTACCGCTACGACCTGGCGGGCGGCTTTAGCCAGAAAGCCACCACGGAGGCCACCTTCGAGAACTATGACCCCACGCGCGTGGCCATCTGGAAAGACTACTACGACGCGCAAATGAGCGCCGCCAACGGCGCGGGCTCGTACCCGATTCTGGAATTCTTTGCGAAAGGCGTGTCCGACACTAACCTTACCGACGAAGGCAAGGTGCTGAGCGACTACGGCATGATGCTGTGGGGCAACCTCAACCACAGCTACAACGAGGCTACCATGGGCTACCTAGGGGGCTCCGACCTGAGCTACGGCTACTACGGCGACCAGGGCGGCCGCAACTTTGGCCAGCCCAACGTGGTGACCTACATGGAAAGCCACGACGAGGAGCGGTTGCAGTTCAAAAATAAGCTGTACGCCAACGTATCTAACGCCAGCTACAACGTGCGCGACCCTGCCATTGGGCTGAAGCGCAATGAGATGGCGGCGGCCTTTTTCTTCACCCAGCCCGGTGCCCGCCTCATCTGGCAGTTTGGCGAGTTGGGCTACGATTACAGCATCAACACCTGCACCGATGGCACCACCATCGACAATGGCTGCCGCACCGGCGTAAAGCCCATTCGCTGGGACTATTACCAGGATGCTAACCGCCGCCACCTCTACGACACCTACCGCGCGCTCATCGCCCTCAAAAAGCAGCCCGCCTTTGCCGCCCCCTCGGCCTATACCCAGACCCTAGGTGGCAACGTGGCAGTGAAAACCATCAGCCTTACCGGTACCGACCTGAGCGTGGTGACCGTAGGCAACTTCGACGTGACCGCGCAAACGGCGACCGTGAGCTTTCCGCAAACGGGCACCTGGTATAACTACCTCACCGGCGAGCAGTTGCAGGTGGCGAGCACCAGCCAGGCCATGACCTTGCAGCCCGGCCAGTACGCCGTGTACACCAGCCGCCCGCTCACCAAGCCCACCGGCACCACGCTGGCTACCACCGGCGCCCAGGCGGCCTCGGTATTTAAGCTGTCGCTGGTACCCAACCCCGCGGCCGGTACCACCACCGTGGCCTACGAGCTGTCCACCGGCGCCACCGCTACCATTGCGGTGCAAAACCTACTGGGCCAAACCGTGCGCCAGCTAGCCCCAGCTCGCCAAGCCGCGGGCGCGCAGGCCCAAAGCCTATCGCTGCAAGGCCTGGCCCCCGGCGTGTACCTAGTGAAGCTGCAAGCTGGCGACCAAGCCCAAACCGCCCGCCTGCTGGTCAACTAAACCTCTCCTTTTTAGGTTAACTTCAGAAGCCCCGCTGCCCGGCAGCGGGGCTTTTTTGGGCATTACTTTGTTGAGTAAGTACTCTTCGCTGCTTCTTATGTTCATTTTTCCTTCTCTTGGCCACCTAGGGCGCCGCTGGCTGCTGTGGCTGCTGCCGCTGCTCAGCTTCACGCTGGCCGACCGGCCCGCCTACCGCCTTTTCACGGCCCAAGGGCAGGCGGCCGACTACGACCAGATGCTGACCCAACTGGCGCAGGCCGACGTGGTGCTCTTTGGCGAGCAGCACAATGACCCGATGGCCCACTGGCTAACCCTGCAAGTAGCCAAGGACTTGCAGCGTATCAAAGGCTCCGGCAAACTGGTGCTGGGGATGGAGATGTTTGAGCGCGACGTGCAGCCGCTGGTGGCGCAGTACGCGGCCGGCACCCTGCCCGATACGGCCTTCGAGCGCCAGAGCCGCCCTTGGCCCAACTACGCCACCGATTATCGCCCGCTGTTGCAGTTTGCCCGCCAGGAGAAAATAGCCGTGATAGCCACCAACGTGCCGCGCCGCTATGCCCAGCAAGTGGCCCGCGGCTCACTCACGGCCCTCGACGCGCTGCCCGCCAACGAGAAAAATTACCTCGCCCCACTGCCGCTGAAAGTCGATTTTGAGCTGCCCGGCTACAAGAAAATGGCGGCTATGTTCGGCGACGCCACGGCCCACGGCGGGGGTGGGCGCACTATCATCCAGGCCCAGGCCTTGAAAGATGCCACTATGGCCTACACCATCCGCCGCAGCCTAAGTCCCGGCCAGACCCTGCTGCACCTCAACGGCTCGTATCACTCCGACAATCACGATGGCATTGTGGCCTACCTGCGCGCCGATAGCAAGAAGCCGCCGCGTGTGCAAACGCTGAGCGTAGTGACGCAAAGCCAGTTGCAGCAGCTTGATAAAGAGAATATGAACGTGGCCGACTACCTCATTGTGGTGCCTGAGGATATGACCAAAACGTATTGAGACGCGCCCGTCATGTAGCGCGCAGCGCAGCACCTCACATGGCGCAGTAAGCCCTTACATTTTTTTTGAGGTTAGTGCAGCACGCGAGATGCTACGCGCTGCATAACAGACGATTTTTCAAAGCACCATGATTTCAACCTCCGACTATTCTGCCCTGCCGCCTGCCGCCGACTTGCAGCGTATCTGCAAAGCCCTGGCCGTGCTCGACGCTATTAACTCGCCCGACTGGGAATACCGCTACTACTCTTACAACCCCGCTTGGAGCGACGACGAGCAAATCCTGGAAATGCGCGATGGCGAAGGCGACCAGATGCTGGTGTTGTTCCGCCCCGAGGGCTGCGTGATAAACGGCTACTTGCACGAATACGACCAGCCGAGCAAGGCCCATGTTACCCGCGGCCTGCCCGAGGCGTTTGAGGATTTTATGTTTGGTGAGCCTGTTAACTCCATCGGCACCACATTTTGCCTTTGGTACACGCCCGCCCACGGCTGGCAGCGCGGCCTGGTGGAGAATGAAGACGATGGCTCCGAAGAGCTACTGTACATCTTTGATGGTCAGCCTGCCACTTACGCCGAGTGGGCCACCGAGTACTACACCGACGAGTCGGATAAAAAGCCGGTGACTGCCGAAGCTGTAGCACCCATCTATCGCCACGAGCCGGTGACCAAGGCCAAGGTCTTGGCGCTGGTCGATGAGGTAGAAGACTGGACCATGCTCGCTACCGACCTGCAAGAAATCGGCTACCCCTACGAGTTTAGCTAGCGCCACCTTGCTCCCAAAACTGATTGCAAATTCAGCCAGTAGCTTGGACTTAGTAGTCCGAGTGCGAGCGCAGCGAGCAGTACGCAAGCAAACGCCTACGACCGTAGATGCAAGCTGCGCTCGCGCTCGGACTACCAAGCACAAGCTACTGCCCTGCGTTTTACTGCTGGCGGGGTGGCTGCTGGCCCTAGGTGCCGTGGGGCAGCCCGCCTTCACGGTAGTGCCGCTGGGCGTGAAGGGTGGCCTAGCGGAGGGCAACCTCTCGGCCTATCTGGTAGCCGCGGCCGGTACTAACAGCTACGTGGCGCTGGACGCCGGCAGCCTGCGCCCCGGCGCCGAGAAGGCCGTGGCCAACGGTGTGTTCAAGGTGCCGGCTGCGGAGGTGCTCACGCACTATGTAAAAGGCTACTGTCTCTCGCACCCGCACCTCGACCACGTGGCGGGCCTGCTGCTTAACGCCCCCGACGATACGCCTAAGCCCATTTATGGCCTGGCCGCGTGCCTAGCCACCGTGCAGCAAGACTATTTCAACTGGCAGGCCTGGCCCAACTTTGCCGATGGCGGCCGGGCGCCCGCCCTGGGCAAGTACCAGCTGCGCGAGCTAGCGCCCGGCCAGCCGATGCCCCTTGCCGGCACCGCCCTCAGTGTGCAGGCCTTTGCGCTCAGCCACGGCGCGCCCTACCAGAGCACCGCCTTCTTGGTGCGCAGCCACGACAGCTACCTGCTGTACCTAGGCGACACTGGCGCCGATAGTATCGAGCACACGCACCACCTGCGCGACCTCTGGCAGACGGTGGCGCCGTTGGTGCAGCGCCATGCGCTGAAAGCCATTTTCATTGAGGCATCTTATCCCAATGGCCAACCCCCGGCGCAGCTCTTCGGCCACCTCACGCCGGCCCTGCTGCTGCAAGAGCTGGCGGCGCTAGGCCAGTTGGTGGGCCCTAGGTCACTGCGGGGGCTGCCTGTGGTAGTCACTCATCTCAAGCCCACGCCGGGTAACGAGGTACTTATCAGGCAGCAGCTGGCGGCGGGCAATACGTTGGGGCTGAGCTTAGTATTTCCGGAGCAGGGGCAGGCGCTGCAGTTCTAAAAGGCTAGCTCTCCGCGCCGCACTAGTCAGCTAGCAGGCAATGCAGCCCTAGGGTGCGGTAGCGAGCAGTCGTGTCAAAAGTTGTTGCAGAGAGCTGCTTTGTCGCGCTGCGCTGGCTGCCTGTCGTTCTCAACTTTAGTAGCTGAGGCACGTAGGCAAGAGGCAGGTGCGGCTAGCTAGCTTATGGAACAGATATTTTTTACCAGTTGGACCAGCATCTTCCGGACGCTCATTATCAGTGTGCTAGCTTATGCGGGGCTGATATTAATGCTGCGGATATCGGGCAAACGCACGCTGTCGAAGATGAATGCCTTCGACCTGATTGTGACGGTGGCGCTGGGCTCAACCCTAGCCACGGTGCTGCTTACCAAGAGTGTAGCCTTGGCCGACGGGCTGCTGGCTTTCGCGCTGCTCATCGGGCTCCAGTTTAGCATCACCTGGTTATCGGTGCGCTCGCAGACAGTGAGCCGCTTGGTAAAAGCTAACCCCACGCTGCTGGTGTACCAGGGACAGTTTCTACACGACGCCATGCGCGCCGAGCGCGTAACCGAAGGCGAAATCCTGACCAGCCTGCGCGAGCGGGGCATCGGCACACTGAGCGAGGCAGCAGCGGTCGTGCTCGAAAACGATGGTACGCTTAACGCGCTGGCTCAAGCTCCGCAGGGGGCGCAATCGGCGCTGAGCAACGTGCCGGGCACAGACAAGCACTCAGCTACCTAGGCTTAGAAGTGCTTGCTGAATATCATAAAGCACTTTTTTGCGGATAAGTAATTGCTTAAGTGCTTAGTAGCTTGGTATAGGTTTTACTCGGGGTCAGGCGTCAGCTTCGCTTTCTTTAGCGCGTCGGCGAGGCCTTTTTGCAGCTTAGCGCCTGAGTCGGCTGGCGCATCTTCGGTTATTTTGTACTGCTTCTTGAGTTGCTCCCAGTCCTCGATGGGTAGGAAGACGCCGGTAATAGTGCCTTTGGCGTCGGAGAGATACTTGATGTCCATAGTGTGCAGGGGAGGGGAGAAGTAGCGTTGAGCTAACATAACGCGAGCCGCACCGTAGGCAAACTACCTATCATTACTGCTCAGCATGCAAAATTGTAGTACGAAAAGAAATTCACGAGCGCCGAAAGGCAGGCGCTATTTGGCCGCTAGCCCTCGGCGGCACCCCACCGCATGAGCCGCCTCCACCGCTGGTGGCTGGACCTGAATTCCAGTCTGTGGTTTGTGCCCACCCTCATGGTGGCCGCGGCTATGCTGCTCGCCTACGGGCTGGTAGAGTACGACAATACCTTTGCTAACGACTGGACCAAGCAGCACCCCCTGCTGTTTGGGGCCGGGGCTGACGGCGCGCGCGGTATGCTGTCGGCTATCGCCGGCTCCATGATTACGGTCGCAGGTCTTATTTTCTCGCTCACGCTCTCCACGCTGGCGCAGGTATCGAGCCAGTACACCTCGCGGCTGCTGCGCAACTTCATGCGCGACCGCACCAACCAGGTGGTAATGGGCTTCTTCGTGAGCATTTTCGTGTATTGCCTCATGGTGCTGCGTACCATTCGGGGCGGCGATGAGGGAGCATTTGTACCGAGCATTGCGGTCACGTTTGCCCTGCTGCTGGCCTTGGTTAGCATCGGGATGCTTATCATGTTTATTCACCACATTGCCTCCTCCATTCAGGCGGCCAACCTGATAGCCCGCGCTGCCGACGAAACCCAGGCGTTGCTTGATAAGCTTTTTCCCAAGCAGATAGGCCATGCGGCCAGCCATGCCGAAAAAGGCGACCTAGCGGCCATTCAGCACCTCAACTGGGTGCCGGTGGTGGCTACCCAGTCGGGCTACATTGTGGGCATCGACGACGACAAGCTACTGGAACTGGCCAGCGATGGCAACCTCGTGATTCGGATGGTGCAGGCTGTGGGTAGCTTCGCAGCCCAGGGGGCACCCATTGTGCAGGTGGCTAGCTACGATGTCGGCCGCCCGTGGCTGCCCGACAGCAACCTCACCAAGCGCATTGCCGAGGCATATGGTATTGACAACCAGCGCTCGCTCGACCAAGATTTTGGCTTTGGCCTGCGTCAGCTAGTTGATATTGCCCTCAAGGCATTGTCGCCGGGCATCAACGACACCAGTACCGGCGCAATGTGCCTCGACCGGCTGGGCGTGCTGCTGGCCCTGCTTACCCAGCGCGACCTAGGCGAGCCGCAGCGCGCCTTCGAAGGCCGGGTGCGCCTGCTGGCCCAGCGCCCCGAGTTTGCCGACTACCTCTGCACCGCCTTTGACCAGATTCGGGCCAGTTCGCTCGAAAACTTGGCCATCTACCTGCGCACCTACAGCGCGCTGCTCACCATTGCGCAGCGCACGCAGCTGCCCGACTACCGCGAGGCCCTCGCCCAGCAGGGCGAGCTAGGCTGGGCCGCCGCTCAAAAAAACTTGGCCGACGACTACGAGCTTAAGCAAGTGCGCGACCGCTACGAGGAGCTGCGCCGGGCCCTAGGGCACTAAAAAAAGCTGCGGCTGATGCCGCAGCTTTTTTAAAAATAAAAGGCTGTAAGCAAGAAAAAGCCTAGGCCGAAAACGAGGAGCCGCAGCCGCAGGTGCTCTTAGCCTGTGGGTTGTTAAAGGTGAAGCCGCGGGCGTTGAGGCCGTCCTGGAAGTCAACTTCCATACCTAGCACATACATGGCGTGTTTCTTATCCATGATGAGCTGCACGCCGTCGAGGTCATAGATTTCATCGTTATCCTTGGCTTTGTCAAACCCGAGCAAATAGCTCATGCCCGAGCAGCCGCCGCCCTGTACCCCGATGCGCAGGCCATAGTCGGCCGGTACGCTTTTCTCTTGAATGATATTTTTAACTTCAACTAAAGCGCGGGGCGTGAGGCCGATAGGCGCAACTTGGGTGGCGATAGCCATAACGGTGCTGATTTAGTAAGAATGTAGATAAGACAAATATACGCCAGCGCAAAGCTGTTGCGCTGTCAGTAAAACAGTAGAAACCGAGCGGCGGTTCACGCTGGAAGTTTAGTTGATTTGCGTGGTTGAACGTGGGTCGTTACGGACCTTTGCCTAGCTTGCTACTCCTAACCAACTCCTACCTTACTCGTTAGTTTGATAAGCCGTCGCTTATCGCTTTTTTATGGACAGTACTACCTATCTCTTCGACTTACTCAAGACTATCCTGCCCGCCATTATTGTGGCGGGGGCCATTTACCTGCTCTTTCGCCAATACCTAGAGAAAGAACAGCAGCGCCGCCTCATCGAGCTGCGCCTCGACGCTTCCAAAACCACCCTGCCGCTGCGGTTGCAAGCCTACGAGCGCATGACACTTTTCCTAGAGCGCATTTCGCCCAACAATATCTTGATACGGCTGGGCAGCGGTGGCCAAACAGCCGCCGACTACCACCGCCTGCTGCAACAGGAAATTCGGGCCGAGTTCGAGCACAATCTCTCGCAGCAGCTTTATATCAGCTCTGAGGCTTGGGACCAAGTAAAGCAAGCCAAGGAAAACGTGCTGACGATGATAAACCGCGCTTTTCACGGCCTCAGCAACCCCGGCCAGCTGCGCGGCACCGAGCTGGCCAAGCGCATTCTGGAAGGCCTCATGACCGACGCCGCCGACCCCACCGCCCACGCCCTCGACGTGGTGAAGCGTGAGGCCGCCCGCCTGTTCTAGACCGGTGCATCCAACCTAGGGCACGATTTCTAAGTTAGAGAACCCATGACCAAGAAACGAATTGCCATTGACATGGATGAGGTAATGGCCGATTCCATTGCCCGGTTCCAGGAGTGGTACGGCCGTGATTTTCAGCTGGAACTGACGCTGGAAGCGCTGCACGGTAAGAACCCGCGCGATGTCGTGGCCCCTGAGCACCAACCCGCCCTGCGCGCCTACCCCAACGCCGAAGGCTTTTTTCGCGACCTGCCCGTTATCAAAGACAGCCAGCGCGTAATCAAGGCCTTGGCCGAGCGCTACGAGATATTCATCGCCACCGCCGCCATGGAATTTCCGAATTCCTTTCTCGATAAGTACCAGTGGCTACAGAAACATTTCGCCTTCATCCCGTGGCCCAACTACGTGTTTTGCGGCGATAAAAGCATTCTCAACGCCGACTACCTCATCGACGATAATGCCTACAATTTCGACGGTTTTCGCGGCGAAGGACTGCTGTTCGACGCGCCGCACAATGCCCTCCAAACCGGCTATCGCCGCGTGCGCGGCTGGCAGGAAGTAGCTGATATTTTGTTGTAATCACACCTACCTAGCAAAAAGGGCTACTCGCATAATGCGAGTAGCCCTTTTTGCTAGGTAGTAAGTTATTGACCTAATTGGTCTGCAGCGCCAGCTGCATGGCGCGCTCGTAGCAAGCCTCGTAGAGCGGCACGATGTTGCCCACCGCAAACTCTTCGGCGCGGGCACGGGCCGCGGCCTTGAAGCGCGGCAGGTTATCGTCTTCGAGCACGTAGAGAGCGTTGCGCACCATGTCGTCCACGTCGCCGATATTGCTGAGCATGCCGCTTACGTCGTGCACGTTTAGCTCTGGAATGCCGCCGGCGTTGGTGCTCACCACGGGTACTTCGCAGGCCATAGCTTCGAGGGCAGCCAGGCCGAAGCTCTCGTTTTCGCTGGGCATCAGGAATAAGTCGCTGACACTTAGTACCTCTTCTACGGCTTCGAGCTTACCTAGGAAGCGCACGTCGCGCTGGCAGTCGAGCTCACGGGCCAGCTTCTCCATGCGGGTGCGGTCGGGGCCGTCGCCCACCAGCAAGAGCTTGGCCGGGATGGCCTGGCGCACGCCAGCAAAGATGCGCAGCACGTCCTCGACCCGCTTCACCGAGCGGAAATTGCTGGTGTGCAGCAGGATTTTCTCGCCATCGGGTGCAATGGCCGTGCGAAAGTGGCTCTTCTCCTGCTTCTTGAAGCGGTGCAGGTCGATGAAGTTAGGGATAACTTCAATCTTATGTTCGACCGGGAAATACTCGTAGGTTTCGCGCCGTAAGTCGGCCGATACCGACGTGACGCCGTCGCTCTGGTTGATGCTGAACGTCACTACTGGCTCATAGCTGGCATCCTTGCCCACGAGTGTGATGTCGGTGCCGTGCAGCGTGGTGACCACCGGCGCCGTAATGCCCCGCGAACGCAGAATCTGCTTGGCGAGGTAGGCCGCCGAGGCGTGCGGAATAGCGTAGTGCACGTGCAGCACGTCGAGCTTTTCATTCTGCACGATGTCTACCATCTTGCTGGCCAGCGCCGACTCGTAGGGCGGAAACTGGAAAAGCGGGTACGTAGGCACGTACACCTCGTGGTAAAAGACGTTTTCGTTGAAGAAATCGAGCCGCACCGGCTGGCTGTAGGTGATGAAATGGACGCGATGGCCGCGCTGGGCCAGGGCTTTGCCCAACTCGGTGGCGACCACGCCGGAGCCGCCAAAGGTGGGGTAACAGACAATGCCGATGTTCATGGAAGAGGAAAGGTAGGCGAGAGGCTAACCGAATAGTGCAGCGGAGGTTTGGCGGCGCAAGGGTGAAGGATGAACGCAAGAAGTTGCGCAGGGTCTGGAAAAATCCAGTAGCAGCTTCTTTTAGTGTAAGCTGACGGGTTGGTATGCAATGAAGCCAGCGTTGCTTAACATTGTAGAAATCCCCTTCTAAAGCTTAACATGAAGTATACCCTATACTTGTTGGCGGCGTTGGCCTTGCCCCTAGGGGCTCAAGCGCAGCGCAAGCCGACGCCGGCTGCCAAGCCTACCGCCACGGGCAATGCCATCGGCGCCATCAAGGAAGCAGATATTAAGCGTGACTTGTTTGCGCTGGCAGGCGACCATTTCCGGGGCCGCGAGGGCGGCACACTCGACGAGCTGAAAGCCTCGGTATGGCTGGCCGACCAGATTCGGGCCACGGGCATGCTACCAGCCGGCGACGATGGTACCTACTTTCAGTGGTTTAGCTTGCAGCGCACGCGCCTCACCAAGAGCAGCACGCTACGCATCGGTAGCCACGAAATCAAATTGAACGAAGACGGCGCGGTGACGGCCCCCACCAACGCCAACATAAACGCGCCGCTGGTGTACGTGGGCACCGGCTCGCCCGCCGAGCTGGCCAATGTTGATGTGAAGGGCAAGGCAGTAGCCGTGCAAATTGCCGGCGCACCCGCCGATGGTATCAGCTACCGGCGCTACGTGTTTGGCAAGTTTGCCGGGCAAGCGGGCGAGCTGACCAAGGCCGGCGCGGTGGCCATCGTGTTTGTGTCGGACCCGAAACAGCAGGCCCTCTACGACCACTGGAGCCACATTTACGAGCGCGGGCGCTACAGCTTGCCGGGCGTGGCCAGCACCCGGGTGGTGAGCACGCCGCCCGTCATCTGGCTGCCCGCTGGTGCCGCCAGCTGGGTGCAGCAGGCTGGCCAGCAGCTCACAGCCAACCTGCAAGTGGAGAGCTTCCAGTACCCATCGGTGAACATCGTGGCCAAGATGCCTGGCACCGACGCACAACTGAAAAAAGAATACGTCCTCTTCAGCACCCACCAAGACCACGATGGCGTGCGCGCGCCCATTGCCGGCGACTCGATTTATAACGGCGCTGACGACAACGCCACCGGCTGCGCGGCACTGCTGGCCATTATGCGGGCCTTCAAGCAGCAGCCGGCCCGCCGCTCAGCGCTGTTCGTGTACCAGGGCTCGGAAGAGCGCGGGCTGCTGGGCTCGACTTACTTTTCGGCTCACCCCACGGTGCCGCAGTCGTCTATCGTGGCCGTACTCAACGCCGAGATGATGGGCCGCAACGCTCCCGATAGCGCCGCCTTGCTGGGTTCGACGCCGCCGCACATGAACTAGTCGGACCT
>Ga0265798_10005185_pt1 | contig 17635 bp, 17 predicted proteins | sample P3T30metagenome_FD_192430 | JGI IMG/M metagenome (GOLD analysis project Ga0265798, IMG submission 192430) | Plant litter microbial communities from East Loma Ridge, Irvine, California - P3 T30 | ecosystem: Environmental > Terrestrial > Plant litter > Unclassified | place: USA: California... | reverse complement strand
GCGGGTCGCCTCGATCTCGCTGCCCTTCCATAGCTTGCCCAGGGCCTTGAAGAAAGCCGGCTCGGTGACGTTGAAGGATGCTTGTCCCCCCTGGCCGACGCCGTCCAGGTAGGCCTTCCAGTCGAAGCCCGGCGTCAGCGCCTGCAGGCCGCTGGCATCGACCTTGTGGAACAGTTTATACGGGTCGCGCTTGTCGACGGTCGACAGCGAAGCCTTGGCCAGCGCGGTTTCCATCGTCATCACGCGGGTGGCGTTGCGCTGGGCCAGGGCCGGGGCGTCGCCCAGCAGCTTGAAGGTATTCGCGATGTGGGCCACGTATTTGGCGCGCACCTCCCTGGACTTGGCGTCGGTCTTGAAATAAGACTCGCGGTCCGGCAGGCCCAGGCCGCCGGCGAAGGCGAAGGCGATCACCTTCGAGGAATCGGCGAAGTCCTGGCTCGAGCCGAAGCCGAAGAACAGGCCCTGGTCGGCCAGGCCCAGGTGCAGGCGCGCCAGCAAGGGCGCCAGCTCGCGCTGCGACTTCAGGGCGGCGATCTGGTCGAGCCAGGGTTTCAGCGGCTCGGCGCCGCGCGCCTCGATGGCGCGCTCGTCCATGCAGGCGCCGAAGTAATCGCCGATCTTCTGCTGGCTGGCGTTGCGGCCGTCCTCGCGCTTGGCCAGGTCTTCCAGGATGCCCCACAGGTAGCGCCGGTTTTCCAGCGCCAGCTTGCCGTACACCGACCAGCGCGCCTGGTCGGCCGGGATCGGATTGTTCTTCAGCCAGCCGCCGCAGGCGTACTGGTAGAAGTCGACGCACGGGTCGGCCGTGCGGTCCATCGACGTCACGTCCAGTCCGGGCGTATAGGGGAATTCGGTGGCGGGACGTTCCGAGGCGGGCGGGGTGGTCTGGGCCGAGGCCAGCGCGGCGGCGCCGGCAAGGGACAGGGCAAGTGCGAGACGGACTGGGCGCATGCGGTATTCCGGAAAAGGTTATCAGCTGATTAATCGGCGAGCGCCATGCTGACACATAAAACAGGGACCGGCAATATTCGGGCGGCTGCGCCAGCATCAACACGGCGCAAAAAAAATGCGGCATATATTTCCCTTTCGGGATGAATATATGCCGCATCCGGCCAAGCCATCGTTACCCGGCCTTTTATGAGCGCCGCGTATTCATGCTTTATATGCCGATCAGAATTTGAAGACGACGCCGGCGCTGTAATTGGTCGTATCGCTCGACGGCTTCTGCACTTCGATACGGCCGGAAATGGCCGGAGTGAAGTTGTAGTTCAGGCCGATGCCATACAGGCCGGTATCGGTATCTTCACCGGCAGTAATGTTGCCGTACGATGCTTCGGCGCGCAGGTTGTTGTAGCCGATGCGGCCATACACGTCCAGTTGCGCGTTCAGCGGGTAGGAACCGACCAGCGACAGATGGGTCTGCTTGGCCTTGACGTCGACGCCGTAGAAGTCGTACTTGCCCAGCTGGCGATAGCCCAGCTCGACCGCGAAGAACTGGTTGAAGCCATAACCCAGGAAGCCGCCGAAGCTGGTCTTGGTGCTGTCGAAGTCGTCGATCTTGGTGGCGCCGACGTCGAGGCCGCCGTAGAAGGCGGTCGGTGCGGCTGCGAACGAGGAGGACGCCGTCAGGGCAAATGCTGCGGCAACCGCGAGTTTCTTGAACATGAAATTTCCGATCTTAAATGTATTTTTTTATTGGCAATAGAATGTGTATTCATTGCCGGGCAAAAATTATACAAGAAAGATAATATGCTTGCACCGTCGCGGTGCAAGCGTGCGCGCCCATCGGGCACGGCGCAAATACCGGTTTTTTAAAACGATCGAATAAGGCTGGACGGTGGTTCCGGGAAATGCCGATCGCCACTTCCCGGAAGCAGTTATTCAAGCTTGAGGTACCGGCCGCGCCAGTCCCCTGGCCATGGCATCGTGCACCAGTGCGCGCACCGTCTGATTGGCGCGCTTGTTTTCCTGTCCCATCTGCTGGCCGAGGACGTGCATCTTCTTGCCCAAGTCGTCCATCGGCTTGCTCGCCTCTTTCATGCGCACGTCGACCTGGCGCATCGCGCGCTCGGAAGCGCGCTGCGATTCGGCGTGCGCGACGGCGTCCATGTCGCGGGTCAGCGCGTCCATGTCGCGCTGCAGGGCGTTCATCCGGTCCTGCAGGCGCCGCATTGCGTCCCCTTCCGCGCCGGCCATGCGCCGCCCGACCTCGCCCATCTCGCGCGCGACCGCGTCCATGCGCTGCCGGGTGGCGCGCATCTTCGACTCGTCCGGGCGGATGCCGGCGGCGGCCCGGTGCATTTCCTCGCCGAGCGCCTCCATCGCCTTGCCATGGCGGTCCATGTCCTTGCCATAGGCTTCCATTTGCCGGCCCAGGCGTTCGACCGGCTGCCAGGCGGCGCGCGCCTTCGCCAGCGTCGCCGGGTCCTGGATCACCCAGGACTTGCCGTCCTGGCGCACCCACAGGAATTCGCCGTCGACCTGCCTGCCGGCTTTCTTGAGGGCGTCCCAGTCGAGCACCTCGCCGGTCGCGCTGAGGCCATCGGCCTCGTGGCGCACCAGCGCGTAGGCGTCCATGTGCGCCCTGGCGGACGCCGCGGCGCGTGCCCCGGCCGGCGGCCTGTCCTCGGCCCGGGCCGGCGCGAGGCAGGCGGCGGCCAGGGCCAGCGCCAGGACCAGCAGCGCCGGCTTGTGCCTGCTCAGGGCAGGAATCGGGGTCGGAATCGGGGTCGGGAACGGGGTCATCGCGGTTTCTCCATGCTGGTGGTGTCGATGGGAACACGATAGCCGCGCGCCTGCGGCCGGGCCAGCGCACTGCGACGGGCTGCCGGATCGGCGGAACAGACGGGGAAAAAGGCGGGAAAAGCGGCGCCGCCGGCAGGAAGCGGCGGCGCTGCAGGAAGGCTTACAGCAAGATCAGTACACCACGACCGAGCGGATCGACTCGCCCGACTTCATGAGGTCGAAGCCTTCGTTGATGCGGTCGAGCGGCAGGTGGTGGGTGATCAGGTCGTCGATATTGATCTTGTTTTCCATGTACCAGTCGACGATCCTGGGCACGTCGGTGCGGCCGCGGGCGCCGCCGAAGGCCGAGCCCTTCCACTCGCGGCCGGTCACCAGCTGGAACGGACGGGTCGAGATTTCCGCGCCCGCCTCGGCCACGCCGATGATGATCGACTGGCCCCAGCCCTTGTGGCAGCACTCCAGCGCCTGGCGCATGGTGTGGACGTTGCCGATGCACTCGAAGCTGTAGTCGGCGCCGCCGTCGGTCAGCTGGACGATCGCGTCGACCACGTTCTCGACATTCTTCGGGTTGATGAAGTGGGTCATGCCGAACTTGCGCGCCATCTCTTCGCGCGCCGGGTTGAGGTCCACCCCGATGATCTTGTCGGCGCCGACCATCTTCGCCGCCTGGATCACGTTCAGGCCGATGCCGCCCAGGCCGAACACGACCACGTTGGCGCCCGCCTCCACCTTGGCCGTGAAGATCACGGCGCCGATGCCGGTGGTCACGCCGCAACCGATGTAGCAGATCTTGTCGAACGGCGCATCCGAGCGCACTTTCGCCAGCGCGATTTCCGGCACCACGATGTAGTTCGAGAAGGTGGACGTGCCCATGTAGTGGTAGATCGGCTTGCCGTCCAGCGAAAAACGGGACGTAGCATCGGGCATCAGGCCGCGGCCCTGCGTGCTGCGGATCGCCTGGCACAGGTTGGTCTTCTGCGACAGGCAGAATTTGCACTGGCGGCACTCCGGGGTGTACAGCGGAATGACGTGATCATCCTTGCGCAGGCTGGTCACGCCCGGGCCGACGTCGACCACCACACCGGCGCCTTCATGGCCGAGGATGGCGGGGAACAGGCCTTCCGGATCCGCGCCGGAGAGCGTGTAGTAGTCGGTATGGCAGATGCCGGTCGCCTTGACTTCGACCAGCACCTCGCCCGCCTTCGGACCCTCGAGTTCGACTTCCTCGATCGTCAGCGGCTTCCCCGCCTGCCATGCAATCGCTGCCTTGGTTTTCATGTCGTCCTTCCTGAACTTGATAAATGAATGAAACCTGGAAACGGGTTGATGGACCGTTCCGGATAATCCGGCATGATACCAAGCCGGATACCGGATGTGACAAGATTGCCGGCAAACGTTCTTATTTGCCCCGCAAGCGCCCCGCGAAGGCGCCGTGCAGGCTGTTGAGCATTTCCTCGGCCGCCACCAGCTGCTCGGCGACTTCGTTGATCTTGCGCCGGCTCGAGCGCGCATGGTCGCGCAGCACCTCGAAGGCGGTGTTGCGGTCGGTCTGGAAGCGCGCCATCAGCAGGCCCACGGCCAGGCTGGTCTCGCGGCCGGCAACCAGTGCGGCGTTCAGGTTGATCTCGGTGCGGCGCAGCTGGCGGATCTCATCGGCCCGGGCCAGCGCCGATTCCAGCGCCGGCAGCAGGCGCCCGGCGTCGATCGGCTTGACCAGGAAGCCGACCGCGCCATGGCTGGCGGCCTGGCGCGCGCTCTCGGCGTCGTCGACCGCGGACAGGAACATGAAGGCGACCCCGGTGTGTTCGCGCAGGCGCCGCGCCAGGTCCAGGCCCGACATGCCCGGCATGCTGATGTCGAGCAGGGCCAGGGCGATGTCGCCCTCGCGCTCGGCGATGCGCTGCAGCGCCTCGGGCGCGGAGGACGCCTCGATGGTGTCGTAGCCGCTGTGGCGCAACACGGTCGACAAATATTCCAGCATGACGGGATCGTCATCGACCAGCAGGATCAGGCGGCGGGGGGAGGCGGGCGCGCTCATTGTGTCGTGTGCTTGCGGCGTAAAAAGGGAAAGGGGTGCTCTGGCCAAAAATATATCATGCAGGACAAATCGGGGCCAATCAAAAACGTTGCTAACAGATAAGATTGTCACATCCTGCGAAAATCGACCGGTGGCCGAAGCGCAGGCTTTCCGTCGTCATCTATAATGGTCGTTTTCGCCAAACAAACCCGAAACCCAATACGCCACATCATGGAATTAGCAAAGTCTTTCGAGCCAGCCGACATCGAACGGTTCTGGCGCACGGAGTGGGAACAGCGCGGCTACTTCGCCGCCTCCATGGACGCGGGCAAGCCCTCGTTCAGCATCCAGCTGCCGCCGCCGAACGTGACGGGCACCCTGCACATGGGCCACGCCTTCAACCAGACCGTGATGGATGGCCTGACCCGCTACTACCGCATGCGTGGCTTTAACACGGCCTGGATCCCGGGCACCGACCACGCCGGCATCGCGACCCAGATCGTGGTCGAACGCCAGCTCGACGCGCAAAAGATCTCGCGCCACGACCTCGGCCGCGACGCCTTCGTCGAGAAGGTCTGGGAGTGGAAGGAAAAGTCGGGCAGCACCATCACCGGCCAGATGCGCCGCCTGGGCGCCTCCGCCGACTGGCAGCGCGAATACTTCACGATGGACGAGCCGCGCACCAAGACCGTGGCCGAAGTCTTCGTGCGCCTGTACGAGCAGGGCCTGATCTATCGCGGCAAGCGCCTGGTCAACTGGGATCCGGTGCTGGGCACGGCGGTCTCGGACCTCGAAGTCGACTCGCAGGAAGAAGACGGCTCGATGTGGTACATCCGCTACCCGCTGGCGGACGGATCGGGCCACCTGACGGTCGCCACCACCCGTCCCGAAACCATGCTGGGCGACGTCGCCGTCGCGGTCGACCCGACCGACGAGCGCTACACCGCCCTGGTCGGCAAGATGATCAAGCTGCCGCTGGTCGGCCGCGAGATCCCGGTCATCGCCGACGAATACGTCGACAAGGCCTTCGGCACCGGCTGCGTCAAGATCACGCCGGCGCACGACTTCAACGACTACGCCGTCGGCCAGCGCCACAAGCTGCCGATGCTGTCGATCATGACGCTCGAAGCCAGGATCGTCGACGACGCGCCCGAAGCCTACCGCGGCCTCGACCGCTTTGCCGCGCGCAAGCAGATCGTCGCCGACCTCGACGCGCTGGGCCTGCTGGAACAGGTGAAACCGCACAAGCTGATGGTGCCGCGCGGCGACCGCACCGGCGTCGTCATCGAGCCGATGCTGACCGACCAGTGGTTCGTCGCGATGAGCAAGCCGGCGCCGGAAGGCACCTTCAATCCGGGCAAGTCGATCACCGACGTGGCGCTGGAAAAAGTCGCCAATGGCGAGATCAAGTTTGTGCCGGAAAACTGGAGCACGACCTACAACCAGTGGCTGGGCAATATCCAGGACTGGTGCATCTCGCGCCAGCTGTGGTGGGGCCACCGCATCCCGGCCTGGTACGCCGAGGACGGCCGGATCGTGGTCGCGCGCACCGATGAGGAAGCGCAGGCCAAGGCCAGGGAGATGGGCATCGAAGGCGCACTGCGCCGCGACGACGACGTGCTCGACACCTGGTTCTCCTCGGCCCTGGTGCCGTTCTCGACCATGGGCTGGCCGGAAGAAACGCCGGACATGCAGATGTTCCTGCCCTCTTCCGTGCTGGTCACCGGCTTCGACATCATCTTCTTCTGGGTCGCGCGCATGGTCATGATGACCGCGCACTTCACCGGCAAGGTGCCGTTCGAGACCGTCTACGTGCACGGCCTGGTGCGCGATTCCTCCGGCCAGAAGATGTCCAAGTCGAAGGGCAATACCCTCGACCCGATCGACCTGATCGACGGCATCGACCTCGAGTCGCTGGTCGCCAAGCGCACCACCGGCCTGATGGACCCGCGCGCCGCCGAGAAGATCGCGAAAGCCACGCGCAAGGAATTCCCCGAAGGCATCGCCGCCTACGGCACCGACGCCGTGCGCTTCACCATGGCGAGCTACGCTTCCCTGGGCCGCAACATCAACTTCGACCTCGGCCGCTGCGAAGGCTACCGCAACTTCTGCAACAAGATGTGGAACGCCACCCGCTTCGTGATGATGAACACGGAAGGCAAGGATTGCGGCCAGCCCGACGCCGCCGACCTGTCGCAGGCCGACCGCTGGATCATTTCGCTGATGAACCGCGTCGAGCTGGAAGTGGCCAAGGGTTTCGCCGACTACCGCTTCGACAACATCGCCAGCGCCATCTATAAATTCGTCTGGGACGAGTACTGCGACTGGTACCTGGAACTGGCCAAGGTGCAGGTCCAGCAGGGCAGCGAAGCCCAGCAACGCGCCACCCGCCACACCCTGCTGCGCGTGCTCGAAGTGATCCTGCGCCTGGCGCACCCGGTCATTCCCTTCGTCACCGAAGCGCTGTGGCAGGCCGTGGCTCCGCTGGCCGGCAAGGGATCGGGAGAAAACCGCGACACCATCATGCTGCAGCCCTACCCGATCGCCAACGAAGCGCTGATCGATCCGGAAGCCGAAGCCTGGATGGACCAGTTCAAGAAGCTGACCGACGCCACCCGCAACCTGCGCGGCGAAATGAAGCTGTCGCCGTCGGTGCGCGTGCCGCTGATCGTCGAGCCGCACGGCGACGCCGACCGGGCCGCCGTGCAAAGCTTCGCCCCGTACGTGCAACTGCTGGGCAAGTTGTCGGAAGTGCAGATCGTCGACGCGCTGCCGGAATCGCCGGCTGCCGTCGCCATCGTCGGCACCACCAAGCTGATGCTCAAGGTCGAGATCGACGTCGCCGCCGAGCGCGAGCGCCTGTCGAAGGAGATCGCGCGCATCGAAGGCGAGATCGCCAAGGCCAAGGGCAAGCTGTCGAGCGAAAGCTTCGTCGCCCGCGCGCCGGCCGCGGTGGTGGCCCAGGAGCGCGAGCGCCTGGAAAACTTCAGCGCGACGCTGGTCAAACTGAACGAGCAGGTGGCCAAGCTGGCCTGATCCACGCCAGGTAACAAGGAAGCGCGCCGGCTGATCCCGGCGCGTTTTTTTTTGCCGCCCCGGCATGCTGGCAAGATCAACCATGTCATTTGACGGTGTTGGCTAGAACCTCCGTGCGGTCCAATAGCGAGATTCACCGGCAGGAATGTCCCCATGCCGGACTCAACCGCAAAGGAAAGCATCATGAACCGCAGGAACATCCTTGGCCGCCTGGCCGCCGTCTCCACTGTCTTCGCCCTGGCCCAGTTCGCCCATGCCGCCGAGCCGGCGCCGGCCACCGCCGCCCCGATCAAGAATGTCGTGCTGGTGCATGGCCTGTTCGCCGACGGATCGAGCTGGGGCAAGGTGATTCCGCTGCTGCAGGCCAAGGGCTTGCACGTCACCGCCGTACAGAACCCGACCACTTCGCTGGCGGACGACGTCGCCGCAGTGCGCCGCGTGCTGGCCTTGCAGGACGGGCCGACCGTGCTGGTCGCGCACTCGTATGGCGGCATGGTGATCAGCGAGGCGGGCACGGATCCCAAGGTCAGCGCCCTGGTCTATATCGCCGCGCGCGCCCCGGATGCCGGCGAAGACTACCCGGCCCTGACCAAGAAATTCCCGGCCGCGCCGGCCAGCGCCGGCATCAAGTGGGAAGCCGACGGCTTCGGCGCCCTGACGGAAGAAGCCTTCGTCAAGGACTTTGCCGGCGACCTGCCGCCGGCCGAAGCGCGCGCCTACTACGCGGTGCAACAGCGCATGGGCAAACCGATCACCCAGGCGCGCACCACGGTGGCCGCATGGCGCCAGAAACCGACCTGGTACGCCGTCTCGACCGAGGACCGCACCATCAATTCCGACCTCGAACGCTTCATGGCCAAGCGCATGGGCGCCAAGACGATCGAGCTGAAGGCCAGCCACGTGTCGCTGCTGTCGCAGCCGCGCGAGGTTGCCGGTCTGATCTTGCAGGCGGCGCAGGTCAAGTAAGCTGCCCCGGGCCGCCGCACCGTGCACCGCCTGCGTGCTTTCGGATGCGGCTGGCTGGCCAATGCTTGTAGGCAGTGGCGCCAGAGGAAAATTACTGAACGGTCGTACGGTTTGCTACACTCCAGACACACCAAAAATTACTGGAGACATCCATGCGTACCCTCATCAAGGCCTCCCTGATCGCCGCCGTTCTTGCCTCCCCGCTGGCCCTGGCCCAGGAGTCGCCGGCCGGGCTGTGGAAGAGCGTCGATGACGCTTCCGGCAAACCGACCGCCCTGATCCGCATCAGCGAGGAAGGCGGCGTTTTGCAGGGCAAGATCGAGAAGCTGTTCCGGGCGCCGCAGGAAGACCAGAATCCGAAGTGCGTGCTGTGCGAGGATGCGCGCAAGGACCAGCCGATCGTCGGCATGACCATCCTGTCCGGCCTGAAAAAGGATGGCAAGCAGTACGACGGCGGCGAGATCCTCGACCCCAAGAACGGCAAGGTCTACAAGAGCAAGCTGAGCGTGCGCGAAGGCGGCAAGAAGCTCGAAGTGCGCGGCTACATCGGCGTGCCGATGCTGGGCCGCTCGCAGATCTGGCTGCGCCAGGAATGAAAGTCGGCGGCGCTCACAGCGCCTTGCAGCGCAGCTCGGGGCCGCCCGCGCCCCAGGTGACGGCGGCGCTGCCCTGGTGTTCCCAGAAACCCGTGTCGCGGCCGGCGTAGCGCGCCCCGCTGCCGCTGCGCTGCACCAGCATGAAGGCGCGTTCGGTGCCGCGCACCGCCACCATGCTCGGCGGCGTCGTGGCGAAATAACTCACCACGATGCGGCTGCCGTCGTCGCAATCGAAGCGGAAGGGGCCGCGCGCCCCGACCAGGCGGTGCATGGCCTGCAGCTCGGCCGTGCGGTAGGCGTAGGCGTCGGCGATGCAGGCGCCCGGGTCGTCCAGCTTGCCGCAGTCCCTGACGCCGGCCCACCAATCCTCCTGCTCCCTGCGCAGCCCGGGCCGGTCGCGGCGACTGGTGCGCTCCAGCACGGCCGCGTACACCGGTGCCAGGCGGCGGTCGGCCGCGAGCAGCTCGGGATCGGCGCAGATCGCCTGTTCGGACGCGCCGGCGGGCGCGCCGCAGAACGAGGGCGCGGCGGCTTCGGCGTGGACAGCGGGCAGCAGCAGGGTCGAGGCCATGCACAACAGTGGCAGCGAGCGGCGGGACATCGGTTTCCTTTCTTTATATACAAACCGGTATCCTACCCGCGAAGGATGGGCGCAGGTCAGCCGTGCGCATGGTTTACTTGCATTTATGTTAATTTAACAGGAACTCATCCATCCTATCCAACTAACCATGCCATCCTCGACTTCGACGCCGCTCCGCCTCCAGAGGCTGCCGGCATGATCGTCCTGCGTCTCTTGTCGCTGCTCTCCTGCAGCCTGCTCTTGATCGTATTGCCGATCGTGCTGGCCATTCCGGGCGGCCGCTTTCCGCTGCAGATGGCGCTGCCGGCCGCCTTGTGCGTCGCGCTGACGGCGGCGGGCTTCGTGTATGTCGGCATGACGGCCGAACGCATGCGCCGCGCCGGCTTCGAACGCCGGCTCGGCATGGCGCTGCTGGCCTTGCCGGCGATGACCTGCCTGGCGGTCCTGGCGACGCGCCACGAAGCGCTGCTGCTGTGGAGCAGCGCCCTGCTGCTGGGCTGCACCCTCCTGACGCTGGCGGGCCTGCTGAATCCGGCCGCGCTCGAACCTGACCGCCGTGTCCTGCGCCGGCGCGAACGCCGCGAGCCGGTATTGCCGGCCTGAGCCGGCCCGAAGCTGCAGCAGCTCCGCCCTCAGCCTCAGCTGCGGCGCCGCGCCAGGTGACGGTCGAGCGCGTTGCCGAAGCGCTGGCGGTCGGCCTGGCCGAATGCGGGCGGACCGCCGGTATCGACGCCGCCGCTGCGCAGCTCTTCCATGAAGGCGCGCATCGTCAGTTGCTGGGCGATATTGTCTTTGGTATAGAAGTCACCGCGCGGATTGAGGGCGTCGCCGCCCTTCTCCAGCACGCGCGCGGCCAGCGGGATGTCGCCGGTGATCACCAGGTCGCCGGGCGCCAGGCGTTCGACGATCTCGGTATCGGCCACGTCGGCCCCGCTCGGCACCTGCAGGGCGCGGATGAAGCGCGAGCCGGGCACGCGGATCAGCTGGTTCGCCACCAGCGTCACCTGCAGTTCCAGCCGCTCGGCGACGCGGAACAGGATGTCCTTGATGACGCCCGGACAGGCATCGGCATCGACCCAGATCTGCATCAGCTTCGCGGCAGGTTGTCCCACAGGTCGCCCGTCGGGCTGATGCGGGGTGCGGCGACGCCGAAGTGCTGATACGCCAGCGGCGTGGCGATGCGGCCGCGCGGGGTGCGCTGCAGGTAGCCTTGCTGGATCAGGTAGGGTTCGAGCACGTCCTCGATGGTGTCGGCCGCTTCGCCGATCGCCGCCGCCAGGTTGCCGATGCCGACCGGGCCACCATTGAACTTGAACAGCACCGCTTCCAGCAACTTGCGGTCCATCACGTCGAAGCCGACGGTGTCGACGTCGAGCATGCGCAGCGCGCGGTCGGCCATGTCCTTGGTGATCTCGCCATTGCCCTTCACTTCGGCATAGTCGCGCACGCGGCGCAGCAGGCGGTTGGCGATACGCGGCGTGCCGCGCGCGCGCTGGGCGATTTCGCGCGCGCCGTCTTCATTGATGGGCGCGGCCAGCAGCGCGGCGCTGCGCGTGACGATCTTGGTCAGTTCCGCGACGTTGTAGAACTCCAGGCGCGCGACGATGCCGAAGCGGTCGCGCAGCGGATTGGTCAGCATGCCGGCGCGGGTAGTGGCGCCGACCAGGGTGAAGGGCTGCAGGTCGAGCTTGACGGAGCGCGCGGCCGGGCCCTCGCCGATCATGATGTCGATCTGGTAGTCTTCCAGCGCCGGATACAGGATCTCCTCGACCACCGGCGACAGGCGGTGGATCTCGTCGATGAACAGGACGTCGTTGGCTTCGAGGTTGGTGAGCAGCGCCGCCAGGTCGCCCGGACGCTCGAGCACCGGCCCCGAGGTCTGGCGCAGGTTGACGCCCATCTCGCGCGCGATGATGTGGGCCAGCGTGGTCTTGCCCAGGCCCGGCGGCCCGAACAGCAGGGTGTGGTCGAGCGCTTCCTGGCGCTTGCGCGCGGCGTGAATGAAGATTTCGAGCTGGTCGCGGATCTTTTCCTGGCCGACGTATTCTTCGAGGTGCTTGGGACGCAGCGCGCGTTCGATCGCCTCTTCGTTGGGCGAAGCGGGGGCGGCGTCGATGACACGCTGTTCGGTGAAATTGTCGGTCTGGATGCTCATTGCATGTTTCTATAAATGGAGCCACCTTCAACGTCATCCCTGCGAAGGCCGGGACGACGGGGTGGGTGTCCGGCTGCTTACGCTTTCGACAGCGCCTTCAGCGCCAGCTTGATACCGTCGGAAACACTGGTCCCCGCCGGCATGTTCTTGGTCGCCAGCAGCGCCTCCTTGTCAGAATACCCCAAAGCCAGCAGCGCATTGAGCACGTCTGCCTGGGCGTCGTCGCGCGGGGCGCCGACCACGCCGATGTCGGCGCCCAGCTTGCCCTTGAGTTCCAGCAGCAGGCGTTCCGCGGTCTTCTTGCCGATGCCCGGCACCTTCACCAGGCGGCCGGCTTCCTGCAGCGTGACGGCCTGGGACAGCTCGGCCACCGTCATGCCGGACAGGATCGACAGCGCCATGCGCGCGCCGACGCCGGTGATCTTGATCAACTGGCGGAACACGGCGCGGTCGCTGGCCGAGCCGAAGCCGAACAGCAGGTGCGCATCTTCGCGCACCACGTAGTGGATCGACAGGGTCACCTTCTCGCCGGTATGCGGCAGGTTGTAGAAGGTGCTCATCGGCACGTCGACTTCATAGCCGACGCCGTTGCAATCGACCAGTACTTGCGGCGGATTCTTTTCCAGCAGGATTCCGGAGAGACGACCGATCATCGGTGACCTTTCAATGTTAGACCAGGCGGCCGCGCTTCATGTGCAGCGTCGGCTTCTTGGGGTTGGCCGGCGCCAGCACGCCGACCAGGGCCAGGGTATCGCAGGTATTGGCATGGCAGATCGCGATGCCGAGCGCGTCGGCGGCGTCGCTGCCGGGCAGTCCGGGCAGTTTCAGCAGGCGCGCGACCATGTCCTGCACCTGCGCCTTGATCGCCTTGCCGGTGCCGACGACGGCCTGCTTGACCTGGGTCGGCGTGTATTCGGCGACGTCGAGGTCGGCCCCGACCAGGGCCGTGATGGCGGCGCCGCGCGCCTGTCCCAGCAGCAGGGTCGATTGGGGATTGACGTTGACGAAGACTTTTTCGATGGCCGCGCAGGCCGGCTGGTAGGTTGCGACGATTTCGCTGACACCCGTCAGTATCACTTTCAGGCGTGGCGGCAACGCTCCTTCGGTACCGGTCTTGATGGTGCCGGACGCGATGTAGCGCAAGCGGTTGCCCTGTTTTTCAATGACGCCGAAACCCGTCGTGCGCAGGCCCGGGTCGATGCCGAGAATAATCATTGTCGAATGTTATACCGGCGTGGGTGTTTCGTGGGAAAAATACTGTGCAAAAACACAGGTCGTGGTGACTTCGTCACCACGACCGTAGGTGGACGGCACTGCCGTCCACCCTACAAATCAATGACGGAAGTGACGCGTCCCAGTATAGAGCATCACCACGCCGCGTTCATCGGCCGCATCGATCACTTCCTGGTCGCGCATCGAGCCGCCCGGGTGGATCACGCAGGTCGCGCCCGCGTCCACCACCACGTCCAGGCCGTCGCGGAACGGGAAGAAGGCGTCCGAGGCCACCGCCGAACCGACCAGCGACAGACCGGCGTTCTGGGCCTTGATCGAGGCGATGCGGGCCGAGTCGATGCGGCTCATCTGGCCGGCGCCGACGCCCAGGGTCATGCCGCCGCCGCAGAACACGATGGCGTTCGATTTGACGTACTTGGCCACGCGCCAGGCGAACATCAGGTCCTGCAGTTGCTGCTGGGTCGGCTGCTTCTTGGTGACCACGCGCAGCTCGCCAGGACCGACATCCTTCGCATCCGGCGATTGCACCAGCAGGCCGCCGCCGACGCGCTTGACGTCGAACAGGTTCTGGCCCTCGCCGAGGGCGATTTCGAGCAGGCGCACGTTCTGCTTGGCCGCCATGATCGAGAGCGCCTCGGCCGTGAACGCCGGGGCGATCAGCACCTCGACGAACAGCTTCGAGACCGCCTCGGCGGCACGGCCGTCGACCGGCACGTTGAAGGCGATGATGCCGCCGAAGGCCGAGGTCGGATCGGTCTTGAGGGCGCGCTGGTAAGCGTCCAGCGCATCCGCGCCGATCGCCACGCCGCAAGGGTTGGCGTGCTTGATGATGACGCAGCCGGCCGGCTGCTCGAAGCCGCCGAGCGACTTGACGCATTCCCAGGCCGCGTCGGCATCGGCGATGTTGTTGTACGACAGTTCCTTGCCCTGCAGCTGGCGGTAGTTGGCCAGGCTGCCGGCGGCCGGGGACAGGTCGCGGTAGAAGGCGGCGCTCTGGTGCGGGTTTTCGCCGTAGCGCATGTCCTGGACTTTTTCGAAGTGCAGGTTCAGCGTTTGCGGGTAGGCGGCGCGGGTGGTGTGCTCGCGGTCCTCGCCCAGGCTGGTCAGGTAGTTGGTGATGGCGCTGTCGTACTGCGCGGTGTGCGAAAACACTTTCTTGGCCAGGCGGAACTTGGTGTCGTAGCCGATGTTGCCTGCTTCCGCGCCGGTGCCCTTCATTTCCGCCAGCACATGGCCATAGTCGGCCGGGTCGACGACGACGACCACGTCGCGGTGGTTCTTGGCCGCCGAACGCAGCATGGTCGGGCCGCCGATGTCGATGTTCTCGATTGCATCTTCCAGCGAGCACTGTTCCTTCGCTACGGTCTGCTGGAAGGGGTAGAGGTTGACCACCACCATGTCGATCTGCGGGATGCCATGCTCTTCGAGCTTGGCGATATGCTCGGGAAAGTCGCGGCGCGCCAGGATGCCGCCATGGACTTTCGGGTGCAGCGTCTTGACGCGGCCGTCGAGCATTTCCGGAAAGCCGGTGTAGTCGGCAACTTCGGTGACCGGAACGCCATTGTCCTGCAGCAGCTTGGCAGTGCCGCCGGTGGACAGGATGTTCACGCCGAGCGCGGACAGCGCGCGCGCGAAGTCGAGCACGCCGGTCTTGTCGGAAACGGAGATAAGAGCTTGTTTGATCATGGGAGTGGCCTTTGGTGAGAATTCTTGCGGACGCGCCGCGCCAGAGGAAGACCGTCCGACGCACACCCGCAGCACGCCCGGCCTCTCCTGCCGGCGGCTTACAGCAGCCCGTGCTCCTGCAGCTTCTTGCGCAGGGTGTTGCGGTTGATGCCCAGCATCTGGGCCGCATGCGACTGGTTGCCCTCGGCGCGCGTCATCACCACTTGCAGGATCGGCTTTTCGACGGTCAGGAGCATCATGTCATAGATGTTCGTCGGTTTCTGCTCGCCCAGGTCGTTGAAATAGTCTTCAAGGCTTTTCTGAACGACTTCCTGGATACTTTCTTTGCTCATGTCCTACTTCATCCTGGTTAAGCTGCTTGTGGCAGCGTTCGTCTCCGACTGATTCTTATTTTTCTTTCTACTGCTTAGGCGGCGTTCGCAAGCTCGGCAGAATGTGCGGGCCGGTATTGTAACCGTTCGCCGAACTGCTGTTGCGATTTGAAGAATTCGTCGACGGCCGCCAGTTGCTCAACAGTCGATTCCAGGCGGTTCATGCGTTGGCGGAATTCTTCGCCGTCCGGCAGGTCTTCGACATACCAGCCGATGTGCTTGCGCGCCGTGCGCACGCCCAGGTATTCGCCATAGAAAGCGTAATGGGCCGGCAGGTGTTCGTTCATCAGCGCGCGCACTTCCTCGACCAGCGGCGCCGGCAGGTGTTCGCCGGTGCGCAGGTAATGGTCGATCTCGCGGCAGATCCAGGGCCGCCCCTGGGCCGCGCGCCCGATCATGACGGCATCGGCGCCGGTGTAGTCCAGCACGAACTTCGCTTTCTCGGGCGTGGTGATGTCGCCGTTGGCCACGACCGGAATCGCTACCGCCGCCTTGACCGCGGCGATGGTGTCGTATTCGGCCTCGCCCTTGTAGCCGTCGGCGCGGGTGCGGCCGTGCAGGGTCAGCATGGCGATGCCGGCCTGCTCGGCCATGCGCGCGATGTTCAGGGCATTGCGGTTTTCGCGGTCCCAGCCGGTGCGGAACTTCAGGGTGACCGGCACGTCCACCGCCTTGACCACGGCCTCGAGGATGCGCTGCACCAGGTCTTCGTGCTGCAGCAGGGCCGAACCGCACCAGTTGTTGCAAACCTTCTTGACCGGGCAACCCATATTGATGTCGATGATCTGGGCGCCGCGCTCGACGTTGAACTTGGCGCATTCGGCCAGGTCGTGCGGGTCGGCGCCGGCGATCTGCACCGCCTTCGGCTCCATCTCGCCTTCATGGTCGATGCGGCGCGACGACTTTTCGCTGGCCCACAGGCGCGGATTCGACGCCGCCATTTCCGACACCGCGTAGCCGGCGCCGAGCCGCTTGCAGAGCTGGCGGAACGGACGGTCGGTCACGCCGGCCATCGGGGCGACGAAGACATTGTTGCGCAGCGTATAGGAACCAATTTGCACGGCAGAAAGTCACTGGAAAAGTCGGGAGCTCGCTATTTTACCCGAAACACTGCTTAAATTATCAGCACGTTTTTTGTAGGCTGTTGCGCACACGACATATCAAGCCTTGCCGCTGCGCCTTTTCAGGCACTCAGGGCAGTTCGTCGAGGACGGCGGGACGCAGGTGCTCGACCTCGCCCCAGCTCTGCAGTTCGAGCCGGCCGCTGGCGGGCCGGTAGCGGAAACGGTTGATGCTGGCGTTGAATACCTTGAAGTCGCGCGGGGTTTCCAGAGGCAGGCCGCGCGCCAGCCGGTAGGCGCATTCGAGCACGCCGCCGTGGGCCACCAGGGCCAGGGTGCGGCCCGGATGCGCCGCCGCCAGGCGCAGGATGGCGCCGGTGGCGCGCGCATAAAAGTCGCGGAAGGTCTCGGCTTGATTGCGTCCTTCGGGCAGGCGGGCGTCGACGTCGCGCGCCTGCCAGGCCGCGAATTCGCGCGGGAAACGCTGCTCGATCTCGCTGTACAGCAGGCCTTCGAAGCCGCCGTAGCAGCGTTCGCGCAGCGCCGGGTCCTGCTGCAAGACAAGCCCCTTGCGCCCGGCCACCGCCTGGGCGGTCTGGCGCGCGCGCATCAGGTCGCTGGACACGACCAGGTCGACGGCTTCGCTGTCCAGGGCCGCGGCCAGCAGCGTGGCCTGGCGCTCGCCTTCGGTGTTCAGCGGAATGTCGAGGTGGCCCTGCAGGCGGCGTTCCGCGTTCCAGGCGGTTTCGCCGTGACGGATCAGGAGGATGTCGGTGTGAAAGGCTTCAAGGACCGGCGTGTCGTCGGAGGTGTGCGCAATAGCTGTCGTCATGGGTCTCGCCGCCCGGCCGCGCCGGGCGATCGCGTGGGTACTTCAGGAGGGTTGGCCGATCAGGTCGGGCACGACGCCCGGGTTCAGCGTGTACACGCCGTAGATGCTGGCTTCGTCGAGGATATGGCCGACAATGGCCAGGCGTGCTTCCTTGCCGGTGAAACGTCCTTCCAGCGGCAGGCGCGGGATGTCGAGGGCGTACAGCGTAAATACATAGGTGTGCACGCGCTCGTCGTTCCAGGGCGGGCACGGGCCGTCGTAGCCGTAGTATTCGCCGGCCATGTCGGGGTCGCTGGCGAACCAGCCGGTATAGTCGTTGATGCCGTGGCGCAGCTGGTGTTCGGTGCCGTTCTTGAT
>Ga0265798_10005184_pt1 | contig 17640 bp, 16 predicted proteins | sample P3T30metagenome_FD_192430 | JGI IMG/M metagenome (GOLD analysis project Ga0265798, IMG submission 192430) | Plant litter microbial communities from East Loma Ridge, Irvine, California - P3 T30 | ecosystem: Environmental > Terrestrial > Plant litter > Unclassified | place: USA: California... | reverse complement strand
AAGAAGTTGATAAATGGTATAATTTTGCTATCTTTGCGCCTTGATTATCTTTTCTTTAACATAATTTATCTACGAATATGGAGATGGCAAAAACGAAGCTACTGATTGTTACACACGAGATGTCGCCTTTCCTCGAACTAACCAAGATTTCAGAAATTACCCGCCAATTGCCTCAGGCAATGCAAGACAAAGGATTCGAAATCCGGATTCTTATGCCAAAATTCGGAAACATTAATGAAAGAAGGAATAGATTACACGAAGTGATTCGCTTATCAGGCATGAATATCGTTATCGATGATAATGATAATCCTTTAATTATTAAAGTTGCCTCTATTCCTGCAGCACGTATGCAGGTTTACTTCCTGGATAACGAAGACTACTTCCACCGCAAGTATGTTTTCAGGGACAAAGAAAGCAAATTTTACGAAGACAACGACGAAAGAGCAATTTTCTTTTGCAAAGGCGCTTTAGAGACGGTTAAGAAACTAGGCTGGGCACCGGACATCGTTCATTGCCATGGCTGGATGACTTCACTGGTTCCAGTTTACATTAAAACCAGCTACAAGAATGACCCAACGTTTAAAAGCGCTAAAGTGGTTTATTCTGTTTATGAGAACTGCTTTACTGAGAACCTTAATTCCAAGCTTTATACTAAAGCAGTGATGAACAACATGACTGAAGCGGATACTAAAGTGTTTGAAAAGGCAGATTGCAGCACCATGCATATTGGCGCCATAACTTACTCAGATGCAGTAGTGTTAGCCGACGAAAAGCTTGAAGACGATGTGTTAAAATTTGTTAAAGATTCCAACAAGCCAACTTTAGCTTATAATTTAACAGAAGATTTTGAGAACTTCTACAATTTGTACGAAGAGATCTCAACTGAAGAATTACAGTCAATAGCTTAACAGCATTATTAATTTATTATGAAATTTTACAAAATAGACTTATTGACCCTGTTGATAGGTCTTTTTCTTTTTGCGTCCTGTAAATCCTCGAATACCATTGGCCTGGACGTTGATCCGGAGACTGCTGTTCAAGGTGAACTGATCGACACATTAACCATCAACACGCAGACCTTACTGGAAGAACCAACAAATACTAACGGGCTTACCCGTTATCCATTAGGTTTGCTGACCGACCCGGTTTTAGGAACCACAGAGGCCAGTGTCGCGATGAGCGTAAACCTGCCGAGTTCTAATTACAAGATTCAGCTGGATGCTACACTTGACTCTGCCGTGCTCGTATTACCTTATGCAACAGAATTCTACGGCGACTCAACTTCTATCTACAGCGTGGATGTTCATCAGTTAACAGAGAACCTGTCTACTCAAACATCTTTCTTGAGTAACAAGGAATGGAGCATAAACACCAGCTCTGATCTAGCTCCAAATGGCGTTGTTGGTAATTATACCGGCCGCATCAAACCGAATACACCGGTAACGGTTACTGAGGTTGTTAGCGGCGCGGCGGATACGACAAAAAGCGTAAAAGCTTTGAGAATTAAACTTGACAATAATTTTATTACTGAAAGTATCCTGATGAGTCCCGCAAATGCATTGGTTAACTCTGCATTTTTTAATAGCCGGTTCAAAGGACTTCGGGTAAGCGTAAACAAGGAACGTACTTCTGGTAAAGGCGCATTGCCATTTTTTAACATGTCAAGCACTGGAGGTGCTGCACTAGAGGTTTATTTCAAGCAATCAAACGCAACCACCGCTTCAAAAAGGGATACAGTAGCAGGTGTGTTCCCGATCAGCACGAGCCTCAACCCTGTTGCAGCAACCGTTAAACACGACTACACTGGAACTGCAGTTGAAACGCAACTTGCCAATCCAGGCACGCAATATCAAACAACCTACCTGCAAGGGACAACTGGATTGAGAAACAAGATTTCATTTCCACACCTTTCAAATTTAATCCAAAACTTAGGCGGTAAAGTGATTATCAATAAAGCAGAACTTGTAATGGATATTGATGCCGGCAGTGATGTTGCCCCTTATGTACCCGCTAACCGTTTAGCATTATACCGCTACGACATCGCCGGTCAGCGCACGTATATTCAGGACGACTTTTTAGGTACAGACAACCGAAAGTTGGCTAACTATGGAGGAACCTATAATGCAACAAAGAAAAATTACACATTCATCGTAACAGCTTACCTGCAAGACTTGCTTGATGGTAAGACGCAAGATTATGGAACCTTCATTGCACCAACAGGTGCGACGGCAACAGAATCTACATTGCTTGCATTTCCAACTTCAGGTAGCAGGTCTGTAATCGGCTCATTTACGAACCCCAACAACAAAGTTAAACTGAACATCTACTACACTAAAATTAAGTAGTAGCGTTAAATCATAGATGAAGCCGCCTCACGTTTGTGGGGCGGCTTTTTTTGTGGGGGTACCTGCTGGCTAGTTAATCCGGGGTCCACCCGCCCTCTACCCGGGGTCTACCCGGCCTTGCCAGGCCCCTTAGCCGGATCAAGGCCTGGTAGATGCCGGACAGATGCCAGTTTAATTAATAAGTAAAGGCCAAAAAAAAAGCCGCCTCACCAAAAGTAGGTGAGGCGGCCATTAATATGCTTTCCTTTTTTAAAATGGAATATCTCCGCCGATATCTGCAGGTCCGGAGAAATCATGCTCCGGTTTAGATACTGCAGCTGTAGGACTTGTATTTTCAAAATCGCTCTTGCGGCCAAGTAGTGTAAAATTCTCGGCAACAACCTCCGTCACATATTTCTTTACCTTTTCCCGGTCCTCAAAAGTGCGGGTACGTAACTTACCTTCAATATAAACGAGCTTGCCTTTGGTCAGGTATTTGGAGGCAACCTCTGCCAGCCCTCGCCAAAGCACGATGTTATGCCATTCAGTTTGTTCTACACGTTTGCCATCTTTATTGTAGCTCTCAGAAGTCGCCAAAGGAAAACTCGCAACTGTAACACCTCCTTCTAAATGCCGGACTTCAGGATCTTTGCCTAAATGTCCTACTAAAATTACCTTATTGATACCTGACATGGACTTATAATTTGGTTAGATAAAATTTAACAAAGTCGTTAATGACATTGGGTTTTGGCACGGCCATTAAGGCCTCCCTATTTAGCCATTTATAACCTGCCTTTGTATTAAAGTTAGTGATATTATTGTCTAAAGCAAAGAACTGCACATATATTATTTGGTGCGTAAGTACATGTTTTTTGTTTATCACTGGACGTAATTTTGGTGATGTTCCAAGCAGTGCCAGCGTTGCTTTTTGGAATGGTTCCGGATCTGCATAATGCTCCTGAGCGGTTTCCACCAGAGGGAAGTCATACAGCTGTTGCCAGATGTCGCCCGCAGTACGTTGCTTCATCAACACCAGGCCATCCTGCTCAATTACGAAGTAGTTGAAATGGCGTACACGTTTGCCGGCAGCCTTCAACTTTACAGGAAGCGCCTGCGTTTGATTGTGCTTAAAAGCAAAGCAATCCGGGCGCAAGGGGCAGCTTTCACATAGCGGCACTTTGGGCTTGCACTGCAAGGCACCAAACTCCATGATCGCCTGATTGTAGATCGATGAATCCTGACCTTGGATTAACTCAGTAGCCAGGGCAGCGAATTGCTTTTTGCCTGCAGGACTATTGATTGGCAAATCAATGCCGAAATAACGGGCAAGTACCCGGAATACGTTTCCATCCACCACGGCCCGTAATTCCTTGGCAGAGAACGAGCTGATCGCAGCAGCCGTGTAATCGCCTATTCCTTTCAGCTTGACTAGAGTATCGTACTGCGTTGGAAAAACGCCGTCATGGACCTCCATGACAGCTCTAGCTGTATGTAACATATTCCTCCCTCTGGAGTAGTAACCCAGACCCTCCCAAAGTTTTAGGATTTCAGCTTCTGAAGCGGCGGCGAAATCTTTTACTGTGGGGAAATTTATTAGAAAGCGGTTAAAATATGGCATACCTTGCTCCACGCGCGTTTGCTGCAGGATAATTTCAGAAAGCCAAATAATGTAAGCATCAGATGTATTTCTCCAGGGTAATTCACGTTTATTATTCAGATACCAGGTGATTATTTCCGGTTGAAAATTCATGCCTGCAAAAGTACATGCTTATTAATACTAATTTACAAAACTTGCATTAAGCTGATGCTTTAAGCTACAAATAAATGATCTTTTATTTTCCTATCTCGTTAAAAAGCAATACTTTTGCAACCCCAAAACACTGATAAACATAACACACAATAAATTAATAATAACGAATATGACTAAGGCAGATATTATTACAGAAATATCAACAAAGACAGGAATTGAGAAAGTAGATGTGCAGGAAGCAGTTGAAGCTTTTTTCAAGGTAATTAAAAATAGCATGATCAGTGGCGAGAACGTATACGTCAGAGGTTTTGGAAGTTTTGTTGTAAAGAAACGTGCGCAAAAGACGGCCAGAAATATTTCTAAGAATACTGCGATCATTATCCCTGAGCATTTTGTCCCAAGCTTTAAGCCTGCGAAAGTGTTCGTGGAGAAAGTAAAGAACAACTCTAAAAAAATCACTGCTGTAGAAGCCTAATTGATCATGTCAAATATCCAATCGAAACAAATCATCTTAATTTCGGCAGTCCTTCTGCTGGTTGTATTTTTGTTCACGCGGGATATTAAAGGCTTGGTTAAACCAAAGGAAGATACGGCCGCTGCACCTGCAGCAGGGCAAATGCAGGCTGAAGCTGCTGAAATTAATCTGGATGAGGTATCTACTGTAGGAAAGAACTTAGTCGGCTCTGCCGTTGCAAAAGAGATTTCTACATTGGAAAACGAGTTTAAGACTTCAAACGGCAGTAAGAAGATTAGTCTTGCAGCCTCACTTGCTAAAAAGTGGGATGCGGTAGATCAACCTGTTCCAAGTGCATTGTACCTGGAAATGGTTGCACAGCAGGAAAAAACATTAGATAGCTGGCTTGCCTCTGGCGAGAAGCTGATGAAAGCATTTGATAACAGCAGGGACAGCACATTGTTGCAGCCCCTGTTGCAAAAAGCTAACGCTTCATACAGTGCAGCTGTAGCATTAGATTCGACGAATCTGGATGCTAAAACCGGATTGGGAATTACCATTGTTAATGGTATGGGTATGCCGATGCAAGGTATTGCCATGCTGATGGACGTGGTTAAAAAAGATCCAAAGAACCTTAAAGCAAACATGAGTTTAGGCGTTTTTGCAATTAAGTCCGGTCAGTTCGATAAAGCCATCGCCAGGTTTAATGACATTATTGCCATCAAACCAACACCAGATGCTTATTTCTATCTGGCCACCTCTTACGAGAGCTTAGGAAAAAACAAAGAAGCCATAGACGCCTATTTGCAAAGTAAAAAGCTAGCTGGTAACCTTACCCTGTCTAAATTCATTGACAGAAAAGTAGCCGAGCTGCAAGAAAAAATTTAATCAACAGATTTTTAAAATATTAAACTTTAAAATTATGCCAAGCGGTAAAAAAAGAAAAAGACATAAAATGGCCACCCACAAACGCAAAAAACGTTTAAGAAAAAACAGACATAAGAAAAAGTAATTTCTTAACTCTTATATACGCAACAACATAGATCAAGCATATTCATGGTCTATGTTGTTGCGTATAGTGTTTTATTTTCAGTCCATGTGTTAATAAGGTATTCATACCTTGAAATCTCTAGCTTTTGGTAAAGGAATTAATTATCGATTCGGCTCCAACAGGAGTAACCATAGCTTTGATTGAAGACAAACACCTTGTAGAGCTTCATAAGGAACACATCAACAATAATTATGCTGTAGGGGATATCTATTTAGGCCGCATTAAGAAAATTATGCCCGGCCTGAACGCGGCCTTTGTTGATGTTGGTTATGAGAAAGATGCTTTTCTGCATTATTTTGATCTAGGCCCTCAGGTGCAGTCTTTAATAAAGCTCACAAAAATTAAGCGGAATGGATCAGTCACTGGAAATCTACTCGATGATATCAAATTAGAGCCCGATATTAATAAGGCCGGTAAAATATCAGAAGTTGTTTTCAAAAATATGGTGGTGCCGGTTCAAATAGCCAAAGAGCCTATTTCAACGAAAGGCCCCCGTCTAAGTTCTGATCTTTCCATCGCAGGCCGGTACATTGTTTTAGTACCCTTTTCAAATGTGATCTCCATCTCTAAAAAGGTTAAGAGCAATACAGAACGTAATCGACTTAAGAAGATTATTGAAAGTATTAAACCTAAAAACTTTGGTGTGATCATCAGAACTGTTTCCGAAGGGAAAGGCGTTGCTGAATTACAAAAAGACTTGATGGACTCTGTGGCAAAATGGGAAAGCTTCATGAAGAAGTTACCTGATGCAGAGCCTTCGAAACGAGTGTGGGGAGAAATGGACCGCACTTCAACTTTAATCCGTGATATTCTGAGTACAGATTTCACAAACGTTTATGTTAACGATCAACACCTGTATGAAGACATTAAATCGTACGTACATGAGATCTCTCCAGAAATGGAGAAAATCGTTAAACATTACAGACACAAAGAGCCCATCTTTGAGCATTTCGGGATCGAAAAGCAAATCAAAAATGGCTTCGGTAAAACCGTAAACCTACCCGGTGGGGCCTACCTTGTTGTTGAGCATACAGAAGCATTGCACGTTATTGACGTGAACAGCGGAAACAGAACGGCAAGTAAGGAAAACCAGGAAGAAAACGCCTTACAGGTTAATAAAGAGGCTGCAAAAGAAATTGCCCGCCAGCTTAGACTGCGAGATATGGGCGGTATTGTGGTGATCGACTTCATTGATATGCACAAGCCACTAAACAGGAAAATTCTGTTTGATGATTTGCGTGAACTGATGCAACTCGATCGCGCGAAACATACCATCCTGCCTCCAAGTAAGTTTGGTTTGGTACAGATCACCCGCCAGCGGGTTAGACCTGAAATGAACATCGTGACAAGCGAGAAATGTCCGACTTGCGGTGGAACGGGAGAAATCAAAGCCAGCATCGTGTTGATGGATGACATTGAGAATAACCTGAACTACATCCTTCGGGAGCAAAATGAAAAGAACGTTACCTTGTGTGTTCATCCATACATCGAAGCGTACATTAAAAAAGGGATTTATTCCCTGCAATGGAAATGGTTCTTCAAATTTGGTCAACGAATTAAGATCCGTGCAGTTTCCTCTTACAACCTAACCGAATTTCACATCCTTTCTTCAAAGGAAGAAGAGATCAAACTCTAAAACAACAACAAAAAGGGTATTCGATAGAGTACCCTTTTTGCTTGCTGTACTTTCCGGTTATTAAAAGCTAAATTCGTAACAACTAAATACTAAGCAATTGGCTAAAGCTAAATCCTCCTATTTCTGCCAGAGCTGCGGCTATGAGTCCGCAAAGTGGCTCGGCAAATGCCCATCATGTAATCAGTGGAATACCTTTGTTGAAGAGGTCGTTGAAAAAAGCAGCGCGAAGGTGCCATCCTGGAAGACCAGTTCTTCCACGCACCGCAGCAATGTGCCCAGCCAGGTGAGTACCATCGTTTCTTCTACGGAAAAGCGTTTGAGCACAAGCGATCAGGAGCTGGACCGAGTACTTGGTGGCGGACTGGTTACCGGCTCCGTGACCCTTATCGGTGGAGAACCGGGTATCGGTAAATCAACCCTGATGCTACAGTTGGCGTTGAACATCGAAAATAAAAAGGTGTTATACATTTCTGGTGAAGAAAGTGAGCAGCAGATCAAGATGCGTGCTGAACGCATTACCAATACGCCAAGAGCGGACTGTTATATCCTCACCGAAACCTCCACACAGAATATATTTAAACAGATCGAGATCCTGGAACCGGAGATCATCATCGTAGACTCCATACAAACCCTGCACTCGGCACATATCGATTCTACACCCGGCAGTGTATCGCAGGTACGGGAATGTACCGCAGAACTGCTTCGCTTTGCCAAAGAGACGGATACGCCGGTGTTCCTGATCGGCCACATCACCAAAGACGGCGCCATTGCCGGGCCAAAGATCCTGGAACATATGGTTGATACCGTGCTGCAGTTTGAAGGCGACCGTCATCATGTCTACCGCATTTTAAGGTCGATAAAGAACAGATTTGGTGCCGCAGCAGAGATGGGCATTTATGCGATGAACAGTACTGGCTTACGCGAAGTTTCCAATCCTTCCGAGATTCTGCTTTCCCAGCGGGATGAAGAACTAAGTGGCATTGCGATTTCAGCCACCTTAGAAGGCGCCAGACCGATGTTAATAGAAACCCAGGCACTGGTGAGCATTGCTGCCTACGGCACGCCTCAGCGATCTGCTACAGGCTTTGACACCCGGCGAATGAATATGCTGCTTGCCGTGCTAGAGAAGCGCTGTGGATTTAAGCTGAGTACGCGGGATGTGTTCCTGAATATTGCAGGGGGCATTAAGGTGGAAGATCCGGCAATTGACCTGGCCATTATTGTTGCGATCATCTCTTCACATGAAGATATCCCGGTAAGTTCTAAGAATTGCTTTGCGGCAGAGGTTGGTCTATCTGGAGAGATCCGTGCGGTTAACCGCATTGATCAGCGTATTCTGGAAGCACAGAAGCTTGGCTTCGATAAAATCTTTGTATCGAAATTCAACTTAAAGGGATTGGTGATGGAAAAGTACAGCATTGAGGTGATTGGCATTAGCAAAATAGAAGATGTACTTTCCGCATTATTTGGCTAAAAACCTGCCTTGACTTGAATTATTATCTACAGGTTGGGGAACTAAATACCCATTGTGGAATATACTTGAGTATTGTGGCACAACTAAAACCGTCTTTAAACCTCATTTAAGGGGTTTTTGACTGAAATGTAAACTTGGAGCATTAATTGACTATACCTAATTGTTCTAATCCAGAGGTGGGTTTTAACATAATTATAGGGATGATTAAAATCTCGTTACCGGAGGGTAACGAGGTTTTTTTTTGCGCCAGAATTTAGGGCATAAAAAAACCAGGCTTACGCCTGGTCTTGTATTTAAATTAAGAAGGAATTATTTACTTAAGTACATTGACTTATCCTTAACCAGCTTACGGAAGTAAGGATCGTGAAGATCTTTGATGAAACGGATGGCCTCACCAGTCGATTTCATCTCCGGACCTAATTCTTTGGTCACTTCAGGGAACTTGTCGAAAGAGAACACAGGCTCTTTAATCGCATAGCCCTCAAGCTTGCGCTCAATAGTGAAGTCTTTAAGTTTATTCACGCCTAACATCACTTTTGTAGCGATGTTGATGTAAGGTACCTGGTAAGCCTTCGCAATGAAAGGAACAGTCCTTGAAGCTCTTGGATTGGCTTCAATCACATAGACTTTATTGTCTTTAACAGCGAACTGGATGTTCAATAAGCCTTTTACATTCAACGCACGGGCAATCTTTTTAGAATATGCCTCCATATTTGCAATCACATCGTCAGACAAGCCAAACGGTGGTAATACCGCGCTTGAATCACCGGAGTGAATACCTGCAGGTTCGATGTGCTCCATCAATCCTACAATATGTACATCTTCACCATCGCAGATCGAGTCAGACTCCGTTTCTTCTGCACGGTCAAGAAAGTGGTCAATCAGCACACGGTTTCCTGGAAGGTCACCAAGTAATTTCACAACCGCTTTCTCCAGGTCTTCATCATTGATCACAATGCTCATACCCTGTCCACCCAACACGTAACTTGGACGAACCAATACCGGGTAACCTACTTCGTTAGCAACAACAATTGCCTCTTCAGCATTTTCAGCAACACCATATCTTGGATAAGGAATTTCAAGTTCTTTCAACAAGTCAGAGAAACGGCCACGATCTTCCGCAACGTCCATATCGTTGTAAGATGTACCGATGATTTTGATGCCATGCTCATGAAGCTTTTCAGCCATCTTAAGCGCAGTTTGTCCACCCAGCTGAACGATTACACCTTCTGGGTTCTCCAGGTCGATGATCTCGCGAACGTGCTCCCAGAATACTGGTTCAAAGTATAACTTATCGGCAATATTGAAATCTGTAGAAACTGTTTCGGGGTTACAGTTTACCATGATTGCTTCGTAGCCACTTTCTTTGGCTGCAAGGATCCCGTGTACACATGAATAATCGAACTCAATACCCTGACCAATTCTGTTTGGTCCCGATCCAAGTACAATTACTTTCTTCTTATCCGAACGGTGTGACTCGTTTTCTTCCTCAAACGTCGAGTAGTAGTAAGGCGTTTTAGCGGAGAACTCTGCTGCGCAGGTATCTACCATCTTGTAAACGCGTTTGATGCCCAGGGCATGTCTGCGGTCGTAAACCTCGTCTTCGGTAACGTTACCCAACAAGTAAGCGATCTGAATATCAGAGAAGCCTTTTTGTTTAAGCGTTACGAAGAAGTCTTTCGGTATGTTGTTTAATGAATATCTTTTTAATTCTGTTTCCAGTTGAACCAATTCCTGGATTTGAGAAAGGAACCATTTATCAATTCTGGTTACTTTACGAATGGACTCCAATGGAACGCCCATGCTCATTGCATCTTTGATCAGGAACAAGCGATTCCAGCTGGCATGCTCCAGGCCATACATGATCTCGTCGATGCTACGGTTGTGTTTACCATCAGCACCTAATCCAGCTCTGTTGATTTCTAAACTCTGACAAGCTTTCTGTAAAGCCTCGATGAACGTACGGCCGATCGCCATAACCTCACCTACAGATTTCATCTGCAAGCCTAGTTCCATATTAGCGCCTTTGAATTTATCGAAGTTCCAACGAGGGATCTTAACGATTACGTAGTCAAGGGTTGGCTCAAAATAAGCGGAAGTCGTTTTAGTGATCTGATTTTCGATCTCATCAAGGTTGTAACCGATGGCCAGTTTCGAAGCGATCTTTGCGATCGGGTAACCAGTTGCTTTACTTGCAAGGGCAGATGAACGGGAAACCCTAGGATTAATCTCGATGGCAATAATCTCATCATTTGCCGGATTAACGGAGAATTGTACGTTACAACCACCAGCGAAGTTACCAATTGCACGCATCATTTTGATAGCTTGGTTACGCATGTCCTGGTAACAACGATCAGACAAGGTCATTGCAGGTGCAACAGTGATCGAGTCTCCGGTATGGATACCCATCGGGTCAAAGTTCTCAATAGAACAAATGATGATCACGTTGTCGTTGCTGTCGCGCAGAAGCTCCAGCTCATATTCTTTCCAACCCAATACCGCCTGCTCTACCAGCACCTCATGTGTTGGAGAAGCTTCAAGACCGCGTTTTAAAGCCTGGTCAAATTCTTCCTTTTTATGTACAAAACCACCTCCGGAACCACCAAGGGTATATGAAGGTCTGATAACAAGTGGATAGCCGATTTCCTGCGCCGCTTCTTTACCTTCAAGGTAAGAGTTTGCGATTCTGGAGTTCGCAACGCCAACACCGATGTCTACCATCAGCTGGCGGAAAGCTTCTCTGTTTTCTGTTTTCTCAATCGCAGCAACATCAACCCCAATAACCTTAACACCATACTCGGCCCAAACACCACGTTCTTCAGCTTCCTTACACAGGTTTAAGGCTGTCTGCCCACCCATGGTTGGTAAAACTGCATCAATGTTCTGTTCAGTTAAGATTTCAACAATAGAGTCAACCGTTAATGGCCGTAAATAGACATGGTCTGCAATGACCTTGTCTGTCATAATTGTTGCCGGATTTGAATTGATAATGGAAACTGAAATGCCCTCTTCTTTGAGGGATAAAGCTGCTTGTGAACCTGAATAATCAAATTCAGCGGCTTGTCCAATGATAATTGGTCCTGAACCGATAATTAATACGGAGCGTATCGAGGTGTCTCTAGGCATAATTGCGTTTAAATATGAAGCGACAGTTTCTATGCGAAATGAAGTAATATCCCGACTATCCTGTCGGGGTGCAAAGATACGGTTTAAAGAGATACCTAGCAACAAAAAAGACCACTCTGGTTAGGAGTGGCCTCTAGGTTTAGGTTGATTGTTTATATATTATTGTTGTAGCTTTATTTCGCCCATATCTGTGGTGCTTCCTTCCACAACAGCCACCCCCTCTACAGGGGTATCTTTAAACGGTGCCACACCCTTAAACCAAACAGCATAGATTCCTGGTTTTACCTTGGCTAAAAAGAATGTTCCATCCGTAATTGGCGAGCTTATGGTATCTTTCCCTGAAATGGCCATCACCATATTGGCACCTTCAGCAGGGGCCACTGTACCTTTAATTGCACCTTCAAAAACGTTTGTAAATGCAAACACAGCCGTAAGTGGAACAATACATGCTGCATATTTTAAGAAGCTCTTTACCATGATTGCCATTTTAAGTTCGACAAATAGACAACCTTCGTTCTAAATTGTTTTACTTTTTTCAACTTAAGTTTTTTGGTTGTTACAATCAGGGCGCCTATTGCGCTGTAATTCAACACTGTGTAACAAAGACATTTTGATAAAACATATGCCGTCATTATAACGTCATGAATTATAATGCAGTGTTATTTACTATAATTCAGACATACTTCAATAAACACTTTTTCGTTTTGTTCATAAACATTGCCTACTCGGTATTTTGTTTGGTTTGGAGCCAGGCCAGCTCGTCAAGAATAGGTCTGGTAGCTACCAGCACCAATATAAATTGACTTAAAACATCCTCTTAATCGAGGGTATTCTTCATAAATAGTTTGTTTGGTTTATTATCCGGCAAGGAAAAGTTTTCCCTGCCGGATTTTTTGTTGCATTTGTATTTAGGATATTTACTTTTGACCATGCTGTTATTTGCTGATGCCCTGAAAGAAAGTTTACTGCAATTCTTCACGCAAACTGGTTGGTTAGAATGGTGTGGTGTAGTAACCGGCATACTTTGCGTTTGGTTGGCTGCGAAAAATAACATCCTTAGCTGGCCAATCGCCATCATCAGCGTCCTGATCTACATTGTCATCTTTTACAATGCCAAGCTTTATGCAGACATGGGTCTTCAGGTGTACTTCTTCATTATGAATGTTTACGGATGGTACTTTTGGAGCAACAATAAAAATCAGGATGAAGCGAGCAGTCCTGTGTTATCCATTTCCAAAAAGGAGATTATTATATCCATTGTAGCTGTTATTGCATTCAGTTACATCATAGGCACCCTATTGCACCGGAACACCGATGCTTCTTTCCCTTTCATTGATAGCTTCTGCACGGCATGCAGTTTGGTTGCGCAGGTATTCCTGGCCAGGAAGGTGATGGAGAATTGGCTGATCTGGATATTCGTAGACATCATTTATGTAGGTGTTTACTTTTCTAAAGACCTTTACGCTACAGGCCTGATGTATGCCTTGTACGTTTACATTGCCGCAATTGGCTATACCGATTGGCGCAAAATTTACCGAACACAACATGATTAAAAAGATAGCGATTGTAGGGCCGGAGAGTACAGGCAAATCGACCATGTCACAGCAGCTAGCCAGACACTATAACACACTTTGGGTAGCAGAATTCGCCAGATATTACTGCGCAGCACTTACCCAGCCTTGCACCATGCAAGACGAGATCAACATGTTCCATGGACAAGTAGCTCTGGAAGAATCCATACTGGCAATTGCCGATAAGGATTTTATTTTCTGCGATACCACTTTTATTACCGTGAAGATCTGGAGCGATGCCATGCTGGGCCGCACACCACAGATCGTGCTGGATGCGCTCCCAAAAATAACCTACGATTTCTACCTGCTGATGGACATCGATCTGCCTTGGCAGGAAGATCCGCTGCGAGACTTCCCTAATCAGCGGGAACACTTTATGGAGATCTGGCATAAAGAACTCCAGGCACTGCATGCAAATTATGTCCTTGTTAGCGGAATTGAAGATCGATTTGACAATGCCCGGAAAGCTGTAGAGCAGTTTTTAAAATAAATTTATACATTTGCCACATCAAAAAGGGGTGCCTTGTTTTGCTAAGAAACACAAAAACAGGCTGAGAACATACCCATTATAGCTGCTTACACCACTTGCGGCTATATGAACCTGATCCGGATAATGCCGGCGTAGGGACTGGAGTTATGGAGTTTAACTATACTGTAAGTACCCCTACTTACAGCAGGTTTTACTAAAAACGTTAAAAAATTGAAAAAGCTACTTTTTACAGCCTTCGCTGTAATGCTGCTGCCTTTATTTGTACAGGCACAGCTAACCCTTCGCGGCACTATATCCCAAGCGGGAATAAACAAAGTCCTACCCGGAGCAAGTGTCAGAATTCAGAACCCCGCCAAAAACACGCAAACCAATGCTTCGGGGAGTTACCAGTTTAATAACCTTCCGGAAGGAAACTACACGGTGGTGGTGACTTACCTCGGTTTTACATCCGCACAGAAAACCATCACACTGAACTCAGACCAGACGTTGGACTTCCAGCTCGGTGCTTCGGCATTCCTTGCGGATGAAGTTATTGTTCGTTCCACCAGAGCTACCGAACGTTCCGCAACAACGTTCAAGAACATCAGCAGCGAAGAAATTGAAGCCAATAACTTCGGACAAGACCTGCCTTTCATCCTCAACAACACACCCGGTGTAGTAGTGACCTCCGATGCAGGTGGCGGTGTAGGTTATACCGGTATTCGCATCCGCGGAAGTGATGCTACACGTGTCAATGTAACTTTGAACGGCATTCCCTACAATGATAGCGAAAGCCAGGGTACCTTCTGGGTGAACATGCCCGACTTTGCTTCATCAGTAGACAACATCCAGATCCAGCGCGGTGTGGGTACCTCCACCAATGGAGCAGGTGCTTTTGGTGGAAGTCTCAACATCCAAACCACGGGAACAAGTACCGCCCCTTATGCAGAGCTTAACAATACCTACGGATCATTCGATACCTGGAAGAACACCGTAAAACTCGGTACAGGCCTCATCAACGACAAATGGAGCTTTGATGGACGACTATCCAGAATAAAGTCTGACGGTTTTATTGACCGCGCTGCTTCAGACCTGAAGTCATACTTCCTTTCCGGTGCCTACCAGGGCAAGAAAGACTTGATTCGCCTAAATGTATTTGGTGGTTCAGAGCAAACCTACCAGGCTTGGAATGGCATTCCTGAGTCTCGATTAAATGGCGATTTCCCAGGCATGCAGGCCTATATTGCCAGAAACTACCTATCTGAAGCTGATGCAGCAAACCTGCTAAATTCAGGTAATCGGACCTACAATCCATTTACCTACAAGGATCAAACAGATAACTACTGGCAAAACCACTATCAATTGCTGTATGCACGCCAGTTAAGCGACAAGCTGACCTTTAACGGCGCACTGCATTATACCGATGGAAGGGGTTACTATGAAGAATATAAAGCAGACCAAAAGCTACAAAACTACGGTCTGGCTGATGTTATTCTTGGCGGTGACACCACTACCCGAACCAACTTAGTACGTCGTAGGTGGCTAGACAATAACTTCTACGGACTTACCTACAACCTGAATTACCAGGCAAACAGCCAGCTAAACTTTACCCTGGGTGGCGCTTACAACGAGTATGATGGTAAACATTTCGGAGAAATTACCTGGGCACAATTTGCTTCTAACGGAAACCTGGGCGATCATTATTATGATAATATCGGCAAAAAGAGGGACTTCAATATTTTTGGAAAGCTTAACTTCAGTCCAAGCGAAAAACTGAGCCTCTTTGCCGACTTGCAATACCGCAACCTAAACTACTCCGTCCATGGAACAGAAAAAAACTTAAACCAGCTGGATATCACTGATAAGTTAAACTTTTTAAACCCTAAAGTTGGCGCAACGTACTTCCTGAATCCGCAAAGTAACTTCTACGCATCCTTCAGTGTAGCCAACAAAGAGCCCAACCGCGACGATTACATCAACGCGACGGCGAACCTTTATCCGCTATCAGAGCGCCTGTACAATACCGAAGCAGGTTACCGATTTAAAAACGAAAAGCTTCAGGCAGGCCTAAACATCTACCACATGCAGTATAAAGATCAGCTGGTACTTACCGGAAAGATCAACGACGTAGGTGAATCCATCCGCCAGAACGTGGACGATAGCTATCGCCTGGGCGTCGAGATCGATGCATCTTACACCATCAGTCCAAAGTTTCTGATCAATGCGAATGCTGCCCTGAGCCGGAACAAGATCAAGAACTACATCGATTTTCTTTATGAATATGATGATAATGGAGACATCAGCAACATCATCACTACAGATTATAAAGATACCGATATCTCCTTCTCACCTGCAGCAGTTGCCTTTGCCGAGCTTGCTTACGCGCCAACAAAGGGGCTGGCTATCGCTTTCCAGAACAAGTATGTAAGTAAACAATACCTGGATAATACACAGGATGATACCCGCAAATTAGATGCTTATTTCGTGAGTAACATTCGTGCAGGTTATACGTTTACTGCTTTGGGTGTTAAAAAAGTAAACCTTAGCTTGCTTGTAAATAATATTTTTGACAAGAAGTATGAAAGTAACGGCTATACCTACAGCTCGCTGTACCAGGGTGTAAGAACTACAGAGAATTTTTATTTCCCTCAAGCTGGCACCAACTTTCTACTATCCTTAAACCTAAAGTTCTAAAAATGAAAAAATACATAGAGCAACTGCACTTCATCACCCACGATCTAGATCATCTGAGCCATGTTGACCAGGCAAGGATCGTGTGTGAGGCTGGAGGAAAATGGATCCAGTACCGTTGCTTAAGCAAAGACAACGATGCACTCTTAGCCGACATCAATGAAATTGCGGCCATCTGCGATGACTGGGGTGCCACGCTGATCGTAACCGATCATATTCACCTGCAGGGCAAAGCCGACATCCAGGGCTTTCACATTGAAGACATGAACGCAGACTTTCTACATATCCGCGCGCAAGTTGGAGAAGCATGTACCATTGGCGGCTCTTCCAACACCCTCGAAGGACTGCTTCGTCTGGCTAAAGAAGGCGTAGACTATGCCGGTTTCGGTCCATTTGCGCATACAGATACCAAACCAAACAGCTACCCCCACCTAGGCATTCAAGGCTATGAACAAGCCATGTTAAAGCTTAAAGAAACTCAGGTCGAGCTGCCAATCCTTGCTGTTGGCGGTGTGACCATTAATGATGTAGAGTCGCTTATGCAAACCGGTATCTTCGGCATCGCGGTTTCTTCTGCCATCAATCGAGCAGAAGACGTAGAAGCGGCATACCTGAATTTCTACCAGAAGTTGCGCTAGCACCCAGAGATCATCAAAATCACAAGTTATAAGCGTGGATTAAAGCGCTGAAAACATAAATTAAAGGGGTCTGATTGTCATCGTACGATCAGACCCCTTTTTCATTAAACAGATGGTTAATTTTTAAGGATTACCAAGTACCTTTGTTTAAAAATACACCTCTTGCAAAAAGCTACGATCATCGACAAGCAGGACCCCTACGCGGCCCTGCGTTATAAAGAATTCCGCTCTTATCTGGGCATGCGGTTCTTTTTCACCTTCGCTTACCAGATGCAAGCCGTAATCATCGGCTTCCACATATACCACCTCACCAAAGATCCCCTTGCACTTGGCCTGGTGGGGCTCTGCGAAGCCATACCGGCTATCAGCATTGCACTCTATGGCGGCTATGTTGCCGATAAGTCCGAAAAGCGTGGCTTACTATTAAAAGTCTTCATCGGGGTATTCATCTGCTCG
>Ga0265798_10005182_pt1 | contig 17646 bp, 8 predicted proteins | sample P3T30metagenome_FD_192430 | JGI IMG/M metagenome (GOLD analysis project Ga0265798, IMG submission 192430) | Plant litter microbial communities from East Loma Ridge, Irvine, California - P3 T30 | ecosystem: Environmental > Terrestrial > Plant litter > Unclassified | place: USA: California... | reverse complement strand
GGCATACCGGACAATGGCGCACAGCAAGTCCGCCGGTGTCGTCAGCCGTGCGTCGTCGAGAATCCGCTGCCAGCCGGAGTAATGCTGCAGGTAGCGGCTGGCTACGCCGTTGAAGCGCCGCAGCCACTTCTTGAAGCGGCTGTGCCAGCCGTTGACATTGTTCAGGTGGATGGCGCCGCGCGCCTGTTCGCCGGCGCGCACATTGATCGCCTCGTGGCTGATGCCTGTATGGACCGCGAAACCGACGTAGGCTCTGGCTGAATCGCTGATCAGCAAGGCGTCCGGCGCCAGCACCGGCCCCAGGCAGCGCTCCAGCTGCGCGCTGCTCACCGGCCCGCGTCCTGTATAAAAGTCGAGTGTTTGTTTGTTGCGGTCCCTCGCGACCAGCAGGCAATCGTGGTCGCGGCTGATGCCGCGACGCCTGGCGACACCGCCGCGGCGCCGGGGCGGACGGTCGAGGCGGCGCGGACCCTTCTGCGATTCCAGCAGATAGGTTTCGTCGGCCTCTACCATTCCTTCGAGCAGCGAGGGCCGCTTGCGCGCAGCGGCTGGCGCGAAACGATGGCGCCAGCGGAAGCTTGTGCTTGGATGGACGCCGACCTGTTCGGCCGCCTTGCGCACCGTTTCCGATTCAAGCAAGCAAGAGAGAAAGGGCAGCCAGAGCTCGCGCTTGCGCAGTCGCGCCAGTGGCGTTCCGGTGAGGGCGTTGTAACTCTTCCGGCATGCCAGGCAGCGCCATCGCTGCAGGCCACTGGCCTGGCCGCAACGGTGTACCCGCACGCAAAGGCAATGCGGACATTGCGGCGTGCCCGCAGTGCGTGCAATTAGGTCCAGGCACTCGCCCGGCAAGTGCAGATGCGAGAGCCAATCGCGCAAGCGGGCAAGTTCCGTGCTGTCCAGCTGCAGTTCGGTCAACGCGCCGAACAATTCTTCGAACGCCATGCCTTGCATCGCCGTCTCTCCACGCGGATAACTCGACAATGGGTAAGACAAGCGGTCCCGGCACTGGTTCACCGAATTAAAGCGAACAGCGCCATAATCTTCGGTCCTAATACACCACGTGCATTCCAAGGCGCCGGTAGAGTCGTAGCGCAGGGTTGTCACTGTGCACCTTCAAGTCAATATGCGCGTCACCACGTTGTTGATAAAACACAAAAGCATGCCGCAATAGTGCTTCACCCAAGCCTTTCCGTTGCCAACTTCGTGCAACAGCAATGTCTTTGACGAACGGCGCGCTCCAGCATAATGCGATCCCAGCTATCAGCCCCGATCTATCACAGGCAGTGAAAATAGAGTCAGGGTCATACTCGGGATCAGTAGCAACTTCCACCCACCATTCATCAAATGGCTCAACAGTTCCGTAACCCGAAGCGTATGCTTTTTCGAGCAATGTGTGCGTTGCTCGGGCGTGCTCTTTTGGATCGAATGCAACCAGCTCGACATTATCGGGCAATCGTGGCGGTTGTAATGGCCCTACTAGAGTTTTACGTAAATGAATCACCTGTTTATCTGTCATTGTGGGTTTCACGGCCGTCTGCTCTTGGCCGATGACGCCGTTGATCTCAGGATAGCAGGTTGCCTAGGCCGAAAGTCACTGACTGTCACGAAAGACCGGATCAGATCCAGAGCGGACCTCCACACTTGTAATGTTGGCCGCTGTCGTCCTGCTAAGCTTTGTCAAGCCGGCAACTTCATTCGCGGTTTTGTTGGAGGAGCTCAGGTGGCTCTATGGGTGCGGAAGCTTGACTGTTACAGAGACGTGCGCCCCTTCTGCATTTGAACGACTAATCGCACCTCCTACTCGCTTGACTAGTGCATCAACTAGGCCGTTTCCGTGCATTCTTGGACTGGTATCTTTAGCGAATTCAGGGAAGCCCACACCCCGGTCCGCAATCGCAATCTTAACGACGTTGTCTATAGATTCCACCGTTAAGGTAATTGCACTATTTTGTGGGCCAGCATGCTTTACGGAATTAGTAATTAGCTCGTTCACGACCATGCCGAGATTTGCCGCAAGGTCATATGGCACTCTAACAGGACTGGCATTGACGATCAGCTTTACGTCTGTAGTGCTTTCGGAGCGCAGAACAGCGTTGGCCAATCCTGATAAGTATTCCGCTAGCTCGACTGCCCCAGAGGAACTTCTATGAAGTTCGTCTTGGATGATGCCCACTCCTTTGACGCGTGCCATTGCCCCTTGCAGCAACGTCTTTGCTTCGTCGGTTTTCGCACGCAGTCTCGACAGCTGTAGGAACGACATTATGAGCTGTAAATTGTTACGGACCCGATGATTCAACTCTGCCAATAGTGTCCGCTGGTGCTCCTCCAGCTCGCGATGCTCAGTGATGTCAACACAGCTCCCGAAGTATCCAGCAAACTCGCCGTTCCTATAGAACGGGGCGCCGTTATCAAGGAACCATCTATATACCCCGTCATGCCGACGCAATCGGTAGGGCATTGTGAATTTCTCACGCGCATCGAATGCAGTCTGGTAAATCATAACGCAGCGGTCGAAATCTTCAGGATGAACGTCTTCGGCCCAGCCATAGCCGAACAGTTCCTCCTGGCTTCTACCAGAGAAGTCTATCCAAGGCTTATTGAACCAATCGCATTGCTTGTCTGGTCGGGAGCGCCAGATCATGACAGGCGCATTGTCTGCAAGTTCGCGAAACTCAAGTTCGCCCATTTCTCGGAACGCGTTTTCAGGGTTCATAAGTTCTCAATTGAAGCGAAGATTTCCAGTGCCAGTGGTCTTTGTGTAGCCGCGCCTGAGCCAGAAGAAGAGTTGTATACGTACTCTACGCTGTCGAGAAGGTCCTCAACCTCGTAGGGCTTACGCAAGAGACCAAGTGCTAAAAGCTTGTTTTCACGCGCAGCGCTTAGTTGCCCGCTGATGAACAAAACCGGAATCTGATGCGAGTGCAATCTGCGTGCAACCTCAAGTCCTTCGTTGGCGCCAGCGAGATTGATATCGACAACAGCGAGGTCCGTACCGTTCAGTTCGGGTAATTCGTGAAAACTCTGCATATCATGGACTATCCCTACAACGGTGTGGCCGGCTTCTTCCAAAGCTAACGCGGACACCATTGCCAAGACAGCATCATCTTCAACAATAAGTATTTGCATCGTAGACAGGACCTTGTTTTTACAGTAAGTGGTTTCTTGCGTAATTACCGCAAAGACGGCACTGTACAGTATACACGTAGGAGGAAACATGCTGCTTTTCCACATTCCGAGCGGTAGGGATCTAGGCGGGCATGATGGATTTCGGAAGTTTGATGCTGGCCCTTGGGCGGGCATTGGCATGCGCCTCCGTTTCATTCATGAAGACCGCTTTTGGCCGAACCCGGCCGTTTCGTACACCACGGCGAACGAACCGAAGCGTTCTTTTGCCCATTGCAGCGCACAGGAGAGCACGCAGTTCCAGCACTGCGAACAAAAGTTTAAGCTCGCCGGCGCTTGACCATCATGCACCCACCTACGGATCGACGAGCAATTCGGGCAGTAGAGCGCGGATGCGCAATTCCGTGAAATAACCTCCGGCCTCGTTATAGCGCAAGTAGTGCCTCCCGCAGTCGAGGCAGTGCGCCACGGTGCAGCGGTTATACGGGTAGAAGGCGGGGGCGATCGGGGCGTCGTCGCTGCCGTAGCGCGTACCGGCCGGATGAAACTCGGCGAAGGTCGGTTCGTCGTAATGATCGACGAACAGGGTGCCCACCTCTTCGAAGCGGTCCAGTTCCAGACTCAAGGGCAAGGCGCGCCAGGCAGCGAGCGATTCCATGTTGCAGCTGCACGGCCTGGTCACCGAGGCGGATGCCAGGGCCAGCCGCATAAGCGATTCGAAGTCGATTTTCGGCATCTGTTAACTATCGTTTTGTTTCTCGATATTGTAGACGCAACGGGCACGTGGAAGTGGCGGACACTTTCGGATGAGCACGGCGTATACGCTGACTTCGCGGCAGGCGAAAACGAATTTCGGTTAGCGCCTGCTCTCGACCAGAAACTGAACAGGTGTTTCCTGTCTAATGCAGAGATGCCTTCCACCTTTCGAGCCGGCCAAGCATGACGTGTCCGAGCTCTGACTGTGGAAATCTTTCAAAAACGCGAAACATGACCGGCAGACAAGCCGGTGACACGGCACCCTGCCAGAGCTCCGATAGAAGTGTGTCCAGCTCGCGCCATTCGCCCGCAGGGCTGGGCTCGAACCGATCGATTTCCAGCAGAATTTCGTTTTGTGGACGACTCATCGTTTGTCTTCTGCAGAGTTGCGGCCGAAGATAGCGGATTTATTGATAACCGCCCCTGGCCGATAGGAGACGGTCAATATGGCTCAGGTTTGTTCTGACAGCTTTATTGGCTGTGGCGTCGTCTTTCAGCACGCCACAGCCAGTAGGACGATCGTCTATTTCCCGATCAGGATTACTTCACCAAAACCCAACTCCTTCATGCGCGGCAGCTGCGTCTTGGCATCACCTACCACCAGCCACACCATCTTCGACGGATCGAGGTACTGTTTCGACAGCGCCTGCACCTGCTGCAGGGTCATCGCCTTGACGATGGCTTCGCGGTCCTTCACGTAGCTCGGGCTCCAGCCGAACTTGCTGATATTGTCCAGCATGCCCAGCTTGGCGGTTGCCGTCTCGAAGGCGCGCGCATTGCTCTTGACCAGGAAGTTTTTGGTGGTCTCGAGGTCCGCCGCCGAGAAGGTCGCCGGATATTCCTGCAGCACCTGTTTCACCAGCTGGGTCGATTCCAGCGTCACATTGCTGCGCACGCCGCTGGCGATGGTGAACGGGCCCGCGCTCTGACTCCCGCCGAAGCTCGAGTTGATGCCGTAGGTGTAGCCTTTACCCTCGCGCAGTTGCTGGGTCAGGCGCGAGGCGAAGCCGCCGCCGCCCAGGATGTAGTTGGCGACGCTGGCCGGGTAGTAGTCGGCGTCGGTCGCCGCCAGTGCGCGGTAGCCGATGCGCAGTACCGACTGCTTGGCGTCCGGCACGTCGACGAAGTAGACCTTGGCAGCAACCGGCGCGCCTGCCGGCACCGGCGCCGGCAGCGCCACCGGCTTGGCCTTCCAGTCGCGCGCAAGGTCGCCCAGCGCGCCCGTGATCGACGCCTTCGGCAAGGCGCCGACGACGTGCATGCGCGCATTCGACGGCGTCAGGTTGGCGCGGTAATAGCCCTTCAGGTCGTCCATCGTGATCGCGTTCACGGTCTCGGCGGTGCCGAGGATATTGCGCGAACGCAGGTCGTCCTGCGCGAAGACCAGCTTGTTGAAGTTGATCGCAGCCAGCGCGTTCGGATCGGCGTCCTGCTGGCGGATCTGGCTCAGCACGCTCTGCTTGATGAGCGCGAACTCCTTCTCGTCCCAGCGCGGCTGCAGCAGGATTTCTTCCACCAGGTCCAGGGTCGCATCAAAATTGCGCGCCAAGGTGGTGACACTGATGCGCACGTCTTCGGCCCTGGCCGCGACATTGATCGCCGCGCCCAGTTGCTGGATCGCCTCTTCCAGCTGTTCCGGGGTTTTCTTCGAGGTGCCCTGTGTGAGCATGCGCGCCATGAAGTTGGCGACGCCGACCTTGTCCGGATGGTCCAGCAGCAGGCCGCCGTCGATGGCGATATCGAACTGCACCAGCGGCACTTCCTTGTTCTCGATGCCGACCACGCGCATGCCGTTCGCCAGCTTCGTGTCCCAGACCTGCGGCACTTTCACAGCAGGCGCCTTGGCGTAGCTAGGCTCCTTGCTGCGATCGATCTTCGACGGGGTGCGCGCGTATTCGGCGTTCCGGCTCGGGTCAACAGCGTTCTCGGCGCCCTGCACCACCTTCTCTTCGACCACGTCGGCCTTGCTCGAGCCGCTCAGGGCCAGCGCCAGCTTGTTGCGCGGGACGAAGCTGGTGGCGACATACGGCTTGCCCTTGATATAGGTGTCGTACACGCGGCGCACGTCGGCCGGCGTCACCGCCAGCGTCTTGCGCACGCCCTCTTCGATGCGGCCCGGATTACCGGTGAGGTAATTGTATTCGGCCAGCAGCGCGGATTTGCCCAGCACGCTCGACACCGAGTTGTAGAAGCGGGTTTCCAGACCGGCCTTGATGCGGTTCAGGTCACGTTCAGAGATGCCTTCACGCTCGAACTTGGCGAAAGCCTGGTCGATGGCCGAGGCAACCTGGTCCAGCGGCTTGCCCTCGAAGGCGCGCACGCGCAGCATGAACTGACCGGCCAGTTCGGCGGTCTGGTTGCCCATCGAGACGTTCGGAGCCAGCTTGGCGTCTTCCACCAGCACCTGGTAGAACGGCGCGCGCTTGGTGTCGGACAGGTACTCGGCCAGTACTTCCAGCGCATACGCATCCGGATGCAGGTCCTCGACGGTCGGCCAAGTCATGGTCAGCTCGGGCAGCTTGGCGAAGTTGTCCTCGTGGGCCAGCTTCACGGTGCGCTCGAGCTTGCCCGGGCGCTTGGCTAATGCGGGAATCGCCGGGCCGCGCTTTATCTCGGAGAAGTATTTCTCGACCCATTTACGCGCCTGCGCCGGGTCGAAGTCGCCCGCGATCACCAGGGTCACGTTATTCGGCACGTACCACAGGCGGAAGAATTCCTTGACGTCGTCGAGGGTGGCGTTCTGCAGATCGTCCAGCGAACCGATCACCTGCCAGTTATAGGGGTGGCTCTCCGGGTACAGCGCCTTGTTGATGACGTAGCGGGTGTGGCCATAGGGGGCGTTGTCGACGCCCTGGCGCTTCTCGTTCTTGACGACCTGTTTTTCCTTGGCCAGCACCGGGTCGGTGACGGTATTGATGAACCAGCCCAGCTTGTCCGCCTCTGCCCAGATCATTTTTTCCAGCGCATCGTTCGGCACGGTCTGCAGGTAGTTGGTGCGGTCCTGCGAGGTCGAGCCATTCGCGCCCGAGCCGCCGATGCGCGCGGTCATCTTGTCGAGGCCGCCCTTGCCCAGGTTTTCCGATTCCAGGAACAGCAGGTGCTCGAACAGGTGGGCGAAGCCGGTGCGGCCGATTTTTTCACGCGCCGAGCCGACGTGGGCGGTCAGGTTGACGGCAACCACCGGGTCGGAACGGTCGATGTGGAAGATCACATCCAGGCCATTGGGCAGCGTGAACTTCTGGTAGTCCACTTTCAGGCCGGCCGGGGCCGCCTTGGCAGGCGTTGCGGCAACTGCCGGAATGGAAAAGGCCGAGGCGATACAAGCGGCCAGCAATACGGCCTTGGGAAGTGTCTTCATGCAATCAAATCCTTACAGGAAACGGGTGAGGGCGATGCGCTCGTGGAGGTGATGGATAGTATTGGAATTTCCTCATTGCTACAACGTCCTTCCGCCTGTGCCGTCCGCGAGGAAATATGACATGTCAGTTCGGTTCGTACGTGTGTGAATTAACCGAAGACCTGTTGTCGTCCAGTTAAGGTGGCGGCTTCACCACTGAAAGGACGGCCATGGAACAGCTCCAGCAACACCCCATCCGGCTGCGCATCAACGGACAGGACCGGGAATTCACCGTCCAGCCCTGGGTGACGCTGCTCGACCTGCTGCGCGAACGCGCGGAACTTACCGGCACCAAGAAGGGGTGCGACCAGGGCCAATGTGGCGCCTGCACCGTCCTGCTGGACGGTAAACGGGTGAATTCCTGCCTGACCCTGGCCGTCATGCACGATGGCCGCGAGGTGACCACGGTCGAGGGACTGGCCAACGGTGAAGAGCTGCACGAACTGCAGCAGGCCTTCATCGACTGCGACGCCTTCCAGTGCGGCTACTGTACCCCCGGCCAGTTGTGTTCGGCCGCGGGCCTGATCGCCGAGGGCGAGGCCAAGAGCATCGACGACGTGCGCGAACTCATGAGCGGCAACGTCTGTCGCTGCGGCGCCTACCCGCAGATCACCGAAGCGGTGGTGCGGGTGATGGGTCTCGACGGCAGCAAGCGCGCCGGCGAGGGAGAGAAACCCTTCACGACCGGAGCGGTGCTCGCATGAACCCATTCAACTTTACCCAGGCCGGCGACGTCGACGCGGCGCTGAAACAACTGGCGGCGGGCGCGCGTCCCATCGCGGGCGGCACCAACCTGATCGACTTGATGAAGGAAGGGGTGATGCGCCCCGGCGAGCTGGTCGACATCAATGGCCTCGAGCTCGATCGCATCGAGGATGGCCCTGGCAAAGGCATGCGCCTCGGCGCCCTGGCCCGCAACGCCGACACCGCGTACCACGAGACCGTACGCCGCCGCTATCCGCTGCTGAGCAGCGCGATCCTGGCCGGCGCCTCGCCGCAGCTGCGCAATATGGCGACCAATGGCGGCAATCTGCTGCAGCGCACGCGCTGCTACTATTTCTATGACGTCGGCACGCCCTGCAACAAGCGCGAACCGGGCACCGGCTGCCCGGCGAAAGAGGGCCTGAACCGCCAGCTCGCCATCCTGGGCACCAGCGAACAATGCATCGCGACCCACCCGTCCGACATGTGCGTGGCCCTGCGCGCGCTCGACGCGGTCGTCCATGTACAGTCGAGCAAGGGTGAACGCGACATCCCCTTCGCCGACTTCCACCGCCTGCCGGGCGACCGGCCGGATCTCGACAGCACGCTGGAGCCGGGCGAGCTGATTACCCACATCGACCTGCCGGACGCCGACCGCTTCATGGCGCATTCCGCCTACATCAAGGTGCGCGACCGCCTGTCCTACGCCTTCGCCCTGGTCTCGGTGGCGGCCGCGCTCGACCTGGACGGCAAGACCATCCGCGCCGCCCGCATCGCGCTGGGCGGCGTGGCCCACAAACCCTGGCGCGTGGAGGAAGCGGAAGCTGCGCTGGAGGGCAAGCAGGCCGACGAAGCGGCCTTCGGGGCCGCCGCCGATATCCTGCTGCGCGGGGCCCGCGGCTACGGCCAGAACGACTTCAAGCTCACCCTGGCGCGCAACGCCATCGTGCAGGCCTTGACCACCGCGGCACGCGGCACCGAGTACGCAAAAGGAGAACAACGATGACCGACCTGATTCCAGAACTGCGCACCCCGACCGCGCCCGCGGGCACCGGCCTGGTCAAGGGCGGGATGCAGGTCTCGCGCGTTGACGGCCGCGCCAAGGTCACCGGCCAGGCGCGCTACGCCGCCGAGGAGCAGGCCCCCGGCCTGCTGTACGGCGTGGTGGTCAGCGGCACCATCGCCAAGGGCCGCATCACCTCCCTCGACCTCGCCGCGGCCAATGCCGTGCCGGGCGTGATCGACATCCTGCACCACGAGAAGCGCCCCAAGATGCGCTCCTGGGACATCGCCTACAAGGACATGACGGCGCCGGGCGGCTCGCCCTTCCGTCCCTTCTTCAGCGACCGCATCTTCTACAGCGGCCAGCCGGTGGCACTGATCGTGGCCGAGACCTTCGAGGCGGCGCGCTACGCTGCCCAGCTGGTAAAAGTCGACTACGAAGAGGAAGACCACGAGACCAAGCTGCTGGAAACACTCGACCAGGCCTACAAGCCGCGTCCGATGAAGGCCGGCTTCACGCCGCCTTCCTCGAAAGGCGACGCCGACAAGGCCTTCGAGGCGGCGCCGGTGAAGATCGAATCGCAGTTCTACCACGGCGTCGAGCACCACAATCCGATGGAGATGTTCGCCACCACCGTGATCCGTGGCGACGATGGCCACCTGACCATCTATGACAAGACCCAGAGTTCGCAGAACAGCCGCTGGTACGTGTCGCACGCCTTTGGACTCTCGAAAGACAAGGTCACGGTGCGCAATCCGTACGTGGGCGGCGCCTTCGGCTCCGGCCTGCGCCCGCAATACCAGCTGACCCTGGCCGTGATGGCGGCGCTGCATCTGAAGACCTCGGTGCGCGTGGTGCTGACGCGCCAGCAGATGTTCAGCTTCGGCCACCGTCCCGAGACCTGGCAGAAGGTGTCCCTCGCTGCCGACAAGGACGGCAAGCTGCAGGCGATCAAGCACGAAGCCATCCACGAGACTTCGCGCCTGGAAGATTACGTCGAAGTCGTCGTGAACTGGTCGGGGCAGATCTACGCCTGCGACCACATCAAGCTGGGCTACAAGCTGGTGGCGCACGACCGCCACTCGCCGATCGACATGCGCGCCCCCGGCGCCGCCCACGGCGTGCACGCGCTGGAAGTGGCGATGGACGAACTTGCCTACAAACTCAAGATCGACCCGCTGCAGCTACGCCGCATCAACTACGCCGATGTGAATCCGCTGGACGACAAGCCCTACTCGACCAAGGAGCTGCACCAGTGCTACGACAAGGGCGCCGCCCGCTTCGGCTGGGACAAGCGCCCGCTCGAGCCGCGCTCGATGCAGGATGGTGAAGAGCTGGTCGGCTGGGGCATGGCGACCGGCCAGTGGGATTCGCTGGTGATGGTGGCGCGGGTCAGCGCCGTACTGCACGCCGACGGCCGCCTGATCGTCAGCAGCGCCGCCACCGACATCGGCACCGGGACCTACACGGTGATGTCGATGATCGCGGCCGAGGCCATGGGCCTGCCGCTGGAACAAGTCACCTTCCAGCTGGGCGACTCGACCCTGCCGATGGCGCCGATCGAGGGCGGTTCCTCGCACGTGACCACGGTCGGCGGCGGCGTGCACGGCGCCTGCGAGAAGCTGCAGAAGACGCTGATCAAGATGGCCAAGGCGATGCCGAATTCGCCGCTGGCGAAAGCGAAGGCGAAGGACATCGAATTCCTCGAAGGCGCCATCCGCCTGCGCAACCGCCCCGACGTGTCGCTGCGCCTGGCGGACGTGCTGGCCGCGAAGGGCGTCGACCGCGTCGAAGAAAAATTCTTCATGACGCCGCAGATGCTCAAGCAGCGCAAGTTCACCCGCGCGGTACACTCGGCGGTGTTCTGCGAAGTGCGCGTGAACGAGAAGCTCGGCATGGTGCGGGTGACGCGGGTGGTCAGCGCCATTGCGGCGGGCCGCATCATCAGCGGCAAGACGGCCCACAGCCAGGTCACCGGCGCCGTCGTGTGGGGCATCAGCCAGGCGCTGCACGAGGAAAGCTTCACCGACCACAAACTCGGGCGCTTCATGAACCACAACTTCGCCGAGTACCACGTGGCCGTGAATGCGGACATCCACAACATCGACGTGATCTTCGCGCAGGAGGATGACCGGATCGTCAGCAAGCAGCTGGGGGCCAAGGGCGTGGGCGAGATCGGCATCGTGGGGGTGTCGGCCGCGATCAGCAATGCGATCTTCCATGCGACCGGCAAGCGGCTGCGCAGTACGCCGATCACGCCGGACAAGGTGTTGTTGGGGGATCGCGAGATTCCGGTTGAGGAGCCGCCGCAGGCCGCATAACGTGCGCCCTTAGCCGTAAGACCGTCGCACCGGCGCAGGCCGGTGCCTAAGTTTGCGAGCGCTGTCGAGATGCATGCAAACTTAGGCGGAACAATGCCAGTGGCATTGTTCCGGCCTTCGCCGGAAGTCGTAGGCGCCGGTGGCGCGTACGACGTGTTGCGGCTTAATCGCCTCGTACCTCAAAGCTGCTGACAGACACCGTTTTCCCACCCGCATCCACCAGCTCCAGCCGGTGCATCCCACCCGCCGGCTTCCACGACAACGGCGCCGCCGCTCCCATATCAATACCGTCCAGTTTCCAGCGATGCCCCTGCACCCCCTGCGCCTGGAACAGCACCCGCTCCACACTGTCCGGAATATCCGGATCGATCGCCAGGATCGCCCCATCCACCGGATACACGATCTTCGGCGCCCGCCGCGCCGGCGCCACAGCCTCCACCAGGCCGGTTTCGGTCCCCGCCAGGAACCACTCCTCGCGTGCCGGCTCATGCTCCGGCGCATAGCGCACCCGGCGCTTCACCACCCCGCCCGGCGCGCTGGCCTGCCGCCCCGGCTGCGCGCGGTGCAGGAAATCCATCACGTCGCGCCACACCGGCGCCGCGCCCGACACACCGGAGACGTCCCACATCGGCTGCCCGTTGAAGTTGCCGACCCAGACCCCGACCGTATAGCGGTCGCTGTAGCCGACGCACCAGTTGTCGCGCATGTCCTTGCTGGTGCCGGTCTTGACCGCGCTCCAGTAGGAGGTGGCCAGGTCGTTGCGCAGGCCGAAGGTGGGGCTGCGCGCGCCGCGGTCGGACAGGATGTCGCCGATGAGCCAGCTGGCCGCCGGATCCAGCACCCGCAGCAAGGGCTTCGGCGGCGCCGCCCGCAGCGTGACGGGGCCGTGGCGTCCGCCATTGGCCAGGGTGCGGTAGGCATTCGCCAGTTCGAGCAGGGTCACGTCGGCCGAACCCAGCGCCAGCGACGGCCCGTAGAAGTCCGCCTCCTCGGTCAGCGTCGTCAAGCCAAGCGCCTGCAGGCGGGCATGAAACGGCTCGCCGCCCACCGTCAACAGCGTGCGCACGGCGGGCACGTTCAGCGAACTGGCCAGGCTGGTGCGCACGCTCGCGTAGCCTTTATACGCGCGATCGTAATTCTGCGGCACGTAGCTGCCGCTGCCGACGGCGACGTCGAGCGGGCTGTCGTCGAGCAGTGAGGCGGGGGTCAAGAGCTTGCGCTCGAGCGCGAGCTCGTACAGGAAGGGTTTCAGGGTGCTGCCGGCCTGGCGCGGCGCCAGCACGCCGTCTACTTCACCGGCGCCGAGATTCGCGACGTAGGCCAGCAGCTCGCCGCTGGCATTGTCGATCACGACCACGGCGCCGTCGCCGACATTGCGCTCGGCGAGTTCGCGTACGTGGCGGCGCAGCGCTTCGCGCGCGGCTTCCTGCACACCCGCATCCAGGGTGGTGCGCACATTGGCGCCGGCCTTGCCGAGCAATGCGCGCCAGGCTTGCGGCGTGCTGATCGCGGCAGGCTTGCCTGGCCGCGCAAGCGCCACGGCGGCGCGCCACGCGATCGCCTGGCAGCCGGTGACCGACTTTAGCTCCGCCGCCAGCTGGCAGGCACGTTGCGCCACCTGCTTCTGCGGCGCCGACGGCGCGCGCAGCAGCGCCGCCAGGATCGTCGCTTCGGCCACATCCAGCCCCGAGGGCGCCTTGCCGAACAGCGCTCTCGAGGCCGCGCCGACACCCTGCAGCTCGCCGCGGAAGCTGACCAGGTTCAGGTAGGCTTCCAGGATCTGCGGCTTGCTCCATCCGGCTTCCAGCTCGCGCGCAGCCAGCGCCTGGTCGAATTTTTGCATCCAGCTGCGGCCCTGTTTTGCTGCGCGGAGCACCGTGTCGAGCAAACCGGCCAGCTGCATCGTGATGGTCGAGGCGCCGCGTGGACGCGCCCGGAACAGGTTGTCCCAGGCGGCTTGGCCGGCGGCGCGCAAGTCGATACCGCCGTGCTGCATGAAGCGCTGGTCTTCGGCTTGCAGCACCGCAGCTCCCAGCGCCGGGGAGATGTCCTGCAAGGCCACCCAGGCGCCGCGCCGGGCCTGCAGGTCGACCCGGACCGATTCCAGCGCCACGCCGTGGCGGTCCAGCAGGCGCGCCTCTGACGGCTGCCATGCGGCCCGCACCTGTTCCGGAGTCGGCATCGCGCCCCAGGCGCAAGCCGGAACCAGGAAGAACATGGCGCACCAGGACCGCATCACTGCCCCACGACCACCGGCGCGTTGGGCGCTTCGCCGAACAGTTCCGGGTTGTACATCGCTTCGACCCGGGTCGGCGGCAGACTGAAACGGCCGTCGTTGTTCAGCCGGACCGTGTACTCGATGCGCCACTTGCCTTTCGGGACCCAGGAGTAGTACGCCCGGAATGCGTTCGCCGTGCGCTCCTCGAAGTCCGGCTGCACCCAGCCCTGCTGCCGCTCGCCGCTGGTTGCCAGCTGGGAGTCGCCACCCAGGCCGGTGCCGAGGATGGCGGCGCCGGCGGGAATCGGGTCGTCGACCACCACCCAGTTCATATCGGCCTGCGCCTCCAGGTCGAGGCGCACCCGGTAGACGTCGCCGCGCGCCCAGCGCCCTGCCCCAGCCTGGCTCACCGGCGTGACGCTGCGCCGTATCCCGTAGCCCGAGGACAGCGGCGCCTTGAGCGGCACCGCCGCCAGGCTTTGCACCGTGGCCCAGGGTTTGCCGGTGCCCTCATGGCGCAGGCCGAGCGTGGCGGCGCCCGCCGGCCAGGCTTGCAGCACCGAAGACGGCGCCGCGCCTTCCGCCCGCTTGCCGCCCAGGTCGATCAAGGTCTTGCCGGTGACGGGCGTGGCCTCGAAGGCATCCGAGAATTTTTTCATGGCGAGCACACCCCAGGCATTGGCCAGCGTCGTGTTCCAGCGCCCGCGTTGCTGGCGTCCCAGCGCACCGCGCGCCAGGCGGCCCATGTCCGCGCGCCACCCTGGATTGTCGAGCATCGCCAGCAGCAGGCGGTTGGCGTTCACGTCCGGGGACGCCATCAGCCACCACCAGTCGTCGCTGCGTTCGGTCGAGAAGCCCATGGTGGTGCCCTGCAGGTTCAGGCGGGTGCGCAGGACGGTCTGGGCTTGCGACAGCAGCGCGTCGCGTCGCGCCAGTTCGGGAGAACGCTGCAGCACCAGGTACCAGTCGATCACGGCCGACGTTGGCCACAGGTCCGGCTCGATGCGGAACGATTGCAGCCAGTTCTCGCGCACCGGCTGGCGCCGCGACAGCGCCTCGAGTGCGGCGAGTTTGCGTACCGCCAGTTCGCCGGTACGCAAGCCGCTGCCCCGCACAATGCGTCCTTCGACGAAAGCGAGCAGCGCGGCTTCCATGCGTTCGCGCTGTTCGTCCGGGATCGGGTAATCCGCTTCCGCCGTCACCGACAATACATAGGCCGTCAGGGCATCGTCGCCGCGGCCCATATTGGCGAAATACTTCAGCATGCCGTCGCCGTCGAGGTGGGCCGGCAGGGCCGCCACGATCTTGTCCCACATCGCCGTGTCGCCCAACGCCACCGCCTTCGAGGTGCGCTGTTCGAAGCAGCTGTAGGGATACTGCGTCATGTAGTCGCGCACGCCCTCAAGGCTGCCGCCCAGGCGCGGGCTCAAGGTGGTGCGCACCCCGCCCTTGCCGGGGATGGCGTCCTGCGGGCGCTGCACCGTGATCTGCTTCGGTGCGTCGATCTGCAACAGCGTCGCCTGCAGGGTGCGGACCGGCACCGCCTCGATCACGTTCTGCGTGACGCGCAGGCTGTCCTTCGCGCCGCCGGCATTCGCGTCGACCTGCCAGAGCAGCGAGCGCGCCACCGGCACGGTCACCTCCCACGACACTTCGCGCGCCGCGCCCGGCTCCAGCTTGACCATCTGCGCCGGCAGCGCCTTCGCAGCGCCGCCGTCCGCAGCCATGCTGGCGCCCAGGCGCACGTCCAAGACCTCTTGCGACGCATTGCGGACGGTGAAACCGGCGCGCAGGCGGTCGCCCTCGCGTACCAGGATCGGCAGCCCGGACAACAGCATCAGGTCTTGCGTGCTGCGGATGTCACTCGATCCCGTGCCGAACAGGCCGGCGCCGGCGCTGGCGATCGCCACGATGCGAAAACCCGTGAGCGAATCGTTCAGCGGCACCTGCACCTCGGCCACGCCGTTTGCATCGAGCACCACCTTGCCCTTCCACAGCAGTAGGGTGTCGAACAGTTCGCGGCTGGCGCCACGCCCGCCGCCACCGCCGTGCGCCACCGACTTGCGGCCGAAGTGGCGCTTGCCGATCACCTGCATCTGGGCGGTCGAGGTCTCCACTTGCTGGCTGCGCGGGCGCATCATCGCATCGAGCAGCTTCCACGAATCGTTCGGCATCAGCTCCAGCAGGCCGGTATCGACCGCCGCCAGCGCGATTTCCGAGCCCGCCGGCAAGGGCTTGCCATCCGCACGCGTGACCTTCACCCGCACCTGTGCGCGTTCGCGCACCTTGTACACCTGGCGGTCGGGTTGCACCACGACCTTCAGCTCGTGCCCGGCCCAGCCCACCTTCATGGGCGCAATCCCGAGTTTGTAGGCCGGCTTGCCCAGGTCGACCAGCGCGGTCGGCTTCACGCCCGCGACCCGCCCACGCACCACCAGGGCCGAGACGTAGACGTTCGGCGCATAGTTGGCCTTCACGGGAATCGTGATCGACGGATCCGCTGCCGTGACCCGGCGCACGTAGCTGTCCAGGATCCCTTCGCGCTCGACGGTCACCAGCACCGTCGCTCCGCGGAACGGGGAGCGCAGCTGGAAGCTGGCCTGCTCGCCCGGCTCGAAGCGCGCTTTCGAGGGCAGCAGGTCGATGCGGTCGTTGTCGGAGACGTCGAACCAGCCGTCGCGCTTGCCCGCGACATGGACTTCCTGCTGGGCGAACGTGGCGCGCCCTGCGGCGTCCCTACTTGTGGCGCGCAGGATGATGTTGCCTTCGGCGGGCGCCGGCACGTCGCAGGCCAGCAGGCCGCGCGCATCGGTGCGGCCGCGGCAGGCGCCGTCCACGCGCTTGATTTCGCTGGTCGACTCGTAGGCATAGAAGCCGCCCACCAGGCGCCGGCGATGCGAACGGGTCTCGCGCTGGAAGAAATCGACGACCGCCTCGCTGTCCGGCGCCGGCTTGCCGTCCACGTTGACCACCGCGACCTGGAAGCGGATCCGCTCGCGGTTCATCCACGCGGCGGGCTTGATGCCGACCGCCACCCCCGCCGGCCACAAGGGCACGCGGATCGAGGCGCTGAGGGTTTCGCCGTTGGCGTCCTGCCAGCTCAGTTCCGCCAGCAGGCTGCGCGGCAGGTCGCTCGGCGGCAGCGCGTCCACCGTGATGCGTGCCGCGCCGTTCTTGTCCAGCGCCGCTTTCGTCACGCGCGGCGCGGCGCCCTGGCGCTCGCCTTCGGTCGCCGCCTCGTCCTCCACCGCTTCGTCGAAATCGTCTTCGTTGCCGAGCTGCTCGACGCCCTCCTTCACGTCGCCGCCACCGAAGGTGAACCCTTCGAAGGCATCGACGCTGACGCCGCGCTCGTCGACCGTACTGCGGAGAACCACCGGGGCCTGGCCGGCCGGCCCGCCATTCAGGTAGTTGACCTGGGCGTCGATCGTCACGGACCGTGCGCCGATGCTGGGAACCGCAGGGGGCTTCAGGATCGCCTTCATGGTCGGCACGCGGAACTGCTCGACCCGGAATTCGCCCGCCACCTGGCCGCCGACCAGCACCCGGTAGCTACCCAGCTTCGCCTGCGCCGGAATGGTCCAGGTGTTATGCGCCTGGCCCAACGCATCCCAGGCCAGCTTCAGCGCGACCTCGTCGCCACTGCCTTCATGCACGATCGAGGCTTCCGGCGTCATGGCGCCGCGCGCGACCAGGGCCAGGCCGGCATTGCCCGTGTGACGACGCAGGAAATGCTTCATGTGCACCGTCTCGCCGGCGCGCAGCAGGGTGCGGTCGAAGACTGTGGCGACGATGCTGGTGTCGTCGCCGAGGCTCCCCTGCGGCAGCTGGAAGCGCCATGTCTCGATGCCCTGCTGCCAGCTCGACAGGGTGAAGGTGAAATCGTCGCCGCTGCGGGCGCTGACGAACAGCTTGTCGCCGCACTTGGCGCGCGCCAGTTCCTGGTCGATGCGGGCCATGCCGTCCGCGCCCGTCACGCCGCTCCACAGCACGGCCCCTGCACAATCGCGCACCGCTACCCGGGCCTTGGCCACCGGCCGGCCCTTGTCGAGCGAGGTGACCCAGACCAGCGAAGACTCGGCGCCGCGTTTCAGGTGCGCCGCGAGGTTCGTCACGAGGGCGGCGC
>Ga0265798_10005181_pt1 | contig 17648 bp, 14 predicted proteins | sample P3T30metagenome_FD_192430 | JGI IMG/M metagenome (GOLD analysis project Ga0265798, IMG submission 192430) | Plant litter microbial communities from East Loma Ridge, Irvine, California - P3 T30 | ecosystem: Environmental > Terrestrial > Plant litter > Unclassified | place: USA: California... | reverse complement strand
TTGATGGCTCATCAAATCCAGCAATCTTTGTTATAAACTTTAATCCCGAACCCGGAGATTCTGTAAAGAGCGAAAGTCCGGTATATGTACCTTGAACAAGGTAATTTTGATTAGAGTTTAGCTTTTTGATTGTCCATCCGCCAGGAGATCTGGATAACCAGTTAATTTGATCACCATTTACTTTGAATGTCCCGCTATTGTGCCCACAAATCAGTTCATTATCAATAATGGTCAGTTCCCAGACTTGTCCCTGAGAATTAGGGATCAACCTAAAATTAAAGGGCAATAAGTTATCAGGCGACCACTCACTATAAAATAAACCCTGATTGGTGCCAAGGTAAATTTTATTGTTAAAAATAATACTGGAGTATACCGTTCCAAACTGGCCGGTTTTATCAAAATAGAAGTATAGGGGAGAGTTGAGTTCTATCCTGTCGATTCCATTGTCAAGTCCGGTCCAGAGGTTTTGTTCATTATCGGCGTATAAACTTAAAACCGTATTGTTTTGTAAACCGCTCGATTTGTTAATGCGCTGTACCACCCTTCCATTTTCATCGATAATAATCAATCCGTTGAGGATGGTGCCATAAGCAAAATATTTGCCGAGTAAACTTACCCCGTTATTGAGCTGATAAGTTTTTAAATAGCTATTGGCTGAGGTGTTTAAGGGCGTAAAATCTTTCCCGTCGTAAGTAAATAGGCCGTTTTTACTGGTGCCGATAATAAGACCATCAGTTTTGTAGGGAAGGATGGATAAAATACCTTCTTTTCCCAGCTTTTCGCTATTCGGAATGTGGATCAATTTATTGCCGGCCAGTTCGAATAAGCCTTTTTCAAGCACTTCAATAAGATACTTATTACGTACTTTATGTAAAAATAAAAAAGAAGATGGCGATTTGACCACTTCGATTTTATTGTTTTTATAAATGAAGATTTTGGAGAAAGACTGAAAGATGACACGGTCCTGGTCAACATAAATTTTCCATACCTCGTCATTTATTTTAATGCCTTTTGGCAATAAATTGATAAGCGAGTTGTAGCCTAATTTATTGTTTTTAATCGCCCAGAAACCAAATTCACCAAAACTGCCTGTATAAATTCTTCCTTTGTTATCTGTAGCTACTGCTCTTACAATCTGCCGGTTAGGCAACTGGTATTTCTGCCAGTAACGGCCATCGAAAGTTAACAATCCTTCTGCATTGCCGAAGTACATCACTCCATTTTTATCTTTTGCTATACTCCAGTTCTGGTTCCCTGATGAATAAACAGCTTTAGGATAATTTTCGATATAGGGTACACCAATGCTTTTAATTTCTGATGCATAGGCGCTTATCGTAAAACAGGAAAGTAGTAATAAAAAACGGAAATAGTTTAGCATAAAATGGTTACTCGATAAAGCCATTATTACACAAAGTAAGTGAAAAATTGTTTAATATAGGAGAGAGTTAAATGATTGCCTGGGGTTAATTGTTTTTTAGTTCAATGGTTGATGGCCAAATTGCTTAGGCAAGTTGTTCATGACTTAGCGGCAAATGCTTTGAGTAGGTTGAGTTTATATAATGTGGCTATCTGACCATTAACCATGGACAATTGCCAAAAAACCTTTCTTAAAGAGAAGTCTTCAACTTTGATATCATTTTACAAAGCTGCTCGTATTCCATATATAACCTTTTAAATTCAATTTCGGTAATGTAATTTCTTGATGAAGCCATAAAAAGACAGCTCACTACCTCTAATCCAGATCGTACAGAATAGGTTAGAAATCTTTTGAACTCAGCTTTTGACTGGCCCATACAGCCTTCAGCAATATTAAGGTTTACAGAATCTGCTGCTTTTTTAATTTGATTGGAGAGACTAAAGAGCTCTATCGTGGGAAGTTTTTAGCAATAATATCTATTTCGTTACTGAGATTTAATGAGATTTGCCAAACTTTTAGTTCTTCAAATTTGAAAGCCATAACGTTGAATTTGAAATAAATATAATCATCTCCCTCAATATTATGGCTTATAATTATTTGAATTTTAGCTAAATCAAATTACTATTGGCTACAAACCACGGCCATGAACCAATAGTAAGTATGGCTATAGGCCATCAACCATAAAACTATGAACCATTAACCGATTTTCACCGCTACCGGTTGCGGAACTTTCACATAATAACCTGTGCCATCGTAAGGACGTTTACGCGGATTAGTAGTGCATGCTGTTGAGCAGCAGCCCTGAAGTTCGTTACCACAATCATCGCATTGGGTAATGTGCTCGTTACACTCAGGATTGGCGCAGTTGATCATTTTTGGTGTGGTTTTACCACAGTTATAACAAACCGAAACAATGGTAGGGTTTACTTCGTTTACGTCAACAGCGATACGGTTGTCGAAAACATAACATTTGCCTTCAAAGTCTTTACCGCCAGCTTCTTTGCCATATTTAATAATGCCACCATGCAACTGATATACATCGTTAAAACCATGGTGCAACAATAGTGCAGATGCTTTTTCGCATTTAATACCTCCGGTACAATAGGTTAATATTTTTTTGTCTTTATATTGGGCAAGTTGGTTAATCTGCTCAGGGAAATCGCGGAAATTCTCAATATCCAACGTTACTGCATTCTTAAACTTACCAAGGTTATGCTCATAATTAGAACGCACATCAAGGATAATTACATCCTCATCATCTTTCATTTTCATGAAATCTACCGGCTCTAAATGTTTACCCGTTTGTTTGTTCGGATTAATAATCGAAGTATCCCTTAAACCAGAATGTACAATTTCCGATTTGTAACGGCAGTGCATCTTAAGGAAAGAAGGTTCCTCAACGTTATCGATTTTAAATTCAGTTTTGGCAAATCTTTCATCAGCATGTATAGCTTCCATATAGGCTTTACAGGCTTCAGCAGTACCAGAAACGGTACCGTTTAAACCTTCGTCGGCAACGATAATACGCCCGACTAAATCTAATGATTTACAAAATTTAAGATGATCGGCAGCAAATTGTTCTGCCTCCGCTATGTAACTATAGCAATAGTAAAGTAATGTCTGATATTTTTTCATAACGCTGTTGATACCGTTGCAAACGGCGTTTAAAGCGGTGCAAAGATAATAAAAAAAGGTGGAAGGTAGAAGGCTTAAGGTGGAAGGTTTTTAACTCCTGTTTTCAGAATATAGGTTTTTTAACCACAGATGCGTACAGATAAACACGGATTTTTATATCTGTGTGCATCCTTTTTATCTGTGGTCAAATTATTTTTACCTATGCCAATGGCTTAAACTTAATGACATTGACCTTACGCCTTATACCCTACACCTTAAACCTTATCAGAAGCCATATGATATTCTAAAACCCTGGGTTAATTTGGTTGCGCCATCGTAAGCAAAGCCATAACTTGCCCGCAATACCAGGCGTTGAATACCGAAGTAGAATTCTTTGTAATTTCTTTTTTCAGGCGAAGATAAATAACCTCCACCAATAAATTCTTCAAGCTTTGCTTTACGCAACAATGGAATTTTATTCATAAAGAAGCCTGCGAAATTATGTTCTAAGTGAGCTTCGAAATATTGTTGGTTGGTACTGAACTGGTAAAAATCTAAATATTGAAATTTCCTTAAATTGGGCGGGAAGATTGTGGAGATGTTACCTGCGAAATGTTTAAAATCAGGATAATACATGTGTTTGTTGTTCAGGAACTTGCCTACACCTGCCAAAAATGAAGTGTAACCCCATAATCCGAATCCGATCCTGTCCTGAGAAACCTCAAGCTTCACGAAATCGTAATCTACATCACTATTCAAAACACCATTAAATCCTTTTTTATACAATAAAGTAATCTTCGGAAATTTCGATTCAGTATAAAACTTACCATCCGGACGGGTAATGTATTTCTGACCGAAAGTATAGGTTAAACTTGCTGTTGCGCTGAATGCATTATAAGTTGGGAAAAGCGGTGTGTCTTCCGTTGGCTTGAAAGGGTTGTTTGAAGTAAATTCACGGTCTTTGGCATCTATAAATTTAAAGGTTGAGTTATTGGTGAGGCTTTTATTCCGGTTGTAATCTACAGCCACACTTCCCTGCAGGCCAGAGGCCAGTTCGCGGGTGGTATTGATATTGATAAAACTTTTTTCATAAAACTTGGCGAAGTTTTTCTCATAAAATAACGAGTTGATGGTGTTACCAAGCTGTGTCATTGAGCCTAAGTTATTCAAATCAAAGATGCCGTTTCCGAAAGATGCACCTACACTTGCTCTCTTGAGCGGATTGTAGTAATAACTTCCTGTTAAGCTTCCGGTAAGTTTTTGGTTGGCAAAACCATACCGCAATTCAGGTCGGATAGAATAAGATCTTCTATTCTCGAAATCTTTCCTGTAAGTAACTCCGTATTTAACTGCAAATCCTTCTACAGTATTGTAGAATATGGCTTTTAATACCGGGTCGAATTGCCAATATTCCTTATCATACCGGTCATTAATACTTACTCCCCTAAGCAAAAGCTTACCAATGCCAAATTTATTATTCTCTCTTTCCAGAGAATCAAGATATTTTTTTGATTCTTTTAGCTTCGCGATACTGTCTTTTTTTACGTAATTGATTTTTTCATCTTCCGTTAAAGGGATAGGCCTGTTATTTTTCCAGTAAACGGAATCTTTTTTGTTAACCATTTCAGTAACTTTTAAGATTTCTCCACTGAAAAAGTTTTTTGGGAATTTAGGATCCAGATTATAATTGCTATAAATTCCCACGTAATAACCGGCTATTTTAAATCCCAGCACATTACCCGCAAATTGAAAATTAATAGCAGTAGGCATGTAAACCTCGTTAACCTTGGTAAACTGCTGGCTGATGTTCAGTGTATCGATAAAGTTGATCCCTGCGTTTTTGGTGAGGTATACATCTGTGTTGTAAATTCTCCAGCTGTCGTCAATAATATAGATAATCCCCCTAAAAACAGGATCGTTTTCACGGCGGGGAATCACTTCTATTTTATGGATGATTTCTCCATTTTCCTTGCTTTCGCCCAGTAATTTATATTTATAATAGAAGAGCGCATTGTCTGCAATTGGAGATATGTACCCCCTAGAACTTAATTTATTTTCAAGCAGGTAGTTATCGTAAAAATTGATGATCAGATCCGATGCCTTGTTAAAACTGAATGAGTTGTTCCTACCCGCAACTTTTGAGGAGATCATTTCTTCATGCACATCATTTGGCCGTCTGAAATTAAACTTACTCTGCGATTCTGACAGGTATATAATACCTTTCCGGTTGGTATCCAGCTCTAAAATTTTCTGTATATCCTGTCCGAAGAATTTTTTTGGTGCACCCTTTAACCTTTGCACTCCTTTAATGTAGACATCACAGCTAAATGCTTTCACTTCATTTAAATGTACTTTTCGCTGTTTAATGGCTTTACGGATGATGGAGTAGGCAGGATCTTCGGCATTGGCCCTGATGTTAACATTTTCCAAAGTATAACTTTCTGCCGTTAGTGCTACATTAAGCACAAGATCTGCCGATGCATTTACAATATGCTCTTGCTGTTTGTAACCTACAGCTCTAAAACTTAAGGTATGCTCACCGCTTTTCAACTTAATCGAATATTTTCCGTCAATATTTGCAGAGGTTCCCGTAGTAGTGCTTTTTAAATAAACCGATGCAAATGGAACAGGTTGTCCGTTTGTATCTTTAATAATGCCAGTAACTGTAAAATGTTGTGCAAATACAAAATTGGTGAGGCCGCAAAAAAATAGGAGCGCGCAAATTCTTATCATACGTTAGATTAGTAAGCTATAAATATCGAATAACTTTAAGACTATACACATAGGTGTATGTTAAAGTTTGTTAAGATCGAAAAAAAATAATCTGGAAAGGCGGTTTTTAAAAATAATATCACATAAGCGTGCAAAATCACTTGATTAATCAAACATTTGTAAGCAAAATAAGGAGTAAAAATTGCCTTCCTAGGTTAGGAAATACTTTTTTTATAACTTTGACATCAAAACAACCATATAAAAAGGCCATGTATAAAACATTACAACCTGTTCTGCAAAAGGAACTTGAAGAAATCGAAAACGCTGGATTATTTAAACGCGAACGTATAATTATTACACCTCAGGGTGCCGACATTAAAGTAAGTGGCGGTGCTGAAGTGGTTAACTTTTGTGCAAATAATTATTTAGGCCTTTCTTCTCACCCAAAAGTGATAGAAGCAGCTAAAAAAGCAATCGATGATCATGGCTATGGAATGTCTTCAGTGCGTTTTATCTGTGGAACGCAAGATGTGCACAAAGAGCTGGAAGCTAAGATTTCTAAATTTTTAGGTACTGAAGATACTATTTTATATGCTGCTGCATTTGATGCAAACGGTGGAGTTTTTGAACCATTATTTAATGCTGAAGACGCTATTATTTCTGATGAGTTAAATCACGCGTCAATTATAGATGGGGTTAGATTGTGTAAAGCACAACGTTTCCGTTATAAAAATGCCGATATGGAAGATCTGGAAAAACAATTAATCGCTGCCAAAGATTGCAGACACAGGATTATTGTTACAGACGGCGCTTTCTCAATGGACGGATCAGTTGCTCCGCTGGATAAAATTGCAGACTTAGCTGATAAATATGAGGCATTGATCATGATTGATGAATCGCACTGTACAGGTTTTATTGGTAAAAACGGCCGCGGAACACACGAGCATTTTAATGTAATGGACCGTATTGATATTATTACCGGTACTTTAGGTAAAGCTTTAGGTGGTGCATCAGGCGGTTTTACTTCTGGCAAGAAAGAAATTATCGACATGTTACGTCAGCGTTCACGTCCTTACTTATTTTCTAATACGCTTGCTCCAGCTATTGCAGGTGCATCAATTGCAGTATTGGATATGTTGAGCGAAACTACCTCATTAAGAGATAAATTAGAAAGCAATACTCAATATTTCCGTGAGAAAATGACCGAGGCCGGTTTTGACATTAAACCAGGTTTCCATCCAATTGTTCCGGTAATGTTATACGATGCTAAAATTGCGCAACAATTTGCTGCTAAAATGTTAGAAGAAGGAATTTATGTAATCGGTTTCTTCTACCCGGTGGTACCTCAGGGCAAAGCGAGGATCCGTGTACAGTTATCAGCCGGGCATGAGCAACATCACTTAGATAAAGCAATCGCAGCATTTACCAAAGTAGGTAAAGAATTGGGTGTAATTTAAAACCTATAGATTTACGATTACTACAAAAGCCACTTTAAGTGGCTTTTGTAGTTTATGGGTTCATTTTCTTTTATAATGATATTGTAAACAGATTATTTGAACCCACTTACCTTAAAATTATTAGATAATTTGCTGTATATTTGAAGCCATGTTACAGGACAAAATAACACAATATACCGATAAAATTAATGCTTTCGTAACTGAAAAAGCAGACGAGTTAGAGCAATTCCGTATTAAATATTTAGGAAGCAAAGGCATCATAAAAGAAATTTTCGACGAATTCAAATCTGTTTCTGTTGAAGAAAAAAGATCGTTGGGCAAGGTTTTAAACGAATTTAAACAACTGGCAGAATCAAAATACCAAACTTTAAAAGAATCAACCGAAAGCACTGATACTAAAAGTGAAAATTCGCAATTGGATTTAACTTTGCCCGGGGAAGGTTTTGAGATTGGTTCACGCCATCCTTTAGCCTTGGTACGGAGAGAAATTGTAGAGATTTTTGCCAAACTTGGCTTTACAGTAGCAGAGGGACCTGAAATTGAAGATGATTGGCATAATTTCTCGGCACTAAACTTCCCTGAAGAGCATCCTGCAAGAGATATGCAAGATACTTTCTTTATTAAAAAAGGTGGAGAGAAAGGTGATATTGCTTTACGTACGCACACATCTTCAGTACAGGTGCGCATGATGGAGCAAGGTCAGCCACCATTCAGGGCAATTATGCCAGGCCGTGTTTACCGTAACGAAGCTATTTCTGCCCGTGCACACTGTTTTTTTCATCAGGTGGAAGGTTTGTATGTTGATGAAAATGTTTCATTTGCAGATTTAAAACAGACTTTGTTTTATTTCGTTCAGGAATTATATGGAGAAGGTACCAAAGTACGTTTCCGTCCGTCATATTTCCCTTTTACCGAACCATCTGCAGAAATGGATATTTCTTGTACCATTTGTAAAGGTGCTGGCTGCCAGTTTTGTAAATACAGTGGTTGGGTAGAGATTTTGGGATGTGGTATGGTAGATCCAAATGTTTTGGAAAACTGTGGAATCGATTCAAAAAAATACAGTGGCTTTGCATTCGGAATGGGAATAGAACGTATTGCCAATCTGAAATATGTAATTAAAGATTTGCGCTTATTCTCTGAGAACGATGCACGTTTCTTAAAGCAATTTAAATCGGCTTTAATTTAATGATGAAATATCTATACAGTATATTGTTTGTATTGCTAATAACAACAGGTTGTGGTAAAGATGAAGGTTACATTCCTGATGTACCTGTAAATTTTAATGTAACCATAACTGAATTTAGCTTAAAAGCAGTAAATAATGTCCTGGTAGTTTCAAACAACGGAGTAGGGGGATTACTGATCGTGAAAACACCACTGGGAGGATATGTAGCCTTCGATCGCTGCAGCACCGTAAACCCCGAGAAGATTTGCAAGGTAGCGCCCGATGATAGTGGGGTAACGGCAACCGACCCTTGCTCAGGAGCTAAATTTTCACTGCTTGATGGAAGTCCACAAAAAGCACCTGCTGAAAAAAGTCTAAAAGCCTATAATATTTCTTTGCAAGGCAACACATTATTACACGTAAGCAATTAAAATGGAAGCTGAAAAAATAAAAGAAACAGTAAAAAAAGCTGCCAAAGAACTATTTAGAAAATACGGTTACCATAAAACCAGTGTAAACGAAATTGCAAAAAAGGCACGTATCGCTAAAGCCACTATTTACAAATACTTTGAGAGTAAAGAACAGGTTTTAGATAGTATTCTGATGGATTACCTGGATCAGAACCTGTACGAAATACTGCACAATAAAGTAAGTTATGGCTCAGAAGAAGAGCACTTAAAAGCACTGGTGATGAAAACAAGTCGCTTATCATTTACCGCGTGTAATGAGTTTATCGGCTGGGATTTTGTTCGTGAAAATGCGAACTCACAAGAGTTTTTAAAGCATTTATCAGATCAGCTTGAGGCCTTATTGTTAGCCGCTTATCTGCAACTGGATAACTTTAAGAATAATCCGGCAAGAAGAGAAGGGTTGGCCTTTCTGTTAAAAGCCAGTAAAAGTATCGTGTTTTCATTTGCGTTTACTTCAGTTAGCGATTCAGATGTGCGTAAAAACTTTGTAAGTTTTCAGAAGGAAATATTGCCATTTTTGGTAAAAGCAGCACTTTAAATTGAAAAGTCGTCATCTCGATCCGATAGCTATCGAATGAAGCGCAGCGAAATGGAGAGATCTAAATCAAAAGTGCTCATAATAGATTTCTCGGCTACGTTGCACTTCGCTCGAAATGACGGTAACTTTGGGCTATTGATTATAATAATCTTTCATCTTAAATTTTTGTACGGTTCTTTTTATTTTTCCGTCAACAATTTTCTGAGTAATCACAGTAACAATATCAGCAATGCTCGAATCTTCAATTACCGATGAGTCTTCGTATGGTATGTTTTTAGCATCAAATTTGTAGTTGATGGTTTTATCAAAACAACAACCGTCTTTTTGATGAATAGCAATTTGCTTTGTTTTTTTGTCAACATCAAACATGCCCAGGTTTTCGCTTGCCAGTTTGGTTAGTTCATTGCTCAACAGAAATTTATTTTCTTTTGAGGTTAAATAAACCTGATATGATGGGCTTGAGTAAGCGCCATGATTACCGTTTCTGATGGCAAGATCTTCAAGACCATCAAAATTAAAATCGCCAAAAATTAAAGGTGTTTGGTATTTGCCAAGTTCCAGCCATCCAAGTTTAGCATTTTGAGTCTCAGTTAAGCCAAAATCCAGGTCTTCAGAATGGAAGGTATCTATTTCTCTGTCTGTAACCTTATCATAAATAATTACAGTGGCTTTTCCACCACAAGCATTCCCTTCACATTTATCAACAAAAATTTTAGCCTTGTATTGGTCAGAACTGTTATTTGCCAGGAATTTAAACTGTGCTTTCGAAGTATTAGTAACCAATACAATACTGCAAAAGATGATCAAACTTTTCATTAAAAATTTTTCTGTAAAATTACAGCAATATCATTCATAGAAAAGTTAAAAAAGGTTAACGTTTTCTCTTACGTGTTTTGATATAACTTTGTACTGCAGATTTTGTGGTAAGCCAATCTCTGCCTTCTTTATAGGCATCTATTTTGCCTTGCCTTGCCAATAGGCTCACATACTCCTGGCCATAAGGAACATCAGGTTCTGAAACAATTTGTGATATAGGTTCATAATCACCATAATTGTTTCCAGGTAGTGCATTAATGTAAATATTTAACGAACGCTCTAAGGCCTGCAGCATCAATAAACAAAGTTTGTGGTAATTGCCCTTGTTAGCTTGATTAAGTGCTTCGTAATATTTCTTTCTGTCGTTTTTGAGGATGATAGCTGGAGGGAATCCATTTCGCATAAGTAGTAAATTCATCGCAAGCCTTACGGTACGCCCATTCCCATCAAAAAATGGATGGATCCAAACCAGTTTATGGTGGAAAATAGTAGACAATACAATATCATTTAACCCCAGTGGATTATCGTTAATAAAAGTGATCATTTGATCTAATAAATCGGAAACCTTATTTGCATTGGGTGGTGTAAAGTTTGCGCCTACAATACGTACTCCGCCATTTCTTAAACGGCCCGCATAATCATCTTCAATACTTCGCAATACCAAGCCATGCAGGGATAGGATATCGATGCTTCTTAAGGTGTAGTTTTTATTGACTAAGGTATATAAGTAATCAATGGCTTTTTCATGGTTGTAGGCTTCGAAATGCTCCCTAAGTGATTTTCCTTTTACGGTCATGCCTTCCTGTAAAACCATTTGGGTTTCTTTCAGGCTTAAGGTATTTCCTTCTATACTATTTGAGTTGTAAGTCCACTCCAGCGTGAGGTCTTCTTTAATGCGGTTTAGGGCGCTATTAGGCAATGGCCTTGAAGTTTCTAACCGGGCCTTTTTTTCGTATAACCTTTCTATTTGCGGTAATAGCTCTTCTAAATCGCCTAAATCAAAATCCCACATACCCAAAGGTAATAATTATCGGTTACACTTAAAAATAAACCTATCCGATATTAATATTTTATTCAAAAAAAATGATAACGTAACGTTATCATTTTAAAAATGTTTTTAAGGTGCTTATTCCCACTTAAATACTTTTACTGCTACTGCATAAATGCCAATACCCCAAAGCAATAGGATCATAATCTGGAATTTTACATCCCATAAGCCTAAGCCTTCAAAAGCTACTTTACGCATGGCATCGTTTAAATAGGTAAGTGGCAAAGCCCGGCTAATCGGCTGTAACCAACTTGGAAAAGCCTCGATAGAAAAGAATGTTCCCGATAATAAAAACTGTGGGAGGGTGATAATATTTGATATTGGAGGTACCATACTTTCGCTTTTGGCAATGCCCGAGATAATAAAGCCAAAGCCCATAAAAACGATAATGCCCATTGTGGCCAGTATAAGCATGTTGACGACCGTGAGTGCACCATGTACCAGGGTAAAGCCAAAAAAGAAATGGCCAATTAAGATGATAAATAATGCACCTATTAAGGCAAATCCAATACGGGCAATTCCTTCGCCAATTACAATGCTCGAACGCCTTACCGGAGTTGCGAAAAAACGCTTGATTACCAGGGTTTGGCGCAGACTTAAGAATACGAATGCTGTTCCGAAAACGCCTGTGCTTAATAGCGAAAAGCCCAACTGACCTGGAAGAATAAAATCAATGGTTTTATACTCACGGCCAGTAATCGTGCTTTCTTTTATTTCTGCTACCGTTGGTTTTAAGGTTTTATCGTAAAAAATATTGTTTAAAACCGATTTTAAAATCCCGCCTTTATCTCTTGATGCAGAGGTGTAAACCACATTAACCGAATAGGCGGCAGAATTTACTTTTCTATGGACATCAATCATGGCATCAACATTACCCTTTTCAAGTAATTTATCAAATTCGGCTTTTGATTTATCTTTTACCAAACGGATCATTCCTGTTTTTTTCAGCATGCCCATTACCGGGTTATTTGTATCAGAGCCTGGTGTTACCCCAACATCGATATGGGTTCCGCCACCACCCAAAAATCCGAAGACAAGGATAAATATCAAAGGAAAAGCAAGCGTAAATACTACTGCCGATGGACTCCGCATAATCGACCGGAAACTCGCTTTGGCAAGGGCCAGGGTTGCTGTAAGGTTGTTATAACCCCCAGCCCCTGAAGGGGAGTTTAAATTTCTTTCGTGTATATCTTTTTGCATATTGGTTCTGCTGGATTTTGTTTTTTTTAAAATGTATTAGGCACTAGTTTAAGTTCCCCCTTCAGGGGGTAGGGGGCTATTCACGCCACTCTTGCCCGGTAAGGTTGATGAACACATCTTCCAGGTTAGCTTTTTTAACCTCTTTTTTACGCTCAAAACCACTGTTTACTAATTGGTCTATTAAATTATCAGGCGTATCCAGAGCGATAATTTGTCCGCGTTCTACAAAAGCAACGCGATCGCAAAGCTGTTCAGCCTCGTCCATATAGTGTGTGGTAATAACTACGGTTGTTCCCGCGTCGCGGATTTCTGTAATCAGATCCCAAAGATTCCTGCGGGCTTGTGGATCCAGTCCTGTTGTAGGCTCATCTAAAAAAATAATCTTTGGTTGATTGATGAGTGTTGTAGCGATAGAGAAACGCTGCTTTTGTCCGCCTGAAAGTGCTTTGTATTTGGCTTTAGCCTTATCCTGAAGATTCACTTTCTCCAGCATTTCCATGGGTTTAATTTTGGCGCCATATAATCCGGCAAAAAGTTCAATCAGTTCAATCAGGTTTAGATTCGGATAATAACCAGCTGCCTGTAGCTGTACACCAATAATCTGTTTAATATCCTGAGGCTGTTTATCAACAGAAAAACCATCAACAATAATTTCACCCGATGTTTTAGCTCTCAATGTTTCAATAATTTCGAGGGTAGTGGTCTTTCCGGCGCCATTAGGGCCAAGCAGACCAAAAATCTCATGCTCATACACCTCAAAACTAAGCCCTTGAACGGCCACGAAATCATCGTATTTTTTTACCAGGTCTTTAACACTGATAATGGCTTTTTTTGTTTCCATGTTGCGAATGTAAGCAGCTTTAAATGAATAGGAAATGAATTTTTAAACACAAAGCTAAAAATGTCGGTAAAATGATGTTTTAAGCAGGCGAAAATAGCTTATAAAAGAAATCTGCGGATCGGCAGCTTATTTTTGCCGCAAATCCGCAGATCGTTTTGTCGTTTATTGCTCTTTAGCTATTGGTTTTTAAGCTTTCGCACCAAACATTCTACCTCAAACCTGACTTCGTCTTTAAGCTTTGGTCTTTATGCTTTAGTCTTTTACCTTAAACCTTCCGCCTTCCAGCCTTCTACCTTAACCTTACCAAACCAGCTCACCTTTCATTACTTCAACGAAATCATCGAATAAGTAACGTGAATCGTGTGGGCCAGGAGAAGATTCCGGGTGGTATTGAACCGAGAATGCTTTTTTACCTTTAACACGGATTCCCTCGATTGATTTGTCGTTTAAGTTAACGTGTGTAATTTCTACTTTATCAGAGTTTCTAACCTCATCTGGTATTACACCAAAACCATGGTTCTGTGAAGTAACCTCGCAGTGGTTTTTGATAATGTTTTTAACAGGGTGGTTTAATCCACGGTGACCATTAAACATTTTCATGGTACCGATACCGTTAGCTTCAGCTAATAACTGGTGACCTAAGCAGATCCCGAACAATGGTTTATCTTCTGCTAATATATCTTTGATGGTTTCTACCGCGTAAGGCATTACCGATGGATCGCCAGGACCGTTAGAAATAAAATAACCATCAGGACTGAATTTTTCCATTTCGGCAAAAGTGGTTTTAGCAGGGAAAACCTGGACGTAGATATCACGGTTTTCGAAGCTGCGCAAAATGTTTTTCTTGATACCTAAATCAAGGGCAGCCACTTTTAGGCTTGCCTCAGGGTTACCGTAAAAATATGGTTCGCTTGTACTTACTTTAGAAGAAAGCTCTAAACCTTCCATTGATGGTACATCAGCCAGCTTTTGTTTTAATTCTTCCAGGTCGGTAATTTCAGATGAAATGATCGCATTCATGGCGCCTTTATCCCTGATGTGACGAACCAACGCACGCGTATCGATATCAGAAATGGCAACTAAATTATCATTCTGGAAATAATCCTGAATTGATTCGGTTGCTTCTTTACGGCTATAAACGATATTGTAATTTTTGCAGACTAAACCGGCAATTTTGATCGAACCCGATTCGATCTCATCTTTATGGATACCATAATTACCAATATGTGCATTGGTGGTAACCATTATCTGTCCAAAATAACTTGGATCTGTGAAAATTTCCTGGTAACCTGTCATCCCGGTATTAAAACAAATTTCGCCAGTAGTAGTTCCAATTTTTCCGGCCGCTTTGCCGTAAAAAACTGTGCCATCGGCCAGTAATAAAATCGCAGGTAACTTGGTGTAGTTAGTCATGGTGATTACAATATGGATTTTGATTTAAAAAAGAGTTGAAAAAAGAATGGCTTTCGGCATTAAAGCCGTATTTGCAGGGTGCAAAAAAAGATGAATATATCCCTTCCATTTCGGGGTACAAAGATAGAGTTTTAGATTGGTTTTAAAAGCTTTTTATTAGATTTTTATAAACTTATATGATGATAGATTTATGATAGTGTTTAATTTTGAATATGTTTCTTTTATATGCCATAAAATATTTGCTTTAATAATTACATTTACTTCGTGAGTACCAATAAAAAAAATGGAACTGATTTCGCTATATGGAAAGCAGCAAGGAATGGTAAAAAATATCTAATTGATATCTTAAACGTATTTGTTGAACTATACAATCATGATAAACTAGTAGATAATGGTCACATTTTATATGATTACAGTGGAGATGCGGTGCCATTTGGTTATGATTGCCTGCGTATAGAAACTCATTGTAGTGATAAAGATAGTTTAATTGTTGTTTTAACCAGGTTTACACGTCCGCGTCTTTGCGATGATGAGGAGCAGTTGATATTGACATTAGTGTTTGAAGAGATTATTTATCATAAAGATTTAGCCTTATCAATTCGAAGTTTTGAAGATGAGGATTTCCTCAATAAAGTGAAAAGCAATACTATATTTAAAACAATACAAAATTTAATCCCAGATTCAACCAAAGTAAGACTTCATTACGATGCTTAAATAATAAATTGTAGTCTTAGTGCTAAGCTTTTCTATTTCATGTTTTGCTCTTTCAGCTTAATTAAAGAAAAAACAATACTTTTGGCAACACAAAACAAATCCCATGTCGGTACATAAAGAAATCAAACGCATCACTACGCACATTTTACAGGAAATGAAACAACGTGGTGAAAAAATATCGATGTTAACAGCCTACGACTATTCGATGGCGACTATACTTGATGATGCAGGTTTAGACGTTTTATTGGTTGGCGATTCTGCTTCGAATGTAATGGCTGGTCATGAGACAACTTTGCCTATAACCCTGGATCAGATGATTTATCATGCTGCATCTGTAATAAGGGCCGTAAAGCGTGCTTTTGTTGTAGTTGATTTACCTTTCGGCTCCTATCAGGGAAACTCGAAGGAAGCTTTGAACTCAGCGATAAGGATTATGAAAGAATCAGGAGCACATGGTGTTAAATTAGAGGGCGGGGAAGAAATTATTGAATCTGTTCAACGCATTATTACGGCAGGAATTCCTGTAATGGGACACCTGGGTTTAACCCCGCAATCGATTTATAAATTTGGAACCTATACCGTACGTGCAAAGGAAGAGGAAGAAGCAAATAAGTTAAAAACAGATGTTTTGGCTTTACAGGCTGCAGGTTGTTTTGCAATCGTATTGGAAAAAATTCCTGCTGCCCTCGGCAAAGAAGTTACAGAGAGTCTGCATATCCCAACTATCGGAATTGGTGCCGGACAAAACTGTGATGGACAGGTTTTAGTAGTAAATGATATGATTGGTTTAACCAAAGGATTTAAACCGCGCTTTTTACGCCAGTATATTAATTTATACGATGAAATTTTAGGCGCTGCACAATCGTACATTCGTGATGTAAAAGCAAACGATTTTCCGAACGAGAAAGAACAATACTAACCCCAAACCCCTGAAGGGGCCTTTATTTCATGAGGTTAATATTAAAGAATAAATCAATATATAATTAAAATTTAAGTTCCCCTTAGGGGCGGAGGAGTTAAATGCCAATTACCGATAACGACATCCTTTTTGAAGACAATCATTTAATCGCCATTAATAAAAGGGCAGGTGATATTGTACAGGTTGATGAAACCGGCGATGAGCCTTTGGATGAGCAGGTAAAAAAGTATATCGCTAAAAAGTACGATAAGCCAAATGGTGCTTTTCTGGGTGTAGTACACCGTTTAGATCGGCCGGTGAGTGGTGTAATTCTATTTGCCAAAACGAGTAAGGCTTTGGAGCGGATGAATGCCGTTTTTAAAAATAGAGAAGTAAAGAAAACCTATTGGGCAGTGGTGAAGAATAAGCCAGAAAAAGAGTCGGCTACTTTGGTACATTGGCTGGTTAAAAACCCACAGAAAAATGTGGTTTCTTATTATAACACTGAAGTTACCGGCAGTCAGCGGGCTGAGCTTTCTTATAAAGTAAAGGCCAAGGTAGGCGATTATTACCTGCTGGAAGTTGATCCTTTAACTGGCCGCTCACACCAGATCAGGGTTCAGCTCTCATCAATGGGCTGTCCGATTATGGGCGATAATAAATACGGTTATCCGCGGGGAAGCAGAAAAGGAAGTATTTGCCTGCATGCCCGTCGCTTACAGTTTATACACCCCGTAAAAAAAGAACCGGTAAATATATTTGCAAAGCTGCCTGCTGATGGTTTTTGGGAACGGTTTGAAGATTTATAAGTAGTAATCACTATACATTAAGTATTAAAGTAGATCCGGTTGAGTATTTAACCGGATTTTTTATGATTTGGCATCATATTAGTCTGTTAAGTATAAAACCCAAATTAATCATGAAAAACACCATCTTATCTATCGCAGCAGTTGGCCTTTTGGCTACTACATTAGTTTCTTGCGATAGCACAAAAAAAACAGAAACGATCAAAGATTCGAGCAAAATTGCCGTAAACGGCGATACTGTTACCAAAGTTACCACTACCACCACTGAAACCATTAAAACAAACGTTCCAACTTTCTCAAGTGAAGAAGTAAACAAAGGTTTGGCGGAGTACAGCAAATTAAAAGACGAATACGTTGCAGCTGTAAAAAGTAAAAATGCTACAGAAATTAAAGCCATAAGCGATAAATACACTGTATGGGCTAATAAGGCAACAGGATGGGCCGCCAAGTTAAAACCTGATGAAATTCAAAAATATTCTGATTATGTGCTTAAATTAACCAAAGAGTGGAGCGCTGCAGCCAAGGATGCTGTGAGT
>Ga0265798_10005180_pt1 | contig 17650 bp, 19 predicted proteins | sample P3T30metagenome_FD_192430 | JGI IMG/M metagenome (GOLD analysis project Ga0265798, IMG submission 192430) | Plant litter microbial communities from East Loma Ridge, Irvine, California - P3 T30 | ecosystem: Environmental > Terrestrial > Plant litter > Unclassified | place: USA: California... | reverse complement strand
ATCACTCGCTCATGTGATGTGTGCAAGGCAAGCTGGTACATGGAGGTGAATAGGGACACGCATTTCACAGTCTACCTTGAAGCAGAGAAGAGACAAGAGCACTTTGAGACCGCGAGTGGTGGCCGCTCGCAAGTCATTGAGAGACATTCAGGACACATCACACTGATATAACCAGCAGCCGGTCACAGCAATGTAGAACGAACATCAAACACACAATCCGAATCCTAACAAACACACAAACACACAAGCACCAAATCTACTACAATGTCCACCTTCGCTTCCCAAGCAATGACCGAACACCTCGCACACATCATCGTTAGCCTATACCTCACCCGCCATCGCATCCGCCAGATCATCTGGGAAATTATCAAACGCGGGCACGAGGATTACAACAGGCTCAACAAAGCACTCATCAGCCACGAATACCAGCAGCGTCAGCTTGAGCAGGAATACCACGATATGACAGGGCGCTATTTTGGTCTCATGACTGAAGCTGAACTTGATGCGGCGCTAGCATTCCCCGCTGCGCACTCGTCCGTGCTTTCGGAGCCGCGGGTTGGGGGTTACAGAGAGCTTCCGGCCGTTCATCGACACGTTGACCACATGTTGTTGCCAATGGCGTCGGATAAGAAGCAGGAGGTGGAGGATCGAGATGTGGGAATGGATGTGTGGTGGGAGTATGGGGATTGGAAGCGAGCGGAGTAGCTGGGGGGAAATGCGGCCAGGGGAGTGTTTGAGGAAATGAGAAGAGGGTCACGAAGAATCAGAATTCTAGGATGATTTTCGCGTGAATTGCATTCATTTGACACACCCACAGCTCCTCTCAACTATCTGATACTACCTTCGCAACTTACTTCACATGTGTTACCGTGCAAGCCGTGATGCCAATAAGCTACAAATGACTGCAATTTAGAAACTGGTACACTCTTCATCTTCACCCTATGAGAATCCTCGGCTGTCATACTCAAGAACCCCTGTAGCCATAATCCGTCGAGAACAGCGAGGCTGCGAATCATCGAAATCTTTGCCTGCTTCTTTCAAATGATCCATGATGGCGAGAGAGAGTAGATCATGAACCCACTTCGTGTGTTTGTTTTTTGATGTCGTCGTGACATCATGCATACACAAGTGTAACTTGAATGCAGGAAGATTGTCTAGAAGCCGGGTGAAGAGAGTCAGGCACAAGTTCATACATTGGATTCGTGGCAATAAGGCAACCGAGAAACCGAATCGAATCGACGAGGTGTCGGCTAAGCAAGATGGAGGTATGAGGCAAAGCGTGCCGTTCTCGAGCCAAGGTTGTAGCTTGGCAGTGATGACTTTCGTCGTGGCCTCAATGGCTTCAAACTCGAATTCTGAGTAGATGGCCTTGTTTGCGAGGACCAGACCTGAATACTCTCGCAGATGCCGTACCACAGGTATGGATGTTGCGTCGCAAATGTGGTGATACACCTGAATACGCAGCTCGGCTGGAAGGTCCGTGAAGCCCATGGTTGTGGTGTATGTTGATGTTGACGTGTTGAAAGTTGACATACCGAGAGTTTCGAGGCGAGCGAGAGAATGAGACTTATATCTTGAGGGCATCACGAAGTGACTGACTACTTACAAGGTTACATGCGTGAGTGAACGAGCCATGATACATAGTGATCATTGTCACTGGCTGAACTAGTTACCAATCAGGCTGTGAATGTTTCGGTTTCCAGCGATCCATACTAGGGTCGAGTATTGATCTGCTATAAATCGAAGATGCAAAGCTTTGGCATATGCGCACCTGCACGGAGATTGCACTTCATTATCGGTTACACGTCAATGGCTGATCATGTTCCATTCTATCAAGACGCTGCTCACTCCGAGTCACCAACTCGGCGTTCTGAAGGTCACCAAAAAGGTACGATCACCCTCGCATCGCATCTCACGCAGGCTTGCCAGCCTTGATTGTTGCACTCAACGTCGCATTGGCAACTGTCACGTCTTTGAAATCGACCAGATAACTCGCCACAAGTAAATCGCTCACGATCCTCGCGAACACGACGCCGCCCCACTCATTGACGTGCGTGCGATCACCAGCCGCTAAGTTGTACCTGTCGGCAGCTTCACCACCGATGGCATTCACATAGGCGGTGCTAGCTTTGTTGAGGTCAATGTAATGAAGCGATTGGCTTTTAGCCACCTCGATAGTCTTGGCCGTCTCGTTCGACAAGTTTTCGACGACCTTGCCGCTGCTGAAAGTTCGTCGCGTCAAAGGAGTAACGAGGATGGGTGTGCCTCCAGCGGAGACGACTTCGTTGGCCATTGTGCCGAGGTTGGTGGTGTATTGTGCGAGACTCACACCGGACGTGTCCTTCTGGTCGTTGTGCCCGAACTATCCACGTTTTAGTATCTTAGTCTATAAGAGTAATGAGCTTGTATACTTGAATCGTTACGTAAACGCGGTGGTCACCCTTGTACTCCTTCACACCATCGATAACGCTTTGCCAATAACCGCCGTCGCGGAAGGAAGCCGTAGTCCTGCCGCTCTTTCCCCAATTCTGACCAGACGAGCCAGCAGCGACCGTCGTGGATAGGAAGGCGTCACCCCAGCCACCACCAGGGGCCGTGGTTGAGTCGCCTGCAAGGAACCAGTATACTGGAAGTACAGCGCTCTCGAGGATAGTAGCAGGGGCGGCCAATGCTAGCGGCAGGAAGGCGAGGAAAGCGAAGTGCATAGTTGAGAAGTAAGCTGGGAAAGTTGAGCTTGCTACCTGAATATGACATGAATCGTTTATAAAAGATGTAGTCCCATGTCACTTGACGGTGTGACGGTGCACCAGACACCAGCGAACAGAACGTACAGAGCCGGCGTACTCATTCCCACGGATGCTTGAGCGTACAAACCCACGTATGACAGGCGAAGTGTCGAGTCTTGATCTTCTCTAGTGTCCTATATTCATATGGGATCAGGTCTTTTGTGGGGTAGCACGTGCGGGGTGCTCAATGATCGACCTGCCTTCGTGTTATCTTACCCCGAAGATGCTGATGACGAGCGGAAGAATTGCCTCGGTTTTCTGTACATCGAGTTGCCTCATGAGGATGCGCCTACGATTCCTTTTTGGGAAGGCCCAGTATGTACTGCCAGAACCACTGCTGTGATTTGCTCTTTGCCACTGTTGAGGCAGAACTGTGTTCGTTTACATGTCCGTAGTCGAATGGTAGGAAGGGAAGGACGACATGTTTTGTGACCGTGAGCTAGCCCTCGAATATGGGAAATGGCTCCCAAGCGGCACGGAAGCAGCGTTCTCAATCCGATCCGCATTCCAACAGGCTGCCACCTCGAATAAAGAAAAGTAGTGTGATAGTTCACAAGAGCAAGCAGTACTCGAATTCAGAGTCAGCAACTTTCATACCATCATGGCATACTCACTCGTTGCCGTTCTTGCGCCAATCCATCTGTTTGCATTCTCAGCATTACTGGGCACTGAGCTTTGGCAGAGCTTTGCAATCACCAAAATTGCATGCCAAGCGCTTCCTCGTTCAGCCTTTATTTCTCTCCAGAAGCGCGTGTTCCCCGTCTATTTCCAGAGCCAAACACTGCTCGTTTTCCTGGTTGCCGCAACCTTTCCATCCTGTGGTTCAATGTCGTTTCTGGAACACTGGGCTGAGGGCCTCAGTTTGATCGTCGCCTGCGTTACTGCAGTGCTGAATTTACTGGTTTATGGGCCAAAAACACAACGGCTGATGATTGAGAGAGTTCATCAAGGTATGCTCAACGCCATTGTGCGAGAATTTGCTGCTGATCTCATTAGCCACTCGAGACGCAAAGCCGCAGGTGAAAACAGGAGCTGTGAGCGAAGACAGGAGGTTAATCAACCGCGCATTCTCGCGAGCTCACGCCATGAGTATTCACTTAAATCTCATCACGATGGGCGCGACATTGTTTTACGGTTGGCGTTTGGCTTCAAAGCTCAAATTTGATGTTTGACGAATGTTCGGCGAGATTGCGGGGCGGTGACGGCCTTGGTGCAACACTCAAGAGAGACATTTGGATGTATACAAATTGAACTTTACCAATCGGTGCAAATTACCTCGATGTTCAAATTGTGATGGAGCCGATTCTTGGTCTGACGATTGTGCGCGATTGTGACGGTGTGGAGATTACGATGGTGTGGAGAGATGGTAAGGCGGAGATCGGTCGCGTCCTTTCTTTCCGTGCCGGTCTCGCGCGTCAACCGTGTTGCTGCATGTAACTCCGACTCCAGACAAAACTCCTGCATCTCAAAATCATCGGATGAACGAGAACGACCAGCCTTCCGGGGCCAGAGCCGCCGCTGCTCGAACTGCGCAAGCCTGTCAGCGATGTCGTGCGTTGAAGACGCGTTGTCTGCCGAGCGAGAACGCTGGTGTGTGCCAAAGGTGAGCAACCAATCATTTGATTGCAAATCTCCCACAACACTACGGACGAGAACCGCGTTGCATCCTAACGTCCATGCAGATGTTCTTCTGGTAACAAAGAGTGCAACTGGGCCGAGACACCACGTCGGGCAAGAAAGCTTCGTGCTCCATCGTAAGCACTTTCCGTCAAGCAGAAGTGTGCACTACTCATCAGCCCTTAGACGTATCTCGCAAGTTGAGCAGAAGATCGATGGGCTCGTAGCGAGCCTTGTGAGTACGTCAGTCACGAGGTCGACGGTAGAATCTACACCAGATTCGCCGGCGCCAGGTCCGTCTCGAGCGACCGCACCGCAATCAGCATGCGAAAGGACTTTGCATGGAACGTGGAAAGAAGCGGATCATGTCGCACCAGGAAGCTGGCTTCCGTTTCCAGCATCTTTTGAGCAAAACCCGACGCCACCCGAGAGAACAATTGAGCAGGCTGCGGGCGAGGCCGAGGCCGACCGCGAGTACGTTGAGAAAATTCGTACTGTGCACAGTCATACCTTCAGCGATGGAGAAGATTTGGGCCATGCCCCAGAAAGTCTGTTTCAGCCATCAAAGCGGCGAGAAGCTCCCATTGAGAATGAGCTCGTTCAGCAGATATTGGCCAGCGCGCAGGCCGAAGCTTTGCTAGACACTTACAGGCGGATGTCAACATCTTTTCCGTTCGTTGTTCTGCCACCGAGCATGAGTGCGACTCTGCTGTACAACCAGCGACCCATGCTGTTTCTTGCAATCGTATTGGTTGCATCGTGGCAGGACCATAATCGCCAAATGCGCCTTGACATCGTCTATCGCAGAGAACTGGCGGAGAGGACCCTCATTTCGCCTCGCAGAACGTTGGGCCTTGTTCAGAGTGTACTAGTCTATCTATCGTGGTGAGTAAAGACAGCCCTAATTGCTATCATAAGCTCACCATTGCAGGTACCATTTCGTGTTCAGTCACAAGACACAGCAGATTTTCTTCCTCCACCATCTCGTCATTGGACTGGCTTTGGATATTGGCCTTCATCAGGACTACCAGCCCTTGAATTTCCCACTTCGACCCAAGCCGCCATTGCCAAGTCCCGAGGATCAGCGCGAGCGCCAGCGCGCGTTCCTCGGATGTTACTATCTCTCGTCGATGTATGTGCCGACAATCGATATCGTGTGTGTCGTGCTGACGGACCACAGGATTTGCGCTGGACTACAGAAGCCCAATTTACTGAAGCATGCACCTCACATGACTGAGTGGGCACAAAACTTGAAGCAGGAGCGCGAATACGTGTCTGATGAGACCATCAGCCATCTCATCGCCTTACGACAGCTCGACGATCAAGTTCACGACACCCTGTTTACGGGTAGCGCAGCAAGTCTGCCACTGACCGATGCGCGCACCCTCATGCACGTGAGGTTTCTCGAGTCACAAGTCGATGCTTGGAAGAGACACAGCCAGTATGCCGGAGAGAAGCGCCGTAAGTCACTGTGTCGAGGCCAAGATTATCGTACCACCATCTGCTAATTACCAATAGTTCTCCACCTCTCATCCTCATATACTGAGATGATAATGCATAGTGTTGCCCTCCGTGAGCAGTCAGATACTGACCGATCTACCTCGACCGATTCAACCCAGCTCAACGCTTTGTTGTCAGCGCTCGAGGCAGGAAAGCGCTTTCTCGACGCACTGCTCTCGTACCCCGCCCACGATTATTATTTGATAACCTTCTCGGAATGGATGCGCTTACCTACTGTCATAATGACGGTTGCTAAGCTGTGCATGCCAAACGACACGCACACTACAGTGGGATGGGATGTCAAAGCTGCACAAGACCGTGTACGGCTCGATCTCTGTCTCGAATCACTTTGCTATAGAATGCAAGGACTTTCTACCTATGACAAGGTCAAGCAAACACATCCAGACTTCTGGTACGCCATGCGGTGGATCAATGACTTGACGAAAGCCTGGTACATCCGGAGGATAAAGCCATTTACATCGTCCCAGCCAACCCCGCGTGGTGCCACTGGCCACTCTGAAACTGATAGGTCCGACCCAACGTCTACCGCGCTGCCTACGCCATCCACCGACCAGGGCTGCCCTAATTTTGATATGGGCGCTTTCGAGGGCATGGACATGAGCGGAAACATCGACGATGCTTTTTCTTTCATGAAAGATGCGAACTTTGACATGGAGCAGTTCTTCGACATGGGCAACATATTTGGAGATGATGGCTACAATAGCTTGGGCTTCGGCGGAGGGAGTATGCAATTCTGAAAGTCGGGAAGCTTTTTGAAGACTCTTGTAGCAGTCTCGTCGAGCTTCCCGTGCGCTACCTCGGTAGAAGGTGAAGTCGGAATGAATCGAGTTCCGACACCTTTCTCGATCCAGTGTAGCGCGCCGCGCAGACCATCTCCTCAACTCACCAGGACTTAAGAGTGAGCAAGATCCTCCGCAAGCTACGAGGATTCTCACATTATTTGCGTCAATCTTTGAGATGCACTGGACGCCGAAGTCAGTGAATCAAAGGATGTTTGTTTGCTTGCATTCCAACAAACCTAGCAAACAACTTCTCCTACGTACATTAGCGCCCTCAGCCTCTCGTCTGAAGGTCAACGACCTGCCTCCAGTCCAGAAACAGACCCTTGATAGAAGCTACTCCACGAAACTTCGACAACTGTAGCCTTCCGGATTCTTAAGTGAACCTATGGAGCTCGATTCACTAAAAGAGCCTGCGCTAGCGTCAGAGAGCGTGGCTGTTTCGCAAGGCCAGCATGACGTAGCTACACCACAGTACCCTCGTGGCATCCGCTTGGTTCTAATCACGGGAGGTCTCATGCTCGCCATCTTTCTAGCAGCTCTGGATTCCACAATCATTTCCACAGCCATACCTCGCATCACCACAGAATTCGGCTCCATCTCCAACATTGCCTGGTATGGCAGCTCCTACATCATCACGAATGCCTCCTGGCAGCCTGTGTGGGGCAGAGCATACCACTTCTTCCCTCTCAAAACGACGTTCTTGATGTCCATACTAGTCTTTGAGATTGGAAATATCATCTGCGCTCTGGCGCCTACTAGCGAGGTTCTGATCTTTGGTCGGGCTGTTGCTGGTATGGGAGGAGGTGGCGTCATGACGGGAGCGTTTATATCGATCGCTTTGACCGCTGGTCCGGATCTTCGTGCCGCGTATATGGGTCTCGTGGGCGTGACTTTTGGCACTGCGAGTGTTGTTGGGCCGTTGCTGGGTGGAGCTTTGACGGACGGTCCGGGGTGGCGGTGGTGCTTTTGGATCAGTCTGCCTATTGGCTTTGCAGCTGCCATGACGGTGTTCCTCGCATTCAAGACATCCCTCAAGCCGCGAGAAACTACACTTCGCCAGAAAATCACCGGTCTTGACGTCAATGGCGCTGTCTTACTATCCGGAAGCTTCTCATGCTTCATTCTAGCCATGCACTATATCGGAATCAATCGCCCAACAAGTGCTCAAGTCATCGGCAGCCTCGTTGGCTTTGCCCTACTTTTCATCTGCTTCGTCGCCAACGAGTGGGCAATGGGCGACAGCGCAATGGTACAATCCCGCCTCTTCCAGAACCGCTCAGTCCTTGCCAACCTAGCCTACATTTTCTTCCTAGCCGGCGCCTTCTTCCCGCTGATGTACATTCTCCCCATCCAATTCCAATCCGTCAACGACGCATCAGCTTCCCAGAGTGGTATCCGACTCATCCCCTTGGTCCTGGGCGTTTCGGTATTCACCATGTTTTCAAACGGCCTGCTGACTTTCTGGCGACACTACAAACCCTGGCTTATTACCGGTGCGCTCCTAGCTACGGCTGGGAATGCGATCATATACACGTTGGACGCTGATACACCGACCAGGAATTGGATTGGGTACGAGCTTATCACGGCGACTGGGATAGGTCTCGCGCTGCAGATTCCGATGATTGCGAATCAGGCGCTTGTTCAAGCGGACGATATGCCAGCTGCGACGGCGCTGACGCTATTTGTGGAGAATTGCGGGACGGCGTTGTTTGTCGCGGCTGGGGAGGCGGCATTTACGAAGGGGCTTCTTGTGAGCTTGAGGGAGAAGAATCCGCTGATGGACGCGCGGGAGGTACTTGATGCTGGTGCGACGCAGATTCGGACTTTGTTTAGTGGGATGGATCTTGATGGGATTTTGGCGAGTTACCTGCATGGCTGCAGGACTGGGAATCTTATTCCTGTCGCTTGTGCGGCGGTTGCGGCGGCGATATCGCTGTCTACTGCTGGGCCGGCGGCTGTGAGGGAGATTAGGTTGCACATGAAGAAGATGCATGCACGGTGAAAGATATGTCGCGGGGCTTCAACAGCCTGGAATGTATTGAAGATAAGACAACTCCCTGATTTCCAGTAATACCAATTTCGTACACGTATGCAACCTTGTTCCTTCCCTCGTCAATCCACGTCCGACTCACTCCTCCATTTCCTCATTCAAGCTCATCCTCTCAGCCACAACATCCACATCCTCCCAAATCACAAACGGCGCCTCCTCCCACTGTCCCTCTCCCTCCTCACTCTCCATCACATCATCACACAGAGTAATCTTAGTGCGAAAGGCTCCGCGGGACAGAGTACTCTCGACCAGCTGCTGTAGGGGAACACCGCGTGTCGATGACGAAGGAGTTGTTGGTTGGCGTTTCTGCGGCTGGCAGACTTTGGCGAGTGATGGCATCTCGACGTTGTGGCCTTGGGGGTCGTTCTCTTTGGTGTTGGAGGCTGGGGTGGTGATCTTGGTGGTTTTGGGTGAGCGGGTGGGTGTGGTGGGGTGCTCGAAGGCGGTGCTAAGGGAGCGTTTGCGCTCGGCTTTTGAGGACATGGTGCTGAGTGTGTTGTGACTGCGGAGATAACGGTTGCTTGTAGTGTCGGGTCGAAGATATCGAGTAGTAAGGAGCGTGAGCTGCTGAGAAGCCGGCGAAATCCCACAAAAGTCTTTTGGAGCTGGATATCGCACCTTCAAACGAACAACGGTGGGCTTAGATAAGCGACTGAGGCTGCCTAGTCACAATCGAAAACCTGAAACGCTTAGAATCGGAGGTGAAAGCGAGTCTCTCTTTCACTTCCACCTCAGGGCCATCTCCTCGAACAAGTCCGACCGAAACTCCGGAATGGTGTCTATCGACTCGAACACAAGCTGCATGCTAGTGTTACTTCCTGAGATGAAACCTTCTACATGATTGGCGCACAGTTGGATAGCCAGGTGTCGTAGCGCATCAGCGTTAGCCATGCGGGAGGGCTTGTAGATGGCTCGCACGGCCTGTAGGAATTGCTCCTCGTTGCCGTTGACCATCAGGATGGACGTTGCAAGGTCTTTGAATTTCTGGAGTGCGAGCTGTTTGAGGCCGGGCATGCCGTATCGTTCGGCGAGCATGTAGACGTCGACATGCGGGCGAAGATCTTCGAATTCATCCACGCTAGGGTTGGGGTCGAGAGTGTGATAGTCTAATTGATACATGAATTGCATCATTGCAGCGACGGCGTTTGCATCGTCTGCGCTGAGGTCGATGACGTTTTTCAATGCTTTCTAAGAGCAGTTAGTATTTGCTGCCTGCCTAGGTAGAAGATGAGAACTTGCGGGCGTCTTCATGATCTTGCAGATCCTAGCAAACCATCTCGAATGGTGGCACATGATTTCCCGATCGCAATGGTACACATCGTCTTTACACTTCACAACCATATCTGAGCACTGCCACTGTGATTGAGAGGGGCGTGGCAATGGCGTCGTCGCCGCGGATGCGCTCCATCGCAACGTTTCCTCGGAAGGCCGTTTGGGCCGAAGTGGCGGCTGCCGTTGCTGACGCTGTGGAAGGGGTGGAGGCGGAGGGAGAGATGTACTCGAATTCGGCCGCTCTGACTTCGTCTGTGAGTGCGATAACGCCCTCTTGTGCATTGGTTGAAAAACTCGTGGTAACGAGAAGGAACCAGATGTAGTCTTTCGGTGCTGCGGCCCTCTCTTCGTTTCGACAGAGGCAACAGATGATGCCGATGTGGAGCCATTAGAGGTAGTCGAAGATGTGCGGTGCAACGATGAGGCGTCTGAGGAGGTAGTCGATAGCCGTGACGCAGTGTTTGGTCTGCACGCACTGGAGCGTTTCGTCCGACCACCGAGGTCTGAAGGCTTGCTGTATACCTAGTTAGTGAGATAACAGTGGATTCAGAGAAAGTTACGCACGCGAACATCGCGTAAGCTGGGCACTCCATGTCGACAGATCTCCTAGAGAAACGGTACAATTCTGGCTAACCAAGGCGTAAGAAGGCTACTTTTCTCGAAATCATGCAAAGCGAATAAGTCGGCAAACCAGGTCAGACTCCTGCGGGCGGCTCCTTGTATACGCAAAGAAGAAAGTGATCGTTCGACCACGCCCTGGATCGCAAATATACTCATGGTGCGTGGGTGCAGGGATAGATAGATGGAAATGTACACCTAGACTCCGGCAGAGGGGAGCGATCTCATATGAGCATCGCTGCACCCACCAATCAGCGAGGCATGCTTGATTACATGCGGCGGCGTGTGACACAAGTTCCACGCTTATCGATAGTACTTAATACCGGCCTGTGGAAGAACCATAGCCGTCGCCGCTCGAGTCTGGGGTAGGTTGTGGGGTACAGCTGCCATCGCGAACGTGGCACCTAGACGGTTCTAGTTTGCGTGAGCAGCTGATGCTGGCTTCCTGTTCTAGCCGTTGTGAGCGCGCCGTTCCTTCATGTAAAGTGTCGGTGTGGTGTCGGTGTGGAGGGTCACGAACGATCCACCAGTAGCCGGTGGTGTTTAGCCATGGCGGTGCACGCACTTCATCAAAAGTGCCGGTGGAATTGCGAAATTCTACACAGTACGCCCTTCAATGAGAATTTTGCTGGAGATGAAGCGAGATCTGTCACCTACATGTGACGTGATGAACGGATGTGGAAGTTTTCCAGAAAACAACTCGGATTACGAAAGATCCTGGCTTCGATCCGGTAAGTTTCGGCGGCCGTGGCCGTCGTGAATCGTGAAGCAAAAAGTGAAAGAGCGGACCATAACAGAATGAAAGCTGGTGGAAGCTACGATCACAGTTTGTGAGCATGATTTTGGCGTCATAATACGGTAGCACAGTTCTCGAAGATACATTGAATTTCGCTCATACGTCGCAACGTGCAGTAATTGTGAGGTGTACAAGCAAAGCGAGTTCTATGGTGGCGAATGCCGCTGGACAAATGCCGTGGTGTTCTATGACGTACGTTCAGAAATCTCAACACCAACCGCACCGCTAATCGACAACGGGCTTTCAGCGCGTCACAATGGCATTCTTGTCGCGCTCCCTTCTCCGCTTGTACTCTATTGGTAATCCCATGCATCTGGCTGGTGCTGACCGTGCAATTCGCAACAGTCGTGCTGCGCGATCAGCCAATGAGCGCGACGCCGTTGTCATTGCCGACATCAAGCAATCGGCAAACCATCGACATTTGCAAGCTTATCGATCCAAATTCGATGTCAGCCTTGCACGCCATGCACGTTCTAGCCACAAGTGATAACGTAGCTGCTTGGTGATAGGGCAGGCACGCCGGGAGATCGTAATCGTCATCGAGCATTGTCCCACGTTTGTCCGATGATGGAAAGCTTGAGGGAGACCCTTGGTGGCGACATCATCGGCGGGCTCACTTTGGTATAAGAGGTAAGCTACGCATAAATTCTCCTTTTCGCACTCACACAATTCCGCATCACATATCTCTCTCAACATGAACGGACACACCAATGGAACGAATGGTGCGAACGGCACCAACGGCGCATCCAAGCAGCAGGGTGTCTCGTACCACAGCTACCTTGAAGACCGTAACACCACGAGTCAACAAACCCTCTACACCACCAGCAATGGCGTTCCATACCCACACCCATACGAGGTTCAGCGAGTAGGCGAGAACGGCCCATTGCTGCTCCAGGATCACCACCTCGTTGACCTTCTCTCACATTTCGACCGCGAGCGTATCCCAGAGCGTGTCGTTCACGCCAAGGGTGCTGGCGCACATGGTGTATACAAGACGACTGACCCACTGGATGATCTTTGCATGGCAGACATTTTCCAGGCTGGCAAGGAGTGTCCAGTCACTGTTCGATTTTCGACGGTGGGTGGCGAGTCAGGATCACACGATTGTGCTCGCGATCCTCGCGGTTTCTCGGTGAAGTTCAGGACGGCTGAAGGCAACTGGGATGTTGTTGCCAACAACACGCCTGTCTTCTTCCTGAGGGACCCGGCCAAGTTCCCACACTTCATCCACACGCAGAAGCGTCACCCAGCGACACATTTGACGCACGCGGACGACTCGACGCTCTTCTGGGACTATGCCTCGCAGAACCCCGAGAGTGTCCACCAGTTCATGATCCTCTTCGGAGACCGCGGCATCCCCAAGGGCTACCGCAAGATGCACGGCTACATCGGCCACACCCACAAGCTCGTCAACAAGAACGGCGATTGGGTCTACATGCAGCTGCACTTTCAATCCAAGCAAGGCACCGACTTCATCACACAAGAAGACTCCTTCAACTACGGCCCCGACTTCTCCACCAAAGACCTCTTCCAAGCCATCGAGAAAGGCGACCACCCCGCCTGGGACGTGTGCGTACAAACCATGACCGCCGCCCAAGCCGAGACTCTTTGGGAAGAAAAAGGCATCAACGTCTTCGACCTCACGCACATCTGGCCACACTCGCAATTCCCTCTCCGCAAAGTCGGCGAATTCACCCTCGACGAAAATCCAAAGAACTACTTCGCCGAAGTCGAACAAGTCGCCTTCAACCCCGCCCACCTCGTCCCCGGCATCGAGCCCTCCGCCGATCCCGTCCTACAGTCTCGCCTCTTCTCGTACCCCGACACGCATCGCCACCGCATCGGCGTGAATTACCAACAGTTGCCAGTCAACCAGCCGCGCGTGCCGTACCACATGGCGAATTTCCAGCGCGACGGCCAAATGGCGTTCTTCAACCAGGGCAGTCGGCCAAATTACCTGAGCTCCATCGAGCCCATTGGCTTCAGGCAGCGCAGCGTCAACCTGGACAAGGTGCACGGCGACTTCACCGGCAAGGCCATCACCTTCCTAACCGCCATCAAGCCCGAAGATTTCCAAGCACCACGCGCACTCTGGGAGAAAGTCTTCGACGACGGCGCCAAGGAGCGCTTCATCAGCAATATCTCGGGACACATGTCGACGTGCACCGAGGACGAGATTATTAAACGCCAGATTGCGATTTTCCGCGAGGTCTCAGAGGATATTGCGAGTAGGCTTGAGAAGGCGACTGGTATCAAGGGGTATGATGGGATTAGTGGGTTGAGCTTCAATGGGAGTGTTAATGGTATGGCGAAGGATGGGAAGTTGAGGCCGGCGAATGCGGGGGATAAGGCGGGGGGTGTGAATAAGGAGGGGAATACTAATGGGGCGCCGGTCAAGGGGACGCATGCTGAGTATGGGGTTAACGCATAGATGATGCTGCTGATATATTGGAGGAAAGATTGTACACGGTATGATATTAAGCGATTCATGAAGCACCAAGCAGCATTAAGAACTTGAGAATGCCAATTTGTATGATGTGAAACGAACTGTAGAATTCTTCTGTGCCTTTGTGACTTTGGCTTGGGTACTGCTTACTGCCAGCTATTGTTTGCCACCTTCCAACCTCTCGGCGAGTTCACAGTACGAAGTAGAGTCGAACGACATAGGTTGTGAAGTTTTTGCAAGGCCATACGGTCCTGTGCTTAACAGATACAGCAGGTGGGTGAGATGCAAACGGCATGCGAGTGGTCGCACCAATCAGTGACGGAGGGTGGGAGCAGGAGCGATGGCGGCGATTAGCCAAGCGCGCCTTCCTCGCCGGCCTTGAATCGCGACACACACATTGTCACCGCCTGTTCTTTTGCCAGCAGCGTTGTACCCCTCCCTTTCTACCGCCCAATATTCGCAGCACACCTCTGCAAGCTGCACGCGATGCAGCTTCTCGTATCTCCAGCTTTCCAAACACCACACAACCCCAAAGACGTCGAAAATGGGTTGCCGAGGGCAGATGCGCTCATCGGTCACGTGCGGGGGTACGGCGGGCGGTTCGTGCCTGTGCGTCCCTTTCGCGTTTCCGCCCGCTGCTGCTACTGAGGCTACTGAGTGGTGAAGGCCCGGACTCGATTTTGCTCCAGCACGTCTTCTCCTACCCCATTGCCCCATACCACCGCCCAAGACACCTAGTCGCTGCCAGATGATGCTCTTTTCACGCCTCGGCACCCGCTCCCCATCGACAATTTACACTGCCGTCGCCCTTTGAAGCTCGTGGAGCTTTTGTCCCGCTCTCTCCGCTCCTACAGCGTCACCGCCGCGCTCCAGCAACCTTCACCACCGCCCGTCCAGGACACGCCATCGCGACCCAGCAGCAGATATACTACTAGATTGCGTCTTACGAGCTTGGTACCGGCTCATTGCCAACTCGATTCTGCTATTCTGCCTCTTCTCCCGTCCTCCTGCTAGACTGCCCACAGCCACGCACAGCGCTTTCCAGCGCACGACACGTCTTCCCAGTACCATTCCCATACACTACAAACCATTTCCGAGCGATAGGCGCACTGCAATGTCACCGCGCAGATCGTCGCGAGCGCGCACCACCCAACCCCCGCCCGGCGTAAACACGGCACACAGCAACTCGTCCTCCTCCGTCTCGTCCGCGCGCACAGATCGCGCAGGAAGGACCAACAATCCACAGGCGACGCCACAGAAATCTCTGACCCCGCACTCGCTCTCCTCAGAGGAGCCAGACGAGCCACCGCGCGAGTCCATACCCGAAGCACCGCTGACACGACGGCGCACACGCGAGCAGGACAACGACGACGAAGACACGACCAAGCTGGAGGACGAGCTCGATGACGACATGGCCGAAGAGGACGAGGTGACCCGCTGCGTGTGTGGCTTCCAGGAGTACCCGGGCAGTGCTAGCACCGCGGACGCGAGCAAGCCTGGCGCTGGCCCGACGGATACTGAAGTCCAGGCCGATGATCTGGGCGGCCTCTTCATCCAATGCGACATCTGCAAGGTCTGGCAGCACGGCGGCTGCGTGGGCATCATGCAGGAAGAGGCCAGCCCAGACGAGTACTTCTGCGAGGAGTGCAGAAAGGACCTCCACAAGGTCATGACGAGTCCGAAAGGGTGTGTTTTCTTTCTTTTCATTTGGTCGCCCCTCATTGCGTTCAGAGCTGCACTTCGCCAATAGCTGCACTCGAGCCACGCACGACAGGGCACTCTGCGCACGACAAATCAAATCCTCAACAAGCTTGAAACGATGCTGACAATTTCCTCTTAGCCAAAGGTACTCGCGCTACATCCCCGTCTACGAGCAGCAGCAAGACAAGCACCGCAAATCGTCCATATCCAAAGAAAGCGACAAGCAGTCGGGCGGCAGAGACAAGGATCGCAGCTCACGGGCCAGCGTCGACTCGTTTGGCAAACGGCGCTCCACCATGAACAGCCGCGCGGCATACGACGAGGACGAGGTGCTGAGGAAGGTCCTCGAGGAGAGCAAGCACGAAGGCGCAACTGCGTCGGAGAACGGCAATCGCAAGAAGAGAAGCCGAGAAGACAGCGAAGAGTGAGTCGCGCTTGCTACGGTGTGGGGCGAAAGGACGCAAGCTGACGAGGTTTGTCACAGGATCAATCCAGAAATCAAACGCCAGCGCACAGGTTCACGGTCGCCCAGCGGCTCGCCTGTGCTAGAGTCTGAAGACGACAGCACACGAGCGTCAGCGCCGCGACAGAAACCACGCGGCGCCGCAGCACGAAGCCAGCACCAGAAAGAGCAGCGCGAGAAGGAGAAGGAGAAAGAGCGCAACGAAGCCGCGAGTCGACGCAAGGGTCGCGCAGAACGGAGGAAGGGTGACGGTATGTTGTTCATTTTCCCTCACTTGAGACGAAAGCTGACACTAGGAAGACGGCGAGCCAGAGTCAACGCCCACACCAACACCCAACGAAGAGCCAGCCATGCCCCCAACCGTCTCCGAATCCGCGCCACCTGAATTACCAGTCTCAGAGCTGAAGCCCGCGCCTGCCCCACGAAGAGGCGGTCGTCCACCACAAAAGGCGCGAGGCCGGCTGGGTCGAAATCAGTACTCGCGAGACACTGCTCCTCCTACCAATGGCACCTCCCCCGCGCGCGATACACCACACTCACCACAAGCGACCAATGGTGTGAGCAACGGACACGACAGCAGCGATGGAGCAGCAGGGGGCAAGCCAGCGAAGACGAAGAACTGGCGGCTGCAGAAGCTCTCATGGAACGACATACGGCGGCCTGCTGGCGCCATGCAAAACTACATTGCCCAGCGGCAGGTCGAAATGGCAGGCGAGAAGCCAGCAGCACCGGCTGTGCAGCCTGCGACACTAACCAATGGCACAGCGACGCAAGAAGAGCCAAAGGCAGAAGAAGGAGACATCGATAACTTCAAGGGCCTCAGCACAACACAGATGATGGACCACCTCAGTCGAGATCTGGTCCACTGGCAGCAGATGATAACACAGCCGGTCGACAAATGACGCGACCGTTTTCAATCTCTCCTTCTTCTCCATATACCACGGCGCAGTGACTTTGAGCTACGCTTCATGCGACATACTCATACTCCTAGTCGAAATCATCTAGAACGGCGTTTCTTGGCTGGCTATTTCAGCATCTTTTCTTCTTCGTCACGGATACCCTCCACTTTCTTACAGGGCGCGCTCTGCATGTTTGCGGATATGGATGCCGCAAGTTTTTCATGAATATCGGAGTCGTTTGGTATAATGTAGTATAGGCTTTGACTCGGTTTAGAGAGGTTCAATTGATGGTGCGAACAATGTAGCTCGGCAGCTGGAACTGAAAGAAAGTATACTCGAGCATTCAATCGAATCCAAGGAAGTCGTACAATATTCATCAACGCTACGTGAATATCCCATCATCGCCAATATTCAGTCCCATGCCCACAACTCATTCCTCCCCCTTCCCAACCTTAACCTCCAATACATCCCCCCTCCCCACCGCCACCCCCGCCTTCAACAATTCCAACACCGCAGCCAGATTCTCGTCCGTGACGATTGTGTATTCGGGCCATGTTTTGTGATCGCGGGACTTTAGGTCCCAGTGGATTTTAAATTCTTGGATCGTTTCGGAGGTGGAGGGCTTTTTGTGTTGGGACATGACTAGGTGGGAGCGTGGGTTAGTGAAGTGGATGGTGTGTAGAAAGGGGGATTGAGGTG
>Ga0265798_10005179_pt1 | contig 17651 bp, 20 predicted proteins | sample P3T30metagenome_FD_192430 | JGI IMG/M metagenome (GOLD analysis project Ga0265798, IMG submission 192430) | Plant litter microbial communities from East Loma Ridge, Irvine, California - P3 T30 | ecosystem: Environmental > Terrestrial > Plant litter > Unclassified | place: USA: California... | reverse complement strand
GAACGCAATAGAATGCGGATAAAGTACAGTCTAAATATCCAGATGTGAAGTGTGTGTTGGGTAGCAATGACAGTGACGAAGTCATTCAATCAGAGGTAGAAAAGGCAGACTTATTCATCGGGCCCTGCTCGACTGTGCTGATGTCGCAGACACCGCAATCTCGGCCGACGACATACCCAGCATCACCTCCATCAGCACTGCTCTGAAGAAGAAGAAGACAAAGACCTTTTACATACACACCTCGGGATGTGGCATGTTGTGCTACAAGGCTTTGCACAACGAAGGGCGATACGGAAAGAAGTACGACGATATCGATGATCTCGAGGATCTCCTCAACTTTCCGCGAGAGGCCATCCATCGCGATGTCGAAAAGATTGTTGTCGACCTCGCTCAGGTCAACCCGGATCTCATCAAAGCCGCCATCGTGTCCCCTCCTGGAATCTACGGGCGAGGACGGGGTCCTATCAACACTCACGCCATGGTAATCCCATTCTTTTCTCAGATGCTCCTCAAAGCAGGGCACGGATTCATCTTAGAACCTCTTTGTGGCTGGGACCACGATCATGTCCACGACGTTTTTAGGCTATTCCTCATCCTCGCCGAAGCTGCCGACGCCGGCGGTGGGAAGGCACAGTGGGGCAGGGAGGGTTACTACTTTGCCGACGCCGGTCACATCCCATGGAAAGATTTTATGCAGAGATTGGCGACCGAGGCGAAACTCGCCGGATACATCGAGTCGGACGAGCTGAAGATGTACGGTACCGAGGAGATTACAAAGACAATTGGCGCATTCGCGTCGATGTTGAACTCGAACGAGAAGTCGCGGGGATCCAGGACACGAAAGGTATTAGGGTGGGAACCGACTGAGACGCCATTCCTGGAAACCGTTGCGGAGGCTTAGGATCGAAGCAGAGAAGATGGGAAAATGATATTGTTAGGCCCACATCTCAGATAGAATGAACTACTTTACTCCAGAACGGATCTCGCACAACACTTGCGTGGTATGATCAATAGCCCAAAATTCTGATCGATCCGAAATCCGACCTGTCCGTTTCTGTTATGTTCTTTCCATCTCTCCCACGGTGCGACCAATCATGCATGGGGTGGTCGGTACATACAGTGGTGAGAGTATTGTCCCCAGGGCTTATCGACGTCTTTAGTCGCGTATTTGTCCAGGTCCACGGTGACAGTGTTTACCTCCTTAAACCCATTTTTCTCACATGCCTTGATCCCCGCGGGACTGTCACTCAGATGAGCCCAAGCAGCAGCGTTCTGGGAGTCTGCTAATTCTACCGCCCACCGAACCATCCTTGTTCCGACACCCAAACCTTGAGATCGAGGGTCGACATGAAGACCGATGCAGTATATCGTGGGGTGAGTTGGCTGGCAAGCGCGGTCAAGAGTCTCTGTCATATGACCTGAAGTGATGGATTCCAATCGCTCCAAAGCGGTTCCCGTAGAGATTTGCGTGGCCATGACAGGATCGGACATCTTGACTCCGGGGTATTTTGCTGGTTCCTAGCGAGTCAGCTATTGACGGATTTGGGCACGCACATCCTTCTTCTGGCCCTCCCAATTCCACAATCCCCATATCGAGAAGCCGACAATCTTATCTTCTGCCAATGCCTTGATGATCTTCACCCTCTTAGATCGCTCATCACCCATATATGACCTAATCTCTTCCTTAGGCAGCATCTCGGACTGCATGTCGGTGCTACCCTTTTCATGCATTTTGAACAGAGTATGAGCATCCTGGCTGAAAGCGTCTAGCGAGATCTGATACGCCTCATCCAGGTCCCTTGGCTCTAGATAGGCAATCCTGACGTCCGTTGTTTGATTAGCCATGGTGCTGACTATGGAAATGACAATTGAACGGAGATGGCTCTAAGCGGTATTTAAGTCTATTTGTGGTGACGCGTCTGGACCGCGTGGAGCCTATTATACTATATTCATACTCTTCTTTCCTATTTTACTTCTGATCCTTTATATATCATACCATCGACTCTTCAGACCGACCATGCTCATCAGGTCAACTCCTACTCGCTCAAGGACAGAGTCAGATTACCAGACTGCAGGATGTTTCGACTGGAGTTGCCGACATAGACTCGATGTTCACCTTTAGGCAAAGTCCATCCCGCGGTATAAACGTTCCAGTAGCTGCACTTGAGCTTTTGTACAGCTACCCATGGGAACAGACTCACCTGAGATCTCGTCGAGTCAACTCGAAAGTCACCCTTTTCGTCTCGCCTGGTTTCAGGTGTGCCGCTTCGAAACCTCTTAAAACCTTGACCGGTGCTCCTTCGGCAGGCGACCCGATATACAGCTGAGCAATCTCGGTTCCGTATACATCGCCTGTGTTGCAAACATCCACGTTCACCCAAGCTACGACATCGTACAGCTTTTTGGAGTTGCCTGGCTCATCGGCATTTAGCGAGTCGCCGGCAGCCGCAACATCAAGGTAGGTCATCTTGAAGGTCGTGTACGAGAGACCGTACCCAAACTCGTAGATTGGCTCGATCTCTTGCTTATCAAACCACCGGTAATCGATAGAGAGACCTTCGGTGTAATCGATATCCTGTAAAGTCAGATTGCTCACAAACAGTCAGACTCACAACAAAGCTTTCGTTGTTCGGCTGCAAAGTCACATCAGCTAAAGCGGGGAAATCAGTCATCTGCTCTTGTCAGCCTCGAGAACAAAGATTGGAACATCGCCTCACATTAGCGGCTAGAGTATATGGAAGCTTGGCGGAAGGATTGACTCGACCAAAGAGGACATCAGTGATTGCGTTACCAGTCTCTTGACCAAGGCCGCCAGCATTGAGGATTGCCGTGACGTTGGGATGGTCGTACCACCCGACGGCGTCGAATGGTCCACATGAGCTATAGATGACGACTGTATTATTACAAGTCGATGCGACAGCTCGGACCGTTTCTTCACCCTCGAAACTCGCACTGAGGTTTTGTCTGTCATACCCTTCTCCACATTGAGTTCGAAGATCGACGATACATACACCACCTCGATTACCGGTCGCTGCGGCATAGCTCGCTTGATTGGTGTGGTTGAAGTTGTCAAAGTAAGCGTTGATTTGTGAACCACTTCGTCTTGCTTCGGTTTGCATTGCCTCGTAAGGCGTGATGAGATAGGGAAGATTGGCATAAGAGGCACCGCAGCCTCCAGCAAAAGTGCTCGGATCGGTAGATGGCGAGAAGCCGAATCCACTTGTGGAAGGGAATCCGCCGAGTTTGACCGCTAATGTTCAGCTTCGAACAGTCCGAAGCGACTCACTGGATGCTTGTCCAAATACCGAGATGAAGCCACCGGACGACAGAGGTAGCGTCTTGTTCTCATTCTTCAGCAGTACGATTGACTTGGCCGCTAGCTCTCGAATCAATTCATTCCTCTTGGCCGATAGGATGTTTCGGTTGGCATCAAAGAGGGGGTAGTCTTGGTCTTGGCCCAGCTTGTACCACGAGGAGATGATTCGGATCACCATGTCGTTTAGACGACCTTGGGACACGCTGCCATCTTCAATGCCTCGAGACAAGGTGCTGTTGGCTCCGAAAGGATCTTTGCGTCAGGGCTTCTCTAGGAATGTATTGAGCGACTGACTCGGGAGACGACGTTCTTCTTCGCGACCGTATGCTCGCGTGGTACTGCCAATGACCGAATCTAGTCCTGAATTGGCAGACGCGATCTCGGTGTCCTCGTACACGCTACCAAAGTCCGACAAAACCCAACCTTGGAAGTTGAGCTCCTCATGCAGCCATTTACCAAGGGATACGGGATCGGCGCATGCGTAAGTCCCATTTAGACCATTGTAAGAACACATAGTGGAAACACAGCCTGCGTGTACGGCATCCTGAAACGGCCAGACATACAGCTCATGAGCGGTTCTGGCCCCTCAGCTGAATCCCTTTATCCCGAGACCATCAACACACCTGTCATCGATGTTGGAGCTTGTCCATTGACGTCCTGTCTCCCCTTCGTTGCCAATATAATGGCGCATCATGGCCATGACACCTTGACTCTGCATACTATCGGTCAGTGACCACTCCAGAGGCTTGTACCTCACCCCATGACATGCTGACGCGCAGCTACACCTGCAAGATAGGGATCGGGACCATTATCTACTGATTAGAACCACCTGGTATTGGACTTACATTCGAATGCTCTCCCAGCTTGGGGAGTCCTCATCAGATTTAGCCCTGGACCAAACTGGGTGTTGATACCCTTCGCTCTCGCTTCTTCACCAATGGCTTGGGCTCGGCGGTACATTAGATCCCGATCCCACGTACCTGCCGCTAACAGTCAGCGGCGAGTTCCATAAGAAGCATACACACTTGCAGTTCAAAGCCATATCAAAGGCGGAGGCGAAGGGCGAACCACGGATACCCTCTGATCCGTCCGCATATGTGAGTCCACCATATCCTAATCGAGTGATTTGGCCAACAGGAGCTGCCGAGATACTCTGTTGGGTAATTCCTAACTTTTCCTCCAAAGTCATTTGGTTGACCAAAGCTAGTCACATCAGCCGCAGTATGAACGAGACATACCTTTTGCCTTCACAAAAGCGTCCTGCCATCCGTCCGACCCATCCGCAGCCGGAACGACATACTGAGCCAGCGCGACCGGAAACCAAGTGAGGATGATACTCGTAAGTAACATACCGGGAATGTCAAGTGACCCTACAACATAGCGACACGTAGCTATATATAGGTACAAATCTATCTCACCCGCGGGCCTTCATCCATCCGGCTTGGCTCTGCCAGGAGTCTCCGCCGAATCTGATGACGCCCCCACGGAGCTTTGTCAGTCCGACTTAAACCTGACAGGACTCTCCCCGGACCAGATGGCCCCATCGATTACGATGAGGCTGACCTATTTCAGCTACAACACTCGCGACAATGCTAGAATATCGGCTAGCTCCGGACTTTATTGCCTATAGGCAAATTCGTCCGGGGAACTTAGCCTACGAATGCGAGTTGAAGTGGTGATTTCAGGGGATTTCCCGCTTACATTGCACGCTGTAACCGACAAGAAGGTTCTGCTCGGTCTAAATGATGATCCGCAGGGGAAAGACGGAGGCCAGGCCTGCGGCACAGCAGACCGAGGCATGGAGACATGCATGATCGGCGGCACGCTGAAGACTACATATAGCAACCTCGCTTTTCAGAGACCGCACAAATACTCATATTTCGACATGTCCACCAACATTCCCCACGAAGACGAAAAGACCGATCCTCAGGGAGACTTCAGCCACGTCGAGTCACGATTCCCCGAATCCAAGCAAGACGCTACCGATCATGCGTACGCCCAGGGTCAAGTGGAAACGGGTTACGAGGGACTCTCGATCATAGCCACCATCAAACATTTCAAGGTGGCCTTCCTCGTCTGCTTCGCGGCCACTTTTGCTGCTGCCACAGATGGTTATCAGAGTAGGCAAATTCCTCTAATCCTCGCTAGTCAAGCTGATTCATCAAGTCGGTATCAATGGTAACATTATCGCCAATGCCGGCTTTGTTCAACAGTTTGGGACCGAGTTGAATGCGAAAGGAGAGTTGATTTTGTCCGCATCGGTACTGTCTGCCATCGGAACGATCCAGTCTGTGGGTCAGATCATTGGAATGACTACACTACCTTTGTAAGTGATAGTTGCGGTCACGGAGAGCCGAGTGACTGATGATAGCCTTGCCGCCCAATATGGGCGAAAGCCGGCCATGTACGCGCTTTGGTGTGTTTTGGCTGCTAGTGTCCTGTGCGAGTCGTTGGCCCAGAAATGGCAGGTCTGGGTAGGTGCACGGGTGCTTGACTGTAAGTCTGCTGATGTATCAAGTTTGTGGGAAAGCTCTTCGCCGGTATCGGAGTCGGATCGCTCCAATTCATCACCCCGACTTACGTTTCTGAGATCGCCCCTACTCGAATCAGGGGATTACTCCTCATCCTCTACAACTTCTGGTGAGTCTGATGTCCCTGCCTGGGCAGCCCATGCTGATGTGGAAGGTTCTCGGTCGGATCGTTGTTCGCTCCTATTGCCCTTCAGGTGATGTCGACCAAGGACAAGTTGAACTTTCGAACTCCTATCTATACTCAGGTGAGTCGATTTTGCTTCTGAACAAGCGACGCTACCCTGACTGTCTAGTGGGGTCATATCGGCGTCATGCTCATCATATATATCCTACTTCCCGAGTCACCCGCCTGGTGTGCATCGCGTGATAAGGAAGAGAAGGCCAAGAAGAGCATGCGGTTGATCTACCGGGGAGTCGAAGAATATGACGTCGATGCCCAATATCAGATTTTAGTTCAAACGATCGCACATGAGAAGCAGGTCGCGCAAGAACATAAGCAAGAGCGGTGGTACAGTATCTTCCGAGGCGTGAACGGCGTAAGTAATCTCATCGAGAATGGTGTAAGGTGTAGCTGACTGTAAACAGAGACGTACGATTGTTAGCACCTGGGCGTTGACAAGTCAGCAAGTCTTGGGTCTGACTTTGGTGAGTCCTCTCATCCTGCCTCGAGCGCCTCGAGCAATTAACTAATTCCAGTTCTACACCTACGCAGCATACTTCTTCCAGACGGCAGGAATTGCCGACCCATTCGCAGTCACCTGTATCACGAACGGTATCCAATTGGTCGTCATCTTGATAGTCGCCGCCTCTGTCGAAAGGTTTGGACGAAGGAACATCGCATGTGGAGGTCTGACCACTATGCTGGTAGCCGTCACTTTGATCGGGATCCTCGGTGTCGTGTCGCAGTCCAAAGCGACGAACGGTCTGTTGGTGTTCTTCTCCTGTATTTTCAGTGAGTCTACTTCGCTGGTTACGTCTTCGCATGTATGCTGATATCCGAAAGTTGTTGGCCTACAGTGCTCAGGCTCTACCGGATGGGGCTTCGTTGGAGAAATCTCATCTCAGCGACTCAGGCCTTACACTGCTGGATTCGCTGCTGCGATCTCTTGCGTTGGAGGTGTCATCATGAACGTCTTGGTACCATACATGCTCAACGAGAATCAATGGGTGAGTGCAGCTATCTTCGACAGCGACTGATTATATAGAATTGGGGACTAAAGACCGCCTTTTTCTACACTGGTCTGGGAGCCCCCTTTGCGATCGGTGCTTGGTTCATTATTCCCGAGCCAGCTGGGTAAGTAGGCTCCAATACTTGATTAATCAGAGTCTGATCAATGCCAGGTTGTCACACGCAGAGCTCGACGAACTATTCGAGAGAGGCATCAAACCTTGGCGATTCCACAAGACCCAGACCGCCCTTCAGCGAGCTATTCAAGCCAGAAAGGCGGCCGAGACCAACTGATAACGGGCTTCCGATGTAGGAAGAATGATAGCTTCTTGATTGCAAGGTTTAATTTACTTTTCGCTACTTTCGTGGGCTGTGATCTTAGCGTATCGGTTGAAGGAAGATATACGTTAAGTATGCAATGATACGATTGACGGGACCCACGGACTAGCGATGCCTCTCTCACGTCTACATTTGCCAGAGCCTAGATAGCCCTCTACAATGGCGTACTATGCCCACTAGGGTTTGCAGATCGTCCTAATGCATCCCTGGTTGACCCACGCGCCATCGACCATCGGTGCTTGCACAACATGTTGATTCCGTGATTACCGCAAGTGGAGGTTTCAAGATCGGTCTCGCGTACCTGTTAACTGCGCCGAGATAGCCCGGGGTTTACTCTCTCTTCGCTGTAGCCAGCCGACAGACCTGGGATGCCTCGGTCCCCTCCAGCTCGAACTCCAGGCGAGCCATCGCCCCGAGGTACCAAGAGGAACGCCCACGAGGTATTGGACAACATCGACCCAACGGCCACCAGAACACGCAGCGAGCATGAGCGAAGCTCTACACCAGACGGCTTCATCGCCAAGGATACGGTCCCTCGAACCGTGAATAAACGCTCCAGAGCTGGCTGTCTCACTTGTAGAAGGAGAAGGGTATATATGCACTACGTCAATCCAATTGCATCGCTGATGATAGGTCAAATGCAACGAGACACGCCCTGTTTGCGGTGGATGCAGGGAGCGAGCGGAAGACTGTGAATGGCCGGTCGTCAAGCAGGAACCATCACGACATAAGAACCCGCGAGCTATCACGAGCTGTAAAGAATGCCGAGCAAGAAAGGTGCGTCTCCCTGGCTATCCATTGAATAAAAGGCTGATTTCCTCTCCAGACTAAATGTGACATCTCTAGTGCCAACCCATGCACCTCCTGCAGACATCAAGGATTGGTCTGCTCAGGAATACCCAGAGCTGGTTCGTCGCTACCCAAGGATGGGAGCCAGCAGCCATCCGAAACCGGTCCATCCCGTGCGCCCCCGTCGTTTCACGATACACCGCAAAACATCTATACCGCCTCTAGAACTCATCCTGCCGGGCTGTGTATACAATCGGAAGAGCAGGCCATGATCAACGATCTAGTCCGCCTGTACTTCGCTACAGTGCACTGTAAGTTGTACCCTTGTACGGGCTGATGGTAGATTTTGGCTTCCTCACATTTCTTCACGAAGCAGACTACTGGGAACGATCAGAGCGGGGCGACCTACCCGTTGGCCTCACGCTACTCATGGCTGCCAACGCTCTCAGGTATGTCTAGATGACATTCTGATCTCCGTCTTCGTTCGCGCACTGTCTCTATCTTCACTCCCATCCTAGGTTCCAAGTAATCTGCCCTGATCCCTTCCCACCCCCTTCTTCCCTCCTCCCCTCCCCTCCTCCTTGCCTTGACTTTAATCGGATGATATCACTATGGAACGCACTGGTGGTCTCGAAGACGTCGGGAATCCATATTGATATTAGATTTGGGGGCCGGCCAGATGCCCAGAGCTGGCTCCATCTGGCGGACCGGTGGGCGGCCGAGGCGGGAGAGCGATTAATCGGACAAGCTATGATGGAGTTTGGGGCGGTCGAACTCATGGTACGTGCCAAGCTAGATTACGCTGATGAACAGGAAGTGGTTCTCTACCATCATTACGAGTTCCAGTGTGGACGTTACTCCAGAGGCTGGGTTCTAGCTGGAATGGCCGTCAGGTGAGACTTATGATGTGATCTTGCTGATATTCAGAATGATGACGTTCCTGCGTCTACACATCTTTGACGAGTCCCCTCACCCAATCATGAAACCTTTGCTTGGCGCCGAAACTCTTCGTCGACTAGCTTGGTCCGTGTACTACCTCGACGCAACGATAGATGGGGGTAATTACGGTTTCACAGCAATTCCGGATGGCGCGTTTACCATCTCACTACCTTGCGACGAGAAACCATTCCTACAACACGTGACAACGACGAAGGAGTACATGCTCCCGACGATACCACCGCCGCTACAATCCGATCTCGGCCTTGCAGGGTACCTCCTACGTGCCATGTATGCCCGCCAAATACTAGCAGGGCTACACTCACGGATACAACGCGATCTGGTACCGGTGTCATCCGTTCTCGAGTTTGTCAAGCAAGCGGAGACTGAAGCATTACAGCTCTTGGGTACGCTACCCTTCGACATGTTGTACAACCGCACCAATTTCCACATCCACAAAAGCCACCAGCCGCTCTTTCTACATCTGCACGTCGCGCGAAACACTTGCTCTCGTCACATCGCTTTACTGAAGATACTCACATCGTCATACACGCTCGACCATTTCGATATCCCGACATGTCGTAGGCAGCTCATCGAAGATGCAAGTGCACTTAGTGGCTTTTTTGCTCACGCGCTTGATCATGGCACTGTCTTCGATCCCCAGCTGGCCATGCATGCGTATAATGGTCTGGAAAGTGAGTCGAGTTGTCCGGTATGCGTGGCTGATCCTTAGTCTTGTTGTACCAACCGATCAGAAGTTTAAGCGAAATGAACACCGATAGTCTCTCTCGACATGATGTCTCTGGATTGATCACACCGCTCTTGCGGATTATCAGGGAGACGGCTAGAGTCAGTGAGCTGGTAGCGCTGTTGGTAAGTCATCTGCTAGCATCGAGGATTTCCAAGCGGGGAATACTCTGCTCCTTTCTACCTGCATGGCTTAGATGATCTTCGGATTCGAGTGGTGATGCAGTGGCAGTAGCCGTGAAAGCCGATGTTTCATCGATGGCGAAGCTCATGTCGATTCCTTCTCCGTTTGAGAGGCCGTGCCGCATGATACACCGATCGTGACCCGGCTGATGTCAGCATCCGGAAGCTGTGAATCGGATGGTTCGACTGGGATTCAGCAAAGAATTACTGGATGAAGACATGTTGGCGGTTCTAAAGTGAGTATACATGCACCATCACGCTGATTCTTAGAAAGGTTCACCGCTTAGCGAATCCAGATACCGAGTTCGACTTTCACGATTCATTTTGGCGTTATGAAGTGGCTGTTGCTAGACACCGTGGAGATGTGGATCTCCCCGTATCCCCCAACGACCTACTGCTTGAAGTCAAGTCTACCCCCTCGGGGCAACTCGGATCTCCTCTGACGCGGTTTCAATCGCTGTTCGAAAGCAATACTATTAATGCCGAATTTGATCCGACCCCATATCCCGCAAATTCCAGCGGAGAGTACGGCGCGGGATTGCCAGTAGAAGATCTCCATACTCTGATGGGAAGCCAGCAACAGCCGGTCTCCCTCGGAGTGGGTTTTGATTGGTCGACTAGTTTGTAGTACGAGTACCCCTGTGGCCCATGCAGACATATGTATCCGAATCATTCCGGATCTCCCTCAGATGCTTAGGGTACGATCACTATGGTCGCTGCCAAGCAGGGCGTAGCCGATTATAGATTAGACCCTCTTCCGCGTTCACCCTTGAGCCAGTTCCCGCCACGCCAGGCACAAAGATCTCTGTCTGGAATGTCGCTAAAGATAGGAAATGATTGACGGTCCCCCGGATTCACCCTATCCTTTTCGAATCGAAACCGGAGGCGTCGGGTTGGATTCGAAAAGATGTTGTGGGGATTCGAAATCATCTGTGAGGAACCGTAGAACTCCGTACCGGTGATTGGTTGGCACGGAGAGATGAGCGTACGAGTTTTTGTAACCTCCCGGGGCTGTCAGGGGGCTCGAGGCTGGGCATGAGGTATATATACAGGCTTGTGAAGAAACGTTTTGGCCCATCTTCTTCCCCATACCTCATCTTTATCATGTCTGCCCTACCAGAACTCAACCGACTAGACTCCGACACCTCCCAGTGGACGGACGCCGAAAAGAACGATGTCAAGCATCTAGACCAGTCCCGAGTCCCTCAAACCATCACCGAAGAGGATGAGGGCGGAAACGTCGGTCTCGCTGCTTACGAGCGATCCAAGGAGCTCGGAGAAATCGTGAGTTCCTCAATGTCTTTTCGCTGCCAACTGCTGACATTCAGACACCCGAGCAGAACAAGAGGATCAGAAGACGAATCGATATGTTCCTTCTCCCACTTTTCCTCATCACCCAAACACTGCAGTACCTCGACAAGACCGCCTTGAATTACGCCAAGGTCTTTGGTATGGAAAAGGCTATGGGTATGACTGGTAATCAGTTCTCTCTTGGAGCCGCTATTTTCTATATCGGTTACATGGTCGCTCAACCCGTTTGGTCATACCTCCTCGGTCGATACCACGCTGGCCGGATCCTTGGTGGTTCAGCCTTCGTTTGGGGTGTCTTGGTCCTCGTAATGGTCTGGTCTAAGGACTTCTCTCACGTCATGGTCACTCGATTCTTCCTCGGTGTCTTTGAAGCCGCCGTCACTCCCGGACTTTCCCTCATGACTGGTTGGTGGTACCGACGAGATGAAATTCCTCTCAGGCAAACCATCTGGTACTCTGCCATCGGATGGGGAGGCATGATCGTGAGTCAAACTGCCTTGATTATGGACACTAGCTGATGCTACAGGGTGCTTTGATGGCTGCTGGTATCGCTCCTCTCAGCGATACTCCCGTAGCTCGATGGAAGGTAAGTCTTCTGGCATTCCCTTTACCTGGACCTTAACTGATTGTTTCAGTTGATCTTCTACATCCTCGGAGCTATCACAATGGTCCTCGGTGTTTGTCTCTTCTTCTTCTTGGCCGACGGACCCTCTACTGCCAAATGGATCAAGCCTGAGGACCGACCCATGGCCGTTCAGCGAGTCGCTGCATCCGGTGTCGGTGTCAAGACGACCACCTTTAACGTGCAACATGGTATCGAGGCACTCAAGGACCCCAAGAAGTAAGTCCTTTACATATCCCACAGCAGCATCGTTGACAATCTAGCTGGCTATTGAGTAAGTGACTCCTGCCTTTTACGCGAAGATTGCGCCCTCAACCTCTCTGCCTGTACTTTCGCTGACCCCTAGCCATCGCCATGTTCGGAAGTAGTGTGCCCAACGGTGTCCTCACCAACTTCTCTGGATCTATCATCAAGGGATTGGGTTTCTCCACCATCAACGCCGCCCTTCTCGATTGTGCTGGTCGATCCCTCCAGGTCATCTCTCTCCTTATTGCCGGTCTCGTCGCTACTCGATGGAAGAACACTCGTCTCCTCATGATGACTGTCGGTAACGTCATCTGTGTCTTTGGAACTGCTTTGATGGCTTTCCTTCCATTCACCCATGCTATGATCTGGCCTCGATTGATCGGATTCTGGCTCGTCAAGTAAGTCGCACTTCTCTCTGGGATTTCCCAACGGCGTCGCTCCATGCTAACCATCGCAGCTGTCAATCTATCGGTTTCACCATTGGTCTCGTCATGGTATCCTCCAACATCGGTTCCTACTCCAAGCGAATTGTTACTTCATCATGTATCTTCATCGCCTACTGTGTTGGTAACATTGGTAAGTTTGACTTTCCTCGAGACATCTCCGAAGATTGAGCTAATCCACCAGTCGGCCCCATGACTGCTCTCGCTGAAGAGGCTCCCCGATACAATACTGCTGCTTACTGCATGATGGCTGGTTACATCCTCAAGACTATCTGTCATGGTCTCCTTTGGTTCTACGTAGGTCGCATCATTGTCGGAAAATGCGATTTTCGCTGACTTGTCTAGATGTGGAGGGAGAACAAGGTCCGAGACAAGAAGTACGGTCCTGCCGACGCTGTCAAGTCTGCCGATGCTGGTATGCGAGGAGAGACTGAGCGAACCAACATCAACTTTAGATACGTCTTGTAGATGGCTGAGGATGGGTATCAGTGTTCTGAGAAAGAGGGATCAGGGCAGACGTGTAACGATATTTACATGCATTATACATTACAGATTACTGCTCGGGAGGACATTCAGCTGCTGCGATCCTCCTCGACCTTGATCGTTTCCTTCCGTCCTGAGTCATTTTCGAGTGCTCTGCGAAACACATCACTGCACCCCAATAATATAGGGCTTCTAAGTCTGCCCATGATAGGCTTGGAGCGGGCCGTTTGCCCAATCTCGCGGTGACCCAGAGCCGCAAAGGTCAAAATCCAACCTGTGATAATTGGCAGGATGTAGTCGATCTTAATACAGTCGAAACCGAGTTTCGCATATAGCGTTGGCTGGCACACTGTCTTGATGTCGCGGAAGATGTTGAGGCATCGTACGTGCATAGAGACGTAGTCGAAGCGGATAGAAGTTGTTTCCGATTGTAGTCCTCGTTCAAGAACGGACAGCAGCTGATTTATCGAGAACTTAGCAGCATGATGCTTCTTTCCCTTCCGATACCCGTTGGAATCTGTCTGTAGGATTTCCAACACACCTGGTTCTCTTTAGCACTTGTAGAAGCGATACATAGTAAGAGGACATACCTGGTTCTCTTTAGCACTTGTAGAAGCGATAAAGAGATACCAGGGGTCTGGCTAGCTACTATATATTAGGGGCTGGCCAATTCTATGGGGAACATGAAACAAGGGATAGATGACGGGGTTGCCACTGTGTATATTCCAACGATACCCACGACCTTTGGGTTTCGATTTACTCGTGCTAGCAGAAGGCCTCTCTTCGCGAGCTGTGAGATCGCTTAAAAGTGCTTCGATGGCGATCATATTGTGTTGAACATCTGTGCCGCAATTCTCAAGCAAGTTTCGTTTGTAAATCGGGAGGATCTTGGTGTGATCCTGCAGTTACATAGGCCCGGTACGAGACCACAGCTGGGGTTTCTTGACTTTTCGGTGGTGAGGTATGGCGCCGGTAAACGCGCGGAGTTTAGCTTTGATGACGTCGGTCGAGAAGCCTGCGACACGTTGAAAAGCCCGCTCAGATTCATCGAGAGTCGTTGGCAGCTTTCCCCCAAACGCTAGTTCTTTGCCATGTAATTCGAGTACTAGCTCCATATCGGGCCATGTTGGCAATTCCCCATCGCGAGGCGTGTATCCCGATTGCCGGCAGGCTTCGTAAAGATGCGCAGCATACTGGATTGAGCCCCAGTCGTTGGCGAGTCCCAGACCAATATCTTGATAAACAATTTGAAGACGAAAGACTAATAGACCACACAACAAAGGGTGTCGATCGAAAACGAGCCAGTCCGAGAAACTGAACTCGGGCAAGATCGTGTTACGGCGAAGGTCGAGATCCGCGCACCATGTAGCTAGGGCGATGAATTGGTCGACAAGCTTCTCATTTTCGGATTCAGGGGTGTCCGGAAGTACAGGTCCTCTAAGGGAGGGACGTGAGGCCAAGCAGCCGATCATTCGTCCAGCTGTATTGTGCAAGTACTGGCGACCACGACTGGCAGCGGGACCCAAGGCGAAATTGATGTCCATGAAAACACGCATGGCGAAAGTGAGGTGGAACAATATCTTTTTAGTGTGGATGAATCGGTCCAGAAGACGTGTAATGCAGTCGCTACCCAAAGGACTACCGGTTATTGCGACTGCCCCTGAGTGGGCCAAAAAGAAGTCGATGTCCGACAATAACTCCGGCAGAAGGATTCGATACTGCTTCCACCGTGCTTGAGAGCCCAGCCTGTGAAAAGGTGCGTTTGGATCGTACTTTCCGTATCGACCAAGCTGCGGATAAGGTATCCTTCTGGCGGTGAGCGAGTCGGCGAGACCCTCGAAGATCTGGACGAGGGGAAGCATCAACAAATCGTATATTTGCTCCAGCTTTCGATCGCCCTCGTCGATCAAATCGACTTCTGGAATTCCCTTGCTAAGGCCGTATTCAGGGCCGCAAAGGATGCTGAAGGTGAAGTACACCATTTGTTCAAAGTCATGCTCGAAGATGGGCATTACACGCTTCATGAGTTCGTCGTGCGGCTTCTGAAGGATATCGAGGGCGGTGTTGGTGGTGACTGCGGCCGTGATGAGATCCACAAGGCCTGCATTGTAATCAATCCAAAGGTTCCCAAGATAGGTTTTGGTGTCATATAAATCCCCGAGAAACATCACTATAGCACTGATTGCCTCCATTATCACCATCTGAGGCTCGAAGGATGTATCGGGGATTTGGGAAGCGACTCGCGGAAGGTCGATATCGGGTACAGCATCGGCATCGTCTCTCGACTCTTCGATGCAGAGACCGCCAAATTGATTGTGCGTGAGAATAGGACTTGAGGGGTCCGAGGCGGCATTGGCACACTCGAATATACCGCGAATCGTGACGAGTATGTCGAAAAAGTACCGGTGAGAATCATTGCTTGGATGCGCGCCTGATGTAGCGACGAATTGACGGGAGACGGTCTGACGTAGACTGATGCAGCGTTTGAGGATTCTGATAACATCTGTAGGGATGGAGGCGCCTTGGTCAAGGATGTATTGGGCGACTTCGATGTATAGCGATAGCTTGAGAGTGTATCGACCAGACGATCCCGAAGACGATATTTGCTGGCCTGAACCTAGCAGTCAGTACAGTGATCCGGCCTTCATTCTGGGTATTGGGTGTGACTTACGTTCCGCAGTACTCGGACTTTGTTTCCTTCCGTTATCTGGTTGTTCTTCGGCTGATACTCCCGCTAGTCCTCGACTCTCTTCTGCTTGAGTGTTATCTGCTGATCAGCTTCTAGTCATATGTCTGCTGAAATTATGTATCCTCACCTAGTGAAGGTGATGAGCCATTCCTTCCATTCCTTTGGTTCCTTCCTGCTTCTGCTTGTGGCAGCTTACTAGCTCCTGTTCGATCTACATGTGATGTGGAGTCACCTGACGCTCAGCGTTCGATGCTGTACGGCAATATAAACGCAGTTTACCTAGCGGGTGATCTGACGTACATTTCTCCTTGTCCCCTTCTCGACCTTGTCGTGCCAGCCTGACTTTCTCCTTTGCTCGAGCCTTCTTCTTTGCATTCCTCTTGGAAGCGGCCGATCGGACGATGATCTCTACATCATCCCCGACCTCCTGGTCAAACTGTGAAAGGGGGCACCCAAGGGAAATGGCGGTTTGAGCTAACCAAGTTGTGAATTGTTGAGTGTCCCGTTTATACTGTTCATATCGAGATCGTATGACGGGTGCCATGGTCGGGGTTGGGCAAAAGCAATACTCTCAGTACAATGGTGAGTATGCCAGTATGGCTTGACTGACTGTAGGAGAGTGTTGACATCGTTGGAAGAGACACGACCTCGAGAAGCATAGGAAAGAAGCATGCTAGTTCAGACACACAGAAACACAATAAGGGAAAGAGGTGGCTTGATTGACGAAGCCTAACTTGCATGTAAATTAGGCGCCTCGTAAGATCGACCACATTCGACTGCCGTAGCAGAAGCTATAGTTATGCATGATACATTTATCGAAGTTTAGACTCGCGCATCCCCCTCACCTCTTGCTATCCCTCTCTACCTTGAGGATTTCCTCTCGGGATGCATCCTTGCTGGTCATCATTTCGCGGAATTCAGCGCTGGTCCCGAGCAACAAACGGCTTCTCGTCACTCCGCTATCCCGCTTGATACCTGTGGCTAGCTCCCCTTGGCGAAGGGCTATAGAAGCGATGTGCAGGATCCATGCAGTAATGAGAGGGAGTTGACCGTCGTTCTGGATATATGCGGGACCAAGCTTGCCGACCAAGTACGGGTGAGATACTGTTTTGATGGCGCGAAAGGTACTCAGACATCGAAGATGCATCGAAACGTAGTCGAAGCGAATAGATCTTGTCTCAAGCTGAAGGCCTTCTTCTAGGACAGACAACAGCTGAGTTAGCGAGAACTTGGCGGCGCGATGTCGCTTCTCTTTCCTGAAGCCTTTTCGCCCGACCACGCTCGTGATGGTTGTAGACTTCTTGGCTTTGGTAGCCTTTCGATCCTTCAAGAGGGCTTCGATAGCGGCAATATCGTATTGGAGACCGGTCGTTACGTCGACAGTGTATTTTCGTCTGTAGATTGGCAAGATCTTGGTATGATCCTTAAATGGCCTAGATCCCGACTTGGAGAGCATTTCGGACTCGCGAAGTGGTCGATATCGCGAAGCGGCATCGGTAAAGGCGGCTCGGAAGGCTTTAACGACATCGGATGAAAACCCCGCAATGAGCAGGAAAGCAGTGTACGACTCATCGATGGTTTTGGGGATCTTGCCTCCAAAAGACTCTTCCTTCCCATGTAAATCCATAACAAACTCCATGTCAGGCCAATTTGGCAGTTTATCCCCGCCTGATTCCGAGATCCGACAAGCCTCGTATAGATGTCCAGCAAGCAGAATGGAGCCCCATGTGTTGGCTAATTTGAAACCGATGTCTTGATACAGTATTTGGAGTCGGAAGAGTAGTAGGCCGCATAGTAGGGGGTCTCGCTCCAGCAGCAGCCATCGAGCGTCGCCCATTCCTGGAACGT
>Ga0265798_10005178_pt1 | contig 17656 bp, 20 predicted proteins | sample P3T30metagenome_FD_192430 | JGI IMG/M metagenome (GOLD analysis project Ga0265798, IMG submission 192430) | Plant litter microbial communities from East Loma Ridge, Irvine, California - P3 T30 | ecosystem: Environmental > Terrestrial > Plant litter > Unclassified | place: USA: California... | reverse complement strand
GGTCACCCACTCTAGTACTAGTCGCCCGGTTCAGTGCTTATGTATGGCAGAGCGGACGGGATGCCCAGTTCTCACTGACCTATGGTCGTATGTGTCTTTGGATGGTAAAATAACATTATAATTCTTGATTGGCTGCGGTCTGTTACCTTGAATAAATTGAAGACTAGAGATCAGAGAATATGTAGGTACGAGGGTAGACTACAGTAGGGAGCATTCTTTCCATATACTACACGACATCGAAATATGCATGAAACGTGCTTGAAACTACGGCCCAGGTTTGTGCATTACCTAGGTACCTTAGCATCTTCACAGAAGGTCGCAGCGAGTGTCTGTGAAGAGGGCTCGAAATGGGCCAATCAGAAGGTCGTACTGTGACGCCGACGCGATATGACCTTAAAACTCCCCTCGTCCTTCCCAACCCGAAGCAAAACGGAACCAGACATACTGGGTATCTGTCCCGATGACCTGGCCCACACCTTTCGATCTTGCAGCCTTGCTATCCCTAGGTATTTAGCGTACCCTGCTCCGTCGGCGCGGGGATGGCCTGACGGCCGCGAACGGGGGCCCACCCACGATCTGGTCTCTCTACGGGCAGCCATCCATGCCGCCCACAACGCCAACTGAGAAGCCTCCTGCCTTTATTCCCATGTCAAGAGCGCTCGAAATGTCGTAACTCTGGCTTGCTACGCGCTCGTCGTGCAGCTGTCTTAGGATCTCGACTGCATAGGCGCCCACAAAAGCATCCGATGCGCCTGTCTCATCTTCGACTTTTTGGCGACCTCCTTGGGGATCAACCGGGACTTGAGCTCCAAAGAACCACAACTTCTGGCCTCCAGCGCCTTCCTCGTGCTCCGGGATTACATAAGAGGCCAGAGCGCCCATCTCTCCGAGGGTGATGACAACGCACGATGCACCCCTTTCGTGGAATCGGCTCGCAGCTTCGCTGTAGCGTGTCTGGACAATGGACCTCTTGCGGCGAGTGGTCTCGTCGATTGGAGACAGGGCCAGTATCTTGTCCGCATCTCTGTGATTCATGATGAGATGGTCGACCTTGAAGAGCTCGGTGTCGTCTAGCACTTTGGGTTCGGGCTCAGGGGTGAGGTTGAGGATTACTGGCAATTTATGCTTTCTTGCCAACGCGACCGCTCTGGATGCTGTCTCTGGAAGGATCTCGAGCGATACCACAACCAAGTCAGTACCAGCAGCCTGCAAAGAGTCCTCCACATCGGCTGGCAGCAGTCGAGAATTAGCATTTGGAACGTTGTGTACTGCTGACCGTCTGTCATCATAAAGTTGGACGGTGGCGGTCCCTGTGATCTCGTCTTCCACCGTCTTTACGGCTTCGATGTTGATATGATTACTCTCGAGTTTCTTCCTGAGCGTTTTGCCATGGCTATCTTGTCCGCCGACTTTGCCGATGATGGAAACGGATACCCCGAAAGGGGAATTCGCACCACGACCTTGCGATGTCGCTGTCTGATTTATGGGGTGACTCATCCGATGAACGGCCATAGCGTGATTGGCACCGATACCCCCAGGAACCACTTTGTCAGGTTTCGTTGCCTGATGATGATGATGATGGCCAAGTGTCTGGCTGTGGAATTGCACAGTATCAATGTTGAGAGAGCCCACAACGGGGATCCCAAGAGCTTTTCGCACCATTGTGAGAACTTAGAGTGAATTGACAAGATCGCAGGAGCCTCACGTGGATATAGAACGAGAATGCGTAGTCGAAATGATATATGCAATGATGCACTTGAAGCACACCGGCCGCGTTTTGGTGAGGCCAAGCAACGAGACTTCGTTCAAGTGACCGAAGAAACTGCTCAGCCTGCTCCTAGACCAGAGCTGCACATGATACATGATTTCTCGGTATGATTCGAGGCATCACTGGGCCGGGAAGGCAAATTCTCGCTTGTCATGCATCTCATAGCACGAAGGTGGACGGACAACCAGAGGGTATGATTGGCATAACAATCAGGCAACAGCTGTGGCGCAATAATCTGACACAGTCCATGAGACGCATGCAATGCTACCCAAGTCGCTCATACTTGCCCCTCATACAATAAGAATTGACCGATGCTCTACTGGTCGGTATCGTGAGTGCCAAAAAGGCAGACGCCTGCTCAAGCGAAGTGTCTGCTTACATGACGGGTTGATCACTGACAGGTGACAGACAAGTGGGCAGACGGTAATGTAACAGCGCATACATGTACCGGTACGTTGCGTGGAATCAACAAGTTTAGCACCCCGCAGAGCTCCAAGGCTGCTGACCAGCCGTTTTGTCAGTCAGTGAGGTATACGACCGACCTCATGCCACCAAATGCGCCCATTTGCCAGGAATAAGAGGCTTGTGAGAGCGCACAGCAAGCGCTGTCAACATCTTCTTTGATGACACCTATACACCGCACCCATTCGTGAAGTCAGCGTGAGAGGCCTTTCGTTTCTTTCCGACCAACCAGAGATGGAGTCCCACACTATCAACCGCCTCAGCAAACAGTTGTGTCGGGAGCTGGAGTTGCGAAAGGAGCCCAGCAGGAAGCCAACTGGCAGGGCGCTGCTCATTTCTTGGGTAGACGAGCTCTCGTCCGAGTGGGACAAGCTGCTGGACAACTTCAGCGGCATCCTCCGAGACGACTATCACTACACTATTGACAGACTAACCTTGGCCGGATCTGCGCAGCGCGACCTTCAATCGAAGGCATTAGACCTGCTTCAACAATTCGAGACATCAAAGACACCCATCGTCATATATTACCACGGAGATGTATGTGACGAGGAAGGAGACATCAGCTGGGTTTCGTGAGTTACCCATCAACAGTTTAGGGGCAGAACATTCTGACATCTGTCCAAGCAGACAGAATCGCCAAGACAGAGTACGCTGGTCGAGACTTCAGCATTCGATCCAGCAAAGCCCAGCCGAAGTCTTAGTCTTCGTCGACCGCCAGAAAACACTGCCGCAAGATGACATGGAAGACGGCGACTACAGTGCCTTTTCCTTCCAGACCAATTTATCTCTCGACCATGTCCAAGGAAAGCTCGAAGTCATCGACTCCCATCGCTCCGCAGCCACTGACGCATCAGCGTTCATCTTGCAGCTTTCAAGGGCTCTGCAACAGCCACAAGACGGATGGTACCATGCTCAGGATCTTTCCAGGTACTTGACCCGGCGGGAAGGGTTGGGGAGCATCAAATACGACAACCTTTCATCACCAGCAGACGGCGAAAGCCTCGTTCTGATGCGTGTCGCAAAACCGACGAATGTAATTACCTTCACCTTCGACATTACGGTCACGATATCCTTGGACGAAACAATGTTGACCAAGCAAATTTTTGACTGGTGTCTGTCGCGTCCGCCCGCGGTCAGAGCTATGAGCCTGTCAACACCCAGAAGCGCGAAGAGGATAAAGGAAGGAGAATTGACCAATCTCTTGAGTCTCCGTGTCGAAGCTTTGGACTCGGAGTCCACCATGTCGAGCCTCGCGCAATGGTCGAAATAAGCGCCCGATAGACTCCTTGTTTCTTCCGGACAGCCCTTCCATGCGTACGCACATGAGCCGGCGACGCAGTTGACAAAGTCCCTCCAAGTCTCCAACGACTTGACAGCATGGGTCGAACAAAGAAACCAGTCCTCCGAGCTGACTGCGGCTTCTTCAACAAGGCAAGGTAACTACAGGAGAGTACTCGTGCTCCCTATACGGTGGGAAAAGCGTGGTACAGAGTCGTTTGATGCTGAAGTCGAGATCGGGCTTCTGCGCACCGTGCTAAAGAACCACTTCAATTTTACGATTGAAGCAGACCTTGTTTTGCAGTCAAACGGCGACGCACAAGGTCAGCTGGCGAAACGTTTCAACAAATATATCCATCCAAGCTCCAAAGACACTCTCGCCAGCCAGGATCTACTCGTTGTGATCTACAATGGGCATGGTGACGATGGGTTTCGGCACAACACACATATGATTTTCGCGTAAGTCGGCCACTCCAGCAACAGCAACGAGGCATCATGACCATGACTGACATCTAGTGTCATCAGTCCAGAAGATGGTCCAGCCGCGGTGAACTGGACACCTATCGCCCGGGCTTTGGATCACGCGGCGTGTGATGTCCTCCAGATACTTGACTGCTGCTTTGCAGCAACAACAGCGAAGGCCCTTGGGAACATACGGGATGCCGGAGCGCTCCTCGACTCCATTCACGACGACTCAGGAAGCAGCGAGTATCGTGGAACCAACGAATATCTGGCATCATCCTCGCGCGCTAGTGTTGCCCGTGCTGGCGAGTACTCTTCTATGCGCCCATTTGCGACTGAGCTGCGCAAACTTGCCGAACAAGGAAAAGCCTTCACTGTTCAGGAGTGGCACCACTGCATCGATACCTTCATTGTGGCCAGCAATGCACGATCCACGGCCAACACCTCGAACTTCGATAATCGTTGCATCAGAGGGTATAGCAGCCCGGCTTACAAGCTACACCCCAAAGAACGATTGGGTCACAGCATTATTTTGAAGCCCAAAAGCTCGGGCTCGTCTCAGCAACAAGATCTGGATGCGGAGGGGTATGTGTACGCCAGGGTGAGATTGGTCAACGGGCATGAGACTGAGACGCTCTACTTCACGGAGAGCCAGATGAAAGAGCAGCTTCCATAGCGGTTGCGAAAGTGGGCGCTATTCGTGAGAAATTAATCGATACTGACATCGGTGTACCGAATTGCTGAGCGAACACCTTTCTTGTAAGCCCGTCAGTCTCCATAAAGAAGGTGAAAGACCGCTGTTTCTTCGTTGACTTGGAGACTCTTAATCTCTTATCACACTCCTAGCCCTCCGCTGTGAACGCACCAGAATATTGAGGACGAACTGGACGAAGAGACGCTGCGCCATGACGAGGCGTAATCCCACTCTCGACCGTCGGCACTAAAGTCGATCCACAGCTTCGCTTCGCTTAGATCTCCGGTGATTACATACCTCTCTCCGTTTCCGTTTCTCTAATTGATCACGTGATATCAGCCTCGCGACGGAGCTACGGAGCTAAGGACTCGAACTCCTCTAGGGCATTGGTGCCTTAGTAGGTCGACCAACAACAACATACTAGTCTCAGACTCAGGTTACCCATCAGGCATACTACATGTGAGCCGACACATTTAATCGAGTTATTCAATATTGCGACGCTACCGTGTACAACCGGCTGCTATGACAAAAAGGAGAAACGAAGCGCTGCGAATAAATTAAGACGTTGAGCTTCCAAACATACACGTTCTGCCGCACGACCTCTTCTAATCAGAGCTAGAATCAGTAAGCTGGCCACCATAGTCACTATTCGGTGTATCATCTCCCACCTGTTGGTGAACGTACCATTCGAGATACCCCACCCCATATACAATATATGCACGCTTACCAACATGTCTTCAAGCTGAAGCCAAGCGTGATCCTTCGGAACGTTCATTCAGCTGTGATGGCGTACATACATACGGCATGCGCATATATAAAGAGCTGAAGGCCACCCTACCTCTTGCAAGCCCCGAGACACGCACGTACACATCTCACCCAGTTCGTCTTCTTCACCATGACACCGGAAACCATGCAAGCTATCAAGGTTGTCTCACCTGGCAAAGCCGAAGTACAGACAGCTCCTGTGCCAAAGCTGCGCGACCACTACGTTCTCGTCAAGAACAGCTATGTTGCTATCAACCCTACCGACTGGTGCGAGCTGAAAGACGACCGTCGACCTTCATACACCTAGCTGACCATGATCACAGGAAGCACATTGACATCCCCATCCTCTCTACGGCCGGCGTCACGGTAGGGTGCGACCTTGTCGGCACTGTCGTCGCCCTCGGACCGAAAGTCACGAAAGACTACAAAGTCGGCGATCGTATCGCCGGCGTCTGCCATGGGAGTAACCTGACGCAACCAGAAGACGGGGCATTTGGCGAGTACAGCGTGGTGAAAGAAGGTCTGACCTTCAAAGTCCCAGAGCAGATGTCGGACGAGCAAGCCGCCACCGTCGGAGTTGCTGTCACCACTATAGCGTCTGGGCTGTACGACAAGCTTGGAATGCCGATGCCCGGCTCGCAGAAGACTGGGGAGGGCCATTGGCTTCTTGTCTACGGCGGTAGCACGGCGATGGGAAGTCTGGCGATCCAGTCTGCGGTGCTGTGCGTTACTGACTTCGTACGATGGTTAGCTATCGCAGGTAAACTGACGATTCTTACAGATCGGGATACAAAGTCATCGCTACTTGCAGTCCGCGCAACTTCGACGTACGCTAGACACCTTGACATGATTTTTTCACTGAATGCTGACAATCCCTCCTCGCAGTTCGTCAAATCGCTCGGTGCCGGAGCAGCTTTTGACTACAACGACTCGGACTGCAGCAAGAAGGTGAACGAACACACAGGTGACCAACTCAGTCTAGTGTTCGACTGCATTGCAGAGGGAGACTCAACGAAGATCTGTACAGCCGCCCTGTCCTCCAACGGCGGCAAGATTGCAGCTCTCTTACCCGTTTCCCAAGAAAACTCAAGGACCAACGTCACGCACGAGGTATGCTCTCACCCATGCATCTAGAATTCATGTTCCTATTCTGCTTGATCATCCACGTATCTTGCTAACCCAACACCCCTTCCCTAGTTCGTCAACGCCTACACCTGCATAGGAGAGGCATACACCAAGTTCGGCCAATACAACGAAGCCATGCCTGAGGTCTATCAGTCGTGCTCGCAATTCTGGGAAGTTGCTGAGAAGCTCTTCGCCGAGAAGAAATTGATCCCGCATCCGCAGAAGGTCAATCTTGAGGGGGAAGGTTTGGAAGGAGTATTGAAGGGGTTGCAGATCATGAGGGATGGGAAGGTGAGCGGGTTCAAATTGGTTTACCGCATTCAAGGGTCAACGTGAGGGTTATAGACCGGCGGTAGTGAGCGGACGTAACCGCGTGAATTCTTCGATCGCGCCCCAGACCGTGCTTTACAAATCCTCAGCCAGAAGCATCGAAATCAAAAGGAAACCAAACCTTCCCGCGATACCACCTAGTCATCAACCGGATAAGCTATCCTCATCCTCTCCCCATACCGCAAGATCACCCAAGCCAGCGGCGTAAACCCCAACGCAACAAACCCTAGCACCGAGTTCCCCAGCGCCGCATACAACCCTGGCCCAGCGAACGGTAAAAAAGCCCCCAGAAATGACCTCAGAACTGTATTAGCAGCGCTAGCAGAAGCAGCGTGGACCTCAAAAGCATCGATCAAATACGTCTGCACCGGCATGAAGATCGCCAGAGCCCCCAGACCCACCCACCCGGTGCCTATGATCGCATGATCCAGTGTAAGTGCGCTTGCGCCGACCAGCCGTACCAGAAGAAACCCATGGGGACGAGGAGTGAGCCCGGGATCAGAGGTGGCAGGCGGTATTCGGGTTTCCATTCGCCGCCGGCGCTCGCGGAGGTGGCGGCTTTTGCGGAGGCGTCTGAGAAGAGGCCGAAGGCGATCAGGCCGATTGTGCAGCCGGCGCCGAAGTCCAGGTAGGTGAGGCCTGTGGCGCTGGGGGTGAAGGCGTAGCTCTTGGTGTAGAGGGGCGTGAGGGAGGTGAAGAGCAGATAGGTGTAGCCGTAGACCAGGCCGACGTAGATGCTTGTTATCAAGACAATTGGGGATTGGAGACGCATTCTCAGGGGGCGAAGGATGGTTTGGACGAAGTAGGCGCGGTCGATGGTTCTGTGAGAATAGCGATGGTAGAGTTCAGGACGATTGAGTGTTACGCGTAAGTGCTTTGTCCGGAATTCAAGGAGGACGGGCTCGTACGTCTCGCGTTGGACTACTAGAGATACGAAAGTGCTTAGTCCGGACTGGTAGAAATTAGCACATCTGCGACCAAGGCCACCCGAATGGTATTTGGCACTGGTATGTTGGACTTACAGCTATTGTCAAGGCCCAAAAGATCCAGCGCCATCCAGCAGCTTCACCTAAGTAACTACCACAGATGGGTCCCAAAACGGATCCCAGAAGCGACCCAACAGCTTCGTTCAGTCAGCTTGTATGGACGGTATGACTTTTATACTGGAAAAATAACATCAGTATCGGCAATAGAACCACTTCCGATGGTAACTGAGCAACTTTCTGCAAGTCCAGCTAGCAACCGAAAAGCTAGCAAAGTTTCGACATTGGGTGATGAAGCCGCTCCAATATTCCAGAGAGTGAAGAGAGCGTTGTTGGTGTGGCAGAGAGGGAGCCGACCATACATCTCGGACAGTGGTGACAGTACGAGAGGTCCAAGAGCGTAACCCAGGACGTAAATAGAGACGATGAAACTGCCGATTGTCTCGTTATCGATATCGTGCCCGCGGAGAATGAGACCAGTCACCGGCGCGACCATCGAAGATGCGAGTGGTGTGAGGAACCGAGACAAAGATACCAGACCGAAATCGAGACATTTTGCAGAAGTCGACCAGTTGAGAGGATTCTCGGGATCATGGATCTTCCAATCTACTAGATTTGAGTCTTGCTCATCTTTCTGTTCGGCTTGCTGCGCTTCGAACGGGACTGGCATTTCGTACGGTTTCCTACCGGTCACCTTCTGTGAGGTATTCACCGAGACTGAAGTATCGCTAGGTGCATGATCTTCACGACTCCCGCTATGCCGAGTTTGGTGCGATGTGTTTTGATGGTAACTCCATTGGCCCATTGTAAGTCGATTCTGGTGTCTGGATGTTCTGTATGGAAGAAGTGAAAATACACATCAGTGTTACCAGCATGTAGTGCTGTCATGTCGAAGGAACTTACTAGGGGTCAAAGAGTACAGCACCATGGCGATCGGTACCTTGTACCAGTGAATGCATCTCCCGTATAGTAAGTGGTACGTATGGGCGATGACTGTGATGCTCAGATACCCTTGGGCATTGACTGAGTGCTACAGCAGTCAAACGAGAGATTCGACTGGATTGTGTAACAAACGCTCGCTGTGGTCGAAATCGTCACCACCAACAATGTGTTGCAGTAATCGGGACATATCTGGGACCTGGGAGTCTGACAGGCGTATGTGAAGAGAACAGCAACACCTGGAAGCAAGAGGGCGGCTGTGAACACTGTACATCATTACACGGCACACGGCTTCTTGACATTTTTCCTCCTTGTGCTCGTTCGTTCGGGCCAAGGGCCGGCCCTGCCGATCATCAATCAATGTACAGTAATATAACTCACCGCTGCTTATAATAGAATGTAGTGCGCCGTGTGCATAAACAGTTGACACTATTTGTATTGTCCCGGGTTGTGACGCAGCACATCTGATGCAGACCGCCTTGTGTCGGAATGAATATCGGTGTCTGTTGTATTGTTAGAAAGTCGTTCGTGATACAATGCAACAAGTAGTGCATCCACCATTTTCTGCGTTTTCATCGAAGGTCAGTGCCCTTATGCAGTAAAACTGCCTAAGCGATGGCACCCAAGGCACCATTGCTGTATGCAGCCCCTCAGCTATAGAAGTTGGGCATCTATAGCAGCAGACTGTGAGCATGTCAAGCACTTCAAAGATCTCATTCTCCGACCTACTCTCTGCACCACCTACTACCGTCGAATCCGTCGTACTCTGAGCCATTCCCTCAACCAAGCCGATCCACTCACCCGATACCAAATCTTACACACACACCCATGATGGCGATGGAGATCATCAGAAACCAAACGAGACAGCCTCGAAATTGGACCCAAACAGTGGACGAATATCTTGCGGATAACGGAATCTCCTACAGTTCAGCCACACCAATGCCGGGGGGCATTTCTGCTTACGTGTGGCGCATCGAAGGGTACTACAAAAATCGATCAACTGATATCCACAACATGATTGAAGAGCCATGCGTCCTCAAGTACGCGGATGAGACGGCCAGCGGTGCACCCCAGTACAACGCGCTGGATGCCGAGCGCATGCGCTTCGAAGTCCGAGCCCTACGCTCGGGGCCCGTGGCTAGAGCTTGTGAGGCCGAACCGTCGGTGCAGGTGCCGCGTGTGCTGGACACGACAGATCGTGCTTTGCTCATGAGCTGGGGAGGCGATGTGGATTTGCGCACTGCTTATGCCGATAAGAGAGCTTTCGGTGTGGGGTTAGTTGCTTCCAGGCTTGGGCGGTGGTTAGCTTCAATGCACTCTGCTGGGTTGAGAGACGAAGAGGTTCGCAGTTTCGAGAATTCGAGCTCTGATGTCGTCGTTGCCTCTGAGTATCACGTCCTGCGAGAAGCAATGATGAAGGCCGGATTCGGGCAAGCGAAGACAGACGCGGCTGTTGAACGTCTCAGGTTGCCTGCAGGCCGGAAGGTGCTGATCTCCTGGGACTTCAGGCCGATGAATACGCTGCTTCGCTGGTGCGGAGGTGATGATAACGAGCCGTGTTTGACGATAGTCGATTGGGAGGCATCCAAGTACGGCTGTCCAGTGGACGACGTCCGATTTTGGATGGCGGAGGCACTGGTGCTCGAAGCCAAGTACGGGGATTGCAAGCGGCGCATGGTCCCAAGTTTCTTAAGCGCATACCATCAGCAGGCCGATAAGGAGATTGTCACAGAAGGTTTCTTGTGCAAGTTGGCCATTTCGGTGGGCTCCATTCTGCTCTTGATGGGAGGAGCAGGGATGTGGTCGTCTGAAAAGGGCGAGGTCGAGTTCTGGAACGCAAGAGCTATGCAATTCATTCGCGCGGGTCTGGAGAGAGACGTCAAGTGGCTTGCAGAGAATGAGTTCGCTCCTTTAATGCAGCCATCTGCTTAGGAGGTAAGAACCGGAGAGGCTTCAGAAGCGAGGCTTTGGTAGTCGCGACGTTCGAGTACTTCGGGTATGTATACTTCCATTCGAAAGTTGCGAATTTTCACGACGCGCATTTTACCTAGTCCCCAGTGATGATGTCAAATTGCCTTGTCGTGCGCGCAGCTTTCACTTGATCGGGATAGAGGAACAAAAGTTGATACATGGAAAAGGGTTGAAGAGTAAATAAGGTAACAACGAGTCGCTTGGTCCAGACATGAAGTCCTAAGAAAGCGCATCCCGCGCCAAGCTGGCGGCTGCCGCGCTTTAAAGTCGAGGCGCACGGGCACAAGCGACGAGTCGTCAGCATCCTTGAACGCCATCGAACAAACGACGGGTCGTAAAGTCAAGTTAGCCTGGCGCCACCTTCACATCCATCCGAGCCATCATATTCGCCATCCGCCTGCCTCTCCTGCAGTGGATCCCGCGGTCGTTGCGCTTAGAGGACCACTCCATCACTGCCTTGTCCCTTTCCAGTTTAAGGCTCGCCTCTTGTAGCACCTTGTGCGGGAGCTCACAGTAGAGGAACTTGCGGAGGACGCTTGTGCACCGAGTGCTTGTCTTCTGACAGCTATTCCAAGCTTCTTTTAAGAAGAGATACGGTTCCTGCCGCCGAAATGTCTATCAAGTGAGTCTGCAATCCTCCTCACTACTACTGCTGCGGACTATGACGGCCACCGTCACCATGTCCATGCCGAAGTGTAAGCGCATTCGCTCACAGATCACCAGCTGGGTTATGCTGTCGCCTGCGACGAGTCCGCCCTTTACACCACTGCCAAACGAACAAGTGCTATTCACTTCGCCACCCCGCATATCTTTGTCCGTATCGACGCCAACGCACTATCCCGGGAAACAACAACAGCCTTTCTCGGCTTCTAGCAGCACGTATGAACATGACTCCAAGATGAATAGCTTCCAGAGTTAATCGCTAACCAACGTCAGTGGACTTGCTTATCTTACGAACCGACGGCTGATCTACATTCCGGACAAGCCAACAGACAAGCTTCGCAGCTTCGCCGCACCTATACTCAACATCCACGACTCACACGTGACTGCTCCCTTCTTTGGCCCCAACGTGTGGCAGGCACTTCTTCAGCCTGTCAACGGCGGAGGAATTCCAACGCCAACCGGTGGCGTGGTAGACTTCAAGCTCACCTTCAAAGACGGAGGCGCCTTTGACTTCCACACGCACTTTGAGCGAATCAAAGAACGCTTGCAGCAGGCAGTCGAAGTGTCACGGATCCATGGCGATGGCGCTGGGGGCTCAGCCGGAGCCATGAACGGCGTCGACGTAAGCAACATCAACGAAGATCTGCCTGTGTACTCAGAGCAGAGCGATGGTCCACTCTTGTCGCCAGTGGCTGCTTCTATACCGCCACAGCAACCGGTGCAGCCGCCCTCAGACACCGCTCCCGGTGCGAGGCCTCAGCCGCGACCTACCGACAACGCTTTTAGCCCACCCGACGAGCCACCACCGGGATATGAAGAAGCACAGATGGCTACGCTGGAGGATCAGGCAGCGTGGAGAGAGGAAGCAGAGCGAAGACAGTAGTTGGGACCAAGCCGGTCCTGTACAATAACGAGAGCACGAGGTGAATGTCGGAAGCGCTTGATACCATGAATTTAGGAATTATTGACTTATTTGCGCTTGTTCTGGGACTGGGGTTGCAAATCTGCTGTACCCCTTGCGGTGCATGCTGCCGGCACATGCAGATACTGGCACGTAAGCGACGCCACCCTCGGTTTTCCGTGTGCCTAATGTTTCTTTGAACTGTTGGTCTGTCACTTGGAAGCCATGTCTGTACAAAGGTGTATAGCTCGAGTTCGAGTTCATGCCGAGGACCAAGCAGAGCTGCAGGCTCTCACGTGGCTAGATCACCCGCGTGTACTGACGGGGTCGATACAAGGGCAGGCGCAGTCAACGTGAGACGAATACATTGCGAATGATCACTCAAGATGACAACCTTTCCATGTACTGCTTCGTTCCGTAGCCGTGAAGAAACTACATGTACTGAAAGCCGGTACATACCTTATATACATTCATGCATTTACTCTTTCTGGACTTTTAGACCCTGGACACCACACCACGCACGCGCTTACCCGTCTGAGAAGAGGACCTTTCTCTCTCTACATACACACACACACACACGTGACTCGTCGTGTGAACTCGTCACATCGAAGGCTGACGCTCTTGCCTGTGCGCACAAGGCAGACTTGTCTCTCCTCTCACGCCCCAACGGCATAGCGAAACGGGCTACGTCGATCGTGCAGCTGCGTGAGCACGGACTTCTGACTGAACTCCCGAAGCACCAGCTGCCCACTGCATTGAATCTAGCGGTCGCTGCCTCCCCCTCCCCCTCATCAACACCACAACTCCACACGACAATCTACAGCGACGCGCATGATACTACGAGCCGGCTCTGATCCGCGCCGCAAACGCACTTCCCACCACCCTTCGCCCACGGCGCCGCCAGGCATTACGTAGCCCACCATGTTCTGGCGCTTTGGCGGCTACGCCAACATCTCCACCCTCGACTCGATCCTCGATAAGCCAGATGTCACGGTCGAGGAGCTTCTCGACGAGAGCGACTTGATTCAGGAGCTCAAACAGCAGAACAGCAAGCTTGTCGAGTTCCTACGGGATGAGCCGGTTCTCAAGAAACTCCTGGACTACGTGACCGCCGAGGAGGAGCCCGAAGTACCCAAGGAGAAAGAAGGCGAGGATGCGTCAAAGACCGAGGAACTGAGCAAGACGGGCGGCATGCCCTTCTTTGGCAGAGGCAATGCGCGGTCGCGCTCCATATCGTTGAGCAAGCGGAACAGGAGTGACGACGTCGAGACCGAACACGAGAAGAAAGAAGCGCAGCGCAAGAAATACGCCTACGTTGCGTGCGAAGTGTTGTCATCGGAGGTTTGGTCGATCACCGAGGCGATCATGGAGAACCGCGAGCATCTGCGTCAATTCTGGCAGTACATCCATCGCCCGGCACCTCTTGACCCCCTGCAGGCGGGCTACTTCACGAAAGTGAACGAAGCGCTGCTGGATAAAAAGACCGAGGAGATGCTGGATTTCTTCAAGTCTCTTGACGGGATCGTGCCAGCTATCTTGCAACACGTCGACTGCCCGATGGTCATGGACCTTCTCCTCAAAATCATCTCGTTGGAAAAGCATGAAGGCGGCGAGGGTATTGTGGACTGGCTACAGACGCAAGATCTCATCCCTCTCCTGCTCGACTTCCTGTCTCCGGAGCATAGCTCCGCAACTCAAACGTCCGCTGGCGATTTCCTTAAAGCTATCATTACGATCTCCGCCAATGCGACTACCCAGGACCAATCTGTAATTGGACCCAACGAATTGACGAGACAGCTTGTCTCCGATACATGCATCAAAACCCTGATCGACGACATGCTGCGAGGAGGCAACCCTTTGACGGTTGGTGTTGGCATCATCATCGAGGTCATCCGGAAGAACAACTCGGACTACGACCTTGATAATCACGTTGGGCCGGAACCCAAAACTTGTGACCCCATTTTCCTCGGCACTTTGCTTCGCCAATTTGCGAACCACATTCCGGATTTCATGCGGCTCGTTCGATCAAAAGGAGCGCGCAAGCCGGATCTCAAGGCTGCATTCGGTGGCAGTGTTGAACCTCTTGGCTTTGATCGTTTCAAGACATGCGAGCTCATGGCGGAGCTGCTACATTGCAGCAACATGGGCTTGTTGAACGAGCGTGGAGCTGAAGAAGAAGTCCGTAAGCGCGACCTGGAGAGAGAACAACTCAAAGCCGAAGGCAAGCTTGCGACGCCAAGAGCTCCACCGAGCCCCAGCCACGATGAGTTCGGCAGCTCAGTCGACTCACATGGCTTCCACCATGCGGAAAGGCCTGAGACAGACGAGCTTCACGAAGCACCGGAAGAAATCAAGAAGCTGGAGGTGCAAAATGCGAGCGACGAGGATGGTTTCGAGAAGGTCGCTCCACCCACAGACGATCTACCCGAAGAAGTCAGCTTTGACGAATTTACTGAGAAAATTGACGACGCCGGTCTCCCAGCTCTGGAGAAGTCTGACAAACGCCAACCCGAGTCCTCTCCGGCTGGACCTTTGGATGTGGATGTACCTCGACCACTTTCCCCCACGAAGCCTAAGTCACCTCCCAAACAACAGTTACATTTCGATCCTCCCCCTACACGCGCGGCAGATTCACCCACCACAGCCGGAGTCACGGAGCGCATTGGTGGACTCGACATGGACGAAGATACGGTTATGACGGAGTTTGGCGAAGACTCGTTGGACAGCTACGACGATGACGGTCCGACTGAGTTGGAGAGGGAGCTTGCAAAGGCTGAGAGGCCTGCGCCATTGTTTGCACGCAAGGAAGCGCCTGCATCAAGTGACGTGGATCCGGTTCATGGGGCCAAATCACCCGACGAGATTGAAGAGGTCGAGAAAAGTGTTGCAACACTGCAGGGCGAAAGCTCGACCTTGTCCAACGGTGAGAGGCAACCTTATGATACGGAGGCAGATGGCAGCCCAGTTGTTGGCGACTTGCTCAAAATCCGCTTCGTCGAGCATCATGTTGTCCCTACGATACTCGTGAGTTCTTGTCTGACCTGAAGATGTGACAGCTGATCATTTGTACTTACCTTTTCCTAGGATTTCTTCTTCCGTTTTGCATGGAACAACTTCCTGCACAATGTTGTATATGATGTTGTCCAACAGGTATTCAACGGAACCCTCGACCGGGGATACAATCGGACCCTGGCACTCGACCTTTTCCACACAATCGAGCTCAAAGATGGCGAGACTGCCGAGAGCATTGGATTCATGTCGATCAAGGACATCACAGAGCGCGTTCTGGATGGCCAGAAGGCCTCGGACGAATCGCAAAAGAAGCGCAACATGCGCCTCGGCTACATGGGCCACCTCACACTGATCGCCGAAGAGGTCTGCAAGTTCGGCAACCGCCTTCCGCCTGAGCTCCTTGATCCGATTGTTTTCGAGCGTGTCGGTCGCGAGGAGTGGACCAAGTACGTCGATGGCACATTGGCCGAGACGAGAGACAAGGACAACGCGATTCTCGGCGGCGTCAGACCCGAGAATGCAATGCAACGGCCGACGAGCATGGGTGGCGCCGGAGGTGGCCTGCAGAGCAGCTTCAGCTCAAACACAGCCAACACCCTTGCGAGTGCCGGCATCGGATCTGGCGTCTCGGCAGAAGACAGTCTGGCCATGTCAGAGGGAACGGTCGGACAATCATTCGAGGTCAACTCCGGAACGATGCTCAGCGGCTTTGGCGACGGCGACGACGACGATGACGACGACGAAGACATGGAGGACCATGATGCGAGGGAGCAACAGCGCAGAGGTTCCGCGGGCTCAGCCTTCTCGGAAGACGAACAGGTCGGTGAACTCTCCTTTGATGATGTTGACATGGACTACCGATGAGACTTCATGACACCCTCACCCTACACGCATATATACCTCTTTCGCTACGCACACACTTCTCTTCTTGTCGCGTTGTTCTCTTGACGACTTTCCTTTGTATGAGAGGTGGGAAGGATGAAAGGATTCGGACTGGCAATTCAACATCGGGCAAGGGATGGCGAGCGATTGTACAATCAGTCTTGTGAAGCAGCCGGTCAAGAAATTGGCCGGACTGAAATCAAACCGCATTGCTGATCTACGAGCGCGAAGAGGTATCATGAGGTTGCGGCACTAGATGTATGATGGGCAAAAAAAAGAACACACGGCCGAGGAATATCTTTGTTTTCTTTGGCTTCGACTCTTTCGATTCAACACCTTCTTCTGCACATCTTACGTTCCAACACGCTTTTCTCTTTTCCCTTCCTGCTTACGCACAGCCCGCGCCACAAGCAAAAGCTGGGTGGTCAGCACTTTCTTCATCCTCCCGGTCGGCCATCATACATCTCCTCACCCCCCTCGCTGCCATCCCGCACCGCCACAAAGCCAGCCGTTGCCCCTATCAATCCCCCATTCCCATCAAAAGAAAAAACCGTTGCAGAATAACGGGTCTCACAACAGCCACCACAGGGCACTAAGCCAAGAAAAGCAACACTTCCAATGCTCACCTAACTAACACCACCTTCTTTCCCACCACAGGACTCGACCGCAACCACCACCAGTTCCCCAACAACAAGCAAAACAGCCAACCCTTCCGACAGCCCAACAAACTCTTCATCAACAGCTCCCATCCCCCCACCTCTCTCGATCCCCCCTTCACGCGCCCGCCGCCAACTCGCCGCCCGCTTGGCCCAGCGCAAACAAGCCGCCGAAGCCGCTTCGACCACCGACCCAGACGCCGCGGATCTGTCTGCCGTCGAGACCGCTCATGAACTGCCGCAGGAGCCGAGCGAGTTGGAGGGCTTGGAGAGTTTAAAACCTGCCACCGAGAAGGAGTTGCGGGAGGCAGGATTGAGAGTTGACGCTGGGAAGGGAAGGAGCGGTGGTGTGGGTGGTGGGGATGGGGGGTTTAGTAGTAGTGATAGCGATGGGGAGGGTTCGAGTGATGATGATGTTGTCGGGAGCGGTGGGGGTGCTGCTGGGAAAGGAAAGGCCGAGAATGCTGGTGGTGGTGGTGTAGGGGAGTTCAATCCTGCGCGCAGGCCTAGTACTACTGAGGCGAAGGAGAGGAAGCCTTTGGATGATGACGATGACGACGATGATGATACTGATGATTATTATGAGAGTGCTGCTAGTGGTCGTGGTGGACTGAGGGGGAATGGGAGTAGTGAGGAGGAGGATGATGAGGATGAGGATGATGAGTTGATGGTTGAAATCAAGCCTAGGAGGACGAGTTTGACTTGATTTTGAGGTTGGATGGGGCGAGGTGAGGTGAAACAGGGCGGAGTGGGATGGGAGGTTGG
>Ga0265798_10005175_pt1 | contig 17663 bp, 19 predicted proteins | sample P3T30metagenome_FD_192430 | JGI IMG/M metagenome (GOLD analysis project Ga0265798, IMG submission 192430) | Plant litter microbial communities from East Loma Ridge, Irvine, California - P3 T30 | ecosystem: Environmental > Terrestrial > Plant litter > Unclassified | place: USA: California... | reverse complement strand
CACGTGTGCCTGGCTTAGCTGGCGCCTCACCCTCATTGAGTCTGCGTAGGATGACGTAGCCTACGAGCCCCCAGATGAAGATGAAGGTTGCCGAGCAGCTGGCAACGATGACGGTTGGGATGACGAAGAGGAGTGCGAAACCGACGACCAGGAAGGTAGTGGATAAGGAGACGAAGAGGCCAAGAAGAAGGCAGGTTGTCAAGGAGACGAGCAGCGTAGTGACTATAAATGCGATGAAGAGGATAAGTGGGAGGCCGACCAAAGCTGCCTGAGTGGTAACAAAGGCCTAGGTGGCAATTAGTAGTGTTGCTGCGATGGATGGCTAGAGGACTCACGGCTGTTTTCGGGTTCTTCCGAGCGTAGACACGCCCTTTCTCCATGATCTGTTGGCGCTGCTTGTGCGGAAACACTCGGTTGGTGGTGTCTTCGAGCTGGTTCCCAACGTTCTTGCTGTGATGATGAATATGATGGCCGGCGTTGTGCATCATCTCTCCAGTGGTCTGAAGGATGGTGGCCATGGTGAGTGTGTGAGAGGAAATGCAGTCAAAGTAGATTCAGTTGTCAATAGGCGATCAATGGATGGTATGTGATGGCGGGGGAAGGGTGGTTCTGTTCCAATCTATGCTTCTCGAGACGCACTTGCGCTTGGACTCAGGTGCAACTAAACAAAGCAAGCAACACCGGTGTACTCCGTGCACGGCATTCACGGGCTGAATGATGCTAGTTGGCGGATATGTAGCCACCTAATTGGCGATTGTAGGAGTCCGCGGTCTACGGTCAAGAATACTACTGTATGTATCCAAGGAGCTCAGTTGTTCTGTGGACGTACATGCGGGGTTGCATTTACTGTGCGTAGTGCAGGCGGAAACGCGCCCGTCGCGTATACGTCACGACGGGCAAGCTAACGTCGACCCCTGTCGCTCGGTTACGGGTAGCATCTCACCGCCCCAGTTCTGCCAATTCGCGATTGAACTTTTTGACCATGTCGCAGAACATGCTCCCATACCGCGCCCGCACCACCACCATGAGTGAGAAGAAGAGAAAGAGACGCGAGGAGAATGCAGAGCGGCCAAAGAGGAAGGCGGCGAATGCGCCAGAGGGAAATGTTCGGGTGGAGATGGTAGAGAACAAAGAGGATCTGGGGCCGTTATTGGGTATGTGACAACACCTAGAAATGTGCGCACGAGTGCAATTCTCTCGGCTGAACCGTCGCAATTATCTTCACTATCATCCCAGCTAATACCTATAAGCTGCCATGCCTGGCCTCGCCGTTCCGTCGAAAATCTCCTTCAACCCCTACAAGCGTAGCAAGATTCTACCCTCAGGCACAATCACCGAGCTGCTGTTCCAGTCACCCGATCACTCTCTGCTCGATTATACTGCACAAGAGGAGAAGGATGGAAGCTCGGAGAGTCAGCTCCAAGACTACATCGGCGTTTACGATCCAACGTCCAACAAGTTGCAGATTGTCCCAGTCAAGAGAGTCGTGGTACGAAGCACACTGCGCAGCGAGGCGGCTGAGATACGCGAGGAGCAGGCGAAACTAGACGCGCAGGCGAACACCATCACAGAGAAGCGGGCAGCTCTCGCGGCAGAGTTTGGGTCGAAGAAGTCAAGGAAGGCAATTGAGGATCGCACCTTGAACGCTATCAAGAGCGGAGCTGGAGGCGATGCCGTTGCTGAGAACGTACTCAACCAGATGGCATCTGCAACCGAGGTTATGCCAACCAGAGATGAACTTGCGGCAGCCGTGGACAGCTCAAAACCTCGACCGACAGCCAACCTCGCGGCTGAGTACCCCGGCGACGTGTATCCCATCGACACCGTGGTTGGCAGCGAGCTCATGACCATGTTAGAGGTGAAGGACTGGGTAGAGGCGTCAGCAGCCGGACAAGGTATTAACGTTACTAGCAAGTACGTTGCGAAGCGAATCGTCAAACTTGCCAAAAACAAGCAGATACAAAAGTTAAAAGTTTTGCGCTTTATACTGCTCTGCATCAACTTCAATGCGGCCCTAATCGGAGGCGGCGGTCCTCGGCCGAAGAAAATACCAATCAAAGGCAAGCTAGAAACAGCAATGGGAGAGGATACGCCTGCGGGTTGTGTCATGGCCATCCGGCGCAAGTTCGCTGCGGAGGGGTGAGTTCTCCAACTATCGGGTTTCTTGATAACTGTTACTAACTTGGGCAGAAGCTCTGAGATGCCTCGCTGGAATGTTGACAACCTCATGACACACATTGCCGCCGCAGCGCTCATTGTTGATGACTTCGCGGTCGATGTCAACGACCTGCGAGAGGATCTAAAGCTTGAAAATAAAGAGTAAGCCGCCTATCTAAAATTGTATGCAATGTAGCTAATAATCTTCAGGATCAAGCAATACTTTGCGGAGCTGGGTTGCAAACTCTCAGCGCCCACACAGACTGATCTCTCAAATCTGAAGCTTACAAAGGCCGAGAGCGCGAACCACTTCATTGCAAAGCTAAAACTACCGTTGTCATTCCCTAAGGTGGGCGGACCGCGAGCATCAAAGAAACGCGGCTAGATCATTTCACGTGGGCGTTCAAGGCGTGTCTCTACGAATGGCGTTTACATCTCTCACATGCATGCATAGCCATACTCTGAGCAAATAACTAAACCTGTCACATGTGTACAACAAAGCCACCTATATTTCATCATGAATGTATCGCGGGTAGTCCCAAGAGCGGCAAAAGGCGCACTGTCCACCGAATCCAGAATGACACCCTCACAACGCCATAGCACCATCGCCCAACAAATCAGACACCAGCAAAGCCCACAAAACTACCCCTCACCAACCCAAGCTACTAAACTAGCCAAAAGTATCACAGCTCTCTAAGATATACGATTTCCACAATGTCGACATGTACACGCCCCTTGGCTCCCTCATCATGACATCACCACCTCGCCCATCGCACTCCGTGACGTACCCTACTCTACCTTTTCACATACGTCTATATAAACATACATATACCCCTATATCTCCCACCAACATACCAAATCTCACAATCTCACACCCATATCTTCCTCTTCCTCTTCCTCTCTCTCTCTCTGTCTTCTGAACAACACACACACACACACAACAACAACAACAACAACAACAACAACAACAAAATCAATCTTAAATGCCCAAATCCACCGGCCCCCTCCTCGAGCAAATCGGCGTCGGCACATCCAACCAATCCACCCCAAACAACAGCACACAACCCGGCAACATGACAGACAACACGACGGCAGCAGCCGACAAGATTGGCGCGAACAAGGGGACCAATCCCATCCCAAAGGAGAACCCCAGTGTCATCTCATCTGCGGGTGCAATCGGACGACAGTGTAAGTGTTAAAAACCATGCCAAAGAAAAAAGAAGAGAGTACAGTTATTTGGTAAGATGTCGAAGAGATGATTGCTAACATGTTCGTGTGCAAACCAGTCAACCCAGACGGCACAATTGGACAGATTGGCGAGAAGATTGGAGGTCCGTTGAGCAAGGATGGCATTATTGGAAGTCAGTTTGATGCGAGTAAAAATGGAATTGCGGGACATGTTGAGCGCGCGGTTGATGGGCCGAGGAATCCTGCTGGATCGAGCAAGTAAAAGAAACTGGAAAGAGAAAGGGTGCACCAGGAAATTTTCTGGTATTATACTATTAAAGCCAAGAGGCACTGATATCAAATCAATGGATGAATGTATAACCTGGACTATGTGAGTCTGTTACGATGAAAAAATGAGTAGGTTATTGACTCATGCAAACATCTGACTATCTTTCCGCAACAATACTCTTGTGACATTTGTAAAAGTCAACATGGTGAAAGGCCAACCAAGAAGTGCAATAGAGCATAGATTCACAGGACGATGGGAACAGACGAGCATTTAGAACGTGGAGAATATATCATATTTGTATGTATTCCATCTGATATCACTCGAGGAAATCCACTTGTACCGTTCAATCCAACATCACCAAGACTGGAGAAAGCAGCCCACCCAGGTAACCCTACTCCCCAAGCCGACGACCAGGTCCCATTCCACCCCAAGTCCTGCTCACGCCAGTAGTCCTGCCTGTACTCGGCGGCGCGCCACTTCCAGGCGCACCGGCGGCCCTTCCACGCCCTTCAACAACGTGCCCGAATCCTCTGCTCTGTACGCTGCCCGGTCTAGCCACAAACCAACGCTTGACCATGTCGGGTGTACGAATGTAGTTTGTTCCGCCGCCAAAGGTAGGCCAGATCCTCGTCAAAAAGTCGTACAGATGTGCGGCAATGAGACCAGTAACTTGTCCGGCAGCTGCCTCAGGGCCGTCGATGATAAAGGTCATGAAGAGCATGGCGAAAGGCAGGTATTTGGAGTCAAAGGTGATGATGAAGAAGGACACGGAGCGTGTAGGGTTGTCTTGGGCGAACGTGTACGCGTATGCGAGGGACAGAGCGGGGAGGAAGGTGTATGCGTTCAAAATGCCTCCTGCTGTTGCCTTTGCACCGACTGTTAGCACAGGTCCATTCCACGGAACATTGACATCAAGCGAAGCAGTTGTGAACAAGTCGTAAAAGTATGTAGGGAGCCAACACCGCCTAGCGAAATGGAGAGCATTCGCAAAGCTTTCTCAAGTGACAATCCCACCATGCCTACACACCACACAAGCCCCTTATGTATTTTGCGAATGACGGAACAGCATGATGTGCAAGGGTGCTCTTCCTCGATTTTAGGAACCGCTTCAGCTAGGTTTGTAGGCTGGGCGGGCAGATGTATGAGGTGGTGTTTGACCGTAGTCGTCGCATCGTAGACAGTTGTGTCGATACGATGTGCGTATTTGTTTCTATGGTATGGTGCGAGGGATATATGCAAGCGAGTACTTACAGCTATTACGCTGCCAACGAACAGGGTGTACACGAAGAAGTCGCCAGGCTGCGCGAAGCGGCTCGACTCGCGCTCGATAGAGCTGCCGTACTGGTATAGAAAGTATGGATCAAGCAGGATAGCGAACTTCGGCTTCGTAATCAGAAACGCAGTGAAGATGCGCCAGAGCTGAGGAAACGTCCTCGTAGTGAAGACATAGTCGCTCGCGAAGATGTAGTGATAGAGGCTGATGATGCCTCCATAGCCCGCAGCCGATACAGCGACAGCTAGAGCTGTTATGGTTCTGTGAGAGACATGTCAGCAATTGCTCCGACGCGTTGTTTGTGCAGCTCGCAATCGCTGCAAAGTAGCTAAAGCTTGAGAATACCAAAAGAAGCTTACCTAGAAACCGGTGGGAGTGTCCAGAAAACATCCATCGTGTCGCAAAGCTGTAGCAGCTGTGAACGAAAGTGATGGTGAGATGTGGTGGGCGAGGAACAGCCGGGTGCTGCCTAAAGAACAGAAAAGAGAGCGGCGTGGAATTCGCAAGGTGGCTTTTGAAGGTGCCGCGCGGGTGGGGCCTTATACCACATCGGGAACGAATGCGTCATTGGTCCGTCTTGCTACAGATACAACCACCACCTTCTACGAGCAACCAACAGAGTTGCAATGCAAGGCTGAATTACATACGCATTCGGAAAGCGAATGTATTTCTAAATCCTGTAATGTTGGTGTTGGTGTTTGGGCAGACTGTGACTGCAACTGCTCTCGTGCAACGGGCTGCTGCTGTACAACCTATCAAGCATGTCAATTAGCCGCGACAGAGCGCCTGCTATTGAGTTTCAGTTCAAACATAGCCAAACACACAAAAGCAGAGTGGGTATCCATTCAAAATCATTATCTTCTTGCCAGACCCCATCCATTAATCATCACACTACCGGCATCGCCAAACGACCTACAACCAAAAATGTGTAGCCCCCAGCCAAAAGACTCAGAGCCGCAAGACCGCACGCCCAATGTCACCACGCAATCCAAAGATCCATCTACCCCTCCATGCGCAGTAACGAAACAATTCGAGCCCCGCGGAGAATGGACACTCCATCGCCTCGAAGCCGCCCAGCAGTTCACATGCACTCGATGCACAACGGCAAAGAAAGCGAAGCTTGTCGCTACCAAAGACAGCCGATGGAATGACATGTGCTGCAATGCTTGTTATGGGAATATGCTGTCGAAGTAATACAAGCTGGTATTGGATTGAGATGGAGGGATCACTGGGGTCTAAACTTCTTATTTTTTTTCTTTCTTCAGGAAAGGAAGCACAGCGACCAATTGGATTGATGCCCTCTTAATGTGGTTTTAGTTTTGCAGGAACTGTAATTTCGTTCAGACTTCTGATCTCTGGAAAGATGTTTTAGTGTTGAAATATGATGGTAAGAGCATTTGGAAACTATTACCAAGCTCTCGGTAACAAAAAAATCCCCTCCATGTATCCCATTGACACGAGATATCGTACAAGCCCTACCCATCCACTCCCTACTTCTTACTCCTCACTCCCCTTTTCCTCCCGGCCCATGAACTTCACTCTCAGCCCCCACCCCCGGCGTCCCCCTCTCCTCATAAGAATCTTCGTATCGTCTCCAAATCTCCATATCCCTCGCCAACCGCTTGTGGTGTCTGACGCGGTGCTGGTAGCTTATCATGCGTTTGTCTGCTTCGAGCATGCCACCGAGAATCATGCCTGACATTTGTATGTATCTGTTGGTAGTTAGGCATTAGATAGATACGTATATGAATGAGGAAGGGTGCAGGCGATTTGCGTACGTTCGGAATTGAATTGTGAGGCCCCGATATAGAGGGGAGAAGGCGTATGCGACACCGCCAGCTACGGCGAAGAAGGCGCCCCACTGGTCGGTATGGTTAGCTGGGGGAATTCTTGGGGTATCTTGCAACTTCTTGTTCGTGGTTCCTTCTCCTTTTGCTTCATGATTGCGACTCTCTGCTCTCGAATTCTGACAATGCGCAAAGCGGCACGTGTGAGCCTCCCTACTCCAACCCTACCCCCAACAATCGAATCACCTTACTAATCCACAGAAGAAGAAGAAGAAATCCTCCTCTTTACCCCTCAGCCGAGGTCGTCTCATTATACCCTATTCCTCCTTCTCTCTTCTTGAATTGAACCCCGTCATAAACATGTAGACTCCGAAAGGGCACATGCAACATACCTTTGTCCCTCCTATGAGCGCGCCTCTTGCCGCCTCCCAAGCCGCCTGATTCGTCTCCTCGTCCTTTTCCAAACTACCGTGTTGTCTCACCATCGTACTAATCGCAGTATCATTGAAGAGCCACAATGTATTGGTGTTACGAAAACAGTTCTCGAGCACATGGCACACACGACTTCCCGACTTCGGTCGGAGGAGGTGATGTCAACGTGCGTATATTTTCGGTCGGCAAAAAGCACGGACATGAGCTTGTTTGGTGGGGGTGCGAACATCCCAGCCCAACAGCTCGACAGCCACGACCCATGCAACGTTTGCAGCATTAGAGGTGAAAAGGCATTGCTAGTTCGCAAGCGCAAACGTCTAGCTTACTAGTAAAAAACTTGTATTATACGATAGATGTGTGTATTTAGAAGATGCTAACCCATGTTCAAGAGCTGTGAAGCTAACTATCCGCTTCAATCATCTATATTGGTATCATATGAAGAGTAATACAGGTCCCATGCCAGGCCCAGATTCATGCATGTACTCGAAATAAAAAGAAAATTCACAGATTCAAAAAAACCCACTCTTTCATGTGCGTTGCCCGAACCAATGATTACTATCCCACGATGGGGAGAGAGAAGATGAAAACGCCAGAAAGGACCTCGGTTACAGAGGTTGTGGAGGTGTTATGCAAGAAAAAGAATCTTTTCCATATGTACAGGAAACCGTCGTGTGACGGGGATGCAAAAAGTAGTAGGTGTGTTGAAGAAGTAGATGCGCATCGCGAACCGGCGTATATTTGCTGCGGTCGAATCATCAGGTTGAGAAGGGGAAGGATCTTCGGTTTGTGCCGCCAAAGGACATCTCGAGCTCCTTTTCGAGAGGTGTGACATCGTAATCAATCTCTGTTTCTAGTGGGCCTATTTGTGGTGGGTAGGCTCCCAGTTGTATGTCTTTTTCGGCTGTCGGCGTGCTCTCCATTTTGACTCTTTCAAAAATGTTACCAAGACTATTTGCCGTGTCCGGCCTCTCGAAATCTTCCTCGTCGACGTCCATGGTTGTGGGTATTCCGTTTGCGATGTTGTGATTGCGTTGAAGATACTGCTGTAGACGATACTCTTGTCTGCCCCAGCTCTCATCTACAAGACCGAGTGCGGCCTTGATGTCCTGGTCGGAGAGACCCATTGGATAGTTGGGCTCCTTTGCTGATTTGCTACTCACTCTGCTAGCAATGCGGCTCCTAACCGACGAAGACTTGGATGAGTTGTGCGAAGTGACATCATCTCGCATCGACTTGACCTGATCTTCTGTTTGCTTCAGTGCCATTTGGCGTGATTCTTGCATTGTGGGAAGATACAGAAGAGTGGTATTCCGGTGCAGCGCGTTGACAAGGTCAGTAAAGCCGTTCAACGCGATGCCGTTGTCCTCGCAGTACAGATACTGGAGAGTTGTGTTGACTTTGAGAACATCGGCAAGGGTGCTCGCGCCTTGTACACCAAGTTTTTGAGCTAGCAATCGTCAGTTGGTTGTCAAGTGCATGCACCTTGTTTACTTACACCTGATATACAAAGCGCGCAAGGTTTTGTTACGTTGGAGACCACGTAGTGCCCGGTTGATACCAACGCCAAGCTTCGTCGTCTCCAGACGAGAATCCTCCCCAGAGATGTCAAGCCATTCGAGACTTGTGTTATCAGCGAACATCTTCTCCATGGCCTGACATGTCTCTTCGGATGCGTCACAAGGCAACGACGCTCGTGAGATGTCGAGCTGCCGGATCGTGTTATTGGCGGCCAACGCGAGAATCATCTTCCGAAAATCTGCATCCTCTTCAAACTCGAGCAGACGGAGGGTAAAGCTAGACGGTGCAAGACCACGGGCTATCGCCAGAGTCAAATCGTCCAGATCCTTTTCAATGTTGTTTTCGCTGACGTCTAGATGCAGTTCGCGAGCCTTTCCTGGCTCTTCTGTCATCGAGTGCAGGAGATATGCAATGTCTCGGCCAGACAGAAAGCAATGATCCAACCGAACTTCGCGGAGAGCAGACGATTGTTTGAAGTTTGTCAGATAACTATGCCGTGTTAATAGAGAGATGAAAAGGTGGGGTGTGGATGGTAACTGACCTAGCGATTGCATCAACCATAGCGGTGTTGAGCGATGTTCCGCTCAGGATCAATTCTTGTAGTCTCCAACCATTCAAGGTCTCGACAGAGATCAGAGACTCATAACCAGAAGATCGCGCAACATGCGATAGGTTGAGGCGTGTAAGATAGCCAAAAACGCCAATTTGAGAGTCGAACATGCTAGGCGACAGCCTAAAGGGATTCGACGATAGGTCTATGGCCTCAAGCGTAGTTTCTTGTGCACGGAGTGCATCTAGAATAAGGGATAGTGCGCGATCTGTTAGGCCGCACCCACTCAACTCTAGTCCCCGTAGATGGCAAGCTCGCTCGACTCCTGCCGCGACGAGATAATCCAAATCAGTATCGCCAAGTTGTATTTTGTTCAAGGCTATCCAATCGACATTTGTTGTTTGGTACTTGCATAGTGGGAACAATGCTTCAACAATACCGCAGCCCTCATCCCTAGCACTGCCTCTAGATTCACCATGATCGCCGGGTTTTCGAGTGATGCATGAGGTAAAGTCCATTCTCCTTAGCTTCCGGTTTGTCAGAGCCAGAGCACGAATTTCTTGGACAAGCAAGCAGGATCGTTCGAGCTCTTCGATGTCTAGACGTGCATATGTTCCACGCTTCGTCTTGAGGCAAAGGTGCTCGGCGCCATTTGCATCCCGGAGTCCGTTCAAGACATCGAGAGACACGTCTTTGAAAGAGATGCCCCCAAAAGTTTCGTTGTATCGCAAGGCGCGCATGACAGCAAGAAGTTCCAGTATATTATACTGGGTTCTACGTAGGCCTACAGGGGGAAGGAGCTCGAATCGTGGCGCGTCTTCTGGTGGGTAGGTGATTTGATAACTAATGTTCTCGGGCTGCACATCGTAAGCAACACAATAACCTATCAACGTCCGATCTAGGGAATCAGGTTCCATGGGGTGCGGACTCTCTTGTCGGAAAAGGTCTTGGTGCACATCCTCGGGGACTTGAAAGTCAAAGGGCCGCGTCTCCCACTCCGGCCTCAGGTTGGCTTCTACTGATCGCAGTCGAACAGCGATATCCCGTGAGGCGAGCGAAGCCAAGTGGAGAACTTTGGGACGTTCTAGTGGTTTCCTGCGAGCCGTCAGGATGTGTTCACACTGTGAAAAATCAAGACATACCGGAAAGTCAACTGAAAAGTATCATCCACTTGGTTCACGTATACCTCAGTCAGCGTCAGAATACCGTGGGACGATTGGGTATTGTGCGACGCCAGGGACGGGCTTGAGGCCCGCTGGGAAGGCGGTTTGAACAGTGGAATGATATGTACTTTGTGCACGCCAATTGCAAGGAAACATACGGAAGCGGAAACTTTTGCAATGTCATCTGACGATGATCTCGTGGTGGTCTTGCCCTGGGGTCGTAGAACAACTTTGTAAATGGCGTAGTGTGGGGGTACATAGTCGCGCTCTGCTTCCACAACGCGTGCGGCAAGATGGGAGTTGTGCGCGGAGATGGGCTTCGCGTCAGACAGGCGGGCCAGGTTGGCGGCTTCCCTGAGCGTCTTGAGCCATGCAAACATGTCTTCTGGGTCTCCGAACTGGAGGGTCATGGACGAGGCATGGTTCGACTCGTCATCCAGGTAGTAGAGCTCGAGCGCAAAGTGCGGGCGCCCATCGTCGAGATGATAGACTGCGACAATGTGGCGCAATGGTATTCCCTGGTGACGGTCTCCGGACGACTCTGACGCTAAAGACTGAAGTTCGTGCGACGAGCCGATGGAGGGACTGTGGCTGTGCCGGTACGAGCTCAAGCGGTTTTGAGAAGAGGGAATGCTGAGGGTGTTGGAGCGATCCCTCTGCCCGATGGGGGAGGTAGCGCACCCAGGGAAAGCGTCGGCCGCTTTCGATTGGTTCTTGAAACGGATCAGATGTTTCTCGGTGAGCACCAAGTATTCCTTCTTCTTTCGAAACATGGAGCTGCTCGTCTGAACCTCGCCGTGCTGCAGCACCTGGCGGTCGCGCACATCGTCGCCCAAGTATTCGCCGAAAAAGATGGAATTGCGCGTCGAGGTCGTGGACAGGGGCTCGGCGTCGTCGTCTGCGGAGAGCTTGTAGCCGCGGAATGAGCTGAAGACGGAGCTGGCGCGCTTTACGCTGTTCTTCGAGAGCCCCGGCCGTGTTGAGTCGGAGGGATCGGTGAAGTTGGTGGCCGGTACCGAGCCCCCGTCCGGGGATGCCGTGTCGATGTAGTGCGACAAGTCGGACAGATTGGAAAGGTTGGACATGAAGGAGGCCGTCCGGCGCTTTCGCAGGAGATTCGAGGGCTGGGAGCCATCTTTGCTGGTTTGGGGAGTGAGGGGGCTGAGGGTACTGAGGGTACTGAGGGCGCGGCCGCCAAAGATGCTCCGCCGTTTGTCTTTGGACATGCCGGGAATCCTAGTTGGCGCGCGCAGCCCAGCACGAGCTCAGCGACACACGACTATCGCATATAGCGAGGGGCGTTGGGGGGGTGGGAAGGGACAATGAGTGCGTCGGAAGGCAGATTGTCGCTGACTATGTACAGGATATTGGGCGGGACGAATCAGAGGGCAGGCGCATCCGGAGACAATGCACTTGACAATGGCGTGACGGCTACACGGTAGCGGTGATGGGGCGGACAGCGGGCACGGTTTTTGGCGGCGGTAAGAGTTCTGGTAGGCGTGCTGTAATCGGGACGTCTCATTATTTGCGTGCTGGCCGGCTATCCTCCTCCGTCTCGGTGTACTGTAAGAGGATGCGGAAGACTTGGCCGGTACTGTATGAACAGGGCGGTTTGCTATAGCAGACGGGCGGTGGTCCCTGACAGTTGACAGTGGACGGTGACGACCAGCGTAATCCAAGAAAAAAAAGAAAAGGGGGGGGAGGGAGAAGTGTGTATTGCAGTCGCAGGCAAGATGCAGTAGCAGCAGCAGCAGAATGCGGCCTCACTTGTCTACTTAGCAATAGCAACAGCAATAGCAACAGCAGCAGCGATACCCCCGGGTTGGTGGGTCACTGGAACCAGGTAGCTCCACGCGTCCACCCTAGTCGATGCACAGACTGACTGACAGACGCCGGGCAGTACGACGTCACATGGCCCGGTGTTAACAAACGCCGACATGATTTTTTGAACAATCTCGTCTGCCCACCGCGGGTCGCATATCAGACGACGCCACACGCGCACCGCACCCGCTACGCCCCAGTCCTTTCGATGCTGGCTCGTCAGCTGTCGCGGGCCTCGTCATGCTCGTCATGGCACAGAGCCTGCCTGTCCTGCGCTGTCCGAAGCCAGGTCCGGCCGCCCCAATTCCGATCATTTGCCGCCACTTCGGCTGTGTGGAAGCGGTTTCCAACAGCTAGAAAAGTAAAAAGTCGTAACAAGGGCAGGGCCGAGGATGTCAGAGATAACAACGAGGGCGATGAAGCTGCACATGGCGGAGAAGATGCAGAGGTAGAGGCTGGCGATGTTGAACAGAGTCTGAAAGATGCCATGCTTGCCAACAAAAAGGCGCTGAAGAAAATCAAGCAGTCGGAGCGGGATGCACTCGATATAAGCACTCTGTACCCAGAACATCTCCAATTCGAGCCTATCCAAGTTGAAAAGCCGCCGGTGCCCATGTTGTCGTACGGTCTTGACCGTGTGCTGTTCAATCCTGGTGTATACCGTCTGCAGGATCCACGCTCACGAGTCTATAACTTCGATCCATATCTAGAGAAGATCCTGCCAGCCAACGAGTTCGACTTCGATGCCCTCAGCGAATACAAGACATCGTCCAAAGACCAAGACCTGCTTGCCCTGAACAAGCGCATTGGTACAAAGTTCACTGGCTCCACGTCGAGCATGTCGAGTGCGTTGCAGCACTTTCATTACTTGCTCTCGAATTTCCGAAAGCTTAACCACAACATGCTCTCTCGCCAGTTCCCGGATCCGTCGCCCAGGTTTTCAAAGACCACACTCGGCCCCAGCGCCGTCTTCTTGCGACACAAGGACGGCGTCTACGCAATAGACGCCGACAAGTCTTACGATACGCCCAACATCATGAGCTGGCTCGGACACTCGCTAGAAAAGCTTCTCACGACGGAACGCACCGAATTCGAGCGGTTCCGCAGATCGAGCCCGGAAAAGGCGCCTGCTCAAGACAATACCAGTCGTTGCTTTCATTACTCAAGACAGGGCAACATCATGATGCGCTCGCAGTTGGACGCGGTTGACCCACGACTGCCTGGAACCGGAGTGTTCGACTTGAAAACAAGGGCTGTGGTCTCAATCCGCATGAACCACAAGGAGTACGAGGAAGGCTCGGGCTATCAGCTTCGTCACGCCCTAGGCGAGTGGGAGTCATTCGAGCGTGAATTCTACGACATGACACGCTCCACCATGCTAAAGTACTCACTGCAAGTTCGGATGGGGCGAATGGATGGCATCTTCCTTGCCTACCACAACATTGCACGCATTTTCGGTTTCCAGTATCTGAACCTACCCGACATGGACGCGGTTCTCCATGGCCAGCACGACACCACCCTAGGTAACCAGGAGTTCAAACTATCTCTCGGTCTGCTTGACGAAATCCTCACAAAGGCCACGACTCAGTTCCCCGATACTGTAGGTGACATGCCGAACCATGTTTGGATGTTTGTAGCTAACAATGAATAGTCCCTGCGCCTGCACTTTGAGGCACGTGAAGGCAAAACGGCCTTTATGTACATCTTCGTCGAGCCTGTCACAGAAGAACAAGCAGATGAGATTCAGGACGCTGGAGAGGCTGCTCAAAAGGAGTTTGCAAGGAATGTCATCGGTCTTGAAAACGATAACCCTGAAACACAAGCCAGTTGGCAAGAAATCCAGGATGGTGTAGATGAGCAAATCGACTCAGATCAAAACACTCTCCCGGAGATGGAGAGCGAGGCAGAAGTCCCAGTGCAAGACGAAGAGCCTCTGATCAATATTGAGGATGCCACCGAGGATACTACAGAAGACACGGGGACGAGCGCGGATGATCTAGCGGACCCTGCTGCGGACTCAGACAGGCCGTTGTTCGGATGGACATTGACCGTCCGTAGCATGGTCAACGGAGGATACGTGGACAGGCCGGAGAACCTCTGTGAAGAAGACGAGTGGAAGATTGAGTACCACATGAAAGAGATACCAGACACGAGACGGTGGCAGCTGTATAACGCGCTGAAGGAGCGGCGGCGTCAGCTTGTTGGACTAAGAGACGAGGAGGCAGATAAGAGTCTCAAACACTATCGCGATATGATCAGGCGCTTCAGTGAGCGCGGACGCGTATGGAGGGCGGAGCAAGACAGGATTGATGCAGGAAAAGTCCCATTGCTGTTCCGACCGCTTGGACCCGGCTCGGGTGTTGCTCAGCCGTATGATGAGGTTACGAACGAGCTAGAGTCTCTAAAAGAAGAGCCCTACAGTGAGCAGACGCAGCCAAACGAATCGCTCAGCAAGGAAAAGAAAGAGGAAGTTTTGGAGGGTATGCCGTCGGCTCCGTCATAGACGTTGGCTTAGAACTGGGATGAAAATGTAAATGTAAATGTACTATATTAGACATAAAAGGTTGTCATCAGCACAAGGGTTTCACGATTGATGAATCGATATCAGGAGGGGTTTTTTAGTAGACACAGCTCAATCCGGTTCAAACGCAATACAAGGCTGTTGTTGTGAAGTCGGAAGTAGCTTCGTGACGCAGCGCAACGCTTGGCTGTTAGTGCAATACCCCCCCTGCTTCTCCGCCCGCCATTAGCGACCTTGTAGCTCCGCATGGCATCCTCAGCGAAGCTTGTGGTTCAGTCTCCCCACCATGTGTACCGCCATACCGCCCACGAGCGCGACTCTTGTACACATCCCGAACCTGCCTGCGCCTTCCCGAGCCCGCTAGGTGGATTCTGTCTGTTGCTCCGACTCCTGTGCCGTCTCTGGGTTTGCTTGCGCCTGCTTGCCCGCCGTCGTCATACGTCAACCATCTTTACACCTGCGCCAACATCGCTCTCACCTCCACGCCACCCTACACGCCCACAATCATGACCGACGCAGAAATAGAGGCCAAGATTGACAATCTGTTCATGTTTGGTGCCGACCAACTTGACCGGAACGAAGTCAGACAGCTTCTTGCGGTACGTGGGAGAAGCTGCGCGCTGTGGTGGCGCATGCAGGAAACATTCTAATCATAATTTGCAGAACCATGACAACAATGCCGACGCCGCCCTGGACAAGTACTTCAATACTCTCGAACAAGGCGGAATTTCCTCACTCAAGTCCCATTTGCGCAACTCGCAAGCCAAGTGGGATGAGGTTGCCTTTGGCGGAGCCATGTATGGTGCGGATGATTCAACTATTCCTAGTACGTCGATACCGGCTTATACAGCTTCCATGGGTAACAAGGCTGACAGGGGCTGGTATCAGCATTCAATATTGACTATGCTCCAGGCCACGACAACTATCCCCATAGCAATGTGAACAGCAGAGCCCCCACCCGCCCGCCTTCTCGAACGAGTATCGCTTCCACCCAGGCCCAGGCCGGCGATGCGCCCATGCAAAGTCAGTATATAAGACGTGCCAGGAGCGTTGGGCCGGCTTCTGGCCTGGCCAAGTCATTCGCATGCGCAGAAAGGTACTGACCGATGCTCAGGCATTGAGAATCAAGAGTCAGGAGTTACTGGCTCCAACGCATATTTCGGACCCGCCACTAGAGAAGACTACGTGACTTCTCAATGGGCTTTGATACCAACAGCTACAGAGATCATTGCGGACCCAGTCCCCGGCCAACGGAAGCGTGAAGAAGGGCAGCCTGCTATTCTGAAGCCATCGTCGAATTTCAACTACCTCTCGAGCCTTATTCCCATCATCCATTCGATACCGCTTTTTCGCAACGCACTTCTATGTCCCGGCATACTACAACCCGATTACTGGCTAGGCGATAACTGGTGGAAAGGCTGCCCTATTGATGTCGCACGCACCGTCGACACCACAATGGGTCGTTCTGAGGCATACGGACTGGACATCATCCACGAGACGCAACGGCTGATGGCATTTTTGGATAATACCGACAGGATCTATGGATCGATTACCGCCATGCTTCAGTCGGACGCTTGGAGAGAGTCGCAAGTGGATCTCGATGATCCAGACGACGATCTGCTCAAGTTCCTCATGTTATGGGGCTTTGCATTTCAGAGTCATGTTCCGAATGCCGAGCTGAACGGTCTTCTTAGATCTACTGTGAATGTTGCCGGGACCATCCGGGATAGTTTTGCCCTGGATGCCAGTGTAACACGCGACCAATCGAGACCCGACTTTAGCCTGTACGATGTTCTAGATGACAGCTTCTTCTCCTCGGCCATGGGCAGTGCACATCTACGCGAGACGAGCAACGTCCTTATCCTTCGCCTGACCTCTTCTAATACCGAGGCAGTTGATCTGGGGTGCCGAATTCCTGCGACCCTCTATGTTGATCGCTATCTCGAGCAAAACAAGCACATCATCGACGGCATGTACAGTGATATACAACAGCATGAGGAGCAGCTCAACGTCATTAAAACGCAGGTGGAGAAGTTGAAGTATTATGTCCCCAAAAAAGGGGACGGGAAAAAAGTTGAGGCCCTGCAACTGCTGCGAACGAGCATGACTGCATATGAGCATGGAGAGAACGGCGGATCTCCCAAGGATGCAGCAATCTTGGCTCAGCTCCAACAGCTTTGTGCAAGCATCGAGAGCAAGCTTGCGCATCTTGAGGAGCAGGCTGAACAAGTGCAGAAGACGGTTGCTAACATCTCCGCGCGTTTCAAACCCCGTGTGGATGATGGTGCCGACATAACGAGCGACGTGGCAGATGAAACCGCCATGGAAATTACAGCAGCTGCCACAGAGACGACCACGGAAGAGTCGGCAGAGCCGGTCAAAGCCGCATATCCAGAGGGTCAGACACCAGAAGATGCGATGCAACATCCCTATCATCTCTGGGGTGTAGCAACCCGTCGTGATGTGGTCTACATACGCCACCCCGACATTAATTCTGATATTCCGCGCGCCACACAGTGGTGGCGAATGCAATATGATAGCGAGTCCTCCAACCCCGTAATAAGACGTGACCGCCTATCTCTCCAGGAAGTCATCGAGCGAGCCACCACCGAATCTGCCTCCGCGCTTCTCGTATATGCAAATGACGAGGCCATATCTGTCGAGCCCATACCTCTCCCCAAACCGCTCGAAGACTTTGCCAAGCGAGATAACCTGAACTTCTTAGAGGAGTTACAGAAGATATCTGATGGTACAGGCTGGGAGGATTTCGGTGACTACAGCAATGTGGCTCAAGGAGGGTGGGATAAGGAGCCAGGGTTTGAAGAGGACAACGGTTGGAGCCAGATCACTGCTAAAGAATTTCATAGCCGCACGAGAAACGACTCCAACATGAGCTCTGCGACACTGACACCCAACACTGAAGTTGACGAGGGCCAGGAGATGGTCGAGACAAACCGCGGTGCGAGTGCAGTGGCAGGCATGATG
>Ga0265798_10005173_pt1 | contig 17668 bp, 10 predicted proteins | sample P3T30metagenome_FD_192430 | JGI IMG/M metagenome (GOLD analysis project Ga0265798, IMG submission 192430) | Plant litter microbial communities from East Loma Ridge, Irvine, California - P3 T30 | ecosystem: Environmental > Terrestrial > Plant litter > Unclassified | place: USA: California... | reverse complement strand
TGTTATTCTGATCGGAACCCTCGGTAAAAACAAACTGATCGATCAGCTCATTAACACGGGAAAGCTGAGTAAATCTACCATTTCAGGCAAGTGGGAGAGTTTTATCATATCGACAGTTAAAAACCCGTTTCCTGGCGTTGACCAAGCCCTGGTTATTGCGGGAAGTGATAAACGCGGAACAATATACGGTATCTATGAACTATCTGAACAGTTAGGCGTATCTCCATGGTACTGGTGGGCCGATGTGCCGCCAAAAACCCGGAAAAGTGCTTATGCTGTTTCCGGAAATTACAGTTCAGGAGAACCGGCAGTGAAATACCGCGGAATATTTATTAATGACGAAGCCCCGGCAATGACGGGATGGGCCAAAGAAAAATTTGGCGGGATGAACAGTAAGATGTACACCCATATGTTTGAGTTGCTGCTCCGCCTGAGGGCCAATTACCTTTGGCCAGCCATGTGGGGTAATACATTTAATGAAGATGATCCCGAAAATCCACGTCTCGCCGATGAATATGGCATCGTGATGGGCACTTCCCATCATGAACCAATGATCCGCGCGCAACAGGAATGGAAAAAACACGGGATTGGCGCCTGGAATTATGCCACAAACCCTCAGGGTTTAAATGCTTTCTGGCAGGAAGGCATCAAAAGAAATAAAAACTACGAAAGCCTGGTAACCATGGGGATGCGGGGAGATGGAGACGAACCAATGGTTGAAGGTGGCGATATGGCATCCAATGTTAAGCTGCTGGAAAATATAATAACCGACCAGCGCAAAATTCTTTCCGAGAACATGGAAAAACCCGTAGAAAAGATTCCACAGCTCTGGGCTTTATATAAAGAAGTAAAAGATTATTACGATTTCGGAATGAAAGTTCCTGATGACATTACCCTGTTATGGGCTGATGATAACTGGGGTAACTTAAGGCATTTACCAACAGCCCAGGAACGCAAGCGTAGCGGCGGATCCGGAATATATTATCATTTTGATTATGTTGGTGCGCCAAGAAATTATAAATGGTTGAATACCACCTCCCTGCCAAAGGTTTGGGAGCAGATGAACCTGGCGTATAATTATGGTGCAGACCGTATTTGGGTAGTAAATGTTGGTGACCTGAAACCAATGGAGATTCCGATAGAGTTCTTTTTACGGATGGCATGGAACCCCAAAGCGATGAGCCGGGAAAAGCTGTCAGGTTTTCTGCTGCAGTGGGCAACACGTGAATTTGGATCTGGCCAGGCGAAAGAAATTGCAGATTTGGTGCGCTTGTATTCCAAATATACAACCAGGCGCAAACCAGAATTACTGGAGCCGGAAACTTTTAGCCTGGTAAACTTTAATGAAGCACAGCGCGTGGATATGGAATGGAGCGCATTAAGCGACAGGGCAGAACAGGTGAATAACAAGTTGCCACAACAATACAAAGATGCGTTCTATCAATTGGTCCGTTATCCGATCCAGGCGATGAAAACGGTGACTGATTTATATATTGCTGTAGGAAAAAACAGGCTGTATTTTAAACAGGGAAGAGCCGCTACCAACCTTCAGCGTAACCTTGCCCTCGATCTTTTTAAACAGGATCAGCAGCTTAGTGATGAATATAATCTTAAAATGGCAGGGGGTAAGTGGAATCACATGATGGATCAGGTCAGGATTGGTTATACGAGCTGGAATGATCCAAAGAAAAATATCATGCCGAAAACAGAAGAAATCCAGGTGCCTTCAAAATCAGGCTTTGGGGTAGCAGTTGATGGTTCATCCGATAGCTGGCCATCAAATGTTCCGGCACCCACGCTTCCGCGATTCGAATCTTTAAATAAATTTCAGTCTTACATTGATGTTTTTGCAAAAGGATCCGCTCCAATCAATTTCGACTTAAAATCCGATAACTGGATTCGTTTGAAAAAGGAAAGCATTCCCGGAACAAATGACTACAGGATACTGGTGGATATTGACTGGACCAAACTCAGCGGTGGAAAACATGAGGGTAAAATCCAAATATCAGATCATTCAACCAAGGTAGTGATAAAGGTTGAGGCCAATAAGGCAACACCAAAGCAATTGGCTGAAGCAAAAGGAACCTTTGCAAGTTTAGGTGCGCCGATTGTATTTGAGGCTTTCCAGGCGAATAAAAAGGTGAGCAGGAATGGCATTAGCTGGGAAGCTATACCCGGTTATGGAAGGGGAGAGTCAGGCATGGCGATTTTCCCTGTCACCTCAGCTTCGCTGGATAAACCTGGTAGCCCTACATTAACCTATCCTGTTTTCTTTTCTGAAAGCGGGGAGGTTAAAATTGATCTTGTGGTGGGGCCAACTGTAAATTTCTCCCCGGAAGGATTAAGGGTGGGGATTTCTGTAGATGGTGCAGCGCCTCAAATCCTGACCATCATAGCTAAACCTAGTGCCTCAGGATCTGATGCAAGTTGGGCAAACGCGGTAAAGGACAATGCAAGGACGCTTACTTCTTCACATTTGTTTAAAGTTCCTGGCAGGCATACCGTAAAAATATGGATGGTTGATCCGGCAGTAGTGCTGGAAAAAATAATAATCTATCAGGATAAACTACCCACAAGTTACCTTGGGCCAGTAGAAAATGAGATGTTAAAATAGAGCCTGTTTAAAAGTTTAATAAAAGCAATCGATTTCGTTACCATTGATGGATACCAATAGAATGGTCGTCATCTCGACTGTAGCGCAGCGAAATGGAGAGATCTTTGAACTATGTTAAAAGATTTCTCCACTACGGTCGAAATGACTCCCTTTGTATATCTGTGATCAACCCCCCGATGTATTGGGAAAATTCTAACTTCTATCATTTACAGGTCTATAAAAGAGGTCGTCATTGCGAGGCACGAAGATAACCGAACAAAGTGAGCTCATGAATACCTTTAGAAGCAACTGCAAAAATGAATAATCTTAAAGCGCACACGCTGTTAGCGATCGTTGTAAGATTGCTTCGTCGGCTGAAAAAGCCTTCTCGCAATGACGATTCTTCACGGCCTATTAATTCGTTAAATCAATATTGATATTTATAAAATAAATTATGCCTCAGTGTGACAGCAAAATGCTATGTAATATTGCTATAAAAATTTAAACAGGCTCATAGTTATTCGGGATAATTTAAGAAAATTAATACCCAGCCCTAATATTTAAAACAGGCTGGGTATCAATTGCTATCCTTCTGCAAAAAGCAGCATATGTATGTTCATTATTTAATAACCTACCTAAATAGCAATGGCGCAAAATTTTGCAGGCTGCGTCTCCAGGTAAGCCATTCATGGGCTGTTTTTGGAGATTCGTAATAAGTGTACCTGATTCCCTGTTGGTCTAACATCGCCCTGAATGCGCCAACGGATTTAGGAAAGGGGGTGGGTTCTTTGGTGCCTAATCCCAGCCATAATAACTTAAGCCTCTTGTTCACCTCAGTGCCACTTTTAAACTTTCCGTCCATAAATACATCCGGGTCGATTACATCTGTGTTGGGATAGTTTGAGGTGCCGCTGAAACCGCCATAGTAAGCGAACTTATCCAGGTTCTTCATCACGATGCGCATTGTTTGATTTGCACCCATTGAAAGCCCGGCAATAGCCCTGTGTTCCCGGTTAGCCAAGGTGCGGAAGCGTTTATCGATCATTGGAATTACTTCTTTAATCAGTACATCTTCAAAAATTGAAATGCCCTGTCCTTTTCCCGTTGTCTCAGTTGTTTCTGGTTTAAGCGCGTAACCATTATCCGTAACGATGATCATCGGTTTTGCCTTATTTTGTGCGATTAAATTATCCAGGATTAAATTTGCTTTTCCCTGATTAAACCATCCCGTTTCGTCCTCAAAGCTTCCATGCTGAAGGTAAAGTACAGGGAAACGGGATTTTTTGTCTTCGTAATAACTTGCCGGTGTATAGATGAAACACCTTCTCCAGGTTTTAGTTAAGTTCGAATAATAAATATTTTCGCTGACGAGGCCATGTGGAACTTGTTGCAAAGCATAAAACGCTTCATCATAAGCCGGAACTTCAATACCGCTGCCCAGCCTGCCGGCGCCGTAGAAATAACGACTGTTAGGATCTGGGATTGAGGCACTATCTACATTGAGCTGGTAATAATGGAAACCTTCGTCCTGTGGCTCGGATTCACCTGTCCAGAGGCCTTCCTCATTTTTAGTCATCTCGTATTTTTTTCCACCCAGATCCAACCGGACTTTAGTGGCCTGAGGTGCATATAGGCTTACCCTCACTATGCCTTCATCGTTTACTTGTGGGAATAATTTGCCAGGCTGATTGCTTTCAGCCGGTCTGAATACTTTTAAATCAGCCTTCAGTTCCGTCTGGGCTAAACAAACCTGGTTAAATAAACAGCAGACAAATAAGAAAATAATATTTTTAGCTTTCATGTTTGATAATTAACGCCTGTTTAAAATTAATTTATTTCGTATGTCAGTCCGAGCGTAGTCGAAGACTATTCAAATGCATTAATAAAGCAATCGATCACGCTATCAATGACAGATTTAAAAAATCGCCGTCATTTCGACTGAAGCGCAGCGAAATGGAGAAATCTTTTAACATAGTTCAAAGATTTCTCCACTGCGGTCGAAATGACGCCCCTTGTATATCTGCCATCAACCCTCTGATGTATTTGAAAAATTCTAATTTCTACCATTGATGTTGTTTTGCAATTAATTATTAATCAGTAGTTAAATCCTGTCGCATTTCCATCCAGCTAGGCCATAGCACAGTATCCCCGTTCTACGTAAATCCGGCCCAACAAATTTTTCGGGCTGCACTGTTCTGGCCGTACAACTGGCTTCAAAAGAAAACGGCGAAGCCCTCATGAATGCAACTGAATTTATAAACAACAAATGAATAAATTTTCAGCCGGCATTTTTTGGTTCTTTTTGATGCCAAAAAGAAGGAGCCCTTCGGCGGCGGCGAGCCGAGGCAAGACCGCGCTGTAGGATAAGAGAGGACGGCTTTTCATCGCAATAATCTGGTTGCCAAAGTAATCTATTTAAACAACAGCGGAGCAAGTTCACGCAGGCTCCGGCGCCAGGTCTGAAATTCATGTCCGGTATTTTCCGAAACATAAGAAACAGCATTATAACCCGCTTCTTTTAATGCCGCAGCAGCATTTTTTACGCCTTCAGGACGTTCTTTGCTGCCACAGCTAATAAAAATTAATCGCGGTTTTGCTTTGTCTTTAAGTTCAGAAGGGTTATATGTTCCGCCACTAAGCAGCGCATAATAGCCAAAAAGTTCCGGTTTGTTTAGTGTAATGGCATGCGTCTCCATGCCTCCCATTGATAGTCCTGCCATGGCGCGACCGTTTGCGGTGGTCATAGTTAAAAAGTTTGCGTCTACATAGGGAATAAGTTCCTCGGTTAATACGGTTTGAAAACCATCAATCTTAAAGTCTTTCATGCGTCCCCATTTGGTTTCATTGGTCATGCCGTAGGTCATCACGATGATAAATGGCTTAGTTTTTCCTTCAGCAATCAGGTTGTCCATAATCAGGTTCGCATGTCCCTGATTACTCCAGGCGGTTTCATCTTCGCCCCACCCATGCTGTAAATACAGCACAGGAAAACGTCGTTTATCTTTGCCGTAGCCTGGAGGTGTGTAAACGTATGCCCTGCGCGATGAATTTGTACTCTTTGAAGGAAAAAGTATTTGCTGCACATTTCCATGGGCTACATCTTTATTTGCGTAGAACTCTTCATCCTTCGCAGGAATTTCAATGCCACTTTCCCAACGCGATGAACCAAAATAGTTCATAGCGCCGGGGTCATTAAATACTCCGCCATCAATGGTCAAATGATAATAGTGGAAACCCTCATCCATTGCACCTGCAGTGGTACCGGTAAAAAATCCGTCATCAGTTTTAGTGAGCCTGGTTCCTCCCTGCCCTCCAAGACCAAGGCTTACCCTGATACTGTCTGACTGAGGTGCTTTGATGCGGAACCGGGCGTAGCCTTGCGAATTAACCTGAGGGAATTGCTGACCGGGCTGGTTCGTTACAGCAGGTTTAAAATCTTCTTTAATTGCCTCCGGGTTGTTTTGAGCCTGGCACATTCCATAGCTCAGGCTTGCTCCTAAAGCAATTATAATAAATTTGAATTTCATAATATTTGGTTATTTAAGTTGTTTCAGACCTACTGTCTTTGATATCAGAATTAAAACAGATTTCTTAAAGATAATTGATGTAATCCTAAAGGGTTGCTTAAATTGTTTAGTTTCCTAGCAGAAATGTTTAACAGCATCAATTACCAGGATCTTCATTTTGATTGGGATACGGTTTTGTGTTGAAAATTAAGGGGTTAAGTAATTTTCAGCATATAAGTCAGTGTGTAACCTTGATGATACGTTTAATCAATGTAGTGCCTTTCATTGACGCGATCGTCATGCTGATCAGATAGTTATCTGATTTATTTTTAAAGAAGGTACTAGTTTTCTATTGTATTGCGGCCACTATTTAGTCAGCATCTTTCTCCTCTTTATCATCCTGGACTTAAGGAACCAGGACCTAAGACCTGTTATACAGATAATCAGGAATTCTTCGAATGATATTTGCTAAACCTGGTAATGTTTTCCGCCAAACGGAAAATGAGCTTCCAAATGGTCAGCAATTAGGTGTAGCATAGCTTCCTCAAGGCCTGCAGGGTTCTGGCATAGGTGGAGCAGGTGATGGCTGTCAGGCTGAAAAGCTGCAACAAATTCGCCATTTTTAAAAACCCTGAGCTTGCATGTTTCCCCGTTGTGATGGGCATATTCTTCAACTTCAAAATCCTGGGGCTGACCATCCATCTCGACTGTCAATTTATAGTTTTCCATTAGGTTATAACCCTTTTATTGTTCCGAATGTTTTGCATTGGTGGCAAACAAAAAAGGCGACCTGTTTACAGACCGCCTGAACCAAAATATAAATCTTTTTTTATTTGCTAAGCGAGGCTAATGCATTTTCAGTGTTTAAGCTGGTTTTTGTATTGGCTGCAACAAATTTGTCCATAACCAGCTTTTGTCCTTTGCCCATTACCAGCATGTGGTCGCCGGTTGAGCCGCTTAAGGTTAAATCAGCGTGATCTTCAATCAACGTATACAATCCTTCAGTTTGTGAGTTTAAATCCAGTGATGCATTTCCGCTTAGAAAAACCTGCAGGTATTGCGCATTAATTTTACCCTGTGTTTTTACTTTGGCATTATCCATGGCATGGATGCGGTAAATATCATTTACATGAATGGTCAATTTCGCGGGGCTGTTATCCAAAGAGGTAATCTCTAAACCATCTCCGCTCTGCATAACCTTAACTTTGCCGGTATTTTCATCTGCATAGCTAATGCCGGTACGTTTTCCCTGTATAATGGTCAGCTCTACATTTCCTTTTACTTTGATGCGTTTAAAGCTCAATGCTTTTGAAGCGTGAACAGGTTTGATGGTTTCAGTTGCGTTAGCAGCTAATACTGATGAAGTAGATAATACCAATGCTAAAGATGATGCGAATAATGTTTTGAATAAAGTTTTCATATGCTTTGAGTTTTATTTTTATAAATGTTTTATTGATTGTTTTGATATTAAGACGTGCAACTACCGGAAACGTTTCAGCGCAAATCGCAGCATTATACCAGCCTGGAAAGCTAATCGACCAACGCCCGGAATTTAAAGACAAAAAGAGGGTTGTCGCCGTAAGTTTTCCACAGGTTCTTTCCTAAGTGAATGAATGAGATTTCTTTTATGTTTCCCACAAAAGATAAAGTGAATTGTTATTTAACTCAGTTTTTTGTATATTTGTGGTCTGGTATTTTTTTACCAGGAACTTTCTCCGGGGCCGTTCTTGGATTTGACGGGGTGGCGAAAGTTATGTTAGCATGCAGTGCGTTGTTCGGAGAGCACTTAAAGTGAACGATCACATTTTAGTTGGCGAAAATACTTACGCCTTAGCTGCTTAGTTTAGAACTAACTAGCTTTTGTCCCTCTAACTGCTGCATTGTTGGGTTAGAATCCGGGGCATCGAAACAACAAAGCTGGCTTTAAGGAGATACGACTTAAAGTGAGATCAAGTATCTAAGGATTTAAATAAGGTCGGTTTTCAGCCCGTTTATTTCCCGAAAATCAATTGAAAAATAAGCATGTAGAAGGTATAATTTATCTCACAACTGGACAAGGGTTCGACTCCCTTCGGCTCCACCGAAAAAGAACTCACATATTAGTTTATGTGGGTTCTTTGTGTTTTAAAGCTTTTTTTGAATGAATAATTAAGACAAGTTTAGACGCTAAAAAAGCTACTAAACGGTACCTACTCACTAAAAAGAACTGGTCACTATGGAAATATCCGTAAGACTCTACTCAAATGTTAAAAAAAAACAAATTAGATGGTTCAAATCCTATTGTTTTAAAACTTCTGCAATTAGCGCATCCACTCTCTCCTTAAGTTCAAGAAATTTCTCCAGCGTATTTGCTTTTTTAGCCTTATCGGTTTCTTTTCCAATATTATAAAGCAACCAATCGCTATTCAAGCCGATTTTTTTTGTCATCAATTTGATCAAAGGCATGTTAACCGGCTGTTCGCCATTCTAAATCCTGCTAATCTGCTATAAGGGATTCCCAGCTTCCCCCCAACCTCAATACTATTTTTAGATATATGTTTTATTCTGAACTGTTTAAACCTGGCAGCAAATGCCATATCATGCTTTGGTGTTTTCATTTTTGTAATTCTTCTACTCAAAGGCAGTATCCTATGAGTAGTTGCGCAATACGCATAAGTACTAATTTATCGTGAATTTAAACCAGATGAAAGGGCTATCTGTTTCGGAGGTCCTAAGTTCATCTTCAAAGAAGATTTCATCATGAATTGCCTCATCCAATATCAACCTGATCATCTTATATTGCTTATAACTCCTTGGCTTCATGAATTCATCCATTCGATGGAATCCTATCCTGCCAATAATTGGTTTTCTTTCATGTCCATAAGCATTAATACCGAACCAAACCGTATCATCTAATGGTTTATCCCAACATATGCCACCCTTAAAACCTTTTTTAGGCCATAGATTGGATCCATACAAAACGCTTTCATGAAGGATGTGCATGGTAGCGTTAACCACTCTATTGACTATATCGGATTTAGAATTGGGCTTTGGAGGTTTTGGCATATTAAAAATCGTCATTTTTTATTAACAACTTCAATCCTGAAGAATAATTATCCATTATTGCCTTTATTTTTTGATCTATTAATACGAAAAGTTTCTTATTGAAGGTAGGATATTCTTTTTCGTTTATGTATTTAATATACTCTTTATCAAATGGGAAATAATCAGAATCTGGTGATGAGGCAGTTTTGTATCCTGAGGAACCCAAAATTGAATATCTTAATTGATATATTCTGAATCTTACTTTATTGTCTTTTGCTTTAATCTCAATCATAAATGACATTCTCTGAGCACTTCCAAGTAATCCAGGCTCAGTGTAGATAAAGTTTCCTGACCCAACGATTTCTCCTGTTTCTTTATTTTTGATCCTGATAACATCTTTTGAATCTTCAAAAGCATTGGCAAGCCACTTTATAGAAGCCTCATATAATTCATCTTTTTGCCTGTTAAGGCTGTCAGTAATTTTTTCATAAGTAATAACGCCATTTATAATTGGCATTTTGACTTTGGAAGTGTCCTTCTGTTTTTTCTGAGCCAATGTAAACAATGGTAATAACACAAGTAGTGTTAAAATAGATTTTTTCATGATTATAGTGGATTAGGTTCAAAAACAGGTATCGATACTTTAATCAGCCACAATTCTAAAATTTCATCAAAGCTGATTTCAAAATCTGGGTCTGAGTCTTGGTTTACGGATCTTAAAAGGAAATTTTTTTCTTTGCCCGGATGGACAAAACGCTCTATTACGTCATGGTTGTCAAGAACAATCAAGTATGCTTTGCCTGGTATTATTCTTTTGGTATAGCTTTCTTTTTTAATCTCTTTTAAACCAATAAATGATTTTGGTTCAAGAAAACCGTTGAGAGCTGGGTCAGTGTGCCTGATGACTAGATCGCAATCTTTAAATGCGCCATTTATTAAAATTAAATCAGGTGTTACCTTAGTGACTCCAGACCCAAGTAACGAAACTTTACTTACTGTAATATGTCTGTCGTATAATACCGGTGTAATATCAAGATGAGCTTTTTCCTCACTATTGATATATTGATCAATCCTCTCCATAAAATCGCTCTTTATTTGGTTAGTTTGTTTGGGATTGTAATGTAAGGTATTATTATCTGATAAATTGTGGATGGTATTATTTGTATTCATTATAAACATTTCGCTTTCACCCGTTTCAAACCAATTCTTATTAACATTTAGTTTTTCAGAAATAATATAGCCTATATTATTTAGTATATCTTTTCCTTCTTTAGATAGATTTTCTACACCAAGTAAAACTACCTAAACTATCTAATCTTTGTTCGTATTTTATGGCAATCTGCTTTAAGCCCTAATATCCTCCTAAACTGCTGATATACCATACTAATAGATGTTAACTATTCCGTTATAGAATTAAATGATTGTGATTAGTTATTTCAATTCTCTAAATTTATATCATCTGGTTAAGTTTTAACAATAGACCAGATTTTACTAACAAATTAATACATGGAAAAAGAATCGAACGATATCAGCAAATGTCCGTTTCATAACGGCAGCATGAAGAGTAATGTAGGTGGTGGTGGCACAAGGAATGGCGACTGGTGGCCGAAGCAGTTAAAGCTGGGCATTTTGCGTCAGCATTCTAACTTATCCAATCCAATGGATGGTGAATTTAATTATGCTGAGGCTTTTAAAAGTTTAGACCTGCCCGCCTTAAAAGCAGACCTTTATGCACTGATGACCGATTCGCAGGATTGGTGGCCGGCAGATTTTGGTCATTACGGAGGTTTGTTTATCCGCATGGCCTGGCATAGTGCCGGAACTTATAGAGTAGGTGATGGGCGTGGTGGCGCTGGCGCGGGATTACAACGTTTTGCGCCGCTGAATAGCTGGCCAGATAATGTGAGCCTTGATAAAGCGCGCAGGTTACTTTGGCCGATTAAACAAAAATACGGGCGCAAAATTTCCTGGGCAGATTTAATGATTTTGACAGGTAATATTGCCTTAGAATCGATGGGTTTTAAAACCTTTGGTTTTGCCGGCGGTCGCGAGGATGTTTGGGAAGCTGACGAATCGGTATATTGGGGTTCGGAAACCACCTGGCTGGGTGGCGATCTTCGTTACGGACACGGCTCTGATGGTGCAGATAAAACACACGGTGTGGTGGTTACAGACGATGATGCCGATGGCGATATACACTCCCGTAATTTAGAAAAACCACTTGCAGCGGTGCAGATGGGATTAATATATGTAAACCCTGAAGGACCGGATGGAAACCCGGACCCGATTCTTGCCGCTAAAGATATCCGTGATACTTTTGGCCGCATGGCGATGGATGATGAAGAAACGGTGGCCTTAATTGCAGGTGGACATAGTTTTGGCAAAACCCATGGTGCTGCTTCAGCAGATCATGTAGGTAAAGAGCCTGAAGCCGCTGGTATAGAAAGCCAGGGTTTAGGATGGAATAACAGTTATGCATCTGGCAAAGGTGCTGATGCCATTACGAGCGGATTAGAAGTAATCTGGACCACCACACCAACGCAATGGAGTAATAATTTCTTTGAAAACCTTTTTGGATTTGAATGGGAGTTAACCAAAAGCCCTGCCGGTGCACACCAGTGGAAAGCGGTAAATGCAGAAGCGATTATTCCTGATGCATTTGATGGATCGAAAAAACACCTGCCAACCATGCTGACCACCGATCTTTCTTTAAGATTCGACCCGGCTTACGAAAAAATATCAAGACGCTTCTTAGAAAACCCAGATCAGTTTGCCGATGCCTTTGCAAGGGCATGGTTTAAATTAACCCACCGCGATATGGGGCCTGTTACACGTTACCTTGGGCCGGATGTACCACAGGAAGAATTGCTTTGGCAGGATCCGATACCTGCTGTTGATCATATATTAATTAACGAAAGCGATGTTGCTGCATTAAAGGCAAAAGTACTGGCTTCAGGATTGAGTGTGGCCGAACTGGTTTCTACCGCCTGGGCTTCGGCTTCTACCTTCCGTGGTTCTGATAAACGCGGGGGCGCTAATGGTGCGAGGATCCGTTTGGCACCACAAAAAGATTGGGCTGTTAACAATCCTCCGCAATTGCAAAAAGTATTGGGTGTATTGGCGGATATTCAAAATGAATTTAATGCAGCACAAATGGAGGGTAAAAAAGTTTCTTTAGCTGATTTAATTGTACTGGCAGGTACTGCTGCTGTAGAAAAAGCGGCTTCCGATGCCGGACATGCTGTTCCTGTTCCTTTTACGCCAGGCCGGATGGATGCATCGCAAGCACAAACCGATGTAGAATCTTTTGGTTATTTAGAGCCAGCGGCAGACGGTTTCCGTAACTACCGTAAATCTAAATCGCCGGTTGCTACAGAAGAATTCCTGATTGATAAAGCCCAGTTGCTTACTTTAACCGCACCAGAATTAACCGTACTAATAGGTGGTTTGCGTGTATTGGATACCAATTTCGATGGTTCAAAAAATGGCGTCCTGACTACAAAACCAGGTCAGCTTAGCAACGATTTCTTTGTGAATTTATTAGATATGGAAACCGCCTGGAAAGCCGTTGCAGAAGATAAAGAACTTTACATCGGTAGCAGTCGTTCTACTGGTCAGCCAAAATGGATGGCAACCCGTGCTGATCTGGTATTCGGTTCTAATTCAGAATTAAGGGCAATTGCAGAGGTGTATGCAAGTTCAGATGCGCAAGGTAAATTCATGAAAGATTTTGTGGCCACCTGGAATAAAGTAATGAATTTAGATCGTTTTGATTTAAATTAAATCTTAAATGCATCACAGGTTTATAAAGAGGCTGTATTATAAATTGTAATTCAATTGATTTGTCACGTTGAGCCTGTCGAAACGCCTTTTAAGATGTTTCGACAGGTCCTCTATGGAGTTACAGACAAGTTACCATTTGAAAGACTCCAATAAAATGGTCGTCATTGCGAGGAACGAAGATAACCGAACGAAGCGAGCTCATGAATGCCGTTAAAAACATATGCAAAAATGAATAATCTTAAGGCGAACGCTAGTAGCGATCGTTGTAAGATTGCTTCGTCGGCTGAAAAAGCCTTCTCGCAATGACGTTTATGTAAACAACTGATATTTAGTGTTATTTTTTTGACCATATAAGACATTTAAGAACCATATAAGCTTACATGTCCTTATGTGGTGTGAAAGCCTAAAGACAGGCTCCAATAAGAATGGTCGTCATCTCGACTGTAGCGCAGCGAAATGGAGAGATCTATAAGTTAGATTTCTCGACTGCGTTGCACTCCGCTCGAAATGACGGTAACTCGAGGAGATTTTTACACGTGGGTTAATTGCTGTCTTTTAAGAAATAAAAAAATATTAAAAGATTTTTTTTATTTCTTCAAACAATTCTCAAACTTATTTGTCTTTTAATTTCATTAGTTTGTTTGGTTTAGTTTTATTGGTGGATGCGAATAAAACAAAATAATTAGCCTCATAGAAATATGGGGCTTTCTCATTTATATACGGCAATAGTCCATACACCACATTGGTAAAAGTAATACTGATGAATGTTGCCGATAAGAAATCTGATTTCCTTCCTTTATAAAAAGAATAAATTTTTTCATCAGTTATTAAAAATAACGCTTAACTAGGTGAGATATAATGAATTTAGGTTGCGACATTTTCTATTTTTATTAAATTTTTACTCAAAAATTTTATTGCCTGTAAAAGTAATCATACTGTATTCAGATTGATACGAAAATGTAATGCTAATGATCAAAATAATATTCTTGATTTTGTGATAAAATAATTAATATTGAATTGATAAATCGATTTATCAGTAACCAAATATGACGATGAGCTTAAGAATATTTACGCGCTTTAGCGCAGTATTTGTCTGTGTAATTTATTTGTGTATAGTTTTAATAGATTTAAGAATATGATCTCTCATCACACACAATTGCTTTTAAATCAAAGCTTTCTGATTAAAATGATGATTTGCCATCAAATGTTTTTGTTGAATAACTGATAAAACGTTTTATCAGTTGGCTTGAACTATATTATTAACTAACCATTTACTAAACCTAAACCAATGAAAATTAATCTACTCAAGATTTCAGGGCTTTCTGTGCTTTTTTTGCTCAATTGTCCTGCTTTTTCGATGAATCCGGTTGCTGAAAAATCCGAGGGATTTTCTGAACTGAATGTACCTTTAGTGCATATCCAGAACCGAAAAGTAATTACCGGAACCGTATCAGACGAAAAAAACCTGCCTATTCCCGGAGTGGGCATCAAAAATATTTCTTCAGGTAAAACTGCAGTAACTGACGAAGCTGGTAAATTCAGCATTGAGGCCAACCCCAACGAAGTGATCCGTTTTTCTTATGTGGGTTATCAAAATAAAGATGTTACCATAGGGAACGAAGCTACCATTCGTGTTAAAATGCTACCTGCCGAAGCCAATAAGTTAGATGAAGTGGTGGTAATTGGTTATGGATCGGTGAAAAAGACAGATCTTACGGGATCTGTTGGTGTGGTAAAAGCCAGCGAACTGCAGGAACGTCCTTCTTCATCGCTAAACCAGGCGCTGGCTGGCCGGATCTCCGGCGTACAGGTAAACACCAACTCGGGTAGGCCTGGCGGACAAACGAATATCAAAATCCGTGGCTTTAGTTCAATTAATACGAGCAACAATCCGCTTTATGTAGTAGATGGTGTGGCTTTGCCGGTGGGCTCGCAAACCCAAAACAGTAACGCTATTGATTACATTAACCCAAGTGATATTGCTTCTGTAGAGGTGTTAAAAGATGCTTCTTCAACGGCCATTTACGGTGCAAGGGGTGCAAATGGGGTAATTTTAATTACCACCAAAAAAGGAACAGCCAATACCCAGCGCATTACCTATGATGCAGATTTTGGCATCAATACATTGGCCGCACACCATGTGAAGATGCTTGATGCCTTTGAGTATGTTAAAGTGCAGGATCTGGCTTATGAGAATATTAAAGTTTACGATCCGGTAGGTTGGGCAGCAGGAAGTTACGCATCCACACCTGTTCCAAAAGCCGCCAGAATTGCCTTACCTCAGTTTTTCGATAGCAGTGGAAATCCGTTATATAACACCGATTGGTTAAAAGAATCTACACAGAATAAACTTTCGCAAAATCACCAGCTGGGTTTTACAGGTGGAAACGAAAATAGCACTTACGGTGTTTTTGCAGGCTATCGCGATGATGAGGGACTTTTGCTGAATTCTTATTTAAAACGTTATTCGGGCAGGTTTAATTTCGATAGTAAAATTAAACCATGGTTAAAGGTAGGTGGTAATTTGAGCTACAATAACCAGAATGAAAACATTGTTGATCAGGGAACAGGCGGCTTAAATTCAGTCCGTATGATTACAGAAGCATTCCCTTTTCTGCCCATTAAACTGGCAGATGGCAAGTGGGGCGATAATAAACTGATTCCATGGGCCGAAGGAGGCTCCAATCCGGTGCACATCTTAACCGATCAGAAATATGGAATGGTTACCCAAACTGCTTTGGGGAGTATTTATTCTACCATTAGCTTTAGCAAAGATTTAGAATTCCGTACCCAGTTAGGCGCAAATATTGTGAGTCGTAACATTAACGAGTACAATGCCAAACAATTATACGGAATCTCTGATGGACAGAATGGAACGGCTAACGTTACCGATGATCGGGAAACCTTCTGGTCGCTTGAAAACTATTTAACCTATAACAAACGTTTTGCCGAGTCGCATGCCATTAATGCCTTATTGGGGATTTCCTGGCAGGCCACCAACTTCTTTAGCAATACCAGCCATGCCGAGAATTTTGTAACCGATTTTTACGGAAACAATAACATGGGCTCTGGAAGTAAATCGATTACGGTGGGCTCCAGCCGGAACAGATCGGCTTTTAACTCTTATTTTGGCAGGTTAAACTACGCCTTTAAAGATAAATACCTGGTTACTTTTACAGGCAGGGTAGATGGCTCATCCAAATTTGGAGAGAACCATAAATTCGCCTTTTTCCCTTCAGCAGCATTTGCCTGGAAAGCCTCAGACGAAGATTTCCTTAAAGGAAACAAAACCATCTCAAACTTAAAACTAAGAACCAGTTATGGATTAAGTGGTAACTCAGAGCTCCCTGCCTATCAGTCGCTCGCTACACTGGTTAATAATTCAGCTATTATTAATGATAGCAGGGTAACAGGTATTGGTGTTGGCAGGTTGGCCAATCCGGACCTGGTTTGGGAAAAAACCGCACAGGTTGATGCCGGTTTAGAGCTAGGCTTATTGAACAACCGCATTAATTTAGAGGCTGATCTTTATTATAGAAAAACAACCGATATGTTATTGGATGCCCCGGTTCCACGTACCACAGGATACTCTGTGATCAGAAAAAATATAGGTTCTATGCAGAACAAAGGTTTGGATTTGGGGATTAATACGGTAAACGTACAAACCGATAATTTTACCTGGAAAACCAGTTTCAATATCTCCCTTAACCGCAACAAGGTACTTTCGTTGGCTACTCCTGATGATATTTTTGGTGTGGGTAACCCAAATTTCACCAATCAAACTGGTATTATCAGGGTGGGTGAGCCCGTGGGTTCATTCTGGGGGCTGGTACGTTTAGGCACCTGGAGCGAAGCCGAAAGGGCAGAGGCCGCCAAATATGTGAGTTACCGGGGTGGTAAAACCTTGCTTCCTGGCGATATTAAATATTTGGATGTAAACGGCGATCTTGCCATTACAGATGCCGACCGTCAGATTATTGGTAACGGAACGCCAAAAGGCTGGGGATCGTTTGGTAACTCCTTCCGCTATAAAAACTTAGAACTGATTGTAGAACTTCAATATTCTTATGGCAATGATGTGTTGAATATGACCCATCACTCAGGTGAAGACAGACAGGTGCAGGCCAATAGTTTTGCCAGCGTATTAAATGCCTGGACTCCACAGAATCAGAATACACCGATTGCCGCGATCAGGGATCAATCTGCCGGATATGTAACCAACGTAGATACCCACTGGTTAGAAGATGGTTCTTTCATCCGTGGAAAAAACCTTTTGCTGGGTTATACTTTTGATAAGACACTTGTCGAAAAATTACGTTTAAACAGACTTCGTGTTTATGCATCTGTTCAGAATTTCTTCCTGGCCACCAGGTATACAGGTAACGACCCTGAGGTAACTACCTATGGAAATGCATTTGCACAAGGTCAAACATTTTTCGATTATCCAAAGCCAACTACTTTCATGGTAGGACTAAACATTGGATTATAACATTAACTAAAGAAAGGATATCAAAATGAAAATAAACATAAAAAATATCGCTGCTTTGTTGTTGCTCAGCGTCGCTATAATCGGGAACTCAGGCTGTAAGAAGTTTTTAGATGAAACAGATCCCACTAATCTTTCGCCTGATAATTTTTATACTTTACCAGAACATGCAGAAGCAGGTATTGCTGCTGTTTATGCAGAGATCAGGTTTATTGGAAACGGGGCTGGTATTTATTCCAACAACTGGCAGATGTTTGATGCGCCAACCGGCATACA
>Ga0265798_10005169_pt1 | contig 17674 bp, 16 predicted proteins | sample P3T30metagenome_FD_192430 | JGI IMG/M metagenome (GOLD analysis project Ga0265798, IMG submission 192430) | Plant litter microbial communities from East Loma Ridge, Irvine, California - P3 T30 | ecosystem: Environmental > Terrestrial > Plant litter > Unclassified | place: USA: California... | reverse complement strand
GTAGCGGGCAATAGCATGAGGCACCACGCGTACACCGGTTTTTTTGTAATCGGTTTTCAGCTTCATTTTATCATGAAATACAAACGGACCAACCTTGATCTCTTCCATCTGGCGGATAGGGAAGTAGAGGATAACGGCTTTCTTTACCCAGTCGTTCACGTGCCAGCGGTTGGCAATGAGTTCGGCCACGCGTATTTCGCCTTTGTCCAGGCGTTCAATTACGGTTTCAACGGCATTAATATATTCGTTAACGTTTAGCAATCCCCGGTCTTCCCAGGCATCTTCGATCATTTTTTTTAATGTAGCAGCCATGTATAAACTTTTCGCAAAGAAAGGGATTTTTGAGGATATTTAATACTATTGAAGCATGTGATGATGGAAACGATAAAAAAGACATAATTCTGAAAGCGCTTATTAATATACTCAAATTGTACAAGAGATATTTATATTAGCTGAATGAGCCAAAGTATACTTGCCGAACCCAATAATGCACTAATTACAGATAAACTTTTTAGATCGGCTTCTGTAGATATTTTGAAAGTCGCAGCTATTTTTGCAGTGGTCTTTATTCATTCTTCATTTCTGATTCCGTTCGTGCCCACAAAATTCGATTTGAGCAGAGATGGAATAGAACTCTTAACCTCTGGATTTCAGTTTTGTGTGCCTGTATTTATTTTGATTTGGGCGTATTTCGCCGAAAAGTCTGTAATGAAGAAAGGTTCACACATTGTTATTTCACGATTTTATAAACTGCTGATCCCGTTCTTTTTTTGGTCTGCTGTATATTTTATACTGATAGCCGATTTTAAGCATACCGGCATAGTGCAAATGATCACCAAACATTGGACGGGTTATGGTTGGTCGGGCCAATATTACTTTATCATCTTATTTCAGCTGCTGCTGTTGTTCCCATTTATCAGTCGGGTTACACATCATTTATTGAGTTATAGAACAATTATTGTTCTGCTCTCGATTGCATTCTTCTTTGGGGTGTCTTATTCGGGATGGCTAAACATCAGTGCGGTTTCAAAACTTAACGACCGCCCGTTTATATACTGGTTGCCATTGGTCATGCTGGGTATCGTGTTTGCAAATGTTGGCTTTTTCAAAATTAAGATACCTGCTTTTGTGGCAATAGCCTCGGTACTTCTCATTATTCTTGAAAAATACCTTTATCCGAATTTGAGTAGCCCTCATTTAATGCCAAGTGTATTTATAGTAACGTTGATATTGACTAACACGGCATTTAAGGCTAAAGTAGACTACGAAAAGCTTAACCCTGTTTTAGGAAATACGATCAGAAACATAGCGGAAAATACATTAGGAATTTTTTGTTTAAATCCATTGGTTAATATGCTGCTCTCGCCGGTTTTGCCTCCTTTAAAAAACCATATTCAATTTCCGGGTTGCTCAGTGATGATCCCTTTATTGTCAACCCTGTTGGTCATAAGTATTTGCATGTTAGTCATTGCTACGCTGAAGAAAATCCGTGTAGGTTTTTTAGTTGCCAATTGAGAACAAAAATTGAGGATATGACGTTGGTTTCAACAACGCTGTTGTAAAATTATATTTTAAGCGGTGTTGATGCGTTCTGCGTATTCAATGTAAGCCAGCTGTAAAAAGACTACCCAATGCCCGAAAAAGAAAAACTTCGAATAGATAAATACCTGTGGTCGATCCGCATATTTAAAACGCGTACCCTGGCGGCCGATGCCTGCAAGGCCGGCCGCGTGAAATTGAATGGTACCAACATCAAACCCTCGCACGAGGTTAAAGTAGGCGAGGTGTACAATGTGTCTAAAGGATTGGAACGTAAAGTAGTGAAAGTAACCGGCCTGTTAGAGAGCCGTACCGATGCCAAAACTGCCGCATTCTTTTATGAAGACATTACCCCCGAAGAGCAAACCACCGCTTACCGGTCGGCGTTTCATGCGCCGGTATTGAGCCGCGATAGGGGGGCTGGCCGCCCAACCAAGCGCGACCGCCGTGAAATTGACGATTTGCAGGGTGGTTTTTTTACAACCCCTCAGCGGCCTGAAGGTGGAGCAGAAGATGCTAATACTGATAAAGACCACGAATGAAACCTACCATCAGCATAGAATATTGCCCTAAATGTGGCTGGATGCTGCGGGCCGCCTACATGGCTCAGGAACTGCTCAGTACCTTTACCGATGATGTATATGGCGTATTACTGCAACCGAGTGAGGTAAGCGGTAGCTATGTTATTTATATAGATGGAAAAGAAATTTTTAACCGCCGTACCTTAGGTCGCTTCCCGGAGGTTAAAGAGCTGAAGCAGATGGTGAGGGATGTGGTGGCGCCTGAAAAAAGCCTGGGGCACTCCGATAAAAAATAAGGCGAAAGTGTTCACGGTGAAAGTATCCGTTTCTCTCAAAAAAACTTATAAAACTTCATAAAAGTACGTTTTTCTTCATTTAATTAGGTTTTCGCAACACGATAAAACTTGAATTTCGCAAAAAAGCGTTCAAAAAGTGTTCACGCATGAACACTTTTTGAACGCTTTTTGAACACTTTGGTGAACGACTTCTCTATGATTTTAATGTTAAACGGAGCAATTTTAATGGCTGCTAAGAGGGCTTCTGCCTGATATTTTACTCTATTTTAGTTTTAGGTTCTTGGGCACCTTTAATTGCATTGACTTTTTAAGAAATTCTTGTTCATTAAAAGGACCATATACATTACTATATTTAACTGAGTCTTCATAAAAAATAGACTTTTGCTTTTTATTAATTATCCAATATTGTCGGAGTGTGCTTTTTTCAAAAGCTTCTTTGCAGTCACTCAAATCTTTATTGCTGTTTTTACCACTTTCTGGAATACTGTCAAATGGTTTTTGTAAAGCAACAATAAAAGTGGAATCAAATGCGTATTTTAATACTTGGTCTGCAATTAATACGTCGTTCACAGAATCCAGTATAGATATCTTGTTTCCTCTTTGATTATAACCAATCTTATATCCGTTTCCAAACTGCGCCTGCTGATCGGAAGGCGTACAATTTACAAAGTTTATTGCGGATATAGTACAGATTGCAATAGCTATAGATTTTTTCATATACTGTCCAGTAATAAATATTGCTTTGCTTTTGCCATTCACTCGGATACTTGCCAAGGATCTTAGATAACTGATAGTAAATGAGTAATTAAGATTTAAGTCAAAGATGTGGATGATAAGGTGCATTTTTCATCTCGGTTAATAATGCGTCTTCCCCTCGTGCGCTTCCCAAGCCCTGAAAGCGCCCAGCGCTTCATCGCGCAGCAGCTCTACCACGGGCAGTTTGCGCTCTTCAATAGGGAGTTCAATTTCATCGTATATAAAGTGGTCGTCAAAGCCAATGGCGGCGGCGTCGGCTTTGGTATTGGCGTAATAGAGCTTATCTAACCGCGCCCAATAAATAGCGCCCAGGCACATTGGGCAAGGTTCGCAGCTGGTGTAAATAACGCAGCCTTCGAGGCAGTAAGTATTTAAAGCCTGGCAAGCCAGCCTGATGGCCGATACCTCGGCATGGGCCGTAGGATCATTAGTGGGTACTACCTTATTGGCACTGGCGGCAACCACTTCACCATCTTTCACAATTACCGCCCCAAAAGGGCCGCCTAAGCCTTCGGCCACATTTTTTTCTGAAAGCGCAATGGCCATGCGCATAAATTTATAGTCGTTTTCCATGACCTCTCCCAACCCTCTCCAAAGGAGAGGGCTTTTTGATTAATTAGTTGTACAAAATTGTTATTAAAAAATAATGCCCGCTGATTTAACAGCAGGCATTAACGTATGTTTTCATTGCTCCCTCCCTCTTGGGGAGGGCCGGGGAGGGGTTATTTCTTGTCCTTAGCGTAAGCCTCGTTTAATTTTTTAACCACATCGCTGGTAATATCTAAACTTGCATCGCCGTATAAAATACCGCTGTTGCCTTTTTGGTAGGTCATTACCATTTTGTAGCCTTTATCTTTGGCGTACACCTTTAAAAAGTCGGCCACTTTCTCATAAAGTTTCGCTTGCTCGCCGGCTTGCTCTTGCTGTACTTGCGCACCTGCATTTTGCTGGTAAGCCTGTAATTCCTGATTTTTACGCTGTAAACGCTGCTCGGTTTTCTGGCGCTCATCGGCAGGCATGGTAGCTTGTGCCTTTTGGTATTCGGCTACTTCACGCTGAAATGCCTGACCACGGCTCATTAAATCGGCCTGCGCATCTTTGCCTTTCTTTTCCAGGCGGGCGCTCATGTCTTTAAAATAATTGTATTTGGTAAGTAACGAGTCGGAGTTTACAAAAACAATTTCTTCTGCCTTAACACCTGTAGCGGTTGTGCTGGTGGTGGCAGTAGCCGGAGCTGCTTTGTCGTCGGTTTTGTTTTGGTTGCAGGCGGCTAAGCTTCCTGCCAGCAATAAAGTTAAAGTAATTTTCGATATCATCGAAGCCGGGGTTTTCATCTTACTAATTTTTAAAAAATTTCACAAATATATAATTTCATTACCAGTATCCTAATGTTTTTGATGACGTGTTAATGACGGCTCAAGTTATCAACACCACTGGCTATATGCGTAATTATGCGTATATTTGTTAGTTATTTTTAAACTTAAACATGAGCGAAGAAAATCAGGACAGATCAAATTATTCAGCAGATAATATTCAGGTTCTGGAAGGCTTGGAAGCAGTACGCAAAAGACCTTCCATGTATATTGGCGATACCGGCGTTAAGGGTTTACACCACCTGGTATACGAAGTTGTTGATAACTCTATTGATGAGGCCATGGCCGGCTATTGTGATACCATTAAGGTAATTATACACGAAGGTAACTCTATTACCGTTGAAGATAATGGCCGCGGTATCCCTACAGGCATAAACACTAAAGAAAATAAATCGGCATTGGAAATTGTAATGACCGTATTACACGCCGGTGGTAAATTTGATAAAGATACTTACAAGGTATCGGGTGGTTTGCACGGTGTGGGGGTAAGTTGCGTTAACGCATTATCTACCCATCTGGTAACACTGGTGCACCGCGAGGGCAAAGTGTTTACACAAGAATACGAACGCGGTAAACCTATGTTCGAGGTTAAGGCCATTGGCGAATCAAACCGTACAGGTACCATTCAGTGGTTTCAGCCCGATCCGGAAATTTTTACCCAAACACTTGAATATAAATACGATACCCTGGCTGCCCGTTTACGCGAGCTGGCTTACTTAAATAAAGGAATCCGCCTAACCTTAACAGACGAGCGCGTTACCGAGGAAGATGGTACACACCTCACCGAAGAGTTTTATTCTGAAGGTGGTTTAAAGGAGTTTGTTAAGTTTTTGGATGGCACCCGTGCACCCATCATCCCTGAGCCTATTTATGTAGAGGGTATTAAGCAAGGCATCCCCGTAGAGCTGGCACTGCAATACAATGAAACCTACAGCGAAAACGTACACTCTTACGTTAATAATATTAACACCATTGAGGGCGGTACACACGTAGCCGGTTTCCGTATGGGTTTAACCCGTACGTTGAAGGCTTACGCCGATAAATCGGGCTTGTTAAAAAACGTAAAAATTGATATTACCGGTGATGACTTTCGCGAGGGCTTAACGGCTATTATATCGGTAAAAGTGGCCGAGCCTCAGTTTGAGGGTCAAACCAAATCTAAATTAGGTAACAGTGAGGTGAGCGGCGCGGTAAACGTTGCCGTAGGCGAAATCTTAGGCATCTACCTTGAAGAAAATCCTAAAGAGGCCCGTTTAATTGTTAACAAGGTAATTTTGGCGGCTACTGCCCGTGCTGCGGCCCGTAAGGCCCGCGAAATGGTGCAGCGTAAAAGCGTAATGAGCGGTTCGGGCTTACCCGGTAAACTGGCCGATTGTGCCAACAGTGACCCGGCCGTGTGCGAGCTTTACTTAGTAGAGGGCGACTCGGCAGGTGGTACGGCTAAACAAGGCCGTGCACGTGAGTTTCAGGCTATTTTGCCGTTAAGGGGTAAGATCCTGAACGTGGAGAAGGCCATGGAACACAAGATTTACGAAAACGAGGAGATCAAAAATATGTTTACCGCCCTGGGCGTAAGCATTGGTACCCCCGAAGATGATAAAGCACTGAACATAACCAAGCTGCGTTACCATAAGATCATTATCATGACGGATGCCGACGTGGATGGTTCGCACATTACCACGCTGATATTGACCTTCTTCTTCCGTTATATGAAAGAACTGGTAGAAAACGGTTATGTATACATTGCATCGCCGCCGTTATACCTGGTTAAAAAAGGTAAGGAGTTTGAATACTGCTGGACCGACGAGCAACGCATAGCCGCCGTTAACCGTATTAAAGGTAACGGTAAAGAAGACAGTGTACACGTACAACGTTACAAAGGTTTAGGTGAGATGAACGATGTGCAGTTATGGGATACTACCATGAATCCTGCCACCCGTACCTTGCGCCGTGCTACTATCGAGAATGCGTTAGAATGTGATCACACTTTCAGCATGCTCATGGGCGATGAAGTTGCACCACGCCGTGAGTTTATTGAGAAAAATGCGAAGTACGCACGTATTGATGCGTAAGTTATAGAACACGAGCCCCGCCTAACCAGGCGGGGCTTTTTTTTATAAAAATTATATACATAGGTTTCTTAGGTATATAAATTTATTATACATTTGCTTTCATGAGCACAAGCCCGTTGTTAAAAGGAACGTTGCAAACCATTATCCTCAAGTTATTGGAAGATAATGAGCAGATGTATGGGTATGAAATAACGCAAAAGGTAAAGGAGTTAACCGCCGGCGAAATGAAACTTACCGAAGGTGCACTTTACCCTGCCCTGCACAAATTAGAAGCCGATGGCTTGCTGGAAACATTTAACGAAATTGTAGACAACCGTGTGCGCAAATATTACCGCCTTACCGAAGAAGGGGGCCAGGAAGTAACCAGCAAACTGAAGGAAGCGGAGGTATTCATCGAGCAGCTGCAAGCCTTGCTTAACTTAAAACCGCAAGTCTTATGAAAGTAACGCAACAAGAGCAGGAGTATTTAAAAGGCCTGTTATGGTCAAACGTTAAATATCAGGAAACGTTTAATGAGGTATACGACCACGTATTAACGGCTGCAGATGAATTACCGGAGACTGGTGTTTCGAAACCGGAGGCATTTGATGCAATTATTGACAACGATTTTGGTGGTATTGGCAATTTAACACAGCTGGAAGCAGAACGGGCAAAACTTGTGAGTAGTGTTATCAGGAAAAAACAAAGGCAATACCAGTTGTCATACTTTAAGCTTCCGCTACTGTTGTTTACTGTATTGCTGGCCGGCGTTATGTATTACGCTGCCGATGCTATACCACGCAAGGTTGTATTAATCATTGTGTTGATTGTAGGTTTTAGTCCGGCTGTTATAGTTGCACTGCGTGGAATGGTTCGCTTTTTTAACCGCAAGCACCAAAAGGCATCCATTAAAGACAAGGTAATTGAACAGGTGGGAACCTTGAGTATGAGCCTTTTTAACCTGTTCATCTTTTTGCCACCGCTGTTTGTTAATGATGATAATTACAAGTTCTTTAAACAGGCTCACGCTTCATTAATTGTGGTAACAGCATTATTCTTTTTTACCTACAGCTTCAGCTTTATGCGGTTATACCGCGATGAATTTAAAATGCAACTGGCCCAATGAAACCTACCTTACAACAAACCCAGCTTTTAAAGAAGTACCTGCGCGATACGCTCGACTACCGCGAAACTTACGAGGAAATTTATGATCATATCCTGAGTGCGGTGGAAAATAATATGGCAGATGTATCTTTTGAAGAGGCAGTCAACACAATCATCAACAGCGATTTTGGTGGTGCAAAAGGCCTGGCGAAGATCGAAAAGCAGCATTACAAAGCGGTAGTTAATGAGGTTTTAAAACAACAATGGCTTCAATTTACCAGCAATTTTAAATTTCCGGAGGTGCTGTTGAGCCTGTTATTGTTTGCAGCTGTTTATTTTATCGTAACCCTGTTTTCTGCACAGTCAACGGCTATTGTAATTCTATTATTTACTTTGGCCATAGTGCCGGGTATGTTTGTTCTGTTGAGGTACTTCAGAATAGGTTATACTATAAAAGATACCAAAAAGTCTATTAAAGACGGAATTTTAGGGCAGCTGGCAAGCAAGCCGCTGCTAATAGGCAACCCCGGTATATTTATACTTATAGGCAAAAGCGAGGCAAGCTTATGGATAACCGGGCATCCTTTAGTGGTAAGCCTGATTATTGCCATAGTAACTTTATATGTATTTGCGTTTATTAAATTATGCCGTCGGGATATTAAAGCCTATTCATTGTTATGAAGCTATCATCATCACACATAGCTCAGATTAAAGATTTTGTTGCCGGGCGTGGCTTTACCGAGCCCGACCTGCAGATAGAGATCATAGACCATATGGCATGCCGGGTGGAAGATTTGATGACGGCCAACCAAACGCTCACGCTCCATCATGCCATTAAGCTGGCCCATGCCGAGTTTGGTATTATGGGTTTCAGTGTTTTTGAAGATGCCATGCGCAGCGCCTTGCAAAAGCGGTACCTTAAAGTTTTCAGACGGTTTTACGTGTCTAATTTTAACTGGAAAACGGTGCCCTTAATGGTCGCATTGGTGTACCTGGTAAGTATGATATTTCAGGCGGTAAACCGGCCGGATACTGTATTCATGTGCACCGGTGTTTTATTGATGCTGGCGTTGGTAGGCAACGGTATCGCTCAATCGAAACGCTATGAGCGCTATACTAAAATGCTCACTTTTAAAATGGGCAGTGTATATTTGATTTTGAGCATAACCATGTTCCAGCTTTATAACTGGCTCATTATCCAACTAAAAATTTACCAGTATTTTGCGGCAAGTTTTAGCGGTTTGCTGTATGCCTTCATTTTACTTATCTTGCTAATTACTGTTCATGCCATTAACAAAACGCAGCAGCACGCGGTAGCCAGCTGCAAAGAGCTGGAAGAAAAATACAGGCAGATGCTCTCCTGAGCAGTGATGTTAAAGGCTTCATTAATAGGTTAATACAAGCGTTTGCTGTAAGCCGCCAACTTATCGTCGTTTAAATTGTATTTAGTTTGTATTTTGCACCAAACTGCCACTCTTCTTTAAGCAGTTTGCCAATTTAAACTTACAAATTGCTTACACGTGAACGATTATCTGCTGTTTATCGATACTGAAGCTTCGGGGTTGCCCATTAATTGGGAACTGCCATACTCTGCCGAAGGCAACTGGCCGTCGGCTGTGCAGGTAAGCTGGCTGGTGTACACTAAAGACGGACATGAAGTAAAGCGTGAGGATCATTATATCCTCAACACCGACTTTGTAATTACCCCGAAGGCTATGGAAATTCATGGCATTAACCCCGGCCTGCTGGCCGTTAAAGGCCAGGACCGTACAGCGGTGATGCAATTACTGGCCAACGATCTGGAGCAGTATAAACCCTTAGTGGTAGGCCATTTTGTACAATTGGATTATCATATTTTAAGTGCCGATTTTTACCGGGCGGGTATGGCTAATCCCTTAACTAAGCTGCCGCTGTTTTGCACCATGCTGGCCACTACACAATTGCGCTGGACACCCATGCCCAAAAGCCTGCTGTTGGGCGACTTGTACGCTTTCCTGTTTTATAAACCGCTGGACAATCAGCATAATGCGCTTACTGATGCCCATGCCGCTGCCGAGTGCTTTTTTGAGTTACTTAAACGTACCGAGATCAGCGAAAAAATGATCATGCAACAGCAGGAACTACCCGCTATTAAAAGCTTAAGGTCGTTATCGGCCAAAACATTGCCTGTGGTAATCCCTGTAATTCTGCTTTTATTAATTTACTTTACAACTCACCATTTATGAATGAGCGTGTAGCCTATCTTCAAAGTATAATCCCTTTTAACCTGCTGCCTTTAGAGGTATTGGAGGGTGTTGCCGAACAATTGCAAGAGGTAAGTTATAGTAAAGACAAGACCATCTATCAGCAGGAAATAACCAAGCTGAAGGGGGTAGACATTATTGTAAAAGGCGAATACGAATCCTTTTTTTACGATAGTGCCCAGCATAAGCGCTTAATTGAGCATCACGAACCCGGCTTTTGTTATGGTGGCGTATCGGTGTTGTTAAACCGGCGGCAATCGCTACGTACGGTAATCGCTAAGAAAGGCACGCTGATCTATTTTTTGCACCGGCGCGATTTCAGGGCGCTTTGCAAGGCGTACGATGATTTTTTTGTGTACTTCACCGCCGAGTTTGGCAAGCGTATGCAAAATGAGGAGTTCGTGCATTTTTTTAAACGCCCCTCCGCTTATGATGAGAGTTACCTGGCTGCCGATGAGTTATACTCGCGCAAAATAGAAAGCATTGAATACCGACCAATTGTGCAATGCAGCGGCGATACACCGGTATACAAAGCGGCCCGCCAAATGGCCGATAACAAGGTAAGCTGCCTTTTTGTAACCGATGACCAGGACAAGATAGCCGGTTACGTAACAGACATTACCCTGCGAGATAAGGTGATTGCTCGCCAGCAAAGTCCGCAGGATGCTGTAAGCAGCGTAATGGATAATCCTATTGTTAGCATAGATGCCGAGGCCTATGTTTACGAAGCTATTTTGATGATGTTTAGTACCAAAACACGCTATTTATTGGTACAAAAGCAAGGAGAATACGTAGGCTTTTTAAGCCGCAATAAACTGCTGAGCGAACAGGCCCAATCGCCGCTGGTGTTTATTCAATCGGTAAAATCGGCGGTTAGTGATGAGGAATTGAAGCGTAAATGGGAGTCGGTACCGCACTTTGTGAACCAGTTGCTGGAGCGTGGCGTAAATGCACAGATTGCCAACCAGGTGGTAACCACCATTGCCGATACCATTGCCCAAAAAGTAATTGAGGGAGCTATAGAGCACGTAGGCCCACCGCCTGCCAAGTTTGTTTTTATGGTGCTGGGCAGTGAGGGCCGCAAAGAGCAAACCTTTAAAACCGACCAGGATAACGCTATTATTTACGAAGACAAAGCCAATGAGCACCGGGAGGAGGTAAGAGAGTATTTCCTGGAGTTTGCCACGGAGGTATCGGGGAGGTTGAATAGTATTGGTATAAGTTACTGTACCGGCGGTTTTATGGCGCAAAACCCTAAGTGGACGCACTCCCTATCGCACTGGAAACGAAACTATGTAAGCTGGATGGCCGAATCGCTTCCCGAAACGGTGATCAATTTCTCTACATTTTTCGATTGCCGCTTTGTATACGGCGAGGTTGCCATTATGGATGAGCTTAAGGTTTTCCTGAACGAAGAGCTGCAAAAGCCTATGGATAAGCTATTTTATAACATGGCTATCAACGCCCTGCAATACGAGCCGCCGCTAACGTTTTTCAATACCATACGCACATTTACTAAAAACAGCCGCGAGGTGTTCGATATAAAGAAAGCTATGACGCCCATCGTAGACCTGGTGCGTGTATATGCCCTCAGGAACCGCGTATTTGAAGTTAATACCGGCGAGCGGATGAAAGCCCTGCGCAAACTTGAAGTGTTCTCAGAAACCGCCTATCATGAGTTGTATCAATCCTATTACTTTTTAATGAGCCTGCGCCTTAAGAAACAGGCCATTCAAATAATTCAGGATAAGAAAGAGCCCGATAACTATATCGATCTATCGGGCCTAACTAAAATAGAGCGGGTAACGCTAAAGGAGATATTTAAAGTGATCGGTAATTTTCAATCGAAGATAAAAATAGAGTTTACGAATAGCGTGTTAGGGTAGGGAGACAGAGGCAAGAACGAAAATTTATAAGATTATGATATTGCGAGCGATAGCGTGGCAACCGCACGCGTTTACATATTCAACCTTGCGATTGCCACGTCGCTATCGCTCCTCGCAATGACATTTTGTGCATTTGTGTTCTAATCTATTTTCAAGCTCATTTTTCGTTTTCCATAATCAACTACCCCGCTGTAGCGCATCAGAATATCACCGCCTAATACGCCCAATACTTGTGGGTGGTTAAGCTGTGCGTAGGCTTGGTTTATGTTAGAGAGATCTAAAACCGCTACTTCAAAACCGGGCAGCTTTAAACGGCCTATCTTAAACTCTGGCAATACCGCCGAATACGATTCCATGGTGAGTGTTCCCAAACCGGCAGATAAGCGGTTGGTCGATTGAACGCTTATATTGGTATGCGCCTGTGCCAACACGGTTTGGTCAAATACGGTTTTAGAGGCACCGGTATCCAGCACCACTTTGTAAGCACTGCGTCCAATTTTTACTTCCACTAATAAGTGGTAGCCATCATCCTGCAAATCGATGATGTGTAGCGGAATTGTGATCTTCATGAATGGAAGCGAAGGTACAGAATGGAAGGTTTATTGCGGAATATAAATCTTGAACTGCCCACTACAGTGAAGCAAACTCATCATATATAATAATCCTCCATAGTAGCGGTCGCCTAAATTGGTTGGTACCGGTAAGTTCCACATCACTTCTGTAAAGTCTTTAGCTGTGGCATGTGTAGATGCCAAACTTGCCGTGGCATTAGCAGCTATTAAACCTGCGGCATGGCTTGCACTAATAAGCTTACCTTCGGGGGTGTAAATATTGCCATAGCTATTCATACCCTGCGATGCAAAAAACGATTGAATGCGGTTGCTTAGCTCTTGCTGGCGCGGGTCTTTATGCCACCAGTTCCAGTCAACACTCCAATTCATGGCTGTACGCCAGGAATCATAAGCAAAGTTTTGAGAATCCTGATTAAAAGGGGTAGTTACTGGCTTGCCGTCAAAGTCGGCATAATCAGCAGCCAACCCTGTTAACGGATGCGCAGCTTTGTTGAAAAAATTACGGCTGGTATCTGCAGCAGCTAACCAAAATGAACGATCGGCTTTTGGCCCCCAGCGGGCCCATACTTCATAAAAAGCAGGAAGGTGATAAGAAGGATCGGTGAATGCCCTGCCATTGTTATTTGGTACAAACAATATCATCTTTCTATCTTCATTGACCATGCTGCCTGTGGTTTGCTTGCCAAAGCGGGTAGACCCGGTGGTTAACGGGTGATGGCGCATATTACTTAAAATATCATCAGCCCACTTACGATAGTTATATAACCCTTTGCCATTGCCCCAACGCCCCGATGCAAAATATAAGGCCGTAACAAAGTATTCTTCACCGTCAGGTGCGGGCCCTTCTGCGTTTGGCGTGCCGTCTAATTTTAATGACCATGCAAAATAACCCTCAGCCGGATGACCACGTTTACTAATGTACATGTGCGTTATGGCATAATTCCACAAAGCGTCAAACTCGACTTTTTTGTTCATTTGTACGGCAATCATCATTCCGTACGACATGCCTTCACTGCGTATATCTTTATGTAATACATCGGCTATATAAGCCATATTGCCATTAGTATTGCTGCCATCTTTAAAATAAATACGTTGGTTTATCGAATCGCCATGAAATAATTTCTGGTAGGCCTGTTGAATTTTCTTATCAATACTATTTGGAGAATGGCCATTTTCGACAAACAGGTTGCGGTAATTTTGAGAGGCGTAGGCACCGTTGCCTTGCTTTAAAGAACTACAAGAGTTAAATAAGCATGCCACTACACAAACAGTCGCTAAAATATTGAACAACTCATTTTTAACTGATTTGTAGATAATTATGGATAACTGGTATAGCATTTTATTTGGGTGCAAGTTGCTGATAGATTACAGATTTAAACAAAAAGGTTGCCTGTATTTAAGCAACCTTTTTTGTTTGTATTGATAATGTATGGATATTTAGAACGGATAACCAATAGCTAAATTAAACACCACTTTGTCTTTGGCAGTGTCCGATTTATAAGGCCGTGTTAACGGGAAACCAAAATCGGTACGGAGTACTAACACGCTGGCATCAAAACGTAAACCTGCACCTGCATCAGTAGCTAACTGGCTTAAGAAGTTTTTGCTAAACGTTCCGCCCGGGGGTGTAGCGTTCACTTTAGCATTCCAAACGTTACCTGCATCAAAGAACAACGCACCATAAACAATGCTGAATAGGTGCGGGCGGTACTAAATGGTGCCTTCCAGCTTAATATCACCCGATTGATCGCCTATGAAGGAATTTGGGTTATTAGCTAACGGATTTACAACACCGGGCCCAATTGAACGCGCCCTGAAGCCCCTTAAGCTGTTGGCACCGCCAATAAAGAACTGCTGGCTGTAAGGCAATATAGTTGAGTTACCGTAAGGCAAGCCTGCACTGGCTATAACACGGGCGGCTATAGTGCTTTTGGCACCTAACTTATGATAAAAACGAATTTCATTTTCCAGTTTGATGTATTGATTAAAGTTGGAACCAAACAAAGGTTTAGCCTTGCCGGCCAAAGTATCGGCACCGGTAATTAAACCTGCTAAAATGCCCGATGTACTCACCCGGCCATTATAATAAAATGTATTGGTACGGTAGCTTTCGGTAGTGTTAGTGTAGGTATAGCTGTAAGTAGGGCCGAAGGTAAATTGCGGGTCGATAACGTGCTTTAATGCCGGGTTGTTATTATTCGGGTTATTGATACTATCTCTATACTTTTCAGAAACACTCGCTGGCTTTACATAGGTAACACTCAGCAAGTTTAATTCATGGCTTTTATGAACGTTTTGCTTCCACTGGTAACCAAACGCAAAGTTGAATGAGTTTAAGTTATACAACTGGCTGCGGCTGATAATAGAGTAACCCAGGCTCAAATTGGTACGCGGTATATATGCATTATCGGCCTTAAAGTTAAAAGGGCTGATAAAACGCGGCCACGACAGGGTGGTGTTGATACCCACCTGAGATAGGGCATAGCCACCATTGCTGGATGCTATTTGCCCATCAGTACTACCAAACAGGGTTACAGTTAAAGCTTCGGCACCTAAAAAGGCATTGCGGTTGCGCCAGTTAATGTTTACCTGGGTACCGTTGTAGTTGGCCGATGTAGTGCGGCCTAACAGATCGACCGATAACGATTTGCGCGGGTATTGGGTTAAGAAGTAAAACACATTCAACTTAGACGAGTCGGCAGATACATCTTCGAAACGGTTTTTCACAAATTTGTACGGGCCTAATTCAATAAAACGGTTGAGCGAGTTATTATGGTCTGTGCGGTTATAAACCTCGCCGGGGTGCAGCAATACAGTGTTCTTAAACACATAAGGCCTGATGGTGCGGCGCCTGCGATCTATTACATTATACCAATTGTACTTCACGGCCGAATCCAGCTTTAAAGCAGTATCCCTAAGTGAGTAGGCCGGGTAAACATAAATTTTGTTAATGCTGTATACACGGCGGGCACGCTCGCTTACATCATTTTTAACCTTCATGTAAGCATCAATCTGATGGCCTGCAATAGTAGTGTCAAAAGCGCTGAAAATCAAATTTTCAGGCGCAAAGTAATAGAAACCTTTTTCTTTCAAACGGGCATCTATACGTAAACGTTCAGCTTTAATGGCATCCAGGTTATAAGCCTCACCTTTTTTCAAAATAGTTTCTGATGCGGTTGCTGCAATAGCAGTATCGAGGGGATCAGTACCAGTAGGGAAAATGATGTTCCGGTATTTGTATGATGGTCCTGCCGATACCGTGTAAACCGCTTTAGCTTTTTTATCCTTGCTCACCGTATCGCCGGTAACCTGTGCTTGAAAGTAACTGCGGTTTTGGAGGCGGTTTTGCAGAATAGTACTGTTGGCTGTTAAATCAACAGCACTAACCAGCACAGGTGGTTCGCCAAAATGGGTATTCAACCAATGCTTTATACCCTTGGTTTTAGTGGTTTTAGTTTTTTGATATACATATAGTTTAAAACGGAAGGGGCCAATTTTGCCGTTGGGTTTTGGTCTTAGTAAGCTATTGAGATCTGTTGTTAACAGGCTTTTTTCTTTTTTAGACAGGTCTTTATCAGTGAATTTCACTTCACCGCCGGTATACAGCTTTTGCCCTGCAGGCAAATCCTTAGTGGTACTGCAGGCGCTGATCACTAAAGCGAATATTAACGATATATAAGCTAAATTTTTGGTCATAGGTTTAGTTTGTAGAAGTAGTAGTCTGCGGCTTTTGTTCATCGGCAGGCTGTTTCTCTTGTTCTTTTTCTTTCTGTTCTTGCTGCTCTTTTTTAGCTTTTTCTTCGCGCTTGCGCTGACGTAACAGGGCTCGTTCTTCCGGACTGTTTTTAGAGAAGATCTCTTTAAAACGGTTATAATCCACGTTCACGGTAAAGCCCACTCCGGTTTCAATTACCTGGCCCTGTATCACAATATACTGGTCGCGGCGGTAAGCACGCAGGGTGTAGCGGCCGTCTTTGGTTAAGCGGTAATTTACGGCCACATTACCGGCAATGGTACTGGTGCTTTGTCCCGGCTGCTGCTTGCCCTCTAACTGGAAGTTGTTACCCACGGTTACGGTAAGGCGGTCGTTCAAAAAGCGTTTAGACAAGCCCACATTAAGGTCTGTCCGGTTTTGTTCGGTACCTGATGAATAATCCTGGCCCGATTGCAAGTCGAAGTTCAGATCCACACCACCAATTAAATTACCGGCAAGCTTGTTCAACTGGCTCGATAGCAGGCTGCTTACGCTGTTACGTACGGCACCTTCTACACCGGCACTGCCGCCCTGGCTTTGCAGCGGGTTATCGCCAATAAAGTGGCCTAACACCAATACGCCTAACACTTGCTTATTTATTTCGTTAGGGTCGCGCCTAACTTGAGTTAAGCGGGTGTTAACCCGGTCAATAACCTCTTGCGTAACTGTATAGTTGCTATCAGGCAAAACAATATCGAAACTAATTTTAGGCGTAAGCAACTGGTCTTTCATGTTCAGGTTCACATTAAAAGGAAGCTTTTGCTTATAAATAGTACTCGAAGCTTCAGTACCCCCTAATTGGTCTTCAACCAAATCTATAGGAGGTATGTTGGCCACGTATACGGCAGTCAAATCAACGGTGGCATTGGTAGGATCGCCGTTCCAGATAATACTGCTGCCTTGTTTAAAGCGGAACAAGCGGCTTACCGGGCCATAAGAAAGCTGGTATGAACCTTCGTTTACCGTATAAGTACCGGTCAGGTTAATTTTACCGCTTGGGTCAATACCGGCACTTAGTTGCGCTTCACCCTTAATGTGTACCACATCGCCGTTACGCTCATCAATCACAATATTGAAATTGGCGTTCTTGCTAACGTTTAAGGTAGCCGTTAAATCTAAACCGGTGAGTTTTGATTTGCGGAGCGAGTCCAGCTGTTTGGCGTATAAAATGGAATCGAGATCAGGATTTTTACTTACAAACTCTACCACACCCTTCCGGTCTTCTACACTTGGATCAGTAGTAGGCAACACAAAGGTCATATCGGTTTTATCGTTCACAGTAAGACTAGCATCTACTACCGGCTTGTTCATATCGCCGCGGATCTTTACACGGGTATCAATATAAAGCTGACCGTAAAATAATTTATTATCGGCCCGGGTGGAGTTAACCGCACGGAAGTTGGCCGCGTTAATATCCAAGCCGAAACGGAAATCTGTATAAGTTTTGGTATAAACCGCACCGGTAACGGTAGCCTTATTACCCAGGCTGTCAATCAGTGTAAAGTCGTTAAAGCGTACACCTTCGTTGTTAAAGGTAATGCTCTCGTTAGGCATCGTAAAGTAAGAATTCAGCATTGAT
>Ga0265798_10005168_pt1 | contig 17678 bp, 15 predicted proteins | sample P3T30metagenome_FD_192430 | JGI IMG/M metagenome (GOLD analysis project Ga0265798, IMG submission 192430) | Plant litter microbial communities from East Loma Ridge, Irvine, California - P3 T30 | ecosystem: Environmental > Terrestrial > Plant litter > Unclassified | place: USA: California... | reverse complement strand
GTCTTAGCGGGTTTATCCGCCGCTGCGAGCAACGTACATGCGGTGTTGATCCTGCATCATGGCCGAGTACGACCACGAGCGGGACATTGAGCGCGACGACCGAATACTCGATCCCATACCCGCGATATATTGCCCGATGCCCGTTCGACCGATCGCGACTGTGCGCTGCAACGTCAGGTCCACGATGCGCAAGAATTGCGTCTGGAACCCAGTCGTCGGTCACGCGCGACATTCTACACAGACTTCGAGGGATGGTTCGCGTAGTACTTTTGGGTGATGCCCGGCTAGCGTCGGGACGTAGCCGTCATCGTCGCGCGCCCGTCTTGGAACGAAGCTGACCACGGAACCCGATTGATCCGGACGCCCATCTTAGCGGCCCAAGGCCGGAACTATTCTTGGTGCTACGCAATGCAACAGTTCGCAAACTATTCTAACACGTACCGAAAAGCGTTCCAGGTTCGCCATCGAAAACGGCAGATTTCCGCCATTTCCCGTTTTGCGCGGGCAATAGGTACAAGAATCACTATTCCCTCCTCGCACAAACCGAAATCTAGAAATTTATCAAACGATTACAATAGTTTATAATATTTTAGCTGGAACGGGCCATACCAGTTTTTAGTAGGTACGGCGTTCCGGCAACGCTGTGCTACAAAGCGAGCCCGAATATCCGTGCAAGACTGCTGGCGAATATGACTTAGAATATTGGCCAGACAAGCTCGCACGTTGGTTCAACCGTAGCCGATGACGCACTTGCCGACTTCACGCGTACCCTTACTGACGGTCGGATCTGGCGCCTATCGTGGGACTTGCCAAACAGAACCCCGATAGTGGGAGCGCTCATGGCAAGGGTTCTCTGGCGGCTTTCGTCAGAGAGACGGCGAGCCTCGGGCGCACGAGTGATGCGATTTCGGCGGATTGCTCGGCTTACGAGGATCATGATCGAAGGTTCTCCATCGACGATGCCGAGGATGTCCGCCATTGCTTCGCATATGGAGGGCGAGGCGACGTCGCTCAGTGGGCGAGGGAAACCGTCGGTTGCGGTGGTGAGGCTGCGATGGTCATTCTCTGCGAGCGCAGTGGATTTTCGGATCGTCGGTAGTGAGGAATGCTCGGCCATCTCACGGGGCAACAGAGTACTGGGATACGCCGGCTCGGACGAACCGCACAGGCCTGGGAGCCGTCGATGAGTTCGCCGTGCCAGTGGCGAATGGCCGAAGCACTCCGCACAGGCACCGATGCCGCAATGTGAATTAGGGCTCATACGCGCGATCAAACGCGACTGCCAACCCCGTAAGCCAGACCCCGAGCGTCGGCGATCGAAATCACCGCTGCTTGCTGGTCAGAGCTTCCCGAATCGGAGCGCAGTCGAGCGCCTCCGAGATCGCAAAAAGCGGAGCGGTGATCTCGTCAACGCGCGACCCGCCTCGTTCACGGAAGCGTAGATAGGCATCACGCACATCACCAACTCGAGACATCGCCAGGGCGTGAAGCTCGTCCCGCAAAGCATTCCCGTCTATCTCGCCGGCCAGACGTTGTGAGGTACCGGGTGTAGTACCGACGCTGATGCAGCGCGAAGCGAGCACGGCATCGACACCGCGCGTGGTCGTGATCAGTCTCGGGCCGAAGAAGTCGTGGACATCAACCCTTCCAGACGGCGCGGTAAGTGGTTTCTTGGCGGTGTGCGCTTTGTAGCCGACCTTTAAACATTGGGCGAGTTCGCCAAAAGCGCCACCTGCCGTATCAAGCCCCTCAACGTCGTCGAGAACCACCAACCCGCCGCAATCGCTGGCAAGACGGACCAGGGCCGCGGCCGACCCTTGCGCCATCACGGTCGAGTTGAAGCTTAGATCCGCTACGGCGGAAGCCAATTCAGATTTCCCGCTCCCCTTCTCTCCGGTTACCAGCATTATCGGCAGCGCGTCGAAGACGCGGAACATGTGAGTTAGCGCTACGAAACCTACAGCGATCCAAGCGTCCTCGTTCCGCGGCAACGAGACCCGCGATGCGATGAACCGGCCAACGTCCGAAAGGATGACGCCGGAATCGCGTTGGCACGGATTGCGGCCGTCACGTCGAGCCGCCGAGTACGCGCGAATGCCTTCCAGTGACCATGACGCCGTCCGGCTCTGTTCCGGTGCGGTAGTTATCCGGGTGCCGTCGTTGAGGGCGTGAACGCGCCGGTGCGGCGGCGTGCCTGGAGGTGCCGGCAACACACCCGCTTCCATAATCGCACCATCGCCGCGAAGGACCAACGTCTCGTAGCTGTAAGCCATCCGGCCAGACGTGCGGCATCTGCGTTCGACCCGGAAGGGATAGAGGAGCTGCCCGCGCGCGAAGCCGCCATGAAGGGGGATCGGATCGGCTGCGAAGTCGCCTTCGCCATCCTCGACGATGTCGTTCCCGGCCCTCTTCGTTTCCTGGACGCGCCCGACCCCATTCAGGATATCGCTCAGCCACTCGTCCTGCCGCTCAACCGGCATCGTCTCCGTTCCACTGAGATCGACAACTTCAAGAGGGCGGTTCGCGGCGGTCGCGACGGCCTCCCTCACGGAAGCGCCCGCCTCATTCAGGATTATCAGCCGGATCCAGGGAGCCCAGAAGCGTCTGGCGCTCCACTCTTCCGGCATCCGACCGGGCTGCGAGGAGGCGATGACCGCCACGTCCGCGCCGGCACGCGCGACTGCGAGCCCGAGGCGCCACACGGAGACAGGCCCCCCGGCGACGATGAGGGTCGAGGATCCATTTCCAACCCTTACGGTAGTGGGATCTCCAGCGCTCCACGCGATCTCGTGCTCAGCATTCGACGTGACCCCTCTGATGTTGACGCACCCAAATCGTCCCCTGCCGCTGGCGGCGTGCAGAGGATAGGCCAGGACACCGGATACGGTCCGACCGTCGGTGCGAACGTACGGCTCCCTTACGCCCAAGCCGAGCACGAGTTGGTCCTCCTGCTGGAATCCCCACTCGGCCAAGGCTGCGCAAGCTTCTGCATTCCGACGCAGGTTCGACTGCAGACGCCGATGGTAGGCGTCGGGACGGGCGTTCTTGCTCATCGGCGTTTCCCTTCGAGAAGTGAAATCGGTGCGTTAAACAGCTGGTTCGCAGACGATTCCGCAGGGTGTTTCGCAAAGCCGCGCATGGCCGGCACGCCGGGAACATCATGCATGGAAACCATTCCCGTCGTAGACGAGGTGCTGACGTGTTCCGATCGGGTAGGTCACGACGTGCCCCACCGCCCAGCTGGTCAGCGGTCCTCGAGCATATGCCAGATCGGTGGCGCACACTCCGGCGCAGTAGACTCCTCCCCGCGTTGCCGGGCGATGGGTGTGGCCTAGGGTCGCCAGAATTCCCAATCTCTCGAAGAAGCGTACGTCACCCAACCGCCCGTCAGCTCCCATGTGACCGTGGATCGCCGCCTCGATCCCGGCAATCTCCAAGCTTTCGCCGGTTCGGAGAAAGCGGACGCCGCGTAGCCCATCATGCGAGAGATGACGCATCGTTCGTTCGAAGAGATCGTCGGGGGATTGGCCAGCGGCGATACGGCGGTGAAGTGCGAGCGCCGTCTCGAGGAAGAAGACCGCGTTGGTCGGATCGTCGCGGAAGTCCGCCTCCCGCAGCCAGCGGAGCAGAGCCTGGTCATGATTGCTGCCGACCACGACGCTTCGGGACCAGCTCCGTCGTACCTGCTCGAGGAAACCGGCCGCAGCTCGCAGTTCCGCCTCCACCTCACCGCCGCCCAACGCAAACTGGCCGAAGCGCTTCAGATGGTCGCGGGCATCGTGGCTATTCCTTGCGTCGAAATCGACCACGTCGTGGAACACCATGAAGCGCGGCCGGAGACGATCGACCAGAGATCTCCCGCTTGCGTCACCTAGCCCCCATGTCGCCGATGAAACGCGCGAATCCATGCCGGCGAAGTGGATGTCTCCGAACGTCAACGCCTCGACGCGCCTGCCACGATGACACACCCCGTCGGCCACCTTGATGTCCAAATCCTGAAAGGAACCATCGCCAGCAGCGGGCGACAGAAGATGGCGACAGTATACGCCTCCCTGCGGCGCCACCTCGGCGATCACCGCGCCGAGCTCGCCGGGTCGGTTCAGATGTTCATCCACCTGGTTGGACATCGAACCCGTCGTGATCTGGGCCTTCAGCCCCTTCACCCGAATCCGCGCCACGGTCTCGAGCGCCACCACGCTGCTCGGTACGATCGTCCAGCGCGCATGGGCGCGTTGGCGGGTTCTCTCCAACGGCTTGGACAGGCGCTGCGGCAGGACCACGTCGGATGCGACGTCAACGAGACCGTGAAAGTCGATCGGCAGATCCGAAACATGCGATTGATAGTCAGCGGTCAGTTCGGATTGCTTGCACGTATTACCTAGACGAATTACGACCAGACCGGCGTTTTGAACCGCGGCATAGGCCTTCAAATTCCGCCAAAATCCATTGTGTACGTTTCCTCCCGGCTCGACCGCCGTGACGATCAGTCGCCTGACGATCTTGGGCGATGCAGGTACGCCGCCCGCCCTGGATCGGATGATCGTCTCGGGTCTTTCGATCGTCACGTGCTTCGCTGGACGCCCGTAGAGCTCTTCGCGAGGCACTCCGAACCGGGTGGTCACGTCTCCCTTGAGCATTTCCTTGAGCAACGGTGGCGTGTGCCCGGCGTCCCGGAGACGGTTCCGCTCGTACTGGACCAGTGCCTCTCGCACCCGGATCTGACTGAGGCCGAGCAACCTCGCGACAGCCGACATCGAACGATGCTCGACGAACAGCGCATGTACCTTCGCCTGCTGTCCAGTGACGAACGTGGAACGCTTGGCCGACATTAGAGATATACCGTTTGTGAGGACATGGGTGTTGTCGGCACGACGCCGGGCCGGCCGGAGGGGGCCATTTGGAGGCTCGCAACCGCGCGCATGATCCGGGGAAGTTGCGGCGTCATTTCGCAACGTCCAGAGAGTTGATCAGCCAACGTATCCAGTCTGGCGAACTGGCCATGACGTCCAACGGCGTCCGGTATCCAAGCTGACGGTTTGTCCGGCGAAGCCAGGCGCGGATACGCTCCCCTTGGACGAACACGGCTCCCAGCACGGGCTCCAGTTCGAGAAGCAGCCTCATGCGACGCTCAACCCCGGAAACGTCGTAGGACGCGATCTGATCGATCTGACCGGCTGACATGCCCCCCAGCAGCGCGAAGCGCTCCTCGCCGTCCAGGTCCCACCGGACGACCAGAGCGTCCCACTGAGACAGCACGGTGGATAGTGGCGCGTCATGAGGCGATGGCGTTTCGCTCACAATGCCGGGCCTGACGTCGATCCTGCCAAGGACCACCGAGTTACCGTCATGGTGACGGCCCCGAGGACGACGACCGTCGGGCTCTTCCGTTGCCGAGTGTGAACGGAGAAAGCCATCGAGGACGCCGAGCCGTGACGCAGTCCGCGATCCTGAGGGGAGAACACCTCGAATCCGATACGGTGCCGACGTCCCTGCCCTGCGTTCCAAGGACAGACGAAGGCGGCCTTCATGGTTTAGGACAAGGCAATTTGGCGCCGAACACCATCCTGCCCTGGTCGTCGATACCGCGATGAACCTCCCCTCCCATCGCCTCGAGCATGGCGGCCGCCGAGAGAAGCGACGACGTGCAGGACCGATTGCCGACGAGGTGCTGCTCGCCGTGCACGGCCATAGCCAGCATCGCGTCGTCCCCTGTCTCGTCGAGCACGAGGTATAGGTTCAGCGAGCCGGGCCGGACCGCGCACGACGCTACGTAGTCCATCAGATAGCGCACCACGAAGCCGAGAGCCTTCACCTTGCGAGACGGCATCAGGATCCGCGACGTGCTGGTCATCACTTGATCGAGCACATCGGACGCCATCTGATGGAGCGTCGCCACTCGAGCGACATGAGCGCCCGCATCAACCAATCTCGCGAGGTTACCGGTCAACACTCCCTCGAGCTGCAGAGCCGCCTTCTGGCGAAACGCGGGCAAGTCCCCTGAACCCGTTCGGATCGCATCCATGACGGCGTCGCTTCGGATCCAACTACCCGCGACCGCCTGTTCGAGAAGCGGCCGGAGCCTGGCGACGGACTTCGGATCAGCGAATGACCGCGTACGTCCATTTTCCGGTGACTGTTCCATGACCCACAGAACTATGCACATGTGCATATGTTCCAGACCGTTCGAGCAAGTCTTACGCAGTCATACGACCGATAGAGCGGCCCGCAGCCGTAGATCATTTCGAAGGGGCCGATCGGTGCCGGCAGGCACAGTCCTGTTTGGCCAGAAAGCTGGTGTTCCCCGCAGTGAGTGGGGAAAATAAGCTTGAAGGATAGATTGAGATGACCTGCGTCAACGACCAACAGATCGCCGCGAACTACATGGGTGCCGTTGCCCACCTCCTTGGTGGCCGCACCGGCCGCCATCAGGAATTCATCGACAAGGTCGAGCTGATTCTCAGCGGTTCCGAACCGAATGCGATGCAGCTGATGATGTTCAGGGAGGCCGTCCGGCGGACAGGTCGTCCCGTGATCTGGATCTGCCACTCGGAGGCTGCGCCGCACGTTCCTTCGATCGGCCTCGTGGCCATGGTCGGCAACCAAGCCTTCACGATCGAGAGCTGCATGCTTTGGATGTCGGCCAAGGGCGATCGCGCCTGCCTCATCCCGGACAACTTCAAGCTCGGCGCCTTCAAGTTCGATGACGAACTCCGCTTGCGCCACCTGGCCAAGCCGCCGGCACGGCACCACGAATCCGCCACGGCGTCGATGTCGCGTGCCTATCTCCGCCTTCGAGAGATCGAGTTAGAGCAGAAGATTCGCGGCGACGTTTTCGAGCTGCCTCAACTCGCCCAGGCCGCTTGATCCTCGCGATTGCCGGGCCAATCCCCTTTGTCCGGCAACGACCGTCATCCTGATCGCGTGAATCTCTCTTCGTTCACAAATTCGCTTCCAGCCTAACGGCTTTCACATGCAATTCTTAAAGCTTCATTATCGGGCTACGTGAACGGCGGCTTCACCATGTCGGAAACGCGCAACCGGATCATACAGTCAACCGTAGTCGTCGGGGCAGCTGGACCTGAAGCCTGGCCTCTTGATCAAGCGAATAGATCTGGTTGCCCAGTAGGTCGGTGCAGACGCGGACTGCGGTGAGGCCAGCAACGCATGGTACTGACTTGGGCGCAGGCCGTTTGGCGACCGTCTCGTAGCGGAAGGGGGCTGGCCATCACGTCGCGGACTCCCGCCCCCGCGAAGGTCGCCGACGCATTCGCGTCCAACCGTCGTCGCCGAGCCGATATGCGGCAGGCCATATCGAACACGGTCACGTTCGAACCGTGCCACATCGCCGAGTCCCATGACGCCGACGCTCAGGTCGGCTCGGCCGACGCTCACCTAGTCACCGCCCAGTCGATCCCCACGTCATTGCGAGAACAGCACTATTTTTGGCCTGGAGACCTTGGTTCGAATGAGATTCGCCTGCCTTTCGCGGGCACTGAGCGCTACCGCGAGAATTGGAGGCAGTTCGCCGTCGAGCAACGTGGACCGGTCATCTGCCAGCGGCGACTTGCCCTTGACGTCCACCTGTCCGGGGAGCGCTATCGCGTACGCACCACGTCGCTCGGCCGTCGCTTCGATGGCGTTCCTCACCGCCAGAAGCGCATTCTCCGGGGTTGCGATCCGGCCGCCTGCCCCGGCCTGGCCGGGGCAAAGCAGGGTGGTCAAAGGAAAGAACAACGACTGAAGAGTGCGGAGCCGTTTGTACGGCAGGCGCTTGGGTTTGGCCTTGACCAAGGCAGCCACGAGACTGCGAACCGCGTGTCCGTCGGCGAGCTCGATCCCCCCGATGGCCCCCCCGGACGCCACGCAGGCGCGTGCCGGATTATAGAAGGCGTACAAGGGCACGGTAAGAATGCGGCGCTCGGCCGCCGAGGAGCGGATCAATGCGGCCGACTGGGTTCCCGTATTGTGCGGGTGAGCAAGCTCCTTGTAGGAGCCCATCCTCCAGTTCGAGGCATGAGGGCTGAGGCGCTTGGCCTGAATTCGGAACTGCACTGCGGATCTCTTCGCGGGATCGAAGACTATGATGTCGAAGTCATTTCCGGTGATCTTCTCATCGATGGGCACCTGAACCGAAAGGTCGGGACCGGCCGCCCTGAGCAGGGTCGCTACGACGATATCGGACACACTCTCCTCACGAAATCTCCGCCTGAGGCTGATTTCGAGATCCAGGAAGTCGGCGATTAGCGCAGGTAGGCGTCCTGCGAGATCACAGGGTGAACTGAAGAGTGGTGCGATGCTCAAGAACCAGTTCTCCTTCGACTTGATACTGCCTGACTCATCTTTCGCCGATGTCGCGAGGTAAATCGAAGCGAGCGGCTCGATATCGTTAGCCGAACCGCCAGCTCGCGTTGCCCACGCGACTCGCATGTCGCGATCCCCTTAGTGGATCATTGCCCCCAGGCTATTCAACCGACGGTCAAGTGCGCGTGCGCTCCATCGGCCTTCCCGGCGAGACCGGGGACCTCTTCGAGTTGACGCAGATCTTCGAAGCCGCCGCGCTCTTCCCGGTACCGGACTATCTCATACCCATGACCCCGCAAAGCCGAAACGGCGTCGAGCTCATCAGCGCTGGCGGTGTTCACGTTCACGGTTGCCTGACCTGTCATTCCATAGTCGCCTTCTCATTGGTTGCGTCCGAGACGCCGTCGTTTGATCAACTCGAGCTCGCCGCGTGCATCGTGCCGCCTCGGAAGGCGTCCGAAGCCGGATCGTTCCGTCGGAGCAAAAACAAGTGCCGAACCGGCTCCATCCGTCACCACGTCGTGGCACAGTCGGCGAATGGGCTTCGGGTCGGCCCTGTTCAGGACTCGCAGGCAGAAGATGTCACGGCGGAACAAAGCGGCCCTTGTCATAATGTATGCACATGTGCATATGGTGCGTTCACGAAAAGGAGGATCCATGCCCATGTCCGAATGCAACGAAGCCATCTACGTGAGAGAGCTTTCCCATCGAACGGCCAACGTGTTGCAGGCCGCGATCGCGGCCGTCCATCTGGGGCGCCGGGGCGGCACGCGCTTTCTCGACGAAGCCATGGAACGGCTCAACGGCGCCGCCGAGCTCCACGTCATCCTCGCCCGCAAGGACGACGCCGCCATCGATCTCGGCGAGAGGGTGGCGGATGTCTGTCTCGCCACCCGCAAGGTGGAAGGCGCCAGCGAAGGCGTGGATTTCGTTTTCGACCTCGAGGAGGTTCTCGTCGCCGGCGAGGACGCGCGTCGGATCGGAATGATCGTCAGCGAACTCGTCGGCAACAGCATCAGGCACGCCTTTCCGGAAGGCCGCGGCTGGATCATGATCGCCCTCAAGGACGATGGGTTCACCAGCGGGATCGTCGTGGAGGACAATGGCGTCTGCGAAGGCTGGTCGCGCCCCGACGGCCAGGGATGCGGCATCGTGGACGCCCTCGCGAAAGGGATCGGGGGCGATGTCCGCAGAATGCGAACGCCCGGCGGTTCGTCCCGCGTGGAGGTTGTGCTGCCCACCCGGGCGATCGCCGCCGGTCCAGTTGCGGGCAACGCGTAGGCCATGATCGCGATCTCCGGCACCATGCTCCGCGACTTGCTCGTCTGCGAGCGTCGGCTTGGCCTGGACATCCACGGCGATCCCGGGGATCGAGATCCTACGTCAGCATTCGTGAAGATGCTCTGGCGCGATGGTCTTGCGCACGAGAACGACATCCTGTCCGGCATGGCGCCGGGCTCCAGAGATCTCCGAATGCTGGACCGCCAAGCGCGCGAGCAGGAGACGCTTCTCGCGATCGCTTCGGGGGCCTCGATCATACTCGGCGCCTTGCTCGTGCTCGACGACCTGGTGGGGATGCCCGACATCCTCCTCAACGAGGATGGAGGGTACGTCGCGGTCGATGTAAAGTCAGGAGGCGCAACGACCGGAGCCAACGCGCTCTACAAGACGGAGTACCTTGTTCAGGTCGCCCACTACGCCCATATTCTGCGCGAAGTCGGCCTCGGCCGAGGAGACGTCGCGGCAATCATCGATGCCGCCGGAGAGCGCGTCGACTACGATCTCCTCCTGCCCTACGGACGGGACCGACTAAACGGCATCGAGCGCCACGCCGCCGCTCTGGCTCATGCCAGACGCATCAGAGACCGGACGGTCGATACCCGGGGCGCTCTCGCGGCCCAGTGCGGGCTGTGCGACTGGCGAACCAAGTGCCGGGAGGAACTAACGCAATCGAACGATCTTACGCTTGTCTGCGGACTGGGACGCGCCTTGCGCGACGGCATCCAGACGGTAGCTAGCACGGTGCCGAAACTCGCGTCGTTGGAACGTCCGTCCGCCAATGGCGGGACCGGTATCCCAGGCGTCGGTCCAGACAGACTATCGCGCTTCATCGATCGAGCGGCGCTGATAGACGATCCGAACGCCGGCCCCACTCTGCGGGCTCCGCTCGACCTGCCCCGGAATGCTCATTCGATCGACTTCGACGTCGAAGCGGACCCATCGCGCGGGATACTCTATCTGCACGGCTTCTGGCACGAGCGTCACGGCTCTGGCACGGGGGAGTTCGTCCACTTCTTCGCCGAAACGCCGGATGCGGTTGGGGAACGCGGTGCCTTCGCCGAGGCGATCGCCCACTTCCGTCAACATCGGCAGGCGCATTGGTTCCACTACTCCGCCTACGAGCGCACCGCCTACCGTGCCCTGCAGCGGCGTCACCCGGATGTGTGCGACGAGGAGGAAATCGACAAGATCTTCGATCCCGCCCGCTGCACCGACATCTATCAGACGATTCTCAAATGCACCGACTGGCCCCTCAGCAGCTACTCGATCAAGAGCATCGCGAAGTCCGTGGGATTTTCGTGGGAGGATACCGATCCGGGTGGTGCAAACTCCATCGAATGGTTCGATCGCTATGCTAGAAACGGCGACCCCGAACTCCGTGATCGTATCATCGCATACAATCGGGATGACGTGATCGCGTCCGCGCGAGTGCGCTCCGCTCTTGCGGAACTGGAAGATACCGGACGCATCGCCGCATTCCAGAGGCCCACGCTGTGAGCGCCGAGTTGCTGGATTGGCTTCTAGGATGCCCGATGATCGAAGGCGTGTCGCAGCTTTCAGCCGACGCTCACACGTGCGGGTTGCTAGACATTCGTGATTGTCTGGGCAATGCGATCGCGGTCGCGGTAAAAGCCAGACTGGCCGGGGTGACGATGACCCGCCAATCCCCCAACTACCACGAGGTGGTTGCCGGGATGCATGCAACACGACGCGTCGGTTTGCGAATGCGTGTGGATTACGGCGTCGGCTTGCTCTGCGGAACCCTGGCTTCCGGTGTGGGCTTGTCGGAAACCGGTCGAAACACCGTGCTTCATCTTCGAACGGCCGTACCGGATACAATCATCACGGCCATGACGGGTCGCGACGTGACCGAGGTCATTGCGTCGCCTCTATTCCGGAGGGGGCGCTACAAGATCGTCTCAGCGAAACCCAGCCGCATGGGCGTCGAAATCTGGCTGCGCGGTCCACCGGCGATCGTTCCGGTCCACGATCTAACCTAGGGTTCAAGTTCGCGGCGTCCGACAGCAGGCCACCGTCGTGAACTCGGTCTGTCGGTCCCTCAAGCTTGTCAGGCTCTCGGCCGCAGTTCCACGATCGACGGGTCCACGTTGATGCCTTCGAGCAGGTCGTCCATGTCCACGTCGAGAGCCACAGCGAGACGGGCAAGCATGTCGATGGTCACGTTCTGCCCACCCTTCTCGAGGCGGAAGAGCGATGACGTGTCGACCCCGGCAGCGCGCGCGCATTCGGCTTGGCCGAAGCCTTGCCGTTCACGAACGGCACGCACCCGCAGACCTACATCCCGTTGAAGAGCTTTCCTCGCCGATGCGGCTACTAGTTCCGCATCCGCCCCATTCGTATCAGTAGAGCCGTTCACACGCGACCTTTAGGCCGATGCCCCCGCGCGGGGAAGCGCTGATAGCCGGCTTCGTCACGTGCTGACTCCTAATCAAAAGGTTTCTGCCGGCGTTCGTGACCGCATGACGACTTCTAAGCCCCATCTGCGCCGTCGAGCGCTCTGCGGTCGGCGTCCGAAAGTCGCGAACATCGGCTCGGTTTCGAGGCAGGAAGTCCAAATTCGGACCAGTCGGCCTCCGTGCCGTCCTTCCATCCATTCGATGATGATGGATCGCGCGCACCACGGACACCGTCGTTTTACACGATACCGCATTCCTACGTCGATCGCTCGCCCACCCTTTCCGCAGCGCCATGCCGGATGGGTACGCCCTTCCATTCGTGGATGGACTAGTCGCCCGACCATCTTAGCAGCTATGCAAACGACCCAATGCGTACACACGGCACAGGCACGGACCAGAACAAGGATTTGGGTGGTCGGCGCGCGATCGCGGGCTTCCTTCTTCAGATGCTACGCAGCGTTCAACTCGGCCTGCGTGTCACGGCAAACGTCACGCTTCGGAGCGGCGCGCTCTCACGCACTCTGCTCACGCTCGAACCCGAGGGCGGCGGCGACCTGCGCGTCGAGGAAGAGGCGCTCGCGACCGTCGAACAGATCAAGATGCGGGCAGTCCACCGTCGGTGGAGCTCCGGGGAAATAGGCCGGAAGGTCATACCAGACCTCCTCCGGAGCGTGACCCTACGCAAGCCGCAACGCTTCCGTTTCACAACCGACAACGCGTCCGGGCTCGAGGACGTCATGGCCTTCCTAGCCGTGCGCCGGGGATCAACCGAAGGTCCGCCCTTGCGGTGGAACCGAAAGACCATCGACGAGGCCGGTTTCGAGAGTTGTCTGGCCAGCACCGCAGGGTGTGCGTCGAATGACCCGAACTTCGTAAAACTGCTCCGCGAATTCGAAATTGTCATAGTCGATCGCATCGACGCCGAGGCCGAGGTGGAGGAGCTTCTAGCCCCTCTCCTCTCGCCAGGTCAGAAGGCATCCGACAAGCGGCATGAGATCACGGCACGGTTGATGGACGCCGCTGCGTCCGGCCGGACTGTCAGCGCGGGAGATCTTCTGGCCCTAATCGGCCCAGATGCGCTGCTACGCCTACGCCATCTCCGGTCTCTTCCGGCCATGCTGGCGAAACGAACCAGGGCGGATGCCCAGACGCTCGGCTATAACGTCGACTTTGAAGCCCGAACCACTCCGGTAGCACCCCTCGGTTCCATGACGGTCCTGACAGGAGAGTCGGGACAGGGGAAAACGTGGTCGCTCTGTCAGGCGGCTCTGACCGCAACCGACGGTGCCGCGAACGTCGTCCTCGTTCGTGCGCCGGATGACTTCGACGCCTTCGCGCGGGAAATCAACGAGCGGGTCTGGTTACCCGTCCACGATCAATCCGTTTCGTTACAGGTCATGGCGCGTCGGCTTGCGCCCAGGTCGCGGAGTGCGGGCGAGCCCTGGATCACGATCCACGTCGACGACGTCCAAAGCCGGCCGCTTGCCGAAGATCTTGTGCGTATCGACTGGAGCGAGCTCGGGATCAATCTGGTCGCATCGGCGCAACCTCGGATCGCCGCGATACTGGCCACCGCGCCGGGGGCCGTGCTCATACCCGCGAGAAATTTCACTAGCGCCGAACTACGGCGTTTCCTCCGTGCTCGTGGACGCGATGCCCCATTGGAAACGATGCCCGACGATGTGTTCGAGCTGCTGCTGAAGCCAATTCACGCAGCAATGTTCGCTCGGATGCCGCCCCGTTCCGACTGGACCGGCGTTTCCGAATACGAGTTGTTCGAAACCTACTGGAAGCACGCCACCAGCCAAGCACGTGCGCAACCGGATCACCCGGGCGATGCCAAACGATTGGCTGCCCTGGCGGGCACCCTTTTGACGCCCACCCCGCGATACCCCTGGCGGCTCCGCGACGTGGCGGCAGCCGGCCTCGACGACAGCGCGCTTCTACGCCTCGAATCGGTGGGCATGCTATCGCGAGGGGCGGCGGACGAAGTTCGGTTTGGATCCGATCGGATGCTGAACTGGGCTATAGCCGAACACCTCGTCGCTCGGGCCGTAGATGAAAGGTGGACTGCCGAGCGGACCGCGCGGGAGATCGCCGCAGCCCATCCGGCTTACACCGAGGCCTTCGTCGAGCCGCTGACGCGTCTCAGCTATGTCCTGATGGACGCCCTTTGGCTGCTTCTGAAGGAAATGACGCCAGTGTTCGTCGCAGACCTGCTTCAGGCCGACGTTCGCCGAGACGGCTTTCGCAGGACGGGAGAAGCGGCATGGTCGCACAACGTCGGCACATTGGGCCCTCGCGCACTGCCGACGCTCGAGCTTCTCGCCGGCCGACAAACGGAGTTCCCTGAAGACGATCATTCGGCGCAGGTCGTCGGCCGCATGATCCCGGGTGCGATCGCCGATATCGCAGTCGCGGACCTGGAAGCCGCATCCGCAACCATCGGCCGATTGTTGGTCGCTGGCGACGAACCGTGTACGGACATCGCCCTGCGAGCGGCGCGCGAGATCGGTGTACCCGCGAACATAGACGTGATCTGGCGCATTCATCTCGAGCGACAGCGAGCTTTCGAGAACTCTTCGGCGGACCCCGACGACATCGACGGCCGCGGTCGCTTGCTTCATCGCCGCGATTTGAGCGGCGCGGCGCTGCGCGCGTCGGTGAAACTCCGTTCAGACTGGCTGGACGCATCGCTGCGTTCCAGTGACGATCTCGTCTCGCTGGGGCAACTCACGTGGCTGCTCAACGACGAACGATTGGTGCGCTACAGTGCGGCGATCGACCTCTGGGCCGCCCATCGGGATAGGCTCTTGTTGCGGCTGCCGGCCGATGATGGGGCGCTTCTGGAGGCGATCCGGCGCTTCGGCGCCGTGGCTGACCGGGACCGTCTGAATGCGGCGCCGCTCAGCGAGGCGGATTGGACGGGCGATCGTGTGCTTCGGTCGCGAGCAAGGATCGATCCGGGTTCGGCATTCGAACAGATCGCGCGGCGCGATGCGGAGCATGGGTGGAGCGCGGCCAATTGGTGGATGGATGAATTGGCGCGCGTCGATGTCCGTCGAATGTCGGCGGCGATCCGCGCCAACGCGGCCAAGTCCGACTACCCGGCAACCGAAGTGGCCCTATTCTATCGTTTCCACCCAGAATTCATCGACGAGGCAACGCTCGATTGGCTCCTGGACGAGTTCGCCATCTCCATCGCGCAGCTCAACCGCGAGCCTGCGGAAGAGACGGACCCCGCGCTTGGTCGCGTGCGGCACCTTCTCGCAATTGTTTTGTCTCTGGTCGAACCATGGCAGTTCGACAGGGTCGCTGCTCGCGCGGGTACCCTCCTTGAGACGGAGCTCGCCCGCTTCGCAATCCGGCGGCTTGGTCGTACATCGAGAACGAGGGATACCGACGGTAACGACCTTGAACTCGTCCTCGCCACGATGGCCGGAGAGGGGTTCGATGCAGTCGTCGCGGCTGAGTTGGCGCGCAAGGACGCGTTCGGTCGTGAGGACGGATATCGCGCCGCGCACTGGTCTGAGTCCTTCGACATCCGAGCCAAACTCGCGATCACGCCCGAGGGGACGAAAGCCGACCTCGATGCCTATCGCACCGTCCTTCGCATGCAGGCGCTGGCCATACACATGCTCGACGATCAACTGGAAGCAATGCTTCGAACCGGCGCTCCGGTCTACGTCAACGCCGCTGTCATGCGTTCCACCGGTGGCCGAACCACGGGGTCGCTTAGAGAACGGGTGGAGGCGCTGATCGCAACGGGCGATCCGGAGGATCTCTCGGCGGCGGCCCATTTGGCCGGTTTCCTACGTGAGCGTGCCGACGCCGCGCCTCTGCTCGTTCCGTTCCTTCACCAAGCGACACCCAGATCGACGCGACAGTCCATCATCGGCACGTTCAGAGCGCTCTCGTTCTACGATCCGTCGATCCTTCCTATCGCGGTTACGATGATGGACGAAGGTCCGGACGATGAGCGGCACTTCGTAGCGTCGTACCTCTCCCATCAAGGCGACTCGGCCTCTCGTCGAGTTGTCCTCGACCGGCTCGCAAGGCGCGATCTCGGTGGTTTGAATACATTGCATCTCGATGCCGTCGTGCTTCCCCTACTGGAACACGACGACAGTCGCGAAGCCATGCTGAAGCTTCTGAGCTATTCCAAGAACGATCCTCCTATCGTGTCGGGATCCCGCCACCTGCGCGCCCTCGCCGCCCAAGGCGACGAACGTGCACATGAAGAACTCCTCACCGCCGCCTACAGGGAACCAAGCGGATTTCGCGTGTCGACCGCGACCGGCATCATCTACTTGCAGTCGGTGGATCCCGAGGAAGCCTACTTCGCAGCTTTACGAATGCTGGCTCGCAGCGACAGTTCCGACGCAATGGCGCTGATGCTGCGCCTCGACCCCGACCGGGCGGCACCGGTTCTGTTCGAGCGCTTTCGCATTGGTGGGGCGGAACTACGCCTGGACATAGCGCGAAACCTGCGACTGGAACTGAAGGCCGATCAGATAGTCGCACTGCTGAATATGCTGGCTGGCTCGTCTGATTCGTCCGACATCGAGATGGCTGCCGAGATCGCGGGACACATGCCACCCGACCTTTCGATGCCTTGGCTGGAAGCTCTGGTGGACGCGGATGCTACGGGAATACGGGAGGTCGCGCGTTCGTCGATCCGATCGCGGCGGAGGGAGGCGGCGTCCATGATCCACCTAGCAGCGATGGTGAATTCGCCCAAGCCGCGCCAATGGGCTAGACTCCACGTCGTCGTACAAGGCGTCGACCCGGCCTTTCTCTGGGCCAAGGACGACCCCGCCACGATCGGGCGGGTGCTGGACGATCTGCCCTACGAGTTCACCATCGAAGCGGAGCAGCTTGTCAGCAAGCGCCGCAAAAAGGTCGATGATGAGGCAGTGAGAGCAGACCCAAACCGGTAGCTCGCAGGTTGGATTCCCGCGAGTAGGGCTCTCGCCCTCAGGACCCCTTCGAGTTTTCCGCGTGTTCGCCACTCGCGGCATGCGACGCAGGCGTACAACCGCGCCTATCTTTTGCGAGCAGTCCGGACGAGTTGTTTCGTTCGTGGCTTTTGACGGCCCGGGCGATGAGGACGGAGAGGACCGTGATGGGGCAAGCCCCCCCCCGCCAATTGCTTAGACTCATCGTTTGAGCGGTTCCCGGTCTATCGATCGCGAACGTGCTCGCTGCGAATCGCAAGTTCGCTCTGGAATCGATCCAGTTGCTACGGACCCTAAACGAAACAGGCATGAATGCCGGATTGTTCAAATCAAAGGCGTCCCCGGCGAAACGGGTTAAATCGTCCAAGGCGACAATCTAGCTGCATCCGACAGGAGGCAGCCTTCCACTTTGCCCTCCCTTGCGTCAACACCCCTTTATCGGCGCCGACAAGACCGGAACTCGCTTCGAACTCGGCCCCACTCGGGGCCACCCCGACAGCGACCGCCGGATCATTGAACAAGAACGGTGCGATCACGCCAGTCGTCATGACGTCAATCGGGACGAGGATTGGCGACCGCCGATCCGTCTCTGATGGACGGATCGGACCCCACTGCCACCTCCGACGTTTCGTTGCATCGCAATTCAGGTCATGGCCGACCTCGGGCGCGTCGATGTGACTTTCGTGGATCAGACGGCACTTACACTTAATTGATCCCCGGC
>Ga0265798_10005167_pt1 | contig 17678 bp, 17 predicted proteins | sample P3T30metagenome_FD_192430 | JGI IMG/M metagenome (GOLD analysis project Ga0265798, IMG submission 192430) | Plant litter microbial communities from East Loma Ridge, Irvine, California - P3 T30 | ecosystem: Environmental > Terrestrial > Plant litter > Unclassified | place: USA: California... | reverse complement strand
TGTGTTTGTTCGACGCCTCCGGCGTCGGCGCCGGGGGGCGCCTTGAATGAAATCTTCTCCGCACGTTGCACGCAGGCGTCGGCGCCGGTAGGCGCCTTGAATGAAATCTTCTCCGCACGTTGCACGCAGGCGTCGGCGCCGGTAGGCGCCTTGAATGAAATCTTCTCCGCACGTTGCACGCAGGCGTCGGCATCGGCATCGGCATCAGTTAGGTGCCTTCCGTGAAATGTTCTCTGCGCCCCGCAATCTCTCATCGCGGCCGTACAGGGGTCTCTCGGGCAGCTCGGGGGGAAGTCGTGCTGGCGGATGATTTTTCTCGGCGCGACGTGACCCAAGATGGCCACATGAGACGCGCGACGTTCGCACGGGTCGCGCTGGTCGGTGCGGTCGTGGCCACCCTCGCGGCCGGATGCGCCGCCCCGCCGACCGAGGCGAGCCGCGCCTCCGGGTCCGGCGCGATCGCGCAGGCCGCGGCCGGGCCCGGCGTGGCCGTCGCTCCGAGTTCGGGGGGCGTGCGGGTCGCGATCGTCGGCGACTCGTTGACCGCCGGGGGTGGTCGCCTGCTGAGCGCCGGGCTCACCGCCGACACCTGGATGACCTACGCCCAGGGCGACGGCATCGACTACGTGGGTGGCTACGCCAAGGGCGGCTCGACGGTGCAGGAGCAGGCCGCGGCGGTGCGCCCCGTCGCCGACGTCGACGTCCTCGTGCTGATGTCCGGCACGAACGACGTGCGCCTCGGGCTGAGCTTCGCCGAGTCCGCCGCGTCCTACGACGCGATCGTCGACACGATCCGGCCGGAGCACGTCGTCGTGGCCGCGATCCCGCCCTACGACCGTGCACCGCGGGCCGCGGCGCGGTACGAGGGGCAACTCGAGCGCTACGTCGCCGACAAGGGCTGGACCTTCACCGACCCCTGGGGGTTCGCCCGGGCGGGCGACGTCTTCGCCGCCGGCACGACCGTCGACGGCATCCACCCCACGACAGCCGGTTACGAGGCCCTCGGCCACGCGCTGCGCGACGCCGTCCTCGACGTGGCGGGCCCGCGGGCCGTCGCCCCTCAGGCGGACTCCCCCGCCGACCCGGCCGACGGCGCGCCGGGCACGACCAGCTGACGACACCCGTCCGGCGCTCTGTCAGCCGGTCGCCGGAGCTCCACCGAACCGGGGACGAGCCGACTCAGCGCTGCAGGAAGGCGAGCACCGCCAGCACCCGACGGTGGTCGGTGCCGCTGTCCTCGAGCAGGAGCTTCTGGAAGATCGAGGTGACGTTCTTCTCCACCGCACCCGTGCCGATGACCAGCTCGGCCGCGATGGCGGCGTTCGTGCGCCCCTCGGCCATCAGCGTCAGCACCTCTCGCTCACGCGGCGTGAGCGCGGCGAGCGGGTCGCTGCGACGACCCAGCAGCTGCGAGACCACCTGCGGGTCGAGGACCGTGCCGCCGTCGGACACCCGCCCGAGCGCGTCACGGAACTCGTCGAACGAGGCGATGCGGTCCTTGAGCAGGTAGCCGACCCCGCCCGAGCCCGCTTCGAGCAGGTCGCGGGCGTAGGCCACCTCGACGTACTGCGACAGCAGCAGGATGCCGAGGTCGGGCCGACGGCGTCGCGCCTCGATCGCGGCCCGGACGCCCTCGTCGGTGTGGGTCGGCGGCATGCGGACGTCGAGCACGGCGATGTCGGGACGGACCTCGTCCAGGTCGGCCAGCAAGGAGTCGGCGTCGCCGTACGCCCCGACGACCTCGACCCCGATCTCGTCGAGGAGTCGGACGAGCCCCTCCCGCAGCAGCACCGAGTCGTCGGCGACGACGACGCGGAGGGGCTGACGGGAGGGGCTCTCGAGACTCACGCGTCCAGACTACGGGCGCGGCCCACGGACTACGGTCGCGCGGGCGGCCCGGCCGGCGGGTCGAGCGGCCCGTCGGGCAGCGCCGCGTCGGGCAGCGGCTCGGTCACTGCCGTCGACGAGAACGGCGGCAGCGGCTCGGTCGGCAGCGGCAGCGTCGGGTTGCTCGGCACCTCGATCGTCATCGGGATGCTCACCGTGACGATGGTCGGCCCGCCCTGCGGGCTGCTGATGTCGAGGAAGCCGCCGAGGCCCACGAGGCGCTCCTGCACCCCGGCGAGACCGTGGCCGTCGCGCAGGCCGGCACCGCCGCGTCCGTCGTCGGTCACGACGAGCTCGAGCAGCGTGCCGATGCCGTCGGGAGCCTGGCGCGTGCGCAGCACGAGGTCGGCGCTGGCCGCCTCGGCGTGCTTGCCCGTGTTCGTCACCAGTTCGGACGCGATGAAGTACGCGTTGCGCTCGATGTCGCTCGGGATCGCGACGTGCGCGGGCACCCGGTTGAGCATCGTGGTCGGAACCACCGAGCGGTCGACGAGCGACTCGAGTGCCGCGACCAGGCCGCGGTCCAGGAGCAACGGAGGCGCGAAACCGCGGGACAGGGCGCGCAGCTCCTCGAGGGCCTCGCGGGACTGCACCCGCGCCTCCTCGATGAGGGACTTGCTCTTCTCGGGATCGGTGTCGACGGCGCGGGAGGCCGCCGCGAGGTCCATCTGCAGGCGCACGAGGCGCTGCTGGGGCCCGTCGTGGATGTCGCGCTCGAGCCGGCGGAGGGCCGTGCCCTCGGCGGACAGGGCGGCCGTGCGCGAGATCTCACGGTCGGCGAGCTCGACCTCGAGCTGCTCGCTGCGGAACCCGCCGAGCATCACGCCGGCGATCGCCTGGTGCATGACGACGAACCCGTGCACGACGTAGGGGTAGACCAGGACGACCACGGCGAAGAGGGCGAGCGCGAGGACGACGAGCACCGCGCCTCCGCCGTTGCCGATCGCGGACGCCCAGTTGAAGGTGTCGAACGGCGGCAACGCCTGGAAGACGAGCACGACCCCGAGGACCGCGAGCACCGGGCCGGCCAGCAGGCTCACGAGGACGAAGGTCGTGAAGCCCGCGACGATCGGGAAGACCACGACGCCGTAGAGCAGGTACAGCCAGTAGTGCGGGTTGGCGAAGACCGAGATCGCCCGCACGAAGCGGTTCGTGGACCGACCCCATGCGGTGTTGGGAGTCCAGTCGACGGGTCGGATCGGACGGTCGCTGGCCCAGCCCAGGCGGAGCACCTCGAAGGTGCCGAACCACCGGGCGATCCACAGCGCGCCGAAGACGACGATCGCGAGGAAGACGAGGGTGAACAACGAGTCGCTCGACCCGCTGACCGTGTGCAGGAACAACGAGGCGGCCACCGTCACGATGACGACGAGGACGGCCGAGAGCGCGACGTAGCCGAGTTCGCGAGGCAACTCGCGCCAGCGTCGTCGGTAGCCGCCGGGGCGGGACGGGGGCGAGAGGTAGGGGTTCGCGGCGGTGATGGTGGTCTCCTGGATCATGCCTTCGAGCCTGGTCTGCGCGGGGCGTCCACCCCATGGTGCCAGCGCCCGGAACGCCGGTGGGGTTATCCCCCCTCACGAGCGGGGTGAGGTGAGGCTGGCCTAGGTGAGCCGAGCCTCAGCTTGCTTGCGGAATTCTCCCAGACGTCTAGCGTTGCCTCCATCGTCTAGGAAAGGACCACGTCATGACCGACATCACCCGCACCGTCCCCCAGGGTTCCGTCGACCCCGACGTCGCCGCCGGCGTCGCCCAGTTCCTCAGCCAGATCGTCACGGACATGACGGCCCTGTCGGTCAACGGCAAGCAGGCCCACTGGCACGTGCGCGGCATCGCGTTCGTCGCCGTCCACGAACTCATCGACGTGGTCGTCGACCACGCCCGCGAATGGGCCGACCTCGCCGCCGAGCGCGTCGTCGCCCTCGGCCTGCCGGTCGACGGACGCATCGAGACCGTCGCCGCCAAGACCGTCATCCCCCCGACCTCCCCCGGCTTCAACCAGATCGACGTCACCATCGCCGAGCTGGTCGCCCAGATCGACGCCTCGCTCGTCGCCGTCCGCGAGGCCATCGACGAGCTCGGTGAGCTCGACGCCTCGAGCCAGGACGTCGCGATCGAGATCTCGCGGGGCCTCGAGAAGGACCGCTGGTTCCTCGCCGCGCACGTCGCCGGCTGACCCCCTCGCCAGACGGACGAAGGCCGCCACCCCGCCCGGGGTGGCGGCCTTCGCCGTGTCGGGTCGACGCCGCCTCGTCAGAGCGTGCGGTGCGTCCACCGACCCGCCAGGACCGTGCCGACGACGGGCATCCGGCGCAGCTGGTCGTCCGACGCGGCGAGCGGATCGACCTCGGTGACCACGAGATCGGCGACGGAGCCGACCTCGACCGTGGCTCGACCGCCCGTCGAGGCGGCGAGCGCCGCCGAGGCGACCAGTCGCTGTTCGGGGTGCCACGCCTCGCGTCCGTCGCGCGAGCGCGAGATCGCCGCGGCCATCGCCACCCAGGGATCGAGCGGGGCGACCGGCGCATCCGAACCGAGCTGCAGGCGGACGCCGGCGGCGACGAGGCTCTCGAAGACGTAGGCCCGCTCGGAGCGGCCCGCCCAGAGCCGGTCGACGACGTCGCGGTCGTCCATGGCGTGCTCGGGCTGCACGCTGGCCACGATGCCGAGGCGCGCGAACCGGTCGACGTCGTGCGCGTCGAGCAGTTGGGCGTGCTCGATGCTCCCGCCGCAGCCGACCAGCTCGAGGGCGTCCAGTGCCTGGGCGTTCGCGGCGTCCCCGATCGCGTGCACGGCCGGCACGAGTCCCGCCGAGGAGGCGCGGCGCAGCCACCCGACGAGTTCGTCGGTCTCGTAGATGCGCAGCCCCCGGGCCGCGGGGTCGTCCTCGAGCCCGGGGTACGGGTCGTGGCACCACGCGGTGCGGGTGCCGAGGGAGCCGTCGGTGATGATCTTGAACGGCCCCATCGTGACGAGCCCGTCGGTGCCCGGGATCTCGTCGCCGGTGTGCAGCCCGCGGGCGACGACGGCGTCGAGGTCGCGCGGGTAGACCCCGGGACGGATGCGCAGCCCGCGGGTCCCGCCGGCCACGCGGCGGCTCCAACGATCGAGCGACAGCGTCATCTCGAGGTCGACGACGCCGACGACCCCGCGCGCGGCGGCCGCGTCGACGGCCTCGGCCACCCACCGGTCGAGCTGCTCGTCCGGCACGACGCTCACGGCGGCGCTGACGTCGAAGGCCGGCTGCTCACGCAGCAGACCGGTCGGATGGTCGGCGTGACCGTGACGCGCCAGGGCTGCCGAGTCGAGCCAGACGGAGTGCAGGTCGTTGCTGACCAGGACGACCGGCACGTCGCCCGCCACCGAGTCGAGCAGCGCCCGACTCGGGGCGTCGGGCCAGAGCGCGTCCTGGAAGCCGTAGCCGACGAGGGCGCCTCCCGCCTCGACCGGCTCGTCGCGCAGGCGCTCCCCCACGATCGAGGCCGCCTCGGCGGCGGACCTCGTCCGCGACAGGTCGAGGCGACGGCGCACCAGCGCCCACTGGTCCATGTGGACGTGGGAGTCCCAGAGGCCCGGGGCGAGCCAGCGGCCGTCGAGGTCGACGACCTCGGCACCGTCGGGGGCGAGACCGGACGCGAGCGCGACGACGCGGCCGCCGTCGAGCAGGACGTCCACGGGGGCGGGCCCGCCCCCGACCAGGCGGACGTCCCTCAGCAGCGTGCGCCGCGCCTCCTCGGCCGGGGTGCCGCCGCCGACCGTCATCGGTCGCGCACCCGGCGCATCTCGGCGGCGAGCGCCGGCTGCGCGTAGTGGTCGCCGTGCTCGAGCTCGTCGACGATGCGGTCGACGACCTCGGGCGCCTTGTTCTGGCTGAGTTTGGCGCGGGCGTCGAACCGGGTCACGCGCAGGCGGATGCCGACGGTGCCCTTCGCGACCCGTCGCGAGCCTGCCTCGTCGAGGGTGAGCGTCGACGGCTCGGGCATGACGCGCTCGAAGTGGTCGACGAGCTCGCCCAGCACGCGGAAGTTCTCGTCGTCGGAGAGGATCTCGGGCGTGCCCCAGAGATGCGCCGTCACGTGGTTCCAGGTGGGGATGATCTGCTCGGCCGGGTACCAGCCGGGCGAGACGTAGCCGTGCGGGCCCTGGACGATCACCATGACCTCGTGCTCACCGAGCTCGTGCGAGCGCTCGTCGGGGCGGCCGACGTGGCTGACGACCACGATGGCGTCGGGGTCGTCGTCGTCCTGCTCGAGCACGACCGGGTAGTGCGACGCCACGAGTCCCGCGGCCGTGTGGGACACGATCGTGGCCCACGGGTTCTCGCGGATCAACCGCTTGACCTCGTCGACGTCGGACAGGACGAACGTGGGGGTGTGCCGCATGGTGTCACCCTGGCACAGGTTTCAGCCGCGACCGGAAGCCGTGACGGGGACGTGACACGGCGGCCCGGTCACACCTGGTCGGTCGGGCACCAGTAGAGCTTGCGGCCCGCGGCCATCTCCATCACGATGTTCGTGCCGCAGACCCGGCAGGGCAGGCCCTCACGGTGGTAGACCCAGTGTCGGTCGGCTCGGCTGCGCAGTGCCTTGGCGTGCTGGGCCTTGGTGAGGCCGTCCATGGTCATCATCTGGCCGAGCTCGACGCCGCTCTTGAGCAGCTTCGTCCAGTCCTTGTAGAGGGCACGCAGCACCTCTTCGGGCACCTGGTTGCCGGGCGTGTGCGGGTCGAGCCGGGCCCGGAACAGCAACTCGGCGCGGTAGATGTTGCCGATGCCGCTGACCACGCTCTGGTCCATCAGCAGAAGGCCGATCGGGGTGCGCTTCTTGCGGACGGTCGTGACGAAGCGGTCGCTGCCCTTCTTGGGCGAGTCGACCAAGGGGTCGGGGCCGAGCTTCGAGATCGCCAGGTCGACCCCGGCCGCGTCGAGGACCTCGCACTTCGTCGGGCCACGGAGGTCGCCGACGGCGGTGTCGGTCAGCAGACGCACGCGCACCTGCCCGACGGGCTCGGGCGGGAACGACTCGATGTCGTCCTCGGTCTTCTCCTGTTCGGCCATGCGCACGCGCGTCCTGCGAGGGGCGCCGATGCTGGCCATCGAGTCCTCGCCGTCGTCGTCGGGAGCGTTCTCGGCCTTGCGGGTCGCCGCCCGGCGCGTCCGCGACTCGGCCATCGAGTGGCCCGTGGCGATGTCGCCGGCGAAGTCCCAGGCGCCGTAGAGCCCCAGGTGCACGTGCAGCCAGAGCCCGTTGTCGAACTCGAGGAACATCTGCTTGCCGACGGCCTTCGCGTCGACCATCGTGGCGCCGTCGAGCCGGGTCGCACCGTCGGCGAACCGGCCCTGGGGCGAGCTCACCTCGACGCGGTGGCCGACGAAACTCTGCTCGAACTGGTTGGCGATGCGGTGGACGGAATGGCCCTCGGGCACGGCGGCACCTCTCTGGTGGTCGGTGTGTCGGTCTCGCGCTCGACGGCGGAGACGACGGAGCGGCGAGGCCCCGGTCGGGGTCCCGCCGCTCTCGACGTTACGTCGTCAGTCGACCGGGTGACCGGCGATCGCGCCCGTGGTCTCGTACTCGCCGACCTGCGCGATGCGGCGCACGTGGCGTTCGTCGTGGCTGAACGGCTCGGCGACGAAGGCGTCGATGAACGCGAGCGCCTCGGCCTCGGTGTGCTGACGTGCACCGATCGCGATGACGTTGGCGTCGTTGTGCTGGCGGGCGAGCTTCGCGGTCGAGTCGTTCCAGACCAGGGCCGCCCGGACGCCCTCGACCTTGTTCGCGGCGATCTGCTCGCCGTTGCCCGAGCCGCCGAAGACGACTCCGAGCGCCTCGTGACCGGCACGCTGGTCACGCACGGTCGCCCGCGCCGCCGCGATGCAGAACGAGGGGTAGTCGTCGAGCGGCTCGTAGCTCGTCGGACCGTGGTCGGTCACGTCGTGGCCCGCGTCGGTGAGGTGCTGGATGACGGTCGTGCTGAAGTCGAGGCCGGCGTGATCGGTCGCCACGTGGATGCGCATGGTGACCATCCTAGAACCGGGCCACGACGGGGCCGACCGGCACCGCGCCTCCTCGTGGTCCGTCGTCGGGGCCCGAGGAGGCGCGGGTCCTCAGTCGAAGATCGGCCCGACCGTGCGAGAGCGCTTGATCTCGAAGAACCCCGGGTACGACGCCACGGCGACGACGCCGTCCCAGAGGCGCACGGCCTCGTCGCCCTTCGGCGCGGGCGAGATGACGGGGCCGAAGAAGGCCACGCCGTCGACGGCGATGACGGGGGTGCCGACGTCCTGACCGACGCGGCCGATGCCGTCGAAGTGGCTGGCGCGCATCTGCTCGTCGAACTCGTCACCGTCGGCGTACCGCGCGAACTCGGCGGGCAGTCCGACCTCGGCCACGGCACCGGCGATGACGACGTCGCCGTCCTTCTCGCCCTCGTGGTGGATGCGGGTGCCCAGGGCGTCGTAGAGGGGCTTGACGATCTGCTGACCGTGGAGCTCGCCCGCCGCCGTGACGAGACGCGTGTAGCGCAGCATGCGGGCGAAGTTCGCCTTGTACTCGTCGCTGACGTCGTTCTCCTCGTTGAGCACCGCGAGGCTCATGACGTGGAAGGTGACGTCGAGGTCGCGGTGCTTCGCGACCTCGTCGACCCAACGACTGGTCATCCAGGCCCAGGGGCACGAGGGGTCGAACCAGAAGTCGACGACGGTGTGGGGCGCGGGGACGGGGGTGTCGGTCATGCCCTCAGTCAACACCCCGGTGTCGTACAGCCGGTCTAGGCTCTCAGCGGACCACGAGTCCCCCCTCACCCCCCAGACGGATGGAGCCAGCGTGCCCGGAGAGAACCTCACCCGCGTCGAGGCGCAAGAGCGCAAGAGCGTCGTCGACGTCCAGTCGTACGAGATCGCCCTCGACCTGACCCGTGGCGACGAGGTGTTCGGCAGCTCGACCACCGTGCGCTTCACCGCCACCCCCGGCGCGTCGACGTTCATCGACGCGCTCACCCGCACCGTGCACTCGGTGACCCTCAACGGCACCGCGCTCGACGTCGACGCGGTCTCCGACGGCGTCCGCATCCAGCTCGCCGAGCTGGCCGCCGACAACGTGCTCGAGGTCGTCGCCGACGCCGAGTACACCAACACCGGCGAGGGCCTGCACCGCTTCGTCGACCCGGTCGACGGCGAGGTCTACCTCTACTCGCAGTTCGAGGTGCCCGACAGCCGCCGCGTCTTCGCGGTCTTCGAGCAGCCCGACCTCAAGGCGACGTTCCAGTTCACGGTCACCGCGCCCGCACGCTGGCAGGTCGTCAGCAACCAGACCACCCCCGACCCCGTCGTCGACGGCGAGACCGGCACCTGGACGTTCTCGCCCACGCCCGTGCTCTCGAGCTACGTCACGGCGATCATCGCCGGCCCGTACGACGTCGTCCGCAGCGACCTCACCAGCTCCGACGGCCGCACGATCCCGCTCGGCATCTTCACGCGTCGCTCGCTCACGGAGTACCTCGACGCCGACTACATCTTCGAGAAGACCCGTCAGGGCTTCGCCTACTACGAGGACAAGTTCGACTACGCGTACCCGTTCGAGAAGTACGACCAGCTCTTCGTGCCCGAGTTCAACGCCGGCGCCATGGAGAACGCGGGTGCCGTCACCTTCGTCGAGACCTACGTCTTCCGCAGCAAGGTGACCGACGCCATCAAGGAACGCCGCGTCGTCACGATCCTGCACGAGCTCGCCCACATGTGGTTCGGCGACCTCGTCACGATGAAGTGGTGGAACGACCTCTGGCTGAACGAGTCGTTCGCCGAGTGGGCCTCGACCATCTCGACCGCCGAGGCGACCGAGTGGACCGAGGCCTGGACCACCTTCCAGGCGATGGAGAAGAGCTGGGCCTACCGCCAGGACCAGCTGCCCTCGACCCACCCCGTCGTGGCCACGATCACCGACCTCGAAGACGTCCAGGTCAACTTCGACGGCATCACCTACGCGAAGGGCGGGTCGGTGCTGAAGCAGCTCGTCGCCTGGGTGGGCATCGACGCCTTCTACGCCGGCGTCGCCGCGTACTTCAAGAAGCACCACCACTCCAACACCGAGCTGGGCGACCTGCTCGTCGAGCTCGAGGCGACCTCGGGCCGCGAGCTGACCAGCTGGTCGAAGCTCTGGCTCGAGACCGCGGGCGTCAACACGCTGCGTCCCGAGCTCGAAGTCGACGACGACGGCGTCATCACGTCGTTCGCCGTGTTGCAAGAGGCCCCGGCCGACCACCCCACCATCCGCCCGCACCGCCTCGCCATCGGCCTCTACGCTCTGCAGGGCGACGCCCTGGTGCGCACCGACCGCGTCGAGATCGACGTCGACGGCACCCGCACCGAGGTGCCCGAGCTGGTCGGCCTGAAGCGCGGCGACCTCGTGCTGATCAACGACGACGACCTCGCCTACGCGAAGATCCGCCTCGACGAGGTGTCGCTCGCCACCGCGATCGCGCACCTGTCGAAGATCTCGAACCCGCTGGCCCGTGCCCTCGTGTGGGGCTCGGTCTGGGACGCGACGCGCGACGCCGAGACCTCGGCCTCGGACTACGTGCGACTCGTGCTCGACAACATCGCGACCGAGACCGAGTCGACGACGATCCGCACCACGCTCTCGCAGCTGCTGCAGACCGCCCGCAGCTACGTCGCACCCGCACGCCGCGCCTCCACGATCACCGAGGTCGGCGACGGCCTCTGGGCCCTGGCCCAGGGCGCCGAGGCCGGGTCCGACGCGCAGTTCCAGTTCGTCACCTTCTTCGCCGCGATCGCGTCCACCGAGGCGCACGAGGAGGCGCTGGCCGGTCTGCTCGACGGATCGCTCGCCCTCGAGGGCCTCACCGTCGACACCGACCTGCGCTGGCAGCTGCTCGAGGGCCTCGTGCTCGTCGGCGGTGCCGGCGAGGCCGAGATCGACGCCGCCCTCGCCGAGGACAACACGGCGAACGGTGCCCAGGCGGCCGCCCGGGCCCGTGCGACGATCGCGACCACCGAGGGCAAGCTCGCCGCCTTCGCGTCGGTCGTCGACAGCGCCGAACAGCCCAACGCCATCGTCCGGGCGACGACCCTCGGGTACCAGCACACGAACGACCCGGCGATCCTGCAGCCGCTCGTCGAGCGCTACTTCTCGTCGCTCACCGGCATCTGGGAGTCGCGCAGCTACCACATCGCCGACACCCTCGTCTCGGGGCTGTACCCGGCCGGCCTCGCCGACCAGGCGCTCGTGGACGCGTCCTACGCGTGGCTCGAGGCGAACCCCGAGACGCCGGCCCTGCGCCGCATCGTGAGCGAGAGCGTCGCGGGCGTCGAGCGGGCCCTGCGGGTGCAGGCGGTCGACCAGCAGTAGTCGCGCCCCGGGTCGCACGACGACCCGACGAACGACCCGGACGGCGGGCCCTCTCACAGGGCCCGCCGTTCCGGCGTCCAGGCGCCTCCCGGGTGGGATTGCGGCGGCGTGCTTGACTTGTCGCTCATATGGACCTCCTCCTCGCAGCTGCCACCGACCCCGCCGCCCCGATCGCCTTCGACTGGGACGCGTTCTGGACGATGTGGCGCGTTCCCATCCGGATCGTCGCGATCCTGCTCGTCGCGGTGTTGTTGCGCGTCGCCCTGCACTTCACGATCCGTCGAGTCGTCGACCAGGTCGTGAACGGCATCAAACGCAAGCAGAACGTCGACGACACGCAGGCCCTCATGGCCTCTCCCCTCCAGGCGGTCCGGGTCGTGCAGCGCACTCGCACGCTCGGCAGCGTGCTGAACAACGTGGTCACGGTCGTCGTCGCGGGCATCGCACTCGTGTTGATCCTCGGCGAGCTCAACTTCAACGCCGTCGCCATCGTCAGCGCCGCCGGGGTCGTGGGGGCGGGTCTCGCATTCGGTGCCCAGAACATCGTGAAAGACATGCTCAACGGCATCTTCATGGTCGCCGAGGACCAGCTGGGGGTGGGCGACGTCGTCGACGTCGGGCCCGCGGCCGGTGTCGTGGAGGCCGTCGGCATCCGCGTCACGCAGGTCCGCGACGTCAACGGCGTGCTGTGGTTCGTGCGCAACGGCGAGATCCTGCGCGTGGGCAACATGTCGCAGGGCTGGACGCGGGTGGTCATCGACCTCGCCGTGCCGTACTCCGCCGACGTCGACCAGGTGCAGGACGCCATGCTGAACACGGCCAACGAACTCGCGGCGATCCCCAAGTGGAAGCGCGCCATCATCGACCAGCCCGAGGTCTGGGGCATCCAGTCGATCTCCGAGGAACACGTGGTCATCCGCATCGTCGCCAAGACCAGGTCCTCCGACCGCGACAACGTCGACCGCGAGCTGCGGTCGCGCCTCAAGAAGACCCTGGACGCCATGGACATCGTGCTGCCCTCGTTGACGAGCGTCGTCCTGACCGGCTTCGACAGCGCCTCCTCGGTCCAGGGCGCCCGGGCGCCGCGAACGGTGCCGACGCCCCACGTGCCGCGGAGCAAGCGCAAGTGACCGACATCCCGCTGACGCCGCGCCCGTCCACCGCGCAGCCCGTGACTCCCCCGCCGTCGGCCGTGCCGGTCACCGTCCGGCGGGGTCTCGGTGACGACGCCGCCCAGGGCAACTTCTGGCAGCAGATCGGCGGGCGGCCGACCTTCGAGAAGTTGGTCCGTCGCTTCTATGAGGGCGTCCGGACCGACGAGGTGCTCTGGCCGATGTATCCCGAGGCGGATCTCGAGGGCGCGATCCAGCGCTTGACGGGGTTCCTCGAGCAGTACTGGGGTGGGCCCACCACCTACAGCCAGGAGCGCGGGCACCCCCGCCTGCGCATGCGGCACATGCCGTTCCGGGTGACGCCCGAGGCGCGCGACCACTGGCTGCAACACATGCGGGTGGCCGTCGACGAACTCGAACTCGCACCCCTCGACGACGCGATGCTCTGGGGTTACCTCGACCGCGCCGCCCAGGCCATGGTCAACACCTTCGAGCGCTGACGACCGCGGACCGCGTCAGAGCAGGGACGACCGACGCTTGACGAGGACGTGGCCCTTGGGCGTCGTGAGGCGCGTCCAGGTGCCCGTCTCGAAGACGGCGACCTCGTCCTCGCCGTCGAGGAAGCCGAGGCTGAGCGCACCGAAGCCGGCACCTGCGGGGACTCCCTCGGCGCCCTCGACGGGTGCCGACCACACGTCGGCCCTCACCCGGTGCACGATCTGCTCGCCCGTGCCCGTCGGGATCGCCTCGGCGACGCGGGCGATGCCCGCCTCGGCCGTCGAGCGGAGGCGGTCGGACTCGATCGGTTCGAGCCGTGCCCAGCCGCCCCGCGGCGGTGAGATGGCCGCCCAGGTCACCGTGTTGACCGTGGCGGGCACGGACACGGTGACGGGCGCGGTCGGGTCGACGACGTCGTTCTGCAGGCGCACGAGGCGCTCTTTCAACGACCGGACCGGCACCACGGCGTCGAACTCGGGACGGTCGTCGAGCTGGAAGGTGCGCAGTCCGAGCACCGTGGGGCTCGAGTCGAGCAGCCCCATCGGGTAGAAGACGGCGACGTAGACGGCGAGGACGCCCGAGCCGGCGATGAGCCGGACCGAGCCGTCCTCGACCCGGCCCGCACGCCCGAGATAGGTCGCGAGATCGCTGAGGGACAGGGAGTCGGGGAGGGTGAATGCGTCGTTCATCGGCCCCCTAAACTACATCGGGTGACCGTCGATCCGCTGCAGAGCCTGCTGTCCACCCTCGACCTCTCGCCGGCGGGCAACGTCGGCGGGCAGGACGTCTTCACCGGGGGGTCACAACCCGAGCCGCTCGGTCGCGTGTTCGGCGGACAGGTCGCGGCGCAGGCCCTCGTGGCCGCCCAGCGCACCGTCGGCGGTGGACGCGACGTCCATTCGCTGCACTCGTACTTCCTGCGGCCCGGCGACCTCACCATCCCCATCACGTTCACGGTCGACCGCATCCACGACGGCCGCTCGTTCGCGACCCGACGCACCCAGGCCTCGCAGGACGGGGTGCCGATCTTCTCGATGATCGCGTCCTTCCAGATCCCCGACGAGGGGCTCGACCACCAGGTCGACATGCCCACCGGGCTGCCCGACCCCGAGGACGTCCCGAGCGACGCCGAACTGCTGTCGGCCGTCGACAACCCCGTCGCCCAGTCGTGGGCGCGGCGCCCGTTCGACATGCGTCACGTGCCGTCGCCCGTGTTCTTCAGCGTCGAGGGCGACCACGTCGCCCACCAGGCCGTCTGGCTCAAGGCGACGGGCCCGCTGCCCGACGACGCCGACCTTCACCGCGCCGCCCTGCTCTACGCCAGCGACTACACCCTGCTCGAACCGATCTACCGCCGCCACGGCGTCGCGTTCGTCACCCCCGGCCTCAAGGTCGCGAGCCTCGACCACGCCATGTGGTGGCACCGCCCCGCTCGTGTCGACGAGTGGCTGCTCTACGTGCAAGAGAGCCCCAACGCGGTCGGTGGCCGCGGGCTCTCGCTCGGTCGCATCTACGACCGCGCGGGCACGCTCGTGGCGAGCGTCGCGCAAGAGGGCATGGTCCGGGTGCCGCGAGGCTGACAGGACGCGTGCCGGGTCAGCGCCGGCGAAAGGCGAGGGGCTCTTCGACGAACGGTGACCAGGCGTCGCGCTCGACGTCCGAGATGCGTCGTGGCCGGTCGGTCGCCGAGTCGACGAGCACGATCGTGGTGGCGGCCTTCGTGAACAGCTGCCGGGGTTCGACGCCCTCGGGCGACCAGACCTCGTAGCAGACCTCGAGGCTCGCTCCGCCGAGACGTCCGACCCAGATCTGCACGTCGAGTGGGGCCCGCAGGTACGGAATGGGGATCAGGTACTCGAGCTCTTGACGGGCGATGAGTGTCATCGTCGTGGCGTTCGGGCTGCCGTCGAGGACGGCGGCCGACGACCGCTCGTCGATCGCCCCGTCGGCCGACCAGAACGCGTCGATGCGCGCCTCCTCGAGGAGGCGCAGCATCGACGCGTTGTTCACGTGTCGGTACCCGTCGAGATCGCTCCAGCGGACTCGGGTCGGCACGTGCAGGCGGGTCATGACGGTGGGGTGCCGGTCAGTCGCGCGTGAGCTTGCGGTACGTGGCCGAGCTCGGCTTCGCCGCGTCGGCACCGAGGCGCTCGACCTTGTTCTCTTCGTACGCCTCGAAGTTGCCCTCGAACCAGTACCAGTTGGGGGTGCCGTCGTCGTTCAGGCCCTCCCACGAGAGGATGTGCGTCGCGATGCGGTCGAGGAACCACCGGTCGTGCGTGATGACCACGGCACAGCCGGGGAACTCGAGCAGCGCGTTCTCGAGGCTGCCCAGGGTCTCGACGTCGAGGTCGTTGGTGGGCTCGTCGAGCAGCAGCAGGTTGCCGCCCTGCTTGAGGGTCAGCGCCAGGTTGAGACGGTTGCGCTCACCACCGGACAACACGCCGGCCTTCTTCTGCTGGTCGGGACCCTTGAAGCCGAACTGCGACACGTAGGCCCGCGACGGGATCTCGGTCTTGCCGACCTGGATGTAGTCGTGCCCCTCGGACACGACCTCCCACAGGTTCTTGTTCGGGTCGATGCCGCCACGGCTCTGGTCGACGTACGAGATGTCGACCGTCTCGCCGACCCTCAGCTCTCCGCCGTCGAGCGGCTCGAGGCCGACGACCGTCTTGAAGAGGGTCGTCTTGCCGACGCCGTTCGGGCCGATGACGCCGACGATGCCGTTGCGGGGCAGGGTGAACGACAGGTCGTCGATGAGCACCCGCTCGCCGAACGCCTTGTGCAGCTTCTTCGCGTCGATGACCTGCGAGCCGAGGCGCGGGCCCACGGGGATCACGATCTCTTCGAAGTCCAAGGTGCGCGTGCGCTCGGCCTCGTTCGCCATCTCTTCGTAGCGGGCCAGACGCGCCTTCGACTTGGCCTGGCGGCCCTTGGCGTTGCTTCGGACCCACTCGAGCTCGGACGCGAGGCGCTTGGCGAGCTTGGCGTCCTTCTTGCCCTGGACCTGGAGGCGCTCGCCCTTCTTCTCGAGGTAGGTCGAGTAGTTGCCCTCGTAGGGGTAGAGACGGCCGCGGTCGACCTCGGCGATCCACTCGGCGACGTGGTCGAGGAAGTACCGGTCGTGGGTCACGGCGAGCACGGCGCCGGGGTACTTGCTGAGGTGCTGCTCGAGCCAGAGCACGCTCTCGGCGTCGAGGTGGTTGGTGGGCTCGTCGAGGAGCAGGAGGTCGGGCTTCTGCAGCAGGAGCTTGCACAGCGCGACGCGGCGCTTCTCACCACCGGAGAGGTTCGCGACCTCGGCGTCACCCGGAGGCGTGCGCAGGGCCGACATGGCCTGCTCGAGCTGGGAGTCGAGGTCCCACGCGTCGGCGGCGTCGATCTCTTCTTGCAAGGTGCCCATCTCGGCGAGCAGCGCGTCGAAGTCGGCGTCGGGCTCGGCCATGGCGGCCGAGACCTCGTTGAAGCGGTCGAGCTTCTGCTTGATCGGCCCCACGCCTTCTTGGACGTTCTCGAGGACGGTCTTGGTCTCGTCGAGCTCGGGCTCTTGCATGAGGATGCCGACCGAGTAACCGGGGCTGAGCTTCGCCTCGCCGTTGCTGGGGGTGTCGAGCCCCGCCATGATCTTGAGGATCGTCGACTTGCCGGCGCCGTTCGGCCCCACGACACCGATCTTCGCCCCCGGGATGAACGACATGGTGACGTCGTCGAGGATCAGCTTGTCGCCGACCGCCTTGCGGGCGCGCACCATCGAGTAAATGTATTCGGCCATGGCAGCGAGTCTATCGGGCGGGGCCCCGCCCCCGACGTCACCAGTCGATGGCTCGGGTCGACCCCACGAGGCAGGCGCCCGTGCCGAGCACCGGCGCCGTCTGGCTCGTGTACCCCGCGCCCGAGACCTGCCCGATCAGGCAGTCCTGACCCCAGAGCACGGAGAACTGCACGCTGTCGGCGTCGCGGCCGATCGAGGTCGTGTCGGCGGTGACCTGCATCGACGACTTGTCGAAGCCCGCAGCCACGAGCGCGTCGACGACCGCGCGCCCGCCCGGGCGGGCGTTCGCGGCGACGGTCGCCGCGTTCACCTCGTCGAAGTGGGCCAGCGCCTCGGCCGTCGTCGACTCGGACGAGAACGCCGGAGCGCCCGTCGACGTCGCCGTGGGCGGCGTCGTCGGCGCCGGCTCGGGGGACGAGGTGCAACCTGCGAGGGGGACCGCCACGGCCAGCAGGATCGCGGCGAGCCCCAGGCCGCGTGGGGGTCTCGAACCGTTCACAGGTGCCCTTCGTCGCGGGTGGCGGCCGCGGGTCGGCGGGCCGTGTCGAGTCTACGGCGTGCCGACCCGCGGGCCGGGAGCACGGGAGCGCTCCGGAGCTCAGAACGGGGCCGGCACCTCGTCGGCACCGACGGTCGGTGGAGCACCCCAGTCCGTGCCCTCGGCCGGGACCGCCACCCGGTCGGGATCCGACGAGGACGCATCCGAGGCGGAACCGTCCGAAGGACCTCCGTGACCGGCCCCGCCGCCGCCCTCCGAGCGGGGCGCCGCCCCGTCCAGGTCGGAGGTCGCGGCCGGGTCGTCACCACCCGCGCCAGTCGGCGCCACCGGCCCGACGGCCGGGGCGGACGCGACCCGTCGTTCGAACGTCGACCTTCCCCAGACGAGGTCGTGGCCGATCGCGTCGGCGTCGACCTCGACGGTCATGCCGCTGCGTTCACCGGACTCCCACGAGCGGATGCGGACCCGCCCGGTGACGACGACCCGCTGCCCCTTGCGGAGACTGGCGAGGACGTTGTCGGCGAGCTGGCGGAAGGCCGTGACGGTGT
>Ga0265798_10005166_pt1 | contig 17679 bp, 11 predicted proteins | sample P3T30metagenome_FD_192430 | JGI IMG/M metagenome (GOLD analysis project Ga0265798, IMG submission 192430) | Plant litter microbial communities from East Loma Ridge, Irvine, California - P3 T30 | ecosystem: Environmental > Terrestrial > Plant litter > Unclassified | place: USA: California... | reverse complement strand
GAAGGCCGAGCGGCGGAGCAAGAGGAACGCGCCCGACAGCCAGCCTGCATCGCGCTCACGATCGAGCTCGCGCTCGGCCTTGTAGGACGTCGACCAGGGGTTCGCCGGCCAGACCCTGCCCAGGGCGGCGTGGCCGACCCCGGTGCGGAGCGACGGGAGGCTCCTGGCTGACGGGTACGTGCCGCCGTCGTCGTCGAGGATGCGCGGGCCGAGCGCGCCGGCGTCGGGGAGCCGTTCGGCCGCCGACAGCAAGAGGGCGAGGCAGTCGGGCTCGACCACGATGTCGGGGTTGGAGACCACGAGGTAGGTGGTCGGTCGCTCGAGGGCCGCCACCGCGGCCGTGACGCCGGCCCCGTAGCCGGCGTTGGCCGCCAGGTGGAGGTACCGGGCACCCGAGGCCTCGACGAGCTGGACGACCGTCGCGGAGGGCACGGGGGAGTTGTCGGCGACGACGACCTCCGCGTCCGGCTGTCCGGCGCGCCGGAGGGACTCGCCCAGCGAGGTCAGGAAGGCGCCGATGGTGTCGTCCGACCCGTACGCGACGGCGACGACCGCGAGCGAGGCCGTCACGCCGCCTCCTCGTACGCGACCAGGTGACGGTCTGCCGTCCGCCGCCAGGTGAACTCGGCCGCGCGGGCCCGGCCCGCCCGGCCGAGCCGGCCCCGCAGGGCCTCGTCGTCCATCAAGGACCTCAACGACTCGACGAGGGCGTCGACGCTCACGTCCGTGTAGGCGACGGCGTCGCCGCCGACCTCGGGGATGGCCGTCCACCGGGTGGTGAGGACGCAGGCTCCCGTGGCCATCGCCTCGAGGACGGGGAGGCCGAAGCCCTCGGCGACGCTCGGGTAGACGACGGCCTCGGACCCGCCGAGCAGCGCCGGGAGCGTCTCCAGGGGCAGGTAGCCGACCTCGTGCAGCCCGTCGCCCGGGCGTCGGGCGTCGAGCAGGGCGAGCGCGTCGTCGTCCCAGCCGCGGCCCCCGGCGATCACGAGGTCGGGGAAGTCGGGATCGGCGTCGCGGAGGCGGTGGTGCGCCTCGATCAGGACCCCGACGTTCTTGCGCGGCTCGATCGTCCCGAGGAACGCGATCCACGGGCGCCCGGGGGCGAGGTCGAGCAGCGGTCGCGCGGCCTCCGTCTCGGCGGCCGTCGGTGGCCGGAAGAGCGCGGCGTCCACCCCGTGGTGCGCGACGACGACATGGGCGCGGGCCCCCCGGACGAAGCGCCGCAGCTCGGACGCCGTCGCCTCGCTGGGCACCACGCACACGGTGCGCCGATCGCGCAGGGCCAGGCGAGTCCAGGCGGAGAAGAACCCGCGCTTGAGCGCGCCGTGACGTTCGGGGTCGCTGAAGAAGGTCGCGTCGTGCAGCGTGACGACCCGCGGCCCCCTGCGGACGAGCGGCCTGGTGTAGTGCGGCGAGTGGACGAGACGGGCGCCGACGCGACGGGCGAGGAGGGGCAGGCCGAGTTGTTCCCACAGGAGTCGGAGGGGCGTCCTCGACGTCCACGCAGGGGACGTGAGCACACGACGACCAGGCGCCAGAGTCCGGAAGCGCGACGCGTGCTCCGGGCGCGCGACGAGCGAGAAGTCCGCACCTGCGTCGACGAGGCCGGTGACGAGGCCCTCGAGGTACCGGCCGACGCCTCCGAGCTCGGCGGGGATCGCCGTGGCGTCGATCAGGACAGGCGTGGTGCTGGGCATGTCCTGGACCTCATCTCGCGCTGTCGTGCGTCGTCAAGCATAACGAGCCGCGCGCGGCCCTCCGTCGGTTCCGGTCACGAGTCAGGGACGAGGTGTCCCCGCAGCCGGGACGAGGGGACGCGGGCACGGCGGTCGAGGGACCGACGGGCACGGAGGGCGGACGGGAAGCGGACGACGACGTCGGCCACGCCGCCCAGCCGGCCGAGCAGTTCCTCGCGAGCGGCCGCGTCGCCGGGTGTGCGCGCGGCGCGGACCGCTGTCGACGCGACGCTCCCGAGGGCACGGGAGAGGGTGCCGGGCAGCGTCGAGGCGGGGGCGTTCCGGAGCGCGACGACGACGCGGTTGCGGGTGTTCCAGCGGACGAAACGACGGCTGCCCGTGCCCGAGGAGGCGGCGTGGGCGTGGTGCGAGACCGCGTCCCGGGCCCAGCGGACGGACCACCCGTGGCGGCGGAGCCGCCACGACAGGTCCGTGTCCTCGTAGTACATGAAGAGCGTCTCGTCGAAGAGGCCGACGTCGTCGAGGGCTGCGCGGCGGAGCGCGCACGCTCCGCCGTGGAAGCCGAACACATCGGCGTCGTAGTCGGTCCCCAGCGGTGCGAGCCACCCGCGATCCCGGCCGTTGCCGCTGACGGAGACGAGGTTGCCGGTGCTGTTCAGCAGCGGGACGGCGTCGTCCCGCCCGGACGCGTCCCGCCGCCAGCGGGTGCCGTCGTGCCCGACGAAGTCCCCGTCCGGCGCACGCACGAAGGCGCCCTCGAGGACGACGGTGGCCGTCGTGGCCCCGACGGAGGCGTCAGCGAGCAGGGGAGCGACGAGTGCGGCCGTGAAGGTCGGCTCGTAACGGGCGTCGTCGTTGACGACGGCGACGACATCGGCGTCGACGCCTCGGACACCGGTGTTCGCGCCCGCACCGTAGCCTCCGTTGTGCTCGCGGCGCAGCACCGTCACGGTGGGGAAGGCGGTGCGCACCCAGTCGGCCGAGCCGTCGACGGAGCCGTTGTCGACGACCACGACCTGGTGTTCCCAGCCGTCGGGGACCTTCTGGTCGACGAGCGACCGCACGCACGACCCCAGGCGGTCTCGGCCGTTCCAGGTGACCACGACGGTGGCGACGCGCAGAGGGGGGGACACGAGAGCCCAGCCTAGCGAGACGTGCGCCGTCGACGCGGCCGCGCTCGGCTCCGGAGCAGGTCGCCCTGCTAACGTCGACGGCTCGTCGGGGCCGGTCGGGCACCGTCGGCAGGGAGGACACCGCATGACCACGACGACGCGACGGGACGTGCTCCTGGTGGGCGCGTACGAACGCGACAACTTCGGGGACTCGCTCTTCCTGCTGGCGACCGAGCGCCTCCTCGAGGGGCGTGCCCTCGCCTCCTCGGTCGTCTCGTCCGACATGACGGACGTCCTCGGTCGACGCGTCGTCTCGACGGACGCCGCGTTGCGCGCCGCGTCGTGGCGTGCGGTCTGGGTCGTGGGGGGCGAGATCGGCGGCGTCACCGTCCAGGACGCCCTGCCCATGTCGCTGGCCGACCCGCTCGGCAGCGAGTACGAGCAGCTGTCGCCCGCCGAACGGACTGACTTCGACGCGTTCGTCTCGGGCCTGGACGGCCAGGCGCCCGCGTACCTCCCCGAGCTCGGCCGCTACCCCCGCGCCGCCGGCACGCGTCTCGTGGTGCACTCGGTGGGCCTGACGGGGGCGGAGCGGGACGCGGACGGCGCGATCACGGGCCGGGAGGCCGTCGCCCTGCGGGGCGCCACGAGCGTCACCGTGCGCGAGGACGGTTCACGGGCCGCGGCGGAGGGGGCAGGCATCCCCGTCTCGACGTCGCCCGACCTCGTCCACGCCCTCCCTGCCTTGTTCCCGGACCTGGCAGCCCGGACGTCGACCGTCGGCGACGAGCGTCGCTCCCTCGTGTTCCAGATGAACCGCGGGCTCGTCCACCACCACGGCGCCGAGGAACTGGCAGGGGTCCTGGTGGGCATCGCGACCGAGCACGACGCCAGGGTCCTGCTCTTCCCCGCGGGCACGGCGCGCCATCACGACAGCCCCGAGCAGTACGACGAGCTGCTCTCCGCCGTCCGGACGCTCGGTCCCGACGTCGACGCGCGCGTCGTCACCACCCGTGACCCGCTGGGGCTCGCGCAGGTCGTCGCGAGTGCCTTCTGCTGGATCGGCTCATCGCTGCACGGGCGCATCGTGAGCTCGGCCTACGGCGTGCCGCGGGTGAGCCTGGACGTCGACAAGGTGACGAGGTACGCCACGACCTGGGACCCCGACCTCCCCGCCGGGGTGACGCTCGACGAGGTGCCGGAAGCGGTGCGCTCGGCCCTGGCCGCCGCCGGGAGCCCAGAGCAGGTGGCACACGGTCGCGAGCTCGTCGAGGAGGCCTCGTCGCGGGGGCGGGCCGTGGCGGCGGAGGCGCTCCGTGGCTGACGAGGTCGGGGTCGGGCCGGACTTCGTCGAGCGCGCGCTCGCCGACGAGGTCGACCGGCTGAGGTCCGAGCACCTGGCCGCTCTCGGCCGGGCACGGGACCGGGCGGAGGCGGACGCGGAGGTGCTGCGCGGCCTGCGTGAGGAGCTGAGGGTCTCGCACGAGCACCTCGTCGAGACGGCCGCACAGCGCGCAGCCCAGGAGGACAGGGCCTTGCGGGCGGAAGCCGCGCTCACCGCCGTGCACGAGTCGAGGTCGTGGCGCTCCACGGCGGCCCTCCGGCGGGTGTCCGAGGCCCTCTCGCGCGACCACCGCTGATCACCCGGACACGAGGCGGCCGCGGGGCGGGCGGCCCCGTCGCGGGCGGCCGCCCCGCGGTCAGCGGCTGCGGCTGCCCGGTGCCTCGACGACGGCGGCAGAGCGCTCGACGCGGAACTCACCCGTGAACTGGACGTCGCCGGCACCGTGCGGGTCGCGGGCGAACTCGATCAACGCGGCGTTCTCGTTCAGGTCGAGCCGCTGGCCTGCAGGCCGCTCGGCGCCGAACTGGACCACGTACTGGCCGCCGCCCAGCGACATGTCCTCCATCGTGAAACGGAGATCGTACGTGCCGGGCTCGTCGGGCAGCGGGTGGTCGAAGCCCTCCGAGTTCACTCGGTAGACCAGGTGCCCGGGAGGCGTGGCGATGCTGAGCCCGGCGATCCAGGGGCCGAAGTCGTGGACCGTGCAGGTGGCCACGACCTCGAGGGCGGAGCCCGGCTCGATCACGCCGTCGTGGGGCACGCCGTCCACGAGCACCACGACGTCGTCGATGGTCACGGCGGGCAAGGGCTGGCCGGCCGAGTCGACCTGCTCGGGGGGCAACTCGGCGATGCGGTCCTCCTCGAACGTGCCCCGGAGGGCTCGCACGCCGGACTCGGCGCTGCCGTCGTGGACGACCTCGCCGGCCTTGAGGACGATGATGCGGTCGCAGAGGTCGGCCACCTGCTCGACCGAGTGGCTCACCACGACGATGGTGCGGCCCTCGCGCTGGAACTGCCGGATCTTGTCCATGCACTTCTTCTGGAACGGCTCGTCACCGACGGCCAGCACCTCGTCGACGAGGAGCAGGTCGGGGTCCGAGTTGATGGCGACGGCGAAGGCGAGCCGCACGTACATGCCGGACGAGTAGAACTTCACCTGCGTGTCGATGAACTGGCCGATGCCGGAGAAGTCGACGATGTCGTCGAACACGTCCTCCGTCTGCTGCTTCGACAGCCCGAGGATCGAGGCGTTCAGGAACACGTTCTCCCGGCCGGTGAGGTCGGGGTGGAACCCGGCCCCCAGCTCGAGCAGGGCGGCCATCCGGCCGCGTCGCATCACCGATCCGCTGGTCGGGTGGATGATGCCGCCGATGGCCTTGAGCAGCGTGCTCTTGCCGGAGCCGTTGTGGCCCATCAGCCCGACCGTCTGCCCCGGGAAGATGTCGAGCGAGACGTCGCGCAGGGCCCAGAAGTCGTCCTTCAGGTCTCGCGACTGGCGGAAGTTGACGATCCTCTCCTTGATCGACTTGTCCTTGTGGATCACGAAGCGCTTGGAGACGTCCTGGACGGAGATGATCGGCCGCGCGTCGGCAGCGGCGGGAGGTGCGGCGGTCGGGGTCATCACAGTTCCTGAGCGAAGTTGCTCTGCAGGCGCGAGAAGACGCGCTGGCAGATCCAGAGGAGGACGAGGCTGATGGCCAGGGCGATCAGCAGGCGGAGGCCGAGGTGGGGCGGCCAGTAGATCGTGGGGTCCTCCGTGCCGGCCAGCCAGATGGCCTTCTGCATGCCCAGCGTCGCGAGCGTCAGCGGGTTGGCCAGGTACAGGGACTCGGCGAAGGTCCCGACGAGCCGGTCGTGCACGAACGTGAAGTTGTAGACGATGGGCGAGGCCCAGAAGAGGACCAGGACGAGGATGTCGACGATGTGCTGCGTGTCGCGCAGGTACACGTTCAGCGCGGACAGCAGGAACGCGATGGCGGTGCCGAGCACGATGACCAGGGCGATCGCGAGGGGAGCGTAGAGGAGGTCGCGGTGCAGCGGGAACGAGCCGGAGAGGACGGTCGCCGCGATCAGGATGACGAACTGGATGCCGAAGTTGAAGAGCGCGCTGCCGACGGCGCTCAGGGGGAAGATCTCCCGTGGCAGGAAGACCTTCTTGATGAGTCCCGAGTTGTTCACCACGGAGCTGGTGCCGCCCGCGACGATCTCGGCGAACAGCCCCCAGATCGTCAGGCCGGTGAAGACGAACACCGCGAACTCGGGGGTCGCCCTGGCTGCGCCGAGGAACTGGCCGAGCGCGACGTAGTAGATGAGGAGCTGGACGATGGGGCGCATCAGGGACCAGACGATGCCGAGGACGCTGTTCTTGTAGCGCGCCCGGATCTCGCGACGGACGAGGAGTCCGAGCAGCTCGCGGTACTCGAGGACGCCGCGGACGCTGTCCACGGTGCCCCGGAACAGCCCGCGTCGATCTCCTACCTGGACCAGGTCGTCGGCGATGACCCGCTCGACTCGGTCGGCATGGTTGAGGCTCAACGCAGCCCTCCTTCTGTGGTCGATGACATCGGGTGATCCTAGGTCACGAGCCCTCGGCCCGATCCGAACTAGGGTTGTGGTCGTCACAGACCGCATCCACGAGGATAGACCGCGCCCGCGGCCGTCCTGTTCCGAAAGGCCACGCCGTGAAGAAAACTCGTGACGGAGTAATCTCCGTCGTCCTCGTCAACTTCCGGGGCACGGACGACACGCTGACCTGCATCGCCGAGCTGGAGAAGGTCGAGTGGCCCGCCGCGCGGCTACAGATCATCGTGGTCGAGAACGGGTCGGGCGACGACAGCTACGAACGGCTCAAGGCGGCGGGCACGTCGGCAACGATCATCCGGTCGAAGGAGAACCTCGGCTTCACCGGCGGCTGCAACCTGGGCGTCGACCACGCCAGCGGCTCAGTCGTCGCTTTCCTGAACAACGACGCGCGACCCGACGCTCGCTGGATCGCCGAGGCCATGGCCGTCCTCGAGGGCGACGAGGGCATCGGAGCCGTGGCGAGCAAGGTCCTCGACTGGGACGGCGTCGACATCGACTTCGCGGACGCTGCCGTCACCTGGTACGGGATGGGCTACAAGCCGACGGCGGGCCAGCCCGACGACGGCTCGCACGAGGTGGCCCGTGACGTCCTCTTCGGCACCGGCGCGGCCATGTTCGTGCGCACCGAGGCGTTCCGCGAGCTCGGCGGGTTCGACGACCGCTACTTCATGTTCTACGACGACGTCGACCTCGGCTGGCGGTTGAACCTCGCCGGGTGGCGGGTGCGCTACGTGCCGCAGTCGATCGCGTTCCACAAGCACCACGCGTCGATGAACAAGTTCGGCGACTTCCGCGAGACCTACCTGCTCGAGCGCAACGCGCTCTACACGCTCTACAAGAACCTGGACGACGAGACCCTGGCCACGGTGTTCCCCGCCGCGCTCGCGCTCGCGGTCCGACGCGCCGTGGCACGCGGCGAGCTGGACTCCGAGATGCTCGACATCCGTCGGGCGGGTGGCGACGACCAGGGCACCGTCCCCGTCTCGAAGAACACGATGGCCGGGATCTTCGGCATCGACCAGCTCGTCGAGAACATCCCGTCGCTGACGGAGTCGCGCCGCGAGATCCAGGCGAACCGGGTCGTGTCCGACCGCCAGCTCATCGGCCTGTTCGGCAAGCGCGACGAGCCCGCGTACCCGATCGAGGACTACCTCTCGGGCTACGACAAGCTGGTCGCGAGCCTCGACCCGCTCCGGATCTCCGGGCGTCGTCGGGTCCTCGTCGTCACGGGCGACGCGATCGGCGACCGCATGGCCGGGCCGGCCATCCGGGCCTGGAACATCGCCGAGCTCCTCTCCGAGGAGCACGACGTGCGGCTGCTGAGCCTCAGCAAGGCCGTCGACCGCGGCCAGTCGTTCGAGCTGGCGACCGCCTCCCACCACCACCAGTCGTCCATGAAGCCGCACGAGGCCTGGGCCGACGTCATCGTGGTCCAGGGGCACGCCCTCAACCTCTTCCCGGTCCTCGAGCACACCGACAAGATCGTCGTCGTCGACGTCTACGACCCGCTGCACCTCGAGCAGCTCGAGCAGGGCCGCGGGCACGGCCACGACCAGTGGGACGCGCAGATCTCCGACGCGACGTCCGCCCTCAACCTGCAGCTCGCGATCGGCGACTTCTTCCTCTGCGCCTCCGAGCGTCAGCGGTTCTTCTGGCTCGGCCAGCTCGCCGGGCTCGGCCGCGTCAACGCGCAGACCTACTCGCGTGACGAAGACCTCAACTCCCTCATCGCCATCGCGCCGTTCGGCATGACGACTGAGGACCCGGTCCACAGCACGGCGGTCGTCAAGGGCGTCGTGCCCGGGATCGGCGAGGACGACAAGCTCGTGATCTGGGGCGGCGGGCTCTACAGCTGGTTCGACCCGATCACCCTCATCCGCGCCATCGGGCAGCTCGCCGAGCGGCGGCCGAACGTGCGCCTCTTCTTCATGGGCGTGCAGCACCCCAACCCCGACGTGCCCGAGATGGACATCGTCGGGCAGTCGCAGGCCCTGGCCGCCGAGCTCGGGCTCCTCGGCGTCAACGTCTTCTTCAACCAGACGTGGGTCGACTACGACCAGCGCCAGAACTACCTCCTCGAGGCGGACGCGGGCGTCTCGACCCACTACCAGCACCTCGAGACGACGTTCTCGTTCCGCACGCGCATCCTCGACTACCTCTGGGCCGGACTCCCCATGGTCAGCACGGTGGGCGACTCCTTCGCCGACCTGATCGAGAAGGAGGGCCTCGGCGCCACCGTGCCCGAGCGCGACGTCGACGCCCTGGCCTCGGCCCTGGAGAGCGTCCTCTTCGACGAGGAGGCGGCCGACACGGCACGACGGAACGTCGCGAGGGTGCGTCAGGAGTTCACCTGGGACAAGGCGATGGCCCCCCTCGTCGAGTTCTGCCGCAACCCGCTCCGCGCCGCGGACCGGTCGGGACGTCGGCAGGGCAGGGCGGCGCTCCCGTCGCACGGCGGCGCCGTCGTCGTCCCTCGGCGGGCCAAGACCTACGGTCTTCGTCACGACCTGGGCCGCGTCGTGCACTTCGCCCGCGAAGGGGGAGTGCAGGCCGTCGTCGGCAAGGTGCAGGAGCGTCGTGAGCGCGCCCGGCGGATGGCCGAGTGAGCGCCGCCTCGACCGAGGAGACCCGAGACCGCCGTCGTGCACGCCGCGACGGCGGAACCGGCGGTCGCCCTGCCGCTCGGGCGGGCCGCCGCACGCTGAGGGTCTGGCTCCTCGCCTTCGTCGCGTTCGCGGTCGTCAGCGGCACGTGGGCCCTCACGAGCCCGACGGGGGCGAGCCCCGACGAGCCGGCGCACATCATGAAGGCAGCCTCGGTGGTGCGCGGCCAGCTCATCGGGGAGGCGACCGACAGTCCTCCCGTCAAGTCCGTCGAGGTGCCGGCCGGCATCGCGTACGCGGCCTACGCCATCTGCTACGCCCACTTCCCCGAGACGACGGCGGACTGTGCTCCGGCGTACCCGGCGGACCCGGCAGAGATCGTGGACGCGACGACCAGTGCGGGCCTCTACAACCCCGTGTACTACGTCCTGGTCGGCTGGCCGTCGGTCGTGCTCGACGGCAAGGCCGCCCTGATCGGCATGCGGCTGGTCAGCGCTCTGCTCTGCTCGCTCTCCTTCGCGACGGCGATAGCCTGCCTGTCGCGCCTGCGCCGGCCCGTGCTGCCGGTCTTGGTCGCGATCGCCTCGGTGACGCCGACCATGTGGTTCCTCGCCGGGTCGGTGAACCCCAACGGGCTCGAGGCCACCGTCGCGCTCTCCTTCGCGGCGTCCTACTTCGTCGTCCTCCTCGGGAGATCGTCCCCGCCGTCGTGGCCGATGGTCGCCGTGATGGCAGCCTCGGGCGCGCTCCTCGTGCACATCCGCGGGCTGTCCCCTCTGTGGTTGGGGCTCATCGTGATCCTCGGCGTCGTCCTCGTCGGCTGGCCGAGGTTCGTGGCGCTGCTCAGGCTGCCCCGCGTCCTGGGCGCCGTCGGGCTCGTGGCCGTCTCGACCGTGTTCGCCCTCATCTGGGCGTCGAGGACCAACTCGGTCGCCTCGGTAGGAGAGTTCCCCGGACAGGGCACGACGTTCGTGGGGGGCTTCGTCGAGATGCTCGAGCGCACGGTCGACTACGCGCTGGGGATGGTCGGATCCCTCGGCTGGCTCGACACCCCGGCACCCCTCTACACGATCTACGCCTTCCTCGTCCTCGCCGGCGTGCTGCTCGCGGTCCCCCTCCTCGCCCCCGGCGAGAGGCTTCCCCGAGCGGCGCTGGCCTTGGGCGTGGCGCTCTTCCTCCTCGTGCCGCCGCTGGTCCAGGCGGCCACGGTCACGGAGTCGGGCTACGTCTGGCAGGGGCGCTACGTGCTGCCCTACTTCCTCGCACTGGCCGTGCTCGCCGCCATCGTCGCCGATCCCGTCCTGGCACGCGCGTCCCGCGTGGTCGTCCGTCGGCTCACCGCCGTCTTGGTCGTGCTGTTCCCGATCTGCACGGTGATCGCCGAGCTGACGTTCCTGCGCCGCAACTCCGTCGGCTTCTCCCAGTCGTGGCTGGCCATGCTCGGCGACACCCCCTGGCACCCGCCGGGCGCGTCGACGACCGTGTGGGCGCTGATCGTCATCGGGGGAGGGCTGATCGCGATCGCCGCGACCGTGCTCGTCCTCCGCGAGCTGTCCCCGGACGACCGTGGACCGGACGACGCCGAGCTCGACTCCGTGGTGTCCGGCCGGGGCGAGGTCGACCGGTAGCCTGGTCCGGTCCCGGCCGGGACGAGGCTCTCCGCCCGGGACCGGCTCCGCGTTCCCGGGAGGATCCTCCGCCGTCATGCCCCGCTTCGTCACCCGAGAGCGCCTCGTCGCCCTCGTCGCCCCGCTCCTCCTCGTGCTCGTCGCCTGTGTCTCCGTGGGCGTGCACGTGCCCGACAACGAGGCCCTGTCGCCCATCGACGAGTGGGTCTACGCCGACTACCTCGACAAGGTGCCGACGCAGGGCGTCGTGACGCGGGGTGAGGAGACGGGCGAGTTCGCACGCTCCGAGCTGGCCTGCAACGGGGTGCGCCTGGCCCTCGACGAGAACCCGGTGCTCTGTGCCCAGGTGGCCGCCGGCACCGAGAAGGACTCCGACCTCCCCATGGGCGGTGTGACGTCGGCCGACATCTACACGCCGGCCTACTTCGCCGTCACGTGGGTCATGGCCAAGACGATCCAGTTCCTCGGCGTCGACGACCTCCTCGACGCGGCGTCGTACGCGGGGGCCGTCTGGCTCTCCGTCGGGCTCCTCTTCCTCTTCGCGGCGATGCGGAGGCTGGGCGTCGGCCGGACCGTGGCGGTGGCCCTCGGCGCGCTCGTGACCGCGTCGCCCGGCGCCTTCTGGTCGTCGACGTACGTGAGCACCGACGCCCCGGCCCTCGCGGTGGGCGGCAGCCTCCTCTGGCTGGCTGTCCGGATAGTCCAGGGGCGGTCGGGCAAGGTCGCCTTCGTGCTGGTCAGCCTCGTCGGGGTGGTCTTGAAGGCCCAGTTCCTGCTCGGCATCGCCGTCGCCGGTCTCGCCGTGGTCGGCTGGACGGCCGCGAGGGCGTTCGCGGAGCGAGGCCACGACGCGAGGAGGGGCGGCTGGGTCGTGCGGGCGCTCCTGGCGCGCGAGACCCTGACGGTCGTCGCGAGCTTGGTCGTGGCCGTCGTGTTCCAGGTCGTGTGGGCCGTCGTCCGCTCGGCCATCGCGACGGGACCTTATCCCGACCAGTCCGTCGCGCTGCCGGTGACGGTCCACGGCCTGCTCGCCGAGGTCCTCAAGTTCCTGCCGCTCACTGCCCAGGACCCGACCGACGTCGCGAACTCGATCGCCCTGGTGACCGCCGGGACGCTCGTCTCGTGGCTGTCGATCGCCGGCGTCATCGGACTCGTCGCGGTCGGTCGGGACGACGCGGAGTCGACGTGGTTCGCGCGGGCCGCCCTCGTCGCCGCGGTCTCGGCAGGTCCGGTGCTGGCGGCGGGGTCGATCGTCGTCAGCGGCTACTACTTCGAGCTGCCGTACCGCTACGGCCTGGCCATGCTCCCCGCGTTCATGCTGTGCGCCGGCGTCCTGCTCAGCCGTCAGCGTGCCTGGTTGCCGGTCTCGCTGGCCGTCGTGAGCGGCGTGGTCTACGCTGCGTCGCTCGCAGGGAACTGAGCAGCCCGCACGCACACGAGAGGGCCCCGCACGTCAGCGACGTGCGGGGCCCTCTCGTGTGCGTGGACGATCAGCCGAAGATGTTCCAACCGCTGCCGACCGGCACTCCTGCAGCCCAGCCCGAGCGCGTGAGGCCGGCCCGCGTCGTGCCCGGGTACCACCAGAGCGTCCCGTCGGCCCGGCGACCCAGAAGGTCACCCGAGCGGACTCCCGCGTCCCCGGTGCCGGTGACCACGTCGAAGACGGTCCAGCCGCTCCCGACCGTCAACGGAGCGGCGAAGCCGGCGTCGCCGACCGCGGATCCCGTCCCGGGCAGGACGACGAGGCCCCCGCCCCCGACGAGTGCGGTCAGGTCCGCCTTGCCGTCGCCGTTCAGGTCTCCCGTGCTCTTGGGCGCGAAGCCCGGCACGGAGGCCTTGGAGAGCGACGTGGCCGCTCCGAACCACGGGGAGCCGGCGGTCGTCCTGGCGAGTCCCTGGCGGCCCGTCACCGCGCCTCCTGCCCCGACCGAGACGACGTCGACCTTCTTGTCGCCGTCGAAGTCGCCGAGAGCGAGGTCGCTCACCCCGGACCAGCCGGTGGCCTCGAGCTGGACGGGCTGCCCGTAGGCGACGCCGTTCGTCGAGACCGTGCCGGTGCCGGGATACATCCAGAGGCTGCCGTCGTTGCGGATGCCCACCAGGTCGCGTCTGCCGTCGCCGTCGACGTCGCCGCCGTCGACGACCTTGCGGAACGATCCCCAGCCCTCGCCGATGCGCTGGCCCGGTCGGTAGCTGAGGTGCACGCCGGCGTTGGTGCCGTAGCCGGCGTAGTACCAGAGTCCGCCGTCCTTCGCGATGGCGACGACGTCCGCTGCTCGGTCGCCGTTGAGGTCGCCCGCCCCGAAGAACGAGGCGAAGCCGTTCCAGCCGCTGCCGACCTGCTGGCCGTTGCCGAACGCTGCTTCCTGACCGGTGATGCCCGCGAGGAAGAGCAGCTCGCCGCTGCGGGTCCGGGCGTAGAGGTCGGAGCGACCGTCGCCGTCCGCGTCGCCGGCAGCGAGGAGCAGTTCGCTGCCGACGAGGCCCGTGCCCAGCACGGCCGCGCTCGCGTACGAGCCGCCCGAGCGCGTGTAGAGGGTGAGGCTGCCGTTCGTGCGGAACCCGGCCAGGTCGTCGAGACCGTCGCCGTTCACGTCGCCGACGCCGACCACCTGGGAGAAGCCGTTCCAGCCGGTGCCGACGAGGACGCCCGCGGACAGGGTCCCGTCGCCCCGTCCCGGATAGAGGATGAGCGAGCCGTCAGGGTGTCGGGCGAGCAGGTCGCGCTTGCCGTCGCCGTCCGAGTCGCCGGTGGCGACGAAGTCCGTGAAGGCGTCCCACCCGGAGCCGACCTGACGGCCGGCGCTGAGGCCGGCACCGGCGGTCGAGCTGGCACCGGTCCCGGCGTAGAGCCACAGGCTGCCGTCGGGCTTGCGGGCCATGACGTCGGCCTTGCCGTCGCCCGTGACGTCGCCGACGCCGGCGATCTGGTTGAAGACGCCCCATCCGGAGCCCATCTGCACCCCCGAGCCGAAGGCGACGCCCGAGCCCGACTTCCCGGCACCCGGGTAGAACCACAGGGTCCCGTCCGGCCGACGTGCCATGACGTCGGGTCTCCCGTCGCCGTTCAGGTCACCTGCCCCGACCGCCGGCTGCTGCATGGGCAGTCCGTTCAGGGCCAGCTGCTGCAGGGTGGCCAGGCTGCCGTTGAAGGTGTTCGAGTCGCCGGGGAACGGGCCCGTGCTCGAGTACTGCCACATCGTGTACGACGACCAGCCGGCGGGCAGGGTCCCCGCACCCGAGGCGAGGTTCGCCGGGTAGCGAGCGATGAAGAGCGGGTTGGCGCCGAAGGTCGGGTTGTTGCCGGTGCAGGTGCGCCACCAGTCCGTCGTCGTGTAGATGGCCGGGCGAGCACCGGTCAGGGTCTGGATGCGCTGCGAGAACTCGGCGATCCACTGGCTCATGGCTGCCGGGCTGAGGCCGTAGCAGGAGTTGGTGCCGTCGCTGGCCGCGTAGGGGTTGTACTCGATGTCGAGCAGGGGCGGCAGGGTGCGGCTGTCGCCCACCCATCCGCCGCCGTTCGCGACGAAGTAGTTGGCCTGGGCGGTGGCGCTCGAGATGTTGGGGCGGGCGAAGTGGTAGGCGCCCCGGATCATGCCCACGGCGTAGGAGCCGTTGTACTGCTGGGGGAACTGTCCGTTCCGGTAGGTGAGCCCCTCGGTGGCCTTGACGTAGGCGAACCGGGCGCCCTGGGCCCAGACGCCGTTCCAGTCGACGTTCTCCTGCCAGCCGCTCACGTCGAGGCCGGGGACGCCGGGCGGGAAGGCCGCCTGGGCCGACAGCTGACGCTGCTGCGAGCGCGGGGCCGCGGGCTGGGGCTCGTTCGACGGGACCGTCGACCCCATCGTGTGGTTCTCTGCCGCGTTCATCTCGGCCAACGACGGATCGAGGTCGACGAACGAGCCGTCGGCGGTCGTGGGAGCGGTGGGGGCAGCCGGAGGCGTCGCCGACGGTGACGGCGCCGCGGTCGGTGACGGCGACGTGGTCGGCGCCGCCGTGGGAGGAGGCGTGCTCGGGGCGGCGAGCGCGGGCTGCGGCGCCCCGACGAGGCAGGCCCCGACGAGTGCCGCGGCGGTCAGCGCCCCCGCGAATGTGGAGATGGTCGTGCGCAAGTGATGTTCCCCTCGGTGGTGTCCGGGCACACCGAGGCGGCCCTGTCCTGATCTCGCGAAGGCTACAGGACGGTCGATCGCCCCAGAAGGAGCTCGGGCGCCCCGAACTGGGGGTCGCGACCTGCACTCGGGGCGACCGTCTAGAGTCGAGTCGGCCCCAAGGCCACGTCCCCGCACAGGAACGGATCCACGCATGACCGCCCACACCGGCGCAGGCGCCCTCGTCGTCCTCCCCACCTACGACGAGGTCGAGAACCTCCCGATCATCCTCGGGCGTCTCTTCGCCGCCGCGCCGGACGTCGACGTGCTCGTCGTCGACGACGGCAGCCCCGACGGCACGGGCGAGCTGGCCGAGCGGATGGCCGCCGCCGACCCCCGCATCCATGTCGAGCACCGCACCGGCAAGCTCGGCCTCGGCTCGGCGTACGTCAAGGGCTTCCGCTGGGGCCTGGAGCGCGGCTACGACTTCGTCATCGAGATGGACGCCGACGGCTCCCACCCGCCGGAGGCGCTGCCCGAGATGATCTCGCGGGTCGCCGGGGACGATGCCTGGACCCCGAGCCTCGCGATCGGCAGCCGCTGGGTGCCCGGCGGCTCCGTCGTCAACTGGCCCGTCTCGCGCCAGCTGCTGAGCCGTGGCGGCAACCTGTACGCGCGGCTCGCCCTCGGTCTCCGTCTCAAGGACGTGACGGCGGGCTTCCGCGTCTACACCCGAGACGCACTCGCAGCCATGGACCTCGCGGGGATCGACTCCAAGGGCTACTGCTTCCAGGTCGACATGACGCTCCGCACGCTCGACGGCGGCGGTCGCGTCGTCGAGGTGCCGATCGAGTTCCGTGAACGCGAGCTGGGCGAGTCCAAGATGAGCCAGGCGATCGTCGTCGAGGCCATGGCCCGGGTCACCGTCTGGGGCGTGCAGCGGCGTCTGGCGGCCCTGCTGGGTCGCCGACCGGGCCCCGACTGGGTCGTCGAGCGCTGAGCACGACCGGGGCGACCAGCGGCCGGGGCGACTAGCGGTCCGACCCGCGCGGGGGCGCGGCCAGCTGCGGCAGGCGCGAGCGCCACGACCGTTTGCGGGCAGCGATCGTGGCGATGGCGACGAACAGCATGAGCGTCCCCTCGAAGAGCACGAAGCTCTCGGCGAGGGCGGTGACCCCGATCAGCACCAGCACGAGGGCAGGCCAGACGTACGCGACGATCGGGTGGCCGGAGGCGGTCGCCCAGCTCCGCACGAGTGCGAGGGCCCCCGAGACGACGAGCAGCAGCACGCCCACGAGGCCGAGCTGCAGCCAGACGTCGAAGAAGGCGTTGAGGGCCGTCGCGTAGGGGCGGCCGTCCGGCGCCAGGACCGTCGAGAAGGGGAAGATCTCGGCGGGCCACTGGCCGACGAAGCCCCACCCGGTGATGTCGTGCACGCTAGCGAGGCTCCGGACGCGCGCCCAGAGGAGGGATCGTGCGCTGAGGTCCGATGCGCCGTCGACGCTCGCGAGCAGGGAGTCGCGGAGGGCCCAGGAGATCGCGCCGCCGACGACGACCACGACGGCCAGCACGCTCTGGAGCAGGGGACGCCGGTGCTCGGGCGCCTTGCGCAGGGCACGGAGGGCGAGGCCGGCCAGGACGAGGACCACGACCGCCAGCGCAGCCACGGGCGAGCGCGCGAACAGGAGGGTCACGGCGGCCAGCACGGCGGACGCGGCGGCGTGCGACCGGGGGACCGACCGGGTCAGGAACTCGACCACGAAGGTGACGAGGGCGAGCGCCGCCAAGAAGCCGAGGTAGTTGCGCGTGCCCGCGAGCCCCTGGATCGGCCCGCCGAGAGCCAGGTCGCCCCGGATGCCGAGGAACCCGATCGGCTGGTCGATCAGCAGCCCGGCGAACACCTCGAGCGACATCGAGGTGACGAGGACGATCCGCAGCGCGTCGCCGACGGCTCGCACCACCTGGACCAGGTCCCGTCCCAGCGCCAGGTAGAGGCCGAGCGCCCCGAACCCCGCGGCGTAGGCGGCGCCTCCCACCGTGACCCAGGTGTACTCGCTCCAGAGCACGCTGATGGCCATGAAGCCGAAGAGCGCGATGAGAGACACCGGCAGGATGCCGTGCCACTCGACGTGGTGCCGGCCGCCGAAGAGCGACAGCGCCGCGAGCACGAGCAGCGTCGCGAGCACGGCGACCGCGCCCGGCCAGCCCATCACCGAGCGGATGGCCTGCGTCGAGAACGCGAAGAGCACGATCGCCACCGAGAGCGCCTGGGAGAACTGGCCGCCGGCGGAGAAGCCGACCCAGGCCGAGAGGTACCGCCGCAGGGGGTCGCGGCGTCGCGGGCCGAGCCCGTCGATCACCGGTCGCGGTCCGTCCAGCCGTAGGCGTCCCGTCGCGTGACCACGACGACGACCACGAAGATCGCCCAGCCCCACTCGACGATCAGCCGCGACTCGGTGAGGCCGTGCACGAGGAGGAGGGTCAGCAGCAGCACGGGCAGCAGGTCGAGCGCGGACCACGCCGCCTCGCGCCCCACGCCGAGGACGCGGCGGTCCGTCGCCCAGGACCACGCCCGCAGCAGCACGCCGACGACGACGAGCAGGAAGAGCACGAGGCC
>Ga0265798_10005165_pt1 | contig 17681 bp, 16 predicted proteins | sample P3T30metagenome_FD_192430 | JGI IMG/M metagenome (GOLD analysis project Ga0265798, IMG submission 192430) | Plant litter microbial communities from East Loma Ridge, Irvine, California - P3 T30 | ecosystem: Environmental > Terrestrial > Plant litter > Unclassified | place: USA: California... | reverse complement strand
GCCATTGCGTAGCCCATTGCCCCGAGGCCTAGGAAGAGGATAGTTAGTATAGTGATGAGTACTTCATTACTCTGATGATGATACTTAGGGCCGTTTTTGCTACTGCTATGTTATCGTAGGAGTTATTTTTTGTGCAAAGGGAATCGGCATGCTCTAACCTATGAATGCAAAGCTCTCTGTCATCTCTTTCTCCCCTTAGATTGTTAACGCTGCGTCTTTTTTTTCGAAAGGCGAACAGTCTGAAGGTGTTATCCTTATCATCAAGTTTTTCTTAAAAAAATGAAGTCGCCATATGATTCAACAGATTTAGGTACTTCTTTACCTTCATACGGTTGTTCCCTGAATGGCCGATCTGGTTAGCGTACAGTCGTCGTGCATAACGTCTGTCAATGTTGCCCCACATACTTTCCCCTCACGTCCCCCATAGTTTTGTGTTACCCCAACTACACAGTTCTCGGTGCAATGGTTCCGACTGCGCTTTTCATTAATATGGTATGATCTAAGACAAAGATCACAAGCTCTCAGGCTTTCCAGATCGAGATATGATTGATTGCCGTGGATGTGGGTGACCTTTTCGTTTTGCACTTTCAGCAAAGGCTTTGTCTTCCTGTAGGAAATTTCCTTCCTTTTTTTTTCTATCTCTCTCTGAGATATCGTGCCATTGCAGTAAGTTCAAGGTCCTCGTTTCTAGTGAACCGTTCGTGCGATTTAGATTAATATGTTGGAAACTGGATTTTTTTGGCCACTTTATTGCTCCTATTTACATAGCATGCTTTGAGTGTATGCAATTTTTCATGTATTTTAACAAAGCCACCAGGATAATCTCCCAATGACATCACCAAAACCCATATGCGTAGGCATCATCGGTGCAGCAGGTTTTGGCGGTTCATACCTCAGCGTAGAACTTCTGAATCGCGGACATACTGTCATCGGAATATCGCGCAATCCAGGAAAACTGGGGAAACATGAGCGTTATATCCCACGATCGGTTGATATCGATAAAGTGACAATTGGGGAGCTGGCAAACAAGTTTGAGGATATGGATGTCCTTGTCAGCGAATTTGGACCGCATACCGGCGGTGCGGGGGCATTACTTTACAGTGAGTTCTTTCCGGTCTCTCTTATCCATGAGCCGGAGGATTTGGAGGATTTGAAAGGAGGAAAGATTCAATTTGAATGACAAACAACAAAAAGGCTAACTTGGCTTCCCCTTCTAGTGCCCTTCCTCGAATCAGCACGCAAGATAATTCTAGCCTACAAACGCTCCTCAGTCCCGTACTTCCTCTTCGTCGGCGGCGCTGGCTCCCTCCACGTCCCCGGCTCCCCGGACGCGTGCGTCGATCACCCCGACTTCTTCGTCGCGTATCGTCGCGCAATCTCCACTTCTCTAGCACATATTGCATACATGGAGGAGCGCCTGGGTATAATAGGCACGACCATACGACGCTACCGCGATGCCCGTCTTGCCGTCTCCGCAGGCACGGCAACACAGGCCGACGAGGATGTGATAGCCGAGTATGAGAAGCAGGTCCGGGCCAAAGATGATGCTTCTGATTTCATAAAGGCGGGACGGACGGCGTATCTCTTCTTCGATGGCAACGAAAGTTTCAAGTGGAGTTTTGTTTCGCCGTCGGCGTTGTATCGGCCTGGGAAGAGGACCGGCGAGTACAAGATTAGTGTGGATGAGATGGTACTGGAGGGAGAGCAGAAAGAAGGGGAGAACATGTTTGAGGGGCGGTTGACCGGGATCAGTGTGGCGGATATGGCGATTGCTATTGCGGATGAGATTGAGCAGAGGAAGTTATGCTGGAAGCATTGGAGTGCGACAGGAGATATCAGTGAAGATTTACCGGGGCCGGCATATATGAGATTGAGTGCTGTTGAAGGTGGGAGTGCTTAGGGAGGTGTTGGCTGGGCATCGTGTATGTAGCTCCAGAGTGGTAAGCAACGCAATTGCCAACTTTTAAAAGCTATTGACACAAAATCATTACGAGCAGGGAAATACGGAGGCGATACTGGGATCAGGTAAATTCTACCCTCCAGAAATTTCTAATGATACACATATACCAATATGAGCGGTTTTCATTGAGCAACCCCACAGTTCTACTTCCCCTGGTAGAAGTTCTGACATACATCGAGAATAGTATCAAACCCATACTGCTCCCCAAGCTTCAATGCCCTATCTTCCCTCCCAATCTTCGCTGGATCGCCGTCAGGAACCCACCTCGACGTCACTCCCTCAGAACTAGGTCCATAAATCCTGGCTCCCAATTTTCCATCTTGAACGGGTGGCCATGGATCCTGCCCACTGACAAAATTGATAAAGTCTTCTGCGTATGCCCTCGCCACCTTCTCTTGCGCGTCTCCGAGATGCTCATTGAAGTTCTGGAACAGATAGGCCACATCGAGAATATGGCCGGCTTCGTGTTGGAAGCGGCCTTCCCAAGGTATGCCTTCGTTGAAGTGGTAGAGAAAGAGCTTCGAGTCGGGCGTGTTTGGCCAGCCTTGGGCAAAGGCGCGGACCGGAGCATAAAAGGAGATCTCGGAACAGAAGCGTAAAATGGAGAGGAGGGCATCATCGTCTGGTGTTGAGGGGGTGATGTCGTATGCTGAGAGGAGCTTTTCGACAGCTTCGGGCTTGGATGAAAGTGTGTTGCTACATGAATCAATGAACTTTTGTGCGATACCAGGCTTTCGTGCGTCGAACGTAAGATATGCAAGAATGTTCGCCTGGAGCAAATGAGCTTTCATCATGTACATGTGACGCTGCTGATCTTACATCGAGTTTTGAATCCCCAATCATGAAAGCCTTGCACCACTTGCGACCTGGCATCTTGAAGGCTGGGCTGTCATTTTTGGAAGCGACTGTGAGAAAGTCAGGCGAGCCAGGGATGATATCGCCATCGATTGAGGGTTGCATCGGCGCGCTCATGGGAACCTTTTGCCACAAATCGTCGACTGCCACACTCAGGAGGGCTTTGATGCGATCTTCTGGTAACTTGTCTGCAAGAGCAAGCGCTTCGACGACTTGCTGATAAGCTGCCTCTGCTACAGACTCTGAGATGGGCTTGAAGAGAAGTATAGCTCCTCCTGTGCTGAGGCCTCGTTTCATCAGCGGCTCTTCCGAGCAAAGGAGCAGATTAACGGCCACTGATCACGTCAGTTGTAGTAGGATTTTGATCTTTCGGCAAACTTACAACCGCCAGCGCTCTCTCCGCATGCAGTGATCTCATCAGGATCGCCACCAAAGCCGCCGATAAACTTCCTGATCCACCGCAATGCTGTGCGCTGGTCGCGGAGACCATTGTTCGGTTGGTAACCTAATTCCCGTAGCTCTTTTGATGTCATGAATCCCGCAGCACCCAGCCGATAGCTAATGGCTTTAGTAAAGTACACCATTGCTACACATCTCTCTGAAGTACCCACTTGATTGTGATACCTATCATGGGCTTTTTCTTCTCGACGGACATCTTCACAAGCGGAGCCGGGTCATAATGAGTATACCAGCTGCTTCCAACTGCAAAACCACCTCCATGTATGAAAACGTAGACAGGCAATTTCGCGTTCGTGTCAATTTCGCCGTCCTTGTTCGTAGGAACGGTGATATTCAAATTGAGTCCTTCGAGATCAGAATGTGCCGGGACTTCTGGGAGTGGCAATGACTTTTGGAGGAAGCCATATTCACTGTTGACGGCGCCAACAGGTGACACTGGAGGAGGCCTGTCTTGCGTTAGTTATCCTAAAGAGTTGACAGATGTGCGACAAACCCAAACTTGGTGGCATCTGTACTCCCTGGTCCGTAGCTATCCAAAAGCTCGGCTATTGCAAAGCGATCCCTTAGTGATGCATACTTTAAGCCCAAGAATTGGACTGCGCTGTCTACGACTTTGCCCTTTAGTTCGCCTAGATGGATATGGTTGAGAGTGGCCGACATGCTCCTGAAAGCGAATGTAGAAAGACAATAGCGAAGTAAGTTTACTAGTGTCAGAAAACAAAACAATTACTAATTCCAGATTTCGTAGGACTGCAGATCTACAGATAGGCACCGAGGAAGTAGTAAGGTTGGATTCGGTCGGCGTGGTGTTGAAGCTCCGTGGGGTAAAAAGTTACCCCGCACTTGTACCTACCGGTACCTGGCCAGCATCTTCACTAGGCCTGCAGTGGGGCGATGTGATATATTGCATATATGCGAACTGGGATGCTGCGTATCTACTACATATCAAATATATGTGTGTCATGTCTCGGCAATTGGACACTCGCTCAGTAGAGTGTGGGACATGACCAGGCACCCAGGTATATTGGTACTTCGTCTTTCAACACCAACACATTTTACTCGAAATGTCTACGGAAAAGATTAGACTACCGACTACGGATGCTTTCGTCCAGCTCTCGCTGCTCGATGGCGGTAGTTTTATTGGCGACTTAAGTCGCATGCACGCTGGTCAGACTGGTACATTTCGCATGTACAACTGGTCCTTCTACATTTCGCATCAGGGAAGGCATATACTCTGGGATCTCGGGCTTGACCAGGTAGGAGAACTTTTCGAGTGGGAATCTAGGGACTTGCTCTGACCTGACTGTCCCAGGACCGAAGCTGCTATACACCCTGGGTTAATCAGTTCATGCTAGACTATGTCAATCACGTCGGGCCGAGGAGGACTATAGTGCAGCAATTGTTGGAGCGAGGTATCGCAGCAGACGATATAGACACAGTCCTGTTCAGGTATGCAACAGCAACAACATTCTGAACCCACAACTCAGCAGTCGGCAGCCACGCGCATTGGGATCATTCGCGGCCTATTAGTGATGTGTTTCCCAAAGCAAGAGCATATTTTGGCCCAGGCACAAAAGTCGCCTGCGAGCCAGGGCATATGAAAGATCCCAGTGTGCAGTGGGATGGTCGCTTCTTTGATCCCGAGGATTCAACTGAAGACTGGGAAGAACTACAGGGTCATTGGAAACCTTTTGGTCCGTTTGAGAGGGCACTGGACTACTTTGGCGATGGCAGCTTCTGGATACTCGATGCGCCAGGACACATGCCAGGCAACGTTGCTGCTGCCGCCAGGCTGCAGGACGGCGAGTGGGTGATACTTGGTAGCGACTGTACGTTATTATCCAGCAAAATCTCGTGGCGTTCGCTAATCTTGTTTCCTACGGACTAGGCTGCCATTCGAGGTGCGTCAATACTAGATATGTCGAGTGTTTGCTGACCGGCTAGGGACTTGCTCGACGGGAAGTATGAGATCGCCGAATACCCGGGCCCTAATACAGAAACCACGTCTCTCCACACTGATGTTGCTTTTGCAAAAGATACCATGGCCAAGATAAGAACGTTAGAGATAGATTGTGGGGCTCACACGGCACTTGCGCACGACGCGTCGTGGCTGAAGAAAGGCACAGATCAGGTGCTCATGTCGCTGCTGGACGACAAGATGAAAACGGCGGCTAAGGAGAGGATTCTGTATGATCAGATACCATAGACGGGTTGTGCATATTCTGGGTTTAGTCTCTGTGAGTGCTGACGATGAATACAGCTGTACGATCTTCCATCTCGTAACAACCGAAAGATCCGAGCTACCAACACGCACAACACGGCTCTTGCCAGGGACGAGGGGGTATATGTTGGTGTTGATGATCTAACCGTGGTACTCATGTGGAGTTGAACCGTACGACCAGACATGAAGCAAACCGACGGTAATTCAAAGTCGTCAAACACCCTCTGGGTCAATCTCATCAATACAACACAATATCGCGATAGCTCAACCACTCGCTCGCAAGAGAACACAGTTGATGGTGATGATTGCAACAAACCACGAAACAGCTGCAAATCTCACGTTAGGTATGACACGTGTTCCCCGCAAACGTGAGCGCCTAAAAACTTGGCTCGAGATTGCGACACGGTTTCTTGCAAGCTGAACCACCAACACCATTGTTCCCAACTTCAGGCCGACCTTCAGTGATTGGGATAATGGCATACCATCATCCGTTGGTCTGAGTTGATTGGACAACTTGCCACACTCAAGAATTCCAAGCACGAGCTAGCCCACTAGGGCTGATTTACCAGCAACACGCGACAGACGCGTCGGGGGCCTGGTATCGCAGTACATCAAAATCTCGAAAACACCCAGATCTTCGCTGTTACCACATCTTTTCTTACATGATGGCTGTTCGCGACCTACCATGGGCGGCGATAGCCTACTCGTGCATCATCGCAGCACTCGCGTATGGCCTCATGAGACTGATACAAGAACGGCGGTTCTACAAAGACCTTGTATGTCGACCAACCGTCTTGCTAGCTATTTCGAGTAAGATACTGACAACGAGGAAAGCCCAAGCCGCCTCACAGCTTCCTATTCGGTCATCTCAAGATATTAGGTGAAGCCTACGGAGCGCTTCCCAGTGATTGCCACTACCAAGCAGCGGCAACGACCATAGCGAAGAAATACAACATGCCTGGAGTCTTCTACCTAGACCTATGGCCGATTACCTGGGGCCAAGTTGTTGTTACAGACCCTGACTGCGCTCTCCACATGACAGCTATCCGAAACCATCCAAAGCATATAGCAGAGGCTCACATAATTGATCCTCTGATAGGAAAGGGCAATATCGTCACTGCGAATGGACAGCGCTGGAAGGAACTGCATAAGATGCTGAGTCCTGCTTTCTCCATCACACACATCACTAACCTAAGGCCAATGGTCGCTGATGAGGTGATGAAATTCAGATCCAAACTTCACCAGAGAGCTAAAACCGGAGAGGTGTTCAGACTCGAAGATCATACCATGTACTTGACTTTTGATGTCATCTCCGCAGCAACTTTTGGCCACTCGCTTGATGCTCAAACCAAAGGCAGCGATGCTTTGAATCATTTTGACAACATGTGTCGCATCTTCATGCAGTCGAGAGAGTCGGTGAACTATGTCCGCAACTACTTTGTTAACAAGAAGCGCGACGCCGAGAGGGATAAGTTGGATGTTATCTTGGCCAAGCTTATCAGGGAAAGATATGACGTTGTTACCCGTAAGTGAGACATTATCATCTACCCCCAAAATACTAGATCTGGCAGAACCTCTCCTGGTGATCACTTACTCTACCGGCCATACATGAAACATTTCCAGCGATATTCGTTTCTACAAGACATGCAGCTAATGACTAACTTATTCCAGGCGACAAGCTCGATCTCTCAGATAAACGTGGACTCGGTATCATGGATCTAATTTTAAGAGAACACGTACAGAACGGTGCAACGCAACTTGACGCCAGGTTCATGGAAGATGCTTTGTCGCAAGTCAAGACTCTTCTTACCGCTGGCAGTGGCACGACATCTGACACTGTTTGTTTCAGTGCCATGCTGCTCAGCATCAATCCTGACGTAGTCCGAAAACTGCGGGAAGAGCACGACCGTGTATTTGCTCCGGGCATTGAAGCGACATACGAAATCCTCAAAGCAGACCCGTACAGACTCAATCAACTTACTTACACGAACCACGTGATCAAAGAAGTACTTAGGTTCTTCCCAATCGGAAATACTGCGCGCGAAGGAATTGATACTATCCCCTACAATGGCGTTGAATGGCCGACAAAGGGTCTTATGATCTTACCCGTCCAGCTTCACATGCACATGAATCCCGAGATCTTTCCAGGTAAGGTCATACTCAGGAGCTTTTACTGATAGTCAACACGGTCTCTGACATGCAAAAATAGACCCTCTGAAGTTCGATCCAGATCGTTTTGAACGCCAAGATTTTCCTCGTCATGCATGGCGCCCGTTCGAAAGAGGCCCACGTTCTTGCTTGGGTCAGCCGCTGGCAGTAGACGAGCTTATGGTCACTTTACTGCTTATCATGAGAGACTTTGATTTCACCTGCGCAGATCTAAAACCAAACAAGACGCCAAGGACCGAGTGGAGTAATCTTGATCTGACGTTTGGCGATCGAGCATATCAAGAATTCATCTTCGAGGCCAGGCCACGGGACGGCATGCCAATGACGGTTAAGAAGTCCAACTGGCCATCATGAACAAGTTCTACGCTGCTGAAAGCTAGTAAGGATAGATTCTGGATGTCTGCTAATCCGCGGATCGTCTGATGCGTGGATACGAGTTGTCCAATGTTTATGCAGTGGAATGCTTCATGGATGATGCAGCACCATGGGTGATGCAAATACAAAACTATCTCAAAAGGAAACTTGCAGCAACGAAACTATCAGGGCAACTCGAAATATCCTTGATGACCTGAACAGAGAACATGGCTGAAAGCACGATACAGGACGTTGTGAATGCACGCAACATGGTGTCATGTAACCGTTAATGCGGCTAGTGCTTATAAGTTACATCCGCTCATATCCGCAAGTACTACCTACCGTGAACTGAGTGCTTACATTGGCTTGTTATTCCTGGTCCCAACGTTTTGAAATCCGCGTTTGCAGTGATTTTTCAATGCTCGTCGCAGTCAATAAACGCTGCTTACCGTACCATTCGATGTCCCGCTCCCAGAATTGCTACTTACGGTTCTCGATCAACATTCAGCCTGAATGGCGCGCCAATCGGAACCTACTAGTGCCCACATAGCGCATTCCCCTCACAGAAGCGGGCAGAGAACATGGGGCTCCGCACGCGGCTCGGGTATAGTCTTGGCCGCCCAAAGCCCAACACCTCAGCCGTTGGGAGTGGCTGTAGGCCGAAGAGATGCTCCGCGGTGGCATGCAATGTGGGTCGGTCATGAACCCGCAACCGCGTGGCAGACATAAGAATGACGTCTACACATCGTGGAGCTTTGTTACCAATCATAAGTTGACGGCCAACGGTAAACTGCGGTTATCTGGTTTTCTATAAGTAGAGCTCCAGGTTGAAGATACAAGCAGTATTCGAACCTGATAGGTGCTGATTAGTCAGTCACGAACCAAGCAACCAGCATAATGTTGATATCGAGACGCTCATTACCGGCACTGCTCTTTGCAACAGGAGCATACGCACAATTCACATTCCCGGACTGCACCAATGGCCCATTGAAAAATGTAACCATCTGCGATCCGTCTGCTTGTACGTTCATATCTATAGCTACATAACTGTCATTACTAACAATTGCCAGCACCATTGGCCCGGGCAAGGTCTCTCGTAGCTCTATACACCCTCGAGGAGAAGATCAATGCCACCTCTAGCGGTGCCCCTGGCGTTCCTCGCCTCGGTGTCCCACCATATCAGTGGTGGAGTGAGGGTCTTCACGGCATTGCTGGTCCATACACCAACTTCAGTTCCAGTGGGGACTGGAGCTACTCAACTTCGTTCCCCCAGCCCATTTTGATGGGTGCTGCTTTTGACGACGACCTCATTACCGATGTTGCAAAAGTCATCTCTACTGAAGCCCGTGCATTCAACAATGCGAACAGGACAGGTCTCGACTTCTGGACGCCTAATATCAACCCCTTCCGTGATCCCCGCTGGGGTCGTGGTCAGGAGACGCCTGGCGAAGATGCATATCACCTGTCTTCTTATGTTCAAGCTCTGATCCATGGACTTCAAGGTGAGGCTACTGACCCTTATAAGCGTGTTGTTGCCACTTGCAAGCACTTTGCCGGTTACGATGTGGAAGACTGGAACGGAAACCTCCGCTACCAGAATGATGTGCAAATCACTCAGCAAGAACTGGTTGAATACTACCTGGCTCCCTTCCAGGCTTGCGTCCAGGCCAATGTTGGTGCTTTCATGTGCTCCTACAGTAAGTTTTGCCCCAAATACTCTTCCTTTTAACAAGAAATTGCCTATGGATAACCGTATTACAGATGCTGTTAATGGTGCACCACCATGTGCCGACCCCTACCTTCTGCAGACTATTCTCCGCGAGCACTGGGGTTGGACTAACGAAGAGCAATGGGTTACAGGCGACTGTGATGCTGTCCAAAATGTTTATTTGCCTCACCAGTGGTCATCTACCCGTGCGGGTGCTGCTGCTGACTCACTCGTCGCGGGTACGGATGTGACCTGCGGTACCTACATGCAGGAGCATCTGCCCACTGCCTTCCAGCAAAAGCTGCTGAACGAGAGTTCTCTTGACCAGGCTCTTATCCGTCAGTACTCGTCGCTTGTTCGTCTGGGCTATTTCGACGCACCCGAGAACCAACCATACCGCCAGCTCGGTTTTGATGCTGTAGCCACCAACGCGTCACAAGCGCTCGCGCGCAGAGCCGCTGCCGAGGGTATTGTACTTCTCAAGAACGACGGCACACTGCCACTCTCTCTCGACTCGTCGGTGACTGTCGGACTCTTCGGTGACTGGGCAAATGCCACTTCCCAGCTCCTTGGTAACTATGCGGGCGTTGCCACGTATCTGCACGGTCCCCTCTATGCTCTCAAGCAAACTGGCGCAAAGATAAACTATGCCGGCGGTAAACCAGGGGGCCAAGGCGACCCTACCACGAACCGATGGTCCACGCTCTACGGTGCTTATTCTACCAGCGACGTTCTGATATATGTTGGCGGCATCGACAACGGCGTTGAAGAAGAAGGCCATGACCGAGGATACCTAACATGGACTGGCGCTCAACTCGATGTCATCGGCCAGCTCGCGGAGACTGGAAAACCAGTCATCGTCGTGGTCACTGGAGGTGGCCAAATCGACAACTCGCCATTGGTCAACAATCCCAACATCTCTGCAATCATGTGGGCCGGATACCCCGGACAGGATGGTGGTTCCGCCATCATCGACATCATCAGTGGAAAGACCGCGCCCGCTGGACGCCTCCCTCAGACCCAATACCCTGCCAACTACACCGCAGCAGTCTCCATGATGAACATGAACTTGCGCCCTGGAGAGAACAATCCAGGTCGTACTTACAAGTGGTACAATGGCAAGGCCGTCTTTGAATTCGGTTATGGTATGCATTATACCAACTTCTCCGCTACCATTTCAACGCAGCTGCAGCAAAGCTACGCCATCTCGAGCCTTGCGTCCGGATGCAACGGCACCGGAGGCTTCCTTGAGCGATGCCCATTTGCTTCCGTCGATGTTCAGGTCCACAACATCGGCAACGTAACTTCCGACTATGTCACGCTTGGCTATATGGCTGGTACTTTTGGACCCGCTCCTTACCCGAAGAAGTCCCTTGTTTCCTATAAGCGTCTTCACAACATTGCTGGTGGTGCTACTGGCACCGCTACGCTGAACCTCACGCTTGCATCCCTTGCCAGGGTTGACGAACTTGGTAACAAGGTCCTCTACCCTGGTGACTACAGCTTGCAGATTGATAATAACGCACTGGCTACTATCAACTTTACCCTCACTGGCGAGCAGGCTGTGTTGGACATGTGGCCGCAGCCACCGGCGAACCGTACTAGTGCTGCTGTGAAGGACATTGGTGACTACTGGTATGGTGGATATGGAAGTGATTACGCCAGTCTTCCTGCTAGCGAGCAGCAGGCTATGTAAGGTGTAGAAGGCGATGTAATGAATTATGCAGCGTATGAAGATGTTTTTACGTATCACCCATAGTATTTGCACTTGGACTTGCAGTCACAAATCTCAGACTCATTGACACACTCACTTTCGCCTGTACAATTGACCTCCCGCTCGGACCACGGCCTTCACATAATAGAGCTATCATGAGACCTTTTCTCTTGCTCTACAGACTCTTCTCGTTTCAAAAAGATCGCACAGTGGCATAAACCAATATCTTTAAACCCTCGCTTCTCAAAGCCTTTTCTTGAAGTTTTACAAAAGAAATTGCGCGTAATTCTTCTTCAAAACTAATTTTCTTTCCTCATAGCTTACTAGCATACCCTCCAACACCCTTTGTGAACATCAGCTCCATCGGCTTCGCCAACAAGTCCTCCTCCTTGAACGTCTTGCCCATCTTCTGCGATATACCACTCTTCACGTGGGCTTCTAACGCAGCTTTGTTCGCATATCTAACCGTGCAACATGATTAGCCTCTCGAGACTAGTACATTCGAGCATCATCGTTGCCCGAATCCAGGTGAACTTACGTCTCCAATACAATAAATCTCGGCGCATCACCGTTGGTCTCGCGTTGAAGATGGTAGCGTAGCGTTCCCGGCTCGCTGTCCTTTATCGCTTCCGCAGCAGCAGATATGAGGCTTTCGACCTGGGGGCAGAAAGGTTAATTTCCGGGGTTGGGAGTGTGTTTGTGGGGTAGACGCATACCCTGTCTGCTTTGCCTGGCTTGGGCGTCAGGATTGCCATGATGTCGAAGGGCGAGGACATTGTGATGGAATGTTTTATGCGTGGTTATCAATTTTATGGGGCTGCGTAGCTAAACTTTGCACGTCGAGTTTGAATGCGCAATTAGGTTTGAAAGTAGTGAGGATGGAGACGCCGGGGTGTGGAATGACGAGGGAGGCTTCTTCCGCTCCGCTCCTCTTTGTGGGTGGAGCCGAAAGATGCCGAGGTACGATTGACACATTAAGGCATCTTGCACCTTTGATCTTCATCCAACGGTGTTTCGCATCTGGTCTACCTTTGATTGACCTCACGGTGATGAGAATGATGCTGCCGATGGTGAATGCTTGTTATGACTACGATTGTGGCGTCACGGGCTACGGGGCTGAAGTGGCATCAGGTATGTAGGCAGCAGCTAGCTGAACAGCTATCTTCTACCTTTGACCACAATCACAATCTCTCGATTCCATTGCTTTCACGCTCTGTGCAGGAAAAAACAGACTTTTAACATCGAATCCGAGATGGAGCGATACATTGATCATTCAACGCTACCAGAAGCCGATACAACGCACGGTGTGGATCAACGCTCGCTGCCAGCCGCAACAGATGTCCCTAGGGGTAAAGCGATAGTTACGCTCTCAGTTGAATCTAAAAGATGTCTAACTGCTCGGGGTTTAATGAGATATTTCAGTCATTTACATGAGAGACGTTGGAAAGACGTGCGGAAGAGGCTGTCCGGCGTGTATCTTGCGTTACAATGCCCTAACAGCATTGCATGTCTTCGAAGGCACGCAATCATGGAAGAACCCCGATATGATTATCCTTGGTTTGCATCAAAACTGATTTTGCCGGATAAAAGTCGGTTCAAAAGAGTTCGAGTTATTTTCACATGGAGAGAGATTACCAACCTTTCGGCACTAATCATATAGGGGATAATTATCAGTCGTTCAATACAAGAGGGTGAACCTGCGTGGAGAGACAATCAATTTGCCAACAATTGAAACAACACCACCTGGCGACACAAGCTTCTCCCAGGGTTTACAGATGGCTTGACGCTGGATCAGAGCATGCGACTCGAACCACAACTATATTCGTAACAAAAACCCATCACCGCCCAAACGATTCCAGATGTGCAGAACGAAAATGTCTGTCTTGTTAACGATCTGGCAAGGACCGGATTGTATGTTATGTCTAAGTCACAGATGGGGCTCAGGTTCAGGTCCGACACTGCAGACAACCACGAACTTGTTGTCGCTCTTCCAAGATGGCATAACCTGGGAAACAATACCGAAGAATTTTTAAGACGCTATCATATTTACACGCTGGCAGATAGCTATAAGATGAGCGACTGATCAGCCTACAGTGTGTGAACATATTGGGAGGCGAAGCACTAGCCTTGATCGCAAGAGATGAGAAGTCAGCCCAAGGCTAACTTCCAACCTTGCTGCAGATCTGCTCCTCTCAGAAGCGAAGATCCTACAGTAGCATGAATTGCTATGCCACTACAATGTGGAATCTCATTTACTGCAATGCGCCTGCACCGGCATTGCTGTTTTACATAATAGCAAGTTGCAACGTGAAAACTATCACAAACTCTTCGAACAGGAAAGCATGCCTCTAGAGTCTTCCTAATATGTACTAGCGACTTACTACCTAAAACTCCCGAGAATTTTGTTTGGCATGCTTGATATGTGCACGATATCGATATGTCACTGCCAAGTCTACACATGTTCTGCCTGCCCCAACATAAAAATGGAGATAGCTCCTGTTCCAGCTCACTCCACCGCACTTTCCTGCATCTTCACTTTATGCTCGTTATACCAAATACATCAAGCATTTTGTTTTGTGCTTCTCCACGGACCATGGCCTGCGACTCTACATGTTGCGCGCCGCCCAAAGCCCTTCCTGCCTCCGTGCACACACCAAACCCGGCTCTACCCAATATCGATATAGGCGACTCTCATGTTACTTGTGCCCAAGACACATCCTCCCAGTCCCAGCTGAATGACATGGGGAAGGACTATCATGATAGCTCAGCCAAGTGCACCCCAAAAAAGAACGGTTGTGACTCTATCAAGTCTGTCGATGTCGAAGCCTACGACCTGAAGCGCCCTAGCTGCTGCGAAGGAAAAACTTCCCCATGCTGTGACTTCTCTTGCATCGACCGAATTGCTCTCCGCGACTGTGCTACCGAGAGTGAGTCTCCATCGTCTTGTGCTCTGCAATCCGCCACTGACCCGTACACATTGTAGATAATAAGACAGGCAATGCACCCTCAGACTGCACCCGTGGAAATAGCAGAGCGCCGTGTCGACAACATGTCCGTAGTGCCCGGGATAAATACCAGTCCACACTGGAAGCAATAGGCTGCATTTGCTCTACATTGCTCGCTCTAGGCCAGGAGTCCTGCTGTGTGCCGCCACGGCGAACCTCTTTGAAGAGGACCCCGTCCAGCCCTCGTGTCTCCGTAAGCTCTCGCGTGTCTGCCGACTCTTGCTGTACACCTGAGACACGCGCACGGGAAGCTACCGCAAAGCCGCGCCCCAGATTTAGTGAAGGACCTTCGACTACTAAGATTGCCTCCTGCGCCGATGCTTGTTGTGATGAGAAAATTTCGGAAGAAAACCCTGCTTCATCATGCACCGACATCTGTTGCGATGACAGAATGCCTTCCGCAGCATGCGTCCGTACCTGTTGCAGTCAGAAAAATGGTGTGACGCAGAAGACAAGGGAAATTGAAGTTGACACGGCGCGTAATGTCGATCTTGAGATGGGCCTTTCCGGGAAAGAGCATGTGATCCTCAGCATTTCGGGCATGACTTGCACCGGCTGCGAAACCAAGCTATCCCGCACACTGGCAACACTTCCTGCTCTTACAAACATAAAGACTAGCCTAGTTCTTTCGCGAGCGGAATTCGACCTCGATGTCGGCACTACCTCTGCCGTCGAGGTCATGAAACATCTTGAGAGGACGACCGAATTCAAGTGCGAGCGTGTCACAAATCAAGGCTCCAGGCTCGACCTTATTTGCCATGGCAACCCAAACGATGTCGTCAAGAGTGACTGGCCAAACGGCGTTACTGAAGTGCAAGTGGTGGACCAGAAGACTATCCGGGTCGACTTCGACGCAAAAATTGTGGGTGCGCGAGATCTTGTGGAACACGGCTGGCCTGCACCTATGTCGCTCGCTCCTCCTCGCGCCGATCCAACCCTAGAGGCTGGCGCAAGACATGTTCGACATGTCGGCTATATGACTCTTTTGTCCATCGTGTTGACTATCCCCGTCCTTGTTCTTTCATGGGCTCCACTTCCGGACAAAAAAAGGAAAGAGATCACGTTTGGCTCCCTATCCCTTGCTTTTGCCACCATCATCCAATTTGTGGTTGCTGGACCTTTCTACCCTAAAGCCCTCAAGGCCTTGGTTTTTTCGAGAGTAATCGAGATGGATTTGCTTATCGTTTTGAGCACGAGCGCGGCCTACATATTCTCCATCGTGACATTCGGTCATCTTGTTGCCCATAAACCACTGTCAACCGGCGAGTTTTTTGAAACCAGCACGTTGCTCGTCACCCTCATCATGGTTGGACGATATGTTGCCGGATTAGCGCGCCAGAAAGCTATTGAATCAATCTCGATCCGCTCGCTGCAGAGTTCGACGGCTACCATTGTGGATCAGGGTGTGGAAAAGGAGATTGACACGAGGCTGCTCCAGTATGGCGATGTCTTCCGAGTTTCTCCTGATTCGAAAATACCGACTGATGGAACCGTCATTTCAGGGTCGTCCGAGATTGATGAATCCATGCTCACTGGTGAATCCCGGCCTATTGAGAAGTTTGAGGGCTCTTCCGTCATTGCAGGATCGATTAATGGATCTGTCATTCTAACTGTTCGACTCACCCGGATTCCTGGTGACAATACTATTAGTACGATTGCTAAGATGGTAGACGAAGCAAAGCTGTCCAAGCCTGAGATTCAGGAGATTGCCGACCAGGTAGCAACTTACTTTGTACCTGTGGTCATCTCCATCACCATCGTTGTCTTTTGTATCTGGATCGCTATTGGTATCGCCGTTCAGAATAAGTCTGGGTCTGAGTCAACCATTCAGGCTATTACATATGCCATTACCGTACTAATTGTGTCTTGCCCCTGCGCCATTGGTCTTGCTGTCCCAATGGTAAATGTCGTCGCAACCGGAGTCGCCGCAGAAAGAGGGGTTATCTTTAAATCTGCCGATGCCATCGAGGTCGCATACAAGACCGTTCATGTCGTGTTTGACAAGACCGGAACCTTGACTCGAGGCAAGCTCACCATCGCTCGAGAGGAGTACCCCAGCGCATCTCCCAACATGAAAGCTCTTCTCCTAGGCCTTATCGGAGGCAGTAAACATCCGGTGTCCATTGCCGTTGCAACTCACCTTAAAATGGATGGTGTCACAGCCGCCACAGTGTCCGGCCCTAGGAGTATAATTGGCAGAGGTGTTGAGGGCACTTTTGCAGGCCGCACTCTCCGTGCAGGTAATTCCAGATGGCTCAATCTTTCGAACGACCCTCTTGTTCAGTCTGTTCTTTCCCAGGGCTATACAGCCTTTTGCTTTGTAGAGGACGGTTCCCTCGCTGCCGTGTTTGGACTTGAGGATTCTCTACGAGAGGACGCTCTTTCTACCATCACCAAGCTACAGCAAGACGGCATTTCTGTTCACGTCCTTTCCGGTGACGATGACGGTGCCGTTCGAGCGGTCGCATCTCGACTCAATATCCCCGAATCCAACATTCGATCTCGCTGCACTCCGGCAGACAAACAAACATATGTTAAGAACCTCCTCGCAACCCCTGATCCTTTCAGTTCGGGAAGAAAAGCTAATAAGCCCGTCGTTATGTTCTGTGGCGATGGGACTAACGACGCTATTGCTCTTGCGCAGGCCACCATCGGCGTACACATGAACGAAGGCACCGACGTTGCCAAATCTGCCGCAGATGTAGTCCTCATGCGTCCAAGCTTGTCCGGAATTCTCATCGCGATCACCGTTAGTCGGAAATCGATTCACCGGATCGCTTTCAACTTTGGTTGGAGCTTTATGTACAACGTGTTTGCTATCCTACTCGCTGCCGGCGCGTTTGTGCATGCGCGTATTCCACCAGAGTTTGCAGGGTTAGGCGAGTTGGTTAGTGTCTTGCCGGTTATTGCGGCAGGTGTACTCCTAAAGTGGGCTAAGCTTTAGAGTAAGAGATAAGTGAATTGACGTTCTAAGAGGGGAGAAGCTAACCTCTCTGTGACAGCGGTGCAACGCAGCAGTTCGAGGATAGCAGTATTTGCATGTCGGTGCTGAAATTTTGATTTAGTCCCTGTTCTTCTATCGTTTCTCTTTGTATCTCCTCTACATTTTCTAGGTCCATGACGTAACAACGTATACAATGAGTTAATCGCAACATTGTTGGGTGGGATTCTATACTTCAGGTTGTACTGCACTACAGTTCAGTGGTAGATTGTTCATGTTTCTCAATATTGACACG
>Ga0265798_10005164_pt1 | contig 17683 bp, 13 predicted proteins | sample P3T30metagenome_FD_192430 | JGI IMG/M metagenome (GOLD analysis project Ga0265798, IMG submission 192430) | Plant litter microbial communities from East Loma Ridge, Irvine, California - P3 T30 | ecosystem: Environmental > Terrestrial > Plant litter > Unclassified | place: USA: California... | reverse complement strand
CGCCAGTTCCAGCTGTATGTGACACGCAGCTTCCAGCAGCGCCTGTCCGGCACCCTGGAAGTGCGGCGCAATTCCGGCGGCCTGGCGCTGCAGAACAGCTCCTACACGGAGAACGCGGTGGCGGCCTCCCTTTCGATGAATTTCTGACCGAGCGAGACGTTTTCACCATGTACGAGAGTTATTACGGGCTGAGCGACAAGCCCTTCCGCCTGCGTCCGGATCCCCACTTCTTTTTCGGCAGCAAGGGGCACAAGCGCGCGATGGCGTACCTGGAATATGGCCTGGCACAAGGCGAGGGGTTCATCGTCATCACGGGTGAAGTCGGCGCCGGCAAGACCACGCTGGTGCGCAACCTGTTCCGCCAGATCGAATCGGACCGCATCGTGGCCGCGCATATCGTCAACACGCATGTCAATGCGGACGATATCGTGCGCGGCGTGGTCGCCGCGTTCGGCCTGCCGTTCGAGGACAGCGCCAGCAAGACCACGCTGCTGGCCCGCCTTGAAACTTTCTTGCGCGGCTGCGACACGGCGGGCAAGCGGGCACTGCTGGTCGTTGACGAGGCGCAGAACCTGACACCCCGCGTGGTGGAAGAATTGCGCATGCTGTCCAACTTCCAGTCCAATGACAAGCCACTGCTGCAGACATTCCTGCTCGGCCAGCCGGAGTTCCGTGCAACGCTGCACAACCCCGGCATGCAGCAGTTGCGCCAGCGCGTCATTGCCACGTACCATCTGGGCCCGATGGACGAGCTGGAAACCCAGGCTTACATCGAGCACCGGCTGCACACCGTGGGCTGGAAAGGTGATCCGTCGTTCACGCCGGCGGCTTTTGCTGCCATCTACGAATTCACGGGAGGCATACCGCGCAAGACCAATCACCTGTGCGACCGCCTCATGTTGATGGGCTTCCTGGAGGAAATGCATGCCTTCACCGATGCCGATGTCGATACCGTGATCCGCGATATCGATCAGGAATTCGAGCCGCCCGCTGCCGCGCCGGCAACGCCTGCTTCGCTGGCGGACACGGCCTCGTTCGACCCCGAGAGTGCCGTGTTCGCCAATCAGTATCCGTCCGTGCTCGACGAGCGCATGCTGCGGCTGGAACGGTCGATGGGATCCGTCCTGTCGATCCTGAAACGCATCGTGAGCACGCCAGCCGGCGTCAACCAGGCTTTGGATGAATGACATGAGCGATACCAACAAAATCCACCGTATCCTGTGCGTCGTGGGTGCGCGCCCGAACTTCATGAAAATGGCGCCCATCATGGCCGCCTTCGATGCGCTGCCTGGCATTGAGGCCAAGCTCGTGCATACGGGCCAGCATTACGACGTGGCCATGAATCACCAGTACTTCCAGGCGCTGGGGATTCCCGACCCCGATATCAACCTGGAAGTCGGTAGCGGAAGTCACGCGCAGCAGACCGCCGAGGTGATGCGTCGCTTCGAGCCGGCGCTCGATGACGTGGCGCCAGCGGCGGTCCTGGTGGTCGGCGACGTCAATTCCACGATCGCGTGCGCGCTGGTGGCGGCCAAGAAAGGCGTGCCGGTGATTCACGTGGAAGCGGGGCTGCGCAGCTTCGACCGCGCGATGCCGGAAGAGATCAACCGCGTGCTGACCGACCAGCTGTCCGACCTGCTGTTCACGACCGAAGAAAGCGGCCGCGCCAACCTGCTCAATGAAGGCGTTGCCGACGAGCGCATCCACTTCGTCGGCAACGTCATGATCGATACGCTGCGGCTGAACCTGCCGCGCGCGGTGCCGGCAACGCAGATCGCGGCGGATGCCGGCCGGCCGGGCTTCGCGGCGAATGGCTTTGCCGTCCTCACGCTGCACCGGCCATCGAATGTCGACGATCCCGCCATCCTGAAACGCCTGCTGGAAACGGCCGGCAAGATCAGCGAGCGCGTGCCGGTGATTTTCCCCGTCCATCCGCGCACGCGGGCGACCATCGAACGCTTCGGCCTGTCGCACCTGCTCGACCGCGCATCGATCCTGCTGCTGCCGCCGATGGGCTACCTGGAAATGCTGGGCCTGATGAAGGATGCCACCGTGGTGCTGACCGATTCCGGCGGCATCCAGGAAGAAACCACGGCACTCGGCACACCGTGCATCACGCTGCGCGACAACACCGAGCGCCCGATCACGGTCGACGAAGGTACCAACACGATTGCCGGCAACGACCCGGTCGCGATCCTGGCGGTGTTCGAAAGCGTGGTGACCGGCGGCGGCAAGGCCGGTCGGGTACCGCATTTCTGGGATGGCCATGCCGCCGGGCGCATTGCGGCGATCGTAGCCGGCTGGCTTCGGAACCGGTAACAGGAGTTGCCATGAACGCGCCCCTACCGCAGGTGAATGCCGCATTGCGCAATGCGATGACGATCGACGTCGAGGATTATTTCCAGGTGTCTGCCTTTGCCGACCACATTGCCCGCGACACATGGCCGGCGCGCGAATGCCGCGTCGAAGCCAATATCGAGCGCATCCTGGCGATCCTGGAAGAGGGCGGCGCGCAGGGCACGTTTTTCACGCTGGGCTGGATTGCCGAGCGCTACCCGGCGATGGTGAAACGTATCGTGGCCGGCGGCCATGAACTGGCCAGCCACGGCTATGCTCACCTGCGTGCCTCGGACCAGACGCGTGTCCAGTTTTTCGAAGATGTCGCCCGCAGCAAGGCGATCCTGGAAGACATCGGCGGCGCGCCGGTGCTGGGCTACCGCGCACCCAGCTTCTCGATCGGCCCTGCCAACCTGTGGGCCCTGGACGTGCTGCAGGAAGCGGGCTACCGCTACAGCTCGTCGATCTACCCGATCGCGCATGATCACTACGGCATGCCGGACGCGCCGCGCTTCGCGTTCTACCCGAACGGCACCGACGGCCTGCTGGAAGTCCCCATCACCACGGTGCGCATGATGGAGCGTAACCTGCCGGCCGGCGGCGGCGGCTATTTCCGGCTGCTGCCCTATGCGCTGTCGCGCCGCCTGATGCGGCGGGTCAATCGCGCGGATGGCCAGCCGGCGATCTTTTATTTCCACCCGTGGGAAATCGATCCGGGCCAGCCGCGTATCGGCGGCGTCGGTGCGAAGACCCGCTTCCGCCATTACGTGAACCTGGAACGGATGGAACGGCGGATCCGCGCGCTGACGCGCGATTTCCAATGGGACCGGATGGACCGCATCTTCCTGGAGCGTGCATGAGCGCCATTATCGAACAGGCCATGCAGCGCGCGCAGGTGGCCACCGGTGCAGTTGCCGACCCTGCGGCCGAACCTGAGGCGGCATCCCTCACGTCGCCCGCTACCGAGCCCGGACCCTTGTCCGTCCGGCTGCTGGGCGCAGACGTCGCGGACCGGGCACGCTGGGATTCGTTCGTGCAAGCCTGTCCCGAAGCCACGTTCTTCCACCGGGCCGGCTGGCAGCGGGTCATTGAGGAAGCATTCGGCCACCGCACCTGGTTCTTCCTGGCCGAACGTGACGGACAGATCGAAGGCGTGCTGCCGCTGGCGCAGATCAAAAGCCGGCTGTTCGGCCACGCGCTCATCGCGCTGCCGTTCTGTGTGTATGGCGGCGTGGCCGCACGCACCGGCGCGGCGCGCGCCGCGCTCGATGCCGAAGCGTTGCAGCTGGCGGAGTCGCTGAATGTCGGCCACCTCGAATACCGCAATGTCACGCCGGCCCATCCGGACGAAGCGGCCTGGCTGGGCAAGGACCTGTACGTCACGTTCCGCAAGGAGATCAGCGCGGACGACGAGGCCAACATGAACGCGATTCCCCGCAAGCAGCGTGCAATGGTGCGCAAGGGTATCAAGCTGGGGCTGGCGGGCGAGATCGACGAGGACGTCGAGCGCTTTTTCACCGCTTACGCAAGCAGCGTGCACCGGCTCGGCACGCCGGTATTCTCCAAGAAATATTTCCGGTTGCTGAAAGAAGAATTTGGCAGCGATTGCGAAGTACGCGTGATCGTGCAGGGCGAGGGAGCGGAGAAGCGCCTGGTTGCCGGCGTGTTGAGCTTTTTCTTCCGCGATGAAGTGCTGCCTTATTACGGCGGCGGCATGCCGGTCGCGCGCGACGTGGCCGGCAACGACTTCATGTACTGGAACCTGATGCAGGCGTCCGCCGCGAAAGGATGCCGACTCTTTGATTTCGGTCGCAGCAAGCGCGGCACCGGTGCATTCGACTTCAAGAAGAACTGGGGATTCACTGCCCAGCCGCTGCCTTATGAGTACCGGCTGGTCGCGTCGCCCGAACTGCCGGATGTCAATCCGCTCAACCCGAAGTACCAACTGTTCATCAAGCTGTGGCAGAAACTGCCGCTGCCGCTGGCGAACGCACTCGGTCCGCACATCGTCAAAGACCTGGGGTGACACGTGGAAGACCTGCTGTTGCTGGTGCATCGCATTCCTTATCCGCCGAATAAGGGCGACAAGATCCGCTCCTGGCACCTGCTGCGGCACCTTGCCGCGCGCTATCGCGTACATCTGGCGACCTTCGTCGACGATCCGGACGACTGGCAATACGTGCCGCACGTGCGCAAGCTGTGTGCATCGAGCCATTTCGCGCCACTCGATCCGCGCCGTGCGCGGCTGCGCAGCCTGCGCGCGCTGCTGGCCAACCGGGCGCTCTCCCTCGACTATTACAGTGACCGTACCACCCGCGCCTGGGTGCGCCGCACGATGCGCGAAACCGGCATTGAACGCATCGTGGTTTTCTCGTCGGCGATGGCGCAGTATGCGCAGGACTGGTCTCAAGCGCGCCGCGTAATCGACCTGTGCGATGTGGATTCGGAAAAATGGCGCGCCTATGCGCAGAAAAAATCGTGGCCTGCAAGTTTGCTGTACAACTATGAAGCGAGCCGCCTGCTGCGCTACGAGCGCGACGTGGCAGCCCACAGTGACGCGGCATTGTTCGTTTCCGCACCCGAAGCGGCGCTGTTCAAAAGCCTGGCGCCGGAAAGCGCGGCGCGTATCGGCTGGTTCGGCAACGGTGTCGATACCGCCTATTTTTCGCCCCATGCGGACTATGCCAATCCTTACTCCGCCGGCGAACGCATGCTCGTGTTCTGCGGTGCGATGGATTACTGGCCCAATGTCGATGCGGTGCAGTGGTTCGCGCATGAAGTGCTGCCTCTCGTGCGCGCCCGCGTGCCGCAGGCATCGTTCGTGATCGTCGGCGCCCGGCCGGCGGCCGAGGTGCAGGCGCTCGCGCAACTGCCGGGCGTCATCGTCACCGGCACCGTGCCGGATGTCCGGCCGTATGTCGCGCACGCCGCGTTGTCGGTTGCGCCGCTGCGCGTCGCGCGGGGCATCCAGAACAAGGTCCTGGAGGCGATGTCGATGGCGAAGGCGGTCGTCCTCAGCCCGCAGGCGCTGGAAGGCATCGACGCCGCGGCCGGCAGCGAGGTGCTGCTGGCCGAACGAGCCAGCGACATGGCCGACATGGTGGTGGCCGCGCTGGCCGATGAGGCACTGTGTACCGCGCTCGGCCGCGCCGCCCGCGCCCGTGTCGAAGCCTCGTATGGCTGGGAGGCCCGGCTGGCACCGCTCGATGCGCTGCTGGAGGGGGCCAGGCAACCTGCCGACGCAGCGCCGCACCTGGCCACTATCCCTTCACCGACCTGGAAGCGGGCATGAATACGATCACTGCAACCGAAGAAGCCCGGCTGTCGAACGCGTTTCCCGCCAACGATACGCCGCCCGTGGCGCAATGGTGGATTGCCGGCATCGCCGTGCTGCTGCCGTTGCTCGCTTATTTCGGCACGGCCGCGTCGATCGTCTCGATCTGGGAACGCTCGGAAACGTTCGCGCACGGCTTTGTGATCGTGCCGATCACACTATGGCTGGTGTGGCGCCGCCGCGCGCAACTGGCGCTGCTGCCGGTGCGCCCATGCTGGCCGGCGCTGGCGGTATTGCTGCTGTGCGGCGCGGCCTGGATGCTGGCCATGCTGGGCGACGTGCTCGTGGTGCGCCAATATGCATTCGCGCTGATGATTCCGCTGACCGTGCTGGCGGTGTTCGGGACGGCGATTGCCCGTGCGCTGGTCTTTCCCCTGGCGTTCCTGCTGTTCGGCGTGCCGGTCGGCGAAGGCCTGATCGACCCGCTGATCGGCATTACCGCCAATTTCACGGTCGACGCGCTGCGCCTTACCGGCATTCCTGTACTGCGAGAAGGGAACAATTTCAGTATCCCGAGCGGCAACTGGTCGGTGGTCGAGGCCTGCAGCGGCTTGCGCTATCTGATCTCGTCGGTCACGCTGGGCTGCCTGTATGCGTACCTGACCTACCAGACCACCTGGCGCCGCGTGCTGTTCGTGATCGTTGCGCTGGCCCTGCCGGTACTTGCCAACGGACTGCGCGCCTACATGATCGTCATGATTGGCCACACGAGCAACATGACGCTGGCCGTCGGCGTCGATCACCTGATCTACGGCTGGGCGTTCTTCGGCCTGGTGATGCTGCTGCTGTTCTGGGTCGGCAGTTTCTGGCGCGAGGATGCGCCGTCGGTGCCCGTGGCGGCCAAAGTGGCGCCGCGCCTGCCTTCGGCACCATCGGTCCGGGTGGCTGCGGCAGTACTCGGCGTGGCCGCCTGCGTCGGTGTATGGCCCGCTTACGGCTGGTATATCGAACGCGGCAATGCATCGCCGCCAGCGGTCGACCTAGCTTCGTTCGCGGCCAAGGTGCCGGCCGCACCGGCCTTTACCGACTGGCAGCCCGACTTCGCACCCGCCAGCGCTACTTTGCAGAGTTTCTACCAGGTGGACGGCAAGACTGTGGGATTCTGGATGCGGTATTACCGCGACGGCGCCGGAGGCAAGCTGATCAGCTCTACCAACAGGCTGACGGCCCAGCGCAGCGGATGGAGCGAAACCGGCGTGGCGATACGCATGGAAACCATCGCCGGCCGGCCGCTCGTGATGCGGGAGACCACCCTGATGGGACCGGGCGGGCGCTTCGTTGTCTGGCAATGGTTTGCCATCGGCAGCCAGGTCACCACCAGCAACTATGTCGGGAAATTGTTGCAAACGAAACAAAAATTTCTGACTGGAAGTGATGATGGTGCTGCCCTGATGGTATTCTCACCATACGATGAGGATCCGGCGGCGGCGCGTCCGGCGTTGCATGCATTCCTCGAAGCCCATCTCGCCCCGATCGATGCCGTGCTCGCGGCCAACGCGCGACAGTGAACACCATGAACGACATCCCGCTCATCGTCCACCTGATCTACCGGCTCGATTTCGGCGGGCTGGAAACGTTGATGGTCGAACGGATCAACCGCATGCCGGCCAGTGCCTACCGGCACGCGATCGTCTGCCTCACCGATTTCAATCCCGCCTTTGCCGGGAAAATCACCCGGGCCGATGTGACGGTCCATGCGCTGCACAAGCAGCCCGGTCAGTCGCCGGGAACGCATGTGGCGCTATGGCGGCTGTTGCGCCGGCTGCGGCCGGCCGTGCTGCATTCGTATAACCTGTCCGCCGTCGAATATGCCCCGGCTGCGCTGCTGGCCGGTGTGCCGGTGCGCGTCAACGGCGCCCACGGCCGCGATCATGGCGACCCGCACGGTACCAACCGCAAGCACAACGCGCTGCGCCGGCTGATGGTGCCGTTTTACGATTGTTGCTACGCGAACTCGGCAGCGATGGAAACCTGGAGCCGCGACGTGATCAAGGTGCCGGCGCACAAGAGCAGGATGCTGGCGAACGGCATCGATGCCGAACGCTTCGGGCCGCGTGTGCCGGGCGAGACGTTATTGCCGGAAGGGTGTCCGTTCGGGCCGGAACATGTCGTGATCGGCACGGTCGGCCGTGTGCAGGCGGTCAAGGATCATGCCACGCTGGTCGACGCATTCGCCTTGCTGCGCGAACGCCAGCCGGACGCGCCGCTGCGGTTGGCGATCATCGGCGACGGCCCGCTGCTCGAATCGTTGCGGTCAAAGGTGGCATCGCTCGGCCTGCAAGGTGCGGTCTGGCTGCCGGGCGCACGCACGGACGTGGCACAGATCCTGCGCAGCTTCCACATATTCGCGATGTCGTCGATCGCCGAAGGCACGCCCGGCTCCGCGCTGGAAGCAATGGCGAGCGGCTTGCCGGTCGTCGGCACGCGCGTGGGCGGCATTCCCGAGGTGGTCGACGAAGGCGTCACCGGCGCCCTCGTCCCCGCATCCGATCCGGCCGCAATGGCGGCGGCACTGGAACCATACGTGCTTGCGCCGCAACTGGCGGCACGGCATGGCGCCGCCGGCCGCGAACGTGTACTGCGAAATTACAGCATGGCAGCAATGGTTGCGGCCTATCATGGCATGTATGACAGCCTGTGCGAACGAAAGATCAAGACAAGAAGGGCGGTGACATCATGTGCGGAATAGTGGGCATTCTGGATACGCAGGGACGGCGCGAGATCGACGAAGCGCTGCTGCGGCGCATGAACGATACCCAGTTCCACCGCGGCCCGGACGAAGGCGACATCTATCGCGAGCCGGGCGTCGGTTTCGGCCATCGCCGGCTGTCCGTCATCGACCTGTCGCTGGGCCAGCAGCCGCTCGGCAATGAAGATGGCAGCGTGATGGTCTGCTACAACGGCGAGATCTACAACTACCGCGAACTGACGGCCGAGCTGAAAGCGCTCGGGCATGTCTTCAGGACGAACAGCGACACCGAAGTGATCGTGCACGCCTGGGAAGAGTGGGGCGAGGCCTGCGTGGAGCGCTTCCGCGGCATGTTCGCCTTTGGCCTGTGGGACCGCAACCAGCAGCTGATGTTCCTGGCACGCGACCACATGGGCGTGAAGCCGATGTTCTACTCGATGCTGCCGGACGGCCTGTTTGCCTTCAGCTCGGAACTGAAAGCCTTGCGTTCGCTGCCCGGCCTGCCGCGCCAGATCGATCCGCGTGCCGTCGAAGACTACTTCGCCTACGGCTATGTGCCGGAGCCGAAAACGATCTACCAGGGCGCCTTCAAGCTGGCGCCGGGCTACCGCCTGGTGCAGAAGGTCGGCGCGCCGCTGGCCACGGCGCAGCGCTGGTGGGATGTGCCGTTCAAGCTGCACCATGCAATGACGGAAGGCGATGCGCAGGGTGAACTGGTCGAACGGCTGCGCGACTCGGTGCGCAGCCAGCTGGTGGCCGAAGTGCCGCTGGGCGCTTTCCTGTCCGGCGGCGTCGATTCCTCGGCCGTGGTGGCAATGATGGCGGGACTGAACAAGGCCCCCGTCAACACCTGCTCGATCGGCTTCCGCGACCGGGCCTTCGACGAATCCGCGTACGCAGCGCAGGTGGCGGAACAATACCGCACCGACCATCACACGCAGACCGTGGATACCGACGACTTCGGCCTGCTCGACACCCTGTCCGACCTGTACGACGAACCCTATGCCGACAGCTCGGCGATTCCCACCTACCGCGTATGCCAGCTGGCGCGCCAGCGCGTGACGGTGGCCCTGTCCGGCGACGGCGGCGACGAAAACCTGGCCGGTTACCGCCGCTACCGCTACACGATGGCCGAAGAGCGCGTGCGCGGCCGCATTCCCTCCGCGCTGCGCCGCCCGTTGTTCGGCACGCTGGGCCGTTACTACCCGAAAGCCGACTGGGCGCCACGCGTGTTCCGCGCCAAGAGCACGTTCGAATCGCTGTCGCGCGATCTCGTCGAGGGCTACTTCCACGGCGTGTCGATCATGACGGATGCCATGCGTGCGCGGCTGTTTTCCGACAGTTTCCGTGCCGGCCTGCAGGGCTATCGCGCCATCGACGTGATGCGCGGCCATGCGAAAAATTCCCCGACCGACGATCCGCTGTCGATGATCCAGTACCTCGACATGAAAACCTATCTGCCGGGCGACATTCTCACCAAGGTCGATCGTGCCAGCATGGCGCACGCGCTCGAAGTACGGGTGCCCCTGCTGGACCATCAGCTGGTCGAGTGGATTTCGGGCCTGCCGCCGGAGATGAAGCTCAAGGGCAGCGAAGGCAAGTATATCTTCAAGAAAAGCATGGAAAAGTACCTGCCGCACGACATCCTGTACCGCCGCAAGCAGGGCTTCGCGGTGCCGCTGGCCGCCTGGTTCCGCGGCCCGCTGCGCGAGCGCGTGCGCTCGTCGCTGCTGGGCCCGAGCCTGGCCGCCACCGGCATGTTCAACGGTGCGTTCCTGGCCGAGATGGTGGAACACCACCAGTCCGGCCGCCGCGACTACAGCGCGCCGATCTGGACGCTGCTGATGTTCGAAGCCTTCCTGAAAAAAGAAATGCAGGCGTAAGCAAGGATGCAAGCCATGGGTACTTCCGATCTTTCCGGCCTCGCTGTCCGGCCGTTGAAAATCCTGCACGTGCTGGACCACTCGATTCCGCTGCACAGCGGCTACACGTTCCGCACCCGCTCGATCCTGCAGCAGCAGCGCGCGCTGGGGTGGGATACGCATCACATCACCAGTCCGAAACACGCGGCCTCGGCCGACAATGCCGGGGACACGCATGAAACGGTCGATGGCCTGCGCTTCTTCCGTACCGAACCCGCGCACGGCATGCTTTCGCGCATGCCGGTGCTGAACCAGCTGGCTGTGATCGACCGACTGGCCGCGCGGCTGCTGCAGGTCGCGCGGGAAGTCGAACCCGATATCCTGCACGCGCATTCGCCTGCGCTGAACGCCGTCGCCGCGCTGCGCGTGGGCCGCAAGCTGGGCATTCCGGTCGTGTATGAAATCCGCGCGTTCTGGGAGGATGCCGCGGTCGATCACGGTACCAGCAAGGAATGGGGCGTGCGCTACCGGCTCACGCGCGCGATGGAAACCTGGGCGTTGAAGCGCGTCGATGCCGCCACCACGATCTGCGAAGGCCTGCGCGCCGAAATCGTCGGCCGCGGCATCCCCGCGCAGAAGATCGAAGTGATTCCCAACGCGGTCGATATCGGCGACTTTTCGGTCGGCGGCGCGCGCGACGAGGCGCTGGCCCGCGAACTGGGCATGGCCGGGAAAACCGTACTGGGCTTCATCGGTTCGTTCTATGCCTACGAAGGGCTGAACGTGCTGCTCGACGCGGTGCCGGCCATGCTGGCGCGGCAACCGGACCTGCGCGTGCTGCTGGTCGGCGGCGGCCCGCAGGATGCGGCCCTGCGCCAGCAGGCCAGAACGCTCGGCATCGAAGCCCAGGTGGTGTTCACCGGCCGGGTGCCGCACAAGGAAGTGCAGCGCTACTACAACCTGGTGGACGTGCTGTGCTATCCGCGCCTGAAGATGCGGCTGACGGATCTCGTCACGCCGCTGAAACCGCTCGAGGCGATGGCGCAGGGCCGGCTGGTGGCCGCTTCCGACGTGGGTGGGCACCGCGAGCTGATCGAGGACGGCCGCACAGGCGTGCTGTTTGCCGCCGGCGATGCCGCCGCGCTGGCGCGCCGCGTGCTGGCGCTGCTGTCGGCACCGGACGATTGGCCGCAGCTGAAAGCGCAGGGGCGTCACTTCGTCGAGAGCGAACGCAACTGGGCTGCCAGCGTGGCGCGCTATCGCACGGTGTACGGCAACCTGGTGGCGCGGGGTGCCAAGTGACGGCGCTGTCGATCGGTCTCGTCGGGCCATTGCCACCCCCATCGGGCGGCATGGCGAACCAGACCCTGCAGCTGGCCGGGTTGCTGCGCGCCGAAGGACTGCAGGTCGAAACCGTGCAGGTCAATGCACCGTACCAGCCGGCGTGGGCCGGCCGCATCAAGGGGCTGCGCGCCGTGGCCAGGCTGCTGCCCTACCTGGCCAGCCTGTGGCGCACCGCAGGCCGCGTGCAGGTATTCCACGTGATGGCCAATTCCGGCTGGTCATGGCATCTGTTCGCGGCGCCGGCGATCTGGATCGCCCGCCTGCGCGGCAAGCCGGTGGTCGTCAATTACCGGGGCGGCGAGGCAGATGGTTTCCTGGCGCGTGCCCGCCGCTGGGTCGCTCCGAGCCTGGCGCGTGCCGATGCCGTCATCGTGCCATCCGGCTTCCTGGAAGTCGTGTTCGGCAAACATGGCTTTACCACCCAGATCGTGCCGAATATCGTCAACCTGGAGCGCTTCGCTTCGGACCGCGAGCCGCCGGCAGGTGCCGGGCCGCGATTGCTGGTGGCACGCAACCTGGAACCCATTTACGACAACGCCACCGCGCTGCATGCGCTGGCGCTGGTGCGCGAAAAACACCCCGATGCCACGCTGGTCATCGCCGGTTCCGGCCCGCTGCGCGCCGACCTCGAAGGCCTGGCGGCGGCATTGGGCATCGCGCAGGCCGTGACGTTCACCGGCCGGGTTGACAACGCAGCCATGGCAGCGCTGTACCGCAATGCCGACGTGATGCTCAATCCCAGCCTGGTCGACAACATGCCCAATTCCGTGCTCGAGTCGCTGGCGTGCGGCGTGCCCGTCGTCAGCACGAACGTGGGCGGTGTTCCCTATCTGGTCGATGACGGCCGCACTGCGCTGCTGGTGCCGCCACAATCTCCCGCGGCAATGGCCGACGCCGTGCTGCGGCTGGCTGCCGAGCCGGCGCTGGCGGCAGCGCTGCGCGAAGCGGGCCTGCGCCAGGTGCAGCAATACACCTGGACGAGCGTGCGTCCGCGCCTGCTGGCCGTCTACCAACACGTGCTGGCGGCGCGCGCCGGCACCCGTCCGCTCAGCCAGCCATGAGTGTTCCGCATGAGTACCCCGCCATGAGTATCCCGCCATGAATCCGCAGCCAAACGCCCGCTATCGCGCTGCGCCCTACACGGCGCTGGTCACGAACCTGATCTTTCCGCTGCACGAGCGCGTCAAGCAGCACCGCAGCGTGGCCGTGCGCAAGCAACTGGAGGAGTCGCAGTACTGGCCGGAGGAGCGCTTGCGCGACCTGCAACTGCAGCGCCTGCGCCGGCTGCTGGTGCGGGCCGGCACGACCGTGCCGTATTTCCGCGACCTGTTCGAACAGCTCGGTTTCGACCCCGTGCGCGACCTGCGCAGCCTGGACGACCTGGCGCGCCTGCCGCTGATGGACAAGGCCGTCATCCGCAACAATGTCGACCGGCTGAAGGCGGAGGATGCGGTCGGACTGGCCCGCTTCAATACCGGCGGTTCCAGCGGCGAGCCGCTGATCTTCTACATCGGCAAGGAACGGGTCAGCCACGACGTGGCCGCCAAATGGCGCGCCACGCGCTGGTGGAATGTCGATATCGGCGACCCCGAGATCGTGGTGTGGGGCTCGCCGATCGAACTCGGCGCGCAGGACCGGGTGCGCGCGCTGCGCGACCTGCTGCTGCGCACGCACCTGCTGCCGGCGTTCGAGATGTCGGCGGCCAAGCTCGATGGATTCGTGGCGCGCATCCGCGCCCACAAGCCGCGCATGCTGTTCGGCTATCCTTCGGCACTGTCGCACATTGCCCGCCATGCCCGCGACAGGGGCCAGCGCATGGACGATCTCGGCATCCGCGTGGCCTTCGTCACGTCCGAGCGGCTGTACGACGAACAGCGCATGCAGATTTCCGATACCTTCGGCTGCCCGGTCGCCAACGGCTACGGCGGCCGCGACGCCGGCTTCATCGCCCACCAGTGCCCCGAAGGCGGCATGCACATCACCGCCGAGGATATCGTGGTCGAGATCCTTGATGCACAAGGCCGGCCCGTGCCGCGCGGCGAGGCCGGCGAGATCGTCGTCACGCACCTGGCCACGGGCGATTTCCCGTTCATCCGTTACCGCACCGGCGATATCGGCGTGCTCGGCACGCAGCCGTGCGCCTGCGGGCGAGGGCTGCCGCTGCTGCAGGAGATCCAGGGCCGCAGCACGGACTTCCTGGTGGCGCGGGATGGCACCGTCATGCATGGCCTGGCGCTGGTCTATATCCTGCGCGACCTGCCCCAGGTACAGGCATTCAAGATCACGCAGGAAAGCCTGGACCTGACCCGGGTGCAGATCGTACCGGCGGTGCCCCTCGCACCGCAGGAATTCGATGACTTACGGCGCCATGTTGTGCGCGGCTTCCAGGCCCGGCTCGGCGACGGTGTTGCCATCGAGGTCGAAGCGGTTGCCGAGATCGCACCGGAAAAATCGGGCAAGTTCCGCTACGTGGTCAGCAAGGTGGCCACCGGGAACCCTGCCGCATGAGGGGTATCGCATGAGGGATCTTCTGATCACGCTGCTGGTGTTCGGTTCGCTGCCGTATATCTTCAAGCGCCCGTCGATCGGCATGGTGATGTGGATCTGGATCAGCGTGATGAACCCGCACACGCAAGGTTGGGGCTTTGCACGCGAATTTCCGTTTGCCGCGATCATCGCCGTGACCACCGTGGCGGCGATGGCCACCAATGCGCATCGCAAGTACCGCTATCCGCTGACGCCGGTGACGGTGACGTTCCTCGTGTTCATCGCCTATATGTGCCTGACCGCAGCGTTCGCGATCCACCCCGACATGATCATGCCGCAGCTGACGAAAGTCATGAAGATCATGGGCATGACGATCGTCGTGATGATGTTGCTGCGCAAGCGTATCCATGTCGAATGGCTGATCTGGACCGTGGTGATATCGATCGGCTTCTATGGCGTCAAGGGGGGCATCTTCACGCTGCGCAGCGGCGGGCAGTATCGCGTATGGGGACCGATCGGCACCTTCATCGACGGCAACAACGAGATCGCGCTGGCGCTCGTGATGACGATCCCGCTGATGCTCTACCTGTACACGCTGCTGGCCAACAAATGGGCCAAGCGCGCGATGATCCTGTCGATGCTGCTGTGCGCGCTGGCCTCGCTGGCTTCCTATTCCCGCGGCGCGGCGATCGCCATGGTGGCCATGCTCACGTTCCTGTGGCTCAAGAGCCGCAACAAGGCAATGCTCGGCGTGCTGCTGATCCTGTGCGTGCCGGTGGCACTGGTGTTCATGCCGGAGCAGTGGCATGCCCGCATCGACACGATCAACGAATACGAAGAGGACATGTCGGCAATGGGCCGCATCAATGCATGGTGGATGGCCTACCACCTGGCGAACGACCGGCCGCTGGGTGGCGGCTTTGAAATCTACGATTCCCATGTGTTCCAGCTGTACGCGCCGATCCCCGAAGACGTGCATGCGGCGCACAGCATTTATTTCCAGGTGCTGGGCGAGCATGGCTGGGGCGGCCTGGCGATCTACCTGTCGCTGGGCATCCTCACGTGGCTGACCGGCTCGCGCATCATCAGCCGCAGCGCGCGTTTCGACGAACTGGCCTGGGCCGGCAACCTGGCACGCATGGTCCAGGTCAGCCTGCTGGGGTTTGCCGTCGGCGGCGCGTTCCTCAGCCTCACGTATTTCGACGTACCGTATTACCTGATGGCGGCAATGGTCGCCACCCGCCTGATCGTCGAGCGCGAAAGAAAATTGCTGGTGCCTAAACCGATCATCAATCCGCTCGCTCCCGAGCCCGACGTGCCCGACGAAACGACCCCGGAAGAAGAGCTTCGCCATGAAACAGCCTGAACGCATCCCCGCCGCCGCGGCCATTACCGATGCTGCCGCCGATGCTGCGCATTTCACCCCTGCGCCACTGCTGGAAAAGAGCCTGCTGTCGCTGCTGTCGCCTGGCGGCCGGCATGGACTGTCGATCCTGATCTATCACCGCGTGCTGCCACACAAGGATCCGTTGTTCCCGAGCGAGGTCGATGCCGCCGAATTCTCCGCGCAGATCGGCATGCTGAAGTCGCACTTCAATGTGCTGCCGCTGCTGGAAGCGGTGCGGCGCTCCAAGGATGGCACGCTGCCGCCGCGCGCGGCGGCCATCACGTTCGACGATGGCTATGCCGACAACGCCGAGGTGGCGCTGCCGATCCTGCAGCAGCATGGCCTGCATGCCACGTTTTTCGTGGCGACCGGATTCCTGAACGGCGGGCGGATGTGGAACGACAGCGTGTATGAACTGGTGCGGCACGCACCGGACGGCGTGCTCGATGCCACGCCGCTGGGCCTCGGCACCCATCCGCTGCATACGCTGGCCGAGCGCCGGTTGGCCATTCCGGCGCTGATCGGCCAGCTGAAATACCTGCCCATGGCCGAGCGCCAGCAGCAGGTAGACCAGCTGGTGAAACTGGCCGGCGTGGCATTGCCGGATGACCTGATGATGACCACCGCCCAGGTCCGCAAGCTGCATGCGGGCGGCATGGGCATCGGTGCGCACACCGTCAACCACCCGATCCTGGCGCGGCTGCCGGATGCCGAGGCGCGCGAGGAGATCGCGCAGGGCAAGCTGGCCCTGGAAGACATGATCGGCGCCAGCGTCCAGCTGTTCGCCTACCCGAACGGCAAGCCGGGCGAAGACTACGAGGCGCGCCACGTGGCAATGGCGCGCGAACTGCGTTTCGAGGGCGCCGTGTCGACGTCCTGGGGCGCAAGCCGCGGCCGGCCGGACCCGTTCCAGTTGCCCCGCTTCACACCATGGGACAGGAGCCGGCTGCGCTTCGTCCTGCGCATGGCACGCAACCTGACCACGAGCGCACAGCTGGCGTAACAAGGAACACCTCCGCATGTCATTGAAGAAGGATGTCCTGCACGGACTCAAATGGGTAGCCGGCGCCAAGTTCGCCAGCCAGATCATCAGCTGGGTCATCACGATCATCGTGATGCGCATGCTGGTGCCGGCCGACTACGGCCTGATGGCAATGGCATCGGTGTTTCTTGCCTGGTGCGCGATGTTCGTCGAAATGGGCCTGGCGCCGGCACTGGTCCAGGCCAAGGAGGTGTCGACACAAAAGCTGCGCCAGGCATACGGCCTGTTCATGCTGGTCAATTTCGCCGTGGTCGCGCTGCTGGTGGCCTTTGCACCGCTGGCCGAACATTTCTTCGACGAACCGCACCTGGCAAACCTGATCCGGCTGATGTCACTGCAGTTCGTGCTCACGCCCTTCGGACTGGTTTCCGAAGTGCTGCTGCAGCGGGGCCTGAATTTCCGTGCCCGTTCACTGCTCGACCTGTCGCAATCCGTCCTCACCGCATTCGTCACGCTGGCGCTGGCGTGGTGGGGCATGGGCGTCTGGGCGCTTGCCCTGGGCATCCTCATTGCCGCGCTGTACCGCACCATCGCCGTCAACGTGGTGGCACCGTTTCCGCACCTGCCGCTGTTCTCGTGGCACGGCATGCGCGAGCTGTTCACTTTCGGCGGCAAGATCTCGGCCTCGCGCTTCCTGTGGTTCTTCTTCACCCAGGCCGATACGGTGATCATCGGCCGCACGCTGGGTGGCGAGATCCTCGGCGTGTACTCGGTGGCGCTGCACCTGGCCAGCCTGCCGGTACAGCGCGTATCCGGTATCCTGAACCAGGTGGTGTTCCCGGCGCTGGCGCGCTACCAGAACGACCGCGCCGCGATTGCCCGGCAATTGCTGAAGGCATTCGAGCTGGTGTCGCTGGTGGCGTTTCCGGTCTTGTGGGGGCTGGCCGCGACCGCCGGCGATGTCGTGCTGGTATTCCTTGGTCAGCACTGGGAAGGCGCGATCCTGCCGCTGCGCGTGCTGGCGCTGATCATGCCGTTCCGCACCGTGGTCCAGTTCCTGCCGGCCGTCACCGACGCCGTCGGCCGGCCCGGCATCGCGCTGCAGAACGGCATCGTTGCCTGTACCCTGATGCCGCTGGCGTTCTATGCCGGCACACATTGGGGCATTTTCGGCGTGGCCATGGCATGGGCCCTGGTCTACCCGATCGTCCTGCTGATCAACATGCACCGGATGCTCGGGGTCATCGGGGTCACCATGGGG
>Ga0265798_10005162_pt1 | contig 17691 bp, 15 predicted proteins | sample P3T30metagenome_FD_192430 | JGI IMG/M metagenome (GOLD analysis project Ga0265798, IMG submission 192430) | Plant litter microbial communities from East Loma Ridge, Irvine, California - P3 T30 | ecosystem: Environmental > Terrestrial > Plant litter > Unclassified | place: USA: California... | reverse complement strand
TGAGCGACCTGGACGGTCTACGCGGGCAACGGTTCGCGACCATCACCGATGCGGGTATTCCGGCCACCCGAGTGCTCGGCGTGCCGGTGTCGCTAGTTTCGCTCGCGGTCGCTGTGCGTACGATCGTCGGCTGGTGCGAGGCGGGGGCAGCGCAGTTCGTCTGTGTGCGCGATGTCCACGGCATCATGCGCGCGCAGGAAGATCCCGAACTGCGGGCGCTGCACGATCGTGCCGGACTCGTTACGCCGGACGGCATGCCGCTGGTCTGGCTCGCGCGCCACCGCGGGCATCTCGAGGTCAGCCGCGCCTGCGGTGCCGATCTGGTCGCAGAATTGTCCCGCGTCTCGGCCGACAATGGTCTGCGGCATTATTTCTACGGCGGCAAGCCGGGCGTGGCCGAACGAATCGCCTCTGCGCTCTGCGAGCGTTATCCCGGTCTTCAGGTGGCGGGCACCTACACGCCGCCGTTCCGCATCCTGACCACGCAGGAAGACTCCGCAGTGACCGCCGCGATCGTCACCGCGCGACCGCACATCGTCTGGGTGGGGCTCAGCACGCCGACGCAGGAGTTCTGGATGCGCGATCACGTCGACCGCATCCCTGGCGCGACACTGATAGGAGTTGGTGCGGCGTTTGACTTTTATGCTGGTGACGTGAAGCGAGCCCCAAAATGGATGCGCGGGTCAGGGCTCGAGTGGTTGCATAGGCTAGTAACAGAACCCCGGCGGCTGTGGCGACGTTACTTGGTAATGGCGCCGAAGTTCATCTGGTTCGCTCTTCGCGAGGAGGTTTACGGCGCTAACCGCGTGGCCAACGGTCCGTCGGGCAAGGTGCCATGGTGAAGCGACTCATCTCGTCCACGTGGCTTGCGCTCAAGCGGCGAGCGTTTGTTGGAAACAATGTCGTGCTGGGGCAGCGCTTCCACCTCGGGCTATTTTCGTACTTGAGCGCACCGAGGCGACTAACGCTCGGTAACGATGTCTATATCGGTAAGTTTTGCACGATCCAGTGCAACGGCACAATTGGCAGCGGCACGCTGATCGCTAATTCGGTTGGCATTGTCGGTCGGCGAGACCATGATTTCCGCGCGGTTGGAACGGCTGTGCGGCTCGCGCCTTGGGCGGGCGAGACGTTGCGCCTTGCGGACGATCCGCTTAATGCCGTTGAAATAGGGCCGGACGTTTGGATTGGCTACGCGGCCACCGTGTTGAGCGGCGTCAAAATTGGCCGCGGTGCTGTGATCGGCGCTGGGTCAGTGGTCATCAACGACGTGGCTCCCTATGCCATTGTGTCCGGCAATCCGGCCCGCCAGATCGGTTCGCGGTTCTCTGCAGATCAGATTTACGTACATGAAGCGTCGCTTGCCAACGCCGGAATCCCCGTATGAAGCGCGTCAGATACGTATTCCCGACCTCGCACCACTACCGGCTTCCATTCCACGAGCGGTTGCGCGACTTACTGGTTGCTGATGGTGTGGATTACAAAGTGGTTTACAGCGCGCCAAGCGAAGAAAGCGTCAGGAAACGCGACACGGTCGAGGTCGATTGGGGAGTGAAGGTCCCGAAAGTTGTTCTTCCAAGAACTGGATTGATTTGGCAGATGGGCCTTACGGAGGTCGCGAGATCTGATCTCACCATAGTCCAGCAGGAAAACAGCCTGTTATTGAACTATGTCTGTAACATGGCGTCAGTAATTGGTGCAAAGCGCGTTGCTTATTTTGGTCATGGGCGCAATTTTCAAGCACGCGACTGTAATTCGGCCGCGGAGCGATGGAAGCGGTTCTGGGCGCTGCGCTGCGACTGGTGGTTTGGCTACACCGAGGAGACGCGTCAACACCTGCTCGCCCTTGGTTTCCCGGCCGAGCGGATCACTGTATTTAACAATTCTGTCGATACCGGTGCGGTGCGGCGATTGGTCGAGGCAGTCACGCCCGCGCGTCTGGCCGAACACCGCACCGTACTCGACATTGCCAGTGAGAACGTCGCTGTGTTCGTCGGTGGCATCTATCCGGACAAGCGCATGAAATTCATGGTCGAGGCGGCAGAACTAGTACGTGCGAGCGTCCCCGACTTTACGCTGCTCGTTGTCGGCGGCGGATCAGACCTACCCTTAGTACATGAGCTTGTCGCCGACAAGCCGTGGATCAAGGTGCTGGGGCCGCGATTCGGCGCTGAGAAGGTTGAGCTAATGCGGCTGGGTAAGTTATTCCTAATGCCCGGGCTGCTTGGCCTTGCAATTCTTGACGCCGCCGCGGCCGGACTACCGACGATTACCACCGCCTATCCGTGGCACAGCCCGGAGATCGCCTACCTTGACGACGGTGTCAGCGGCTTAATGGTCCGGGACTGGCAGGATCCGCGGTCCTATGCGGACGCAGTCACCGCTTTGCTGCTTGATCGCCCGCGGCTAAGCGCGATGGCCGCCGCAGCCCGTGCGATGGTGGACTATTATTCCGTTGAGGCGATGGCCGAGCGTTTTGCCAAAGGGGTGCTAGCGGCGCTGGCTGCGCCGTCGCGGTGAAGCCGGGCTACATTCTTCTCTCTCTCTCTCTCTCTCTCTCTTGAGCGGATTTATGTTCTTGTCGCGGCTCTCCTCGCGACGCCCCGGCCGAGCTATCGTTCACAGTGTAAGGACTTGGCTGCAGCGCGGTCACGTCTATTCGCCCGTACGTCACGAAGGATTCCAGTGAGAAGTGCAGCGCAGCCATGAACACCGTCACACGCTCCACTAGGCAGCGGTCTCCGACGCGCGTGCCTCTTACCGCCGATGGGCTGCTTTTGGCCTTAGGAACCGCACTGATCTACGTGTCTCTGGGTGCTCTTCTCTTTCGAGAGATCACCGCCAGCGACTCGCTTGTTAATCTTGGCCCATACAACTTTACTACCGCGGAGCCGATTTTAATCCTGCTCGGCCTAGGATCAGGCTTTGCGCTCATTGCCAACCGTTTTCGCATCAACGCGATCGTCGTCGCGGGTGTGCTGCTATTGGCTGCGACGGTGATCGCAATTGTGCGCGGGATGCTAGTCGATCCCCTGCCGGCGCTGTTCACCGCCCGGCAACTCGTATCAATTCCGTTGTTTCTTCTGTTCGGCGCGGTTATCGCGCCGATAGATGAACTCCATCGGCGCATCGCGTACGCGGTCAAAATTTGCGGAACAGTGCTCGCAATAATGACGGTCAGCCGGCTTACGACCGGTTTCCCCTACGGCGGGGCGCTCGAGTTCGACGGAAGAGCGCTGCTCAATTACGGCGCGTTGATGATTAGCTTCGCGGCTATGCTAATGATCTCGGACCGGATCCGCGGTATTGGCCCGCGGGCTCAGCTACCGCTAGCTGCATTCCTCCTTGTTGCCTGCATTCTTACCGGCCAGGGCACGGTGATCCTAGCCACGATGGGGGGGCTGCCGATCATTGTGCTGGCGGAAAGAGGCAGGCTACGCGCGGTGCGCTGGCTAGCGGCCTTCCTGTTCGTCGTAGTACTGGTCGGACTCCTAATTGTCCAGCCGATCTTAAGCCAGATGATCGCCGACGATCAGCTCCTGTCCAGCTACTTTGAGGATAGAGCCAGCACGAATGCTACTCGTCAGGCTGTTTGGGACGCGTTTCTCACACAATATTCCTCACGAGATAGTCTCGACCAGGCGTTCGGATTGCCGATGGGCAAGACCGAGACCTTAGTACTAAATCTATGGCACGGAACCTATTGGAACCGAACCCTGCACAGCATGTACTTCGAGACCTTATCGAATTTCGGGTATGTCGGGCTGACCCTCTATATCGCCGTACTCGTGCTTATGTTGACGCTTCTTCTACTGAACTTTCGGGCGGCCACTCGCAGGGCCGAGCCGCAGAAAATCTCAGTCGTGTCGGCGCTGGCTCTTACCGTGATGTTAGTAATATTTGGCTATTCGTATGATCTACGGGGTGAATCATCGCTCCTACTGATGATTGTAGCGGCTGTGGCAGTGAATTCGAGTATCCGTCGTCCGCTTGGCATCGCGGCGGCCAGTCGGTCGGCGATAGGCAAGCGGCAGTCAGTAACGTCCCGCCCGGCAGCAACACACTAGGACCATACCCGTATGCGCATCCTTATCTCGGCGTTCGCCTGCGCGCCACATCGTGGTTCCGAGCCTGGGGTCGGCTGGGAATGGCCGAAGGCACTCGCTGAGATTTCCGACCATGAGATTGTGGTGTTGACCAACGCTACCAACCGTAAGGTCATCGAGGCCGAGGTGGCATCCCGCCCGCTGCACGTCGGTTTTCGCTATGTTGCCGTAAACAACCCGTTCTGGCGCTTAGGGAGTCCCGGTCATTATCTGTATTACTATCTTTGGCAGCTTGCAGCTCTATTGAGCCTAGTTCGGAACGGCGATTGGCGGCGCTTCGACCTCATACACCATCTCACATATGGCGGCATTCGCACTGGATCGCTGCTGTGGCTGCTGCCCCGGCAGTTTTTGCTCGGACCGGTGGGCGGCGGTGAGAGCGCCCCAATCCGACTATATCGCTCCCTTGGTCTCAAGCCTGTGCTTAAAGAACTACTGCGAACCTTCAGCAACGCCGCAAGCCGCTTCGATCCGCTGCTAGTGCTGATGCAAATCCGCGCGCAGCGAATCCTTGCGCGTACACAGGAAACCCGTCGACTACTACTGTTTTCGGGGTCTCGCGTACGTATCTCGAACGATGTCGGGGCCGGAGCACTGTTGACCGAGCCGGTTTCGAGAACGCATGACGGCGAGCCCTTCCGTCTTCTGTTCGCAGGCCGACTTTTGTATTGGAAGGGGCTGCCATTCTTGAATGAAGCTCTTGAGGAGCTAGAAGTCGACGGCTTGCCGCTTCGAATGGATATTATCGGTGACGGTCCGCTGCTAGAGAATATGCTAAGCAAAGCGGACTCAAGCGCCTTGCGGAATATCGACCTTCGTGTTCGTTCGCGTTTGCCCCAAGCAGAGCTGTTCGAGCTTTACAAGCAAGCGGATGTATTCGTATTCCCAAGTTTGCATGATTCGGGCGGAACGGTAGTCATCGAGGCTTTGTCGTTCGGCCTCCCAATTATCTGTTTTGACTTGGGCGGCCCGCCGCTGCTGGCTGGCGACGCCGGACTTATCGTGGCAGTACGGGGCGCAGGTCTAAAGGAAGCGGGCAAGCGATTAGCGGATGCTGTTCGAACGCTGCGCGACGATCCGGAACGTCGGCGGGAGCTTTCCTGCGCGGCATTCCAACGCGCTCAACAGTTGAGCTGGCACAACACCGTACGGTCGGCGTTCGACGGGTTGGTTCGGCTTTCTCCAATCGCGGACAGTAACGGTTGATTTCCGCCGCCTTAGTCGTCATCATACATATAATAAGCGGGCTCCCGCTTGTATGACGACGGAGACAATTCGGTGACCCAAGCGACCGCCGCGCTCAAGGTCGCAATCCTACTCACCTGCCGCAACCGTCGTGAAACGACCCTGACGGCGCTGCGCCAAATCGCGTTGCAGGATCCGGTAATCCAGCCGAGCATCTTCCTTTTCGACGACGCTTCGACCGACGGCACGCCGGAAGCCGTAGGAGCCGAGTTCCCCGAAGTACGGATCGTCCACGGCGACGGCAATGCTTTCTGGAACGGAGGCCTTTATAGGGTCTGGACTGTAGCGCGGGAGGCGCCGGTCGCTGCGTTTCTGTGGCTGAACGACGACGTCGAATTGGAGAGGGATGCTTTTGTCCGACTAGCGGCGGGGTGGCGCTCGATGCGCGAGCGCTGCGGCAAAGAATTGTTCATCCTCGCCTCGGCGACGCGCGGCAACGAGGGCGAGATCAGCTATGGGGGCATGCGCATGACCTCGCGGCGCACCGCTTTTCATCTAGCCGGTGTCGAGCCGGGCGAGGAACTAAAGCCAATCGATACATTCAACGGCAACATCGTGCTGGTGCCGCGCGCGGTAGTCGATCGAATTGGCCTCAACGACCCCGCCTTTCATCATAACCTCGGCGATATCGACTATGGGCTGCGTGCGACCAAGGCAGGGATTTGTGTCCTATTGCTGCCCGGCACGCTCGGACGTTGCGAGGCCAACGAGCAGAAACGACGGCTCAGCTTTGGATCGCAGACGTTAACGTTACGAGAACAGTGGCGAACGGTGAACACGCACCGCGGGTTGCCTGTCGCCAGCTGGTGGCGGCTGACGCGCCGTCATTCGGGCAAATGGTGGCTAATCCATTTTCTCGGGCCTTATCGCGCGCTAGTGCGGCCGTCCCTGCTTAGTTTTAAAAAAGAGCGAGAGTGATCAGACAGCGTATCTTGAACAAGCTGCGCGGGCTGGTGTGGCGCAGTACGGGCCTCGTGCACGTGTCGCTCCTCCGCCTACGCTGCTCGGTCGGCCGCGGGGTTAGTTGTATCGGCGGGCCGATCGTCCAAAGGCCACCGGGATCGGTAATATTCGTCGGTGACCGGGCAGTGCTGATCAGCCGCAGTAGCGCTTCCGCGCTTGGCGTCTCGCATCCGGTGATCTTGCGTTGTATGGCACCGGCTGCGTGCATCGCTATTGGGGATGATTGCGGGTTGAGCGGCACGTCTATCTGCGCCGCTATATCGGTAGTGGTTGGCAAGCGCTGTCTGTTCGGAGCCGACGTTCTGGTATTCGATACCGATTTTCACAACCACGCACCGGAAGGACGGCGCTACGCTGCACCCGACTGGCCCGCGATCAGTCGCCCGGTGACGATCGGTGACGACGTGTTCATTGGCGCCCGGTCGATCGTTACCAAGGGGGTGACGATCGGCGACGGTGCCATCGTCGCGGCGGGCAGCGTGGTCGTGACGGACGTTGCGCCCCGTACGATCGTCGGTGGAAATCCAGCTCGGCTTCTGAAGGAGATCGCGCTAGAGCATCCGGTGCCCGCATCGGGGACCGGAGAAAGGGCATGACGAGCGAGTCCGATACGACCTCGCACCGGATCGAACTCCAGTCCCTCCGCGGCTTCGCGGCGGTCGCGGTGATGGTCCATCATGCAGTCCGTACGGTTGGCGATCACGGCTGGGCCTGGGCCGCCAGTGAGGTACCGCTGAACGCACGCGGCGCGGTGGTGCTGTTCTTCGTGCTCAGCGGCTATGTACTCAGCCTGTCGCTGATGCGGCGGGGCATGACTGCACCTGGTGTCGCCACCTACTACGCACGCCGCGCCTTCCGCGTCTATCCGGCGCTGTGGGCGGCGATTGCGCTGGGTGCGGCCTATCTGTGGCTCGTCCAGCCGCTCGCCGCGCCTGACATGGCGGCCTGGGCTCAGAACCATTACCGTCCGGAGCGGCTCGGCGCGGGTAAGCTGCTCGGCAGCATCGCCGGACTCGACAATTATCTCTTGCCGACATCATGGACGATCACGGTGGAACTTTTGGCATCCCTGTTGCTGCCATCGATCGTGTTCGTGATGATGCGATGGCGGCCGCTAGCGCTGCCTATGGTGGTGGCTCTGCTCATGCTCGGCTCGGTCAGCGGGCCGCTGCTGCGCCAGGGGCCGTTCTATATCGGTGCGTTCGCCACCGGCGCAGCGCTCGCCTGCTTGCCCGCAGCGCAGCGGCTGCGGCCGGTGCCGCTGATCTCGGCGCTCGCTGCGCTCGTTCTGATGTCGACGCCGTTCACACTGCCCGCTGGGCGACAGGATTGGGCGGCGATGTTGGTGGAGACGCTAGCCTCCGCGGTGCTGATCGCGGGGCTGGTGACGCACCGCGCAGCATGGATGCGGGCGCGGCCGTTGGTCGCAATCGGCGACTGGTCCTACAGCATCTACTTGCTGCATCTGCCGATCGCCTACACGATCATGCGGCTGCTCGATCACGGCGGCCTGATCGCGGGCGATTATAACCTATGGGCGGTGCTGATTGCGCTGGCGACGGCGGCGGTGACGGTCCCACTGGCGGCGCTGATCTACCGGTTCGTCGAACTGCCCGGGATTGTCGCTGGGGCGACGCTGTTGCGGCGCGTACGTGGCCCGGCAACCGCGGCGGCACCCATCGCGCGCGTGGTTGGAGACGCATAAGGCTGCCCCGCAGGGGAGCGGCTAGGGTAAGCAGGGGCGGAGCGGACGACATGGATCTCAGGCATAAGGCAATGAAGGCGCGTCGCCATCTTGCCGGCGCATGGCTGGCGCGCATCCGGCCGTTGCCCGTCTACCCCTATTTCTACAGGAGCCGTTGGCACGCGCTGCTTTCCCCTGCGCGCACTATAGGCTCCGGGCACCATTATCTCACCGCCGTGCCGAACCAAGGGGCGGGCGTCGGCCACCAGATCGCGAACTGGATTGCGGGCTACTGGCTTGCCCGCGTGTTCGGCACGCGCTTCGCCCACACGCCGTTCAGCTCGCCGGAATGGGACCGCTTCCTCGGCTTGGGGCAGAACGAGCCACTCGCTGGTGCGCTCAGCGCCGATGGCCTCCAAAGGGTCCGCCTGCCGCTGTTCGACGAGGACGATCCCGTTGCAGTGGCGAGGACGCGCGCGATCATCGAGTCCTACATCAAGCCGACGCTTTTCGTGCTTGAGCAGGATCAAGTCTATCGCGCGCAGATCGGCCCTCAAGCCGCGCTTGCCGCCAAGTACCGCACTGCGCCGGCACGTGCCGAACAGGCGCTGATCTATCGGCCCGGCCATGTCTCGCTGGCCGTCCACATCCGTCGTGGCGACGTGACGCGCGAGGCCGCCGCGGCCAACGCGAACTTGGCGCTGCGCTACCAGGACGAAGCCTATTTCGAAACGGTTCTCGCCGCCGTCCTCGCTGCGATCGACGGTGCGTTCACGCCGGATATCTACATCTTCTCGCAGGGGCAGGCGGCGGACTTTCCGGCGTTCGCCCGGTACCGCAACTTGCGCTTCTGCACCGATATGGACGCGCGCGCTTCTTTTGCACATTTGGCGGCGGCGGACATCCTTCTCACCAGCAAAAGCAGCTTTTCCTACAAGCCCGCGCTGCTCGGTGAGGGCATCCGCATCGCGCCCGCACCATTTTGGCACGATTACCCCACCTCGTCCGACTGGATCACCGCCGATGCCGACGGCCGCTTTGACTCGGCCGCGCTGCAGGCGGCGATCGCGCGACGCGGGCGTTCAGCCTAGTATCTTCATGACGATGCCGTGGACGCGGTCAGGCAGCAACATGCGCGAGATATCGAGCAGCAGGGGCCGATCGAGCAGCAGCAGAGTCAACGTTGCCGCAGCGCCGCACGCCGCGATCTGCGCCGCCAGGGTCACGTAGATCCCTGCTGCCGCGGGCATCAGCGCATCTACACCGCGCGCGCCTGCGTAGCTGGCCAAGCCCGCCGCCCAGCTTGGCGCGAGCCAGCGCATCAGCCTGGCCATCGGCACTGCGATGATCGCGGAGGTCAGGCGCATGTAGAGGAAGAAGAACAGCAGCGCGCCGGTCGCAGCACCTGCCGCCACGCCGGTCAGCCCCCAGTGGCCGCCGATCAGCAGCGCCGTCACCAGCAGCACCGTGGACAGCGCCTGCACGCGCACCTTGTCGTTGAAGCGCTGCACCGACTCAGCGAGCTGCCCCAGCACGGTGCCCATCATGTTAGCGACCACCGCGATTGACAGCAGCGGAATGATCGGCACGGCGGCCACCCACTTGTCGCCCAGCACCACGGCCACAAACGTCCGGCCCGCGCCCGCTACCCCTAGTGCCAGCGGCGTAATGACGGTGGAGACGACGCGCATGAGCTTTCGGATCGCGTCGCGCCGGCGATCGTGATCATCGGCTACCGCCACCAGCCCAGAGATCATCACGCGGTTGACCGACGAGACCAGCAGCTGCACCGGCAGCGTGACCAGATTGTAGACGCGGTTGAACAGGCCCAGCGCCGCCGCGCCCAGCACACTCGTCACCGCGACGGGGGTGATCTGGCCGTTGACCGCCTCCAGACTTGCAACCTTGACGACGCCGAGCATGGTGCGCAGCAGTCCCCTCGTCCCGTCGAGGCGAAGGCGCAGCAGGCCGGCGGGTGCCGTACTGAACACGCACGCCGCCGCAATCACTTGCGCCGCGGCGAAACCGCTCGCTAGCGCGAACGGCCCCCATCCCAGCTTCGCCAGCACCGCCGCCAGCGCGAAGCTGCCGAACAGCTGGCCGCATAGTTCGCCACCGACGATCCGCGCGAAGCTCACGTGCCGGCGCAGCAGCGCGCGGGGCACTATCGCCAGCCCGGCCAGCGCCTGCGCACCGAGCATGATCGCAAGCACGCGCAAATCAACCTGCCAGCCCGTCGCCTCGCGAATGGCGCCGCAGATTGCAACGGTCAGGCCTGCGACAGCGACGAGAAATACGACGAGCGGCAGCGCGCGGCCCCGGATCGCCGTCTCGTCGGCCTCGAGCACCATCGCGCGTTCCAGTGCCGAGATGAAGAAGCTGACGCTTAGCGCGTTGATCGACAAGCAGACGATGTAGAAGCCATAATCCAGCGGCTTTAGCAGCCGCGCCAGTATTACCATCGTCGCCGCCTGGATCACGCCCGAAAACATCGTTCCCAGGAAGGTGATCTTCACGCCGCCGCGCAGGCGCGCGCTGGCCGCGGCGGCGGTCACGACGCGTGGAGCCGTCGGTGCGTGCGTGCCGCCTGCTCAAACCCATTGCGGAACACCTGCAGAGCCTCCATCCGATCGAACACCCATTGCTTGGCGGCGAGGCCCTCCGCCAGCAGATCGTCGTCGGAACGGCTTATCAGCCAGCGGCACGTCTCCAGAGCTTCGTCCACCGTCTTGCACGCGTACAGGCCCGGGCACCCAGCAAAGATATGGTCGTAGCCGACATGCCAGGAGGTGACGTGCGGGACGCCTGCGGCTAGCGAGATCGGCAGGCGATCCGAGAAATAATAGTCGATGCCATCGAAATGGTCCCAGTTCACTGTGATCCGGCCGGATTGGATCGCCTCTTCTTGCTGGAAGAACGGCAGGTTGCCTCGTGAAGACGTCGTGAGGTGCGACCAGCCGCCGCCATAGAGTGCGAAGCGCCCGCCGTAGGATGCCGACAGGCGCGTCGCAAATTCGGCGCGGCGGCGGCCGCCCGGCACGTAGAGCAGCTTGAGCCGGCGCCGGTTTCCGCGGTTGCCGATCATCACCATATCGTGCGTCTTGATCGCGGCGGCGGGATCTCGCGCCGCGAACCGGCTCCGCACGAAGCAGTGTGGCATCCAACTAACCGGCGTGCTGCTATGTTCGCCCAATATCTCTGCTAGCGACCCTAGCCCGCAGGCAATGACGAGATGCGCGTGACGCAATCCGGCGATCGTCGCCTGATCGATACGCTTGACCCTGCGATCGAACGGATCGCCTTCGTGATAGACCAGCGTGATCTGCGGCAACTCCTGCCGAATCGTGCGCCACAAGCCCTCGCTCAGGTCGGTGCCCCACAGATGCTGCACGAACAGGATATCGGGCGAGAAGGCGCGGATCGCCCCCAGGGCCGCGCGCTCGAACTCGGCAATCGTAGAAAAACGCGCCCGGACCACCCGGTAGGAATAGATTTCCAGCGCGGAGATCGTCCCGTTCGCGGCCATCGTTTCGAACGCGTCGCGCCCACCCGCTTGGGTGAAATCTGGGTAGAGATGCGCGGGCTCGTTCGGCCAGTACATCACCCGCAGGCCGGTCGGTCGCATCCGCTTCTCATCCTTTGCCGGCCAAGCCCGGTCTTGCTGTCGGGAGCAGGCCGAAGTTAGCCCTTGCTGGCCGAACCGGCTATACCGGCTATACCGCGTGGTCGCAGCAGAGCAAACCGGCTTTGACGCGGGGTGGGCGCGCCCGGTTCGACTTGATTGCTCGCCTGCATGGCGGGAGAAGGAGCAGCGTATTGTGAGGAGCTTGCGAAGCGATCGCTCGGCCGGATTGGGTCGCATTGCGGCCTGGGCCGCGATCCTGATCGCCCAGGGCGGCCTGTGCCCGATCACGCAGGCGGCTGGCAGCGGCAACGGCCGCACTGCGGCGTTGCGCGCGAACACGCCGCGCCCGGCCTATCTGGGCAACGGCAAGGGTTTCGCCATCCTGAGCGCGGTCATAGCGACGCCGACCGGCGGTGTCGGCAGCCCGGTGGCCTATCGCCTGCAGGAGGGGCGATGGTCGCCCAGGCTGCTGGCCCAGGCGAAAAAAGACGGCTTCGGGTTCGTCCGGCTGATCGCTACTATCATGCCGCTGATGAGCGACGACGGACCCGCTCGCCAGACGGCGTTGAACTGGCTCGACGCGCAGGTCGCCCAGGCCAACAAGGCAGGGCTCGGCGTATCGCTGAGCCTAGGCTTCTGGTCCGGCGATGCGCTTGCGCAGGACAAGGCGATGCCCGACATCGCCTTGCGCCGAAAGGTCATTCGCGCCCAAACGGCGGTGGCGGCCATGCTCGCCCGCGATCCTTCCCGAAGGATCGCGCTCGAGTTCATAAGCGAGCCGCATTGCGCGCCTGCCACCGGACCGAATTCCTGGCAGCCAATCCAGCTGGAGACATGGCGCGCGATCAGGCGCGTCGCGCCCAAGCTGCCGCTGGTGCTGACCGGGTGCCGCGCGCGCGTGGATACGATCGTACAGGTCGATGCCGCGCCTTATGTCCAAGATCCGAACGTGATCTGGTCTTTCCATTATTACGATTTCTTCGCGGGCCAGGAGTATGAGAAGCTGCGCGGCGTACCCTTTCCGCCACGGCCCGAGCTTGCTGGCTCCGCAGCGGCCATGGCGAGGATGGTACCGACGCGCACGGCTGAATCGAGCCCGCGCATCACTGCCAATCTGCGCGACTATTTGCTCCATGACAAAGGGCAGGCGACGATGAGAAGCAAGATCGAATCGGTCGCCGCCTGGGCCCGCCGCTACCGCATTCCCGCCAGCCATGTGTCGATGAACGAATGGGCCCCCATCTTCACGAACCGGCCGGAGAACGAGGCGATCCGAGCCGATACGCTAACTTGGCTCCGAACCCTGCGCCAGGAAGCCGAGCGACAAGACTTCGCCTGGGCCTATTGGTCGCTCACCCCGAAGGACTTGAACTTTGAACCGAAGACGCAAGCTTTCCGGAGCGATGCGAAGGCTGCCCTGGGGTTGTCCGGTCGCTGAACAGGCGATCGGCGTCTTCCGCGATGTGACGGCCGGTCCGTCCGTCGGCGCTTGGCGATGGACGGCGCCTGCGACTAGGCCCCCCCTGTGTGTATGCCGGTGTTGCATCGCGGCAAGCAAGCTGGCACTGCTCGCAGAGGTTAGGTCGGCGGGGGTGCAGGCCGTATGCGACGCACGGCCAGCGGACACCGATGCTACATGGTTCGGGGGAAAAAATGACGGTCGAGCCACTGGGGCCACGCGCGCGGCGTTTCGAATATCTGGATCTGCTTCGCTTGCTGTGTGCGGGTGCCGTGGTTATATTCCATTATGGCGCAGTCGCACCCTACACCGGGGTGATCCCGCCCGATTTCTACTTTCTGCCCGCAATATCGGTCTACGGGCAGTTCGGCGTCCACGTCTTTTTCATGATAAGCGGCTTCGTTATCACGTTGAGCGCGCGGGGCCGGGCGACAGCTGCGTTTTTGTGGGCGCGTTTCCTGCGCCTTTACCCCGCTTACTGGATCTGTTGCACTATAACTGCGCTTGCACTGTGGTTTGCAGGCCCGATCCACTCGACGCTTTGGTCGCCGAACCTCGCGCAATATTTCGTCAACCTGACGATGTTCCAGACGTTCCTCGGCGTGCCCGATGTCGATCATGTCTATTGGTCGCTTGCCGCGGAACTCCGCTTTTATGCGCTCGTGACTCTGTGTCTGCTACTGCGCGTGCGCATCGATGCCCTGTGGGTGCTGGCGGCCTGGCTGTTGGCCTGCTGGATCGCGCCGTACATGCCGCCTATCCTCGGCAAGGTGGCGATGGTTGTTTATGCGCCGTACTTTATCGTCGGCATACTCATCCAGCGGCTGGCCGAGCCTCGCCATATGGTGATCAAGCTGGCGTTGATCCTCGCGGCGCTCCTGCTCGCGGCACGATACATCTTTCAGCAACACGAGATACATGTCGCGCGGGACTTCAATCCTTATACTCCGATCGTGGCCGTCGCGGTCGTGTGGGCGGGGGCGCTGTTGATTGCAGGCTGCGTGTTCGCGCCGCAGCCGTCCCCGCGCACGACGCGTATCCTCATGACGATTGGCGCGACGACGTATCCACTTTATCTGCTCCATTCCGGCCTCGGCTTCGCGCTGCTGGCGCGGCTCCAGGGCCGAGCGCCGGCGGCGATCGTCGCGATCGGGGTAACAGTGCTGATCGCGGCGGCGGTGTTGCTCATCTCAGAGAAGCTCGAACCCGCGTTGCGGACGTGCTTGCGTGCGTTCGGCAAGCAAGGGTCCACACGGAACAGGCGCGTCGAGCATGGCGCGTCCGAAGCCTGACGGTCCGGTAATCAGGCTAGGGGTTGAGGCGCGATACCATCTGTCCGGCGTCGCGCTCAGGCCGCTGCCATTCCGCGCGCGTCTTCGCCCGTCGCTAGGAAATAGCGGTAGGCATCGGCGATACCGTCGCGCAGTTCGATTTTCGGCGTCCAGCCGAGCGCGCGCAACTTAGCCGCGTCCATCAGCTTGCGCGGCGTGCCGTCGGGCTTGGTCGCATCGCAGCGCACCTCGCCGTCGAGGCCGACCGCCGCCATCACCATCCGCGCGACTTCGAGGATGGTGAAATCCTCACCAAAGCCGACATTGACGTGCTGGTCCTCCGAATAGACCTGCATCAGCAGCACGCAGGCATCGGCTAAATCGTCAACATGCAGGAACTCGCGCCGCGGCGTGCCAGTGCCCCAAATCTCTATCCCGTTCTCACCGCGCAGCTTGGCCTCGTGCGTCTTTCGGATCAGCGCGGGTAGGACATGGCTGCCCTTCAGATCGAAATTGTCGCCCGGACCATACAGGTTGGTGGGCATCGCCGAAATGTAGTTATGTCCGTGCTGCCGGCGATATGCCTGCGCCAGCTTGATGCCTGCGATCTTAGCGATCGCATACCATTCGTTGGTCGGTTCCAGCGCGCCTGTCAGTAGCGAATCCTCCGCGATTGGCTGCGGCGCGAACTTCGGGTAAATGCACGACGATCCAAGAAACATCAGCTTCTCCACGCCGGCACGGTGCGACGCTTCGATGATGTTCGCCTCAATCATGAGGTTGTCGTAGAGGAAGTCCGCCGGATAAGTGTCGTTGGCAAGAATGCCGCCCACCTTGGCCGCGGCAAGGAATACAGCATCGGGCTTCTTGTGCTCGAACCAACTGCGCACCGCCGCCTGATCCTTAAGATCCAGTTCGCTGCGCTTCGCGGTGACGATCGTGCAGTCCTCGCTGCCCAACCGTCGCACCAGCGCGGAGCCTACCATGCCGCGATGCCCCGCGACGTAGACGCGCTTGCCGGCGAGATCGTAGGTGTGTGTCATAAGCTCGACCGCCTTAGAGAACGTGGGATTCGGAGCCGTGAAGGCGCGGTTCTAGTGGCATAGGCTTGCCGGGCTTCAGCCTCAAGCTAGGTGCCTCGACGAAATGCCAAGACAGCACCGCCGCTGCCAGTGCCAACGGATACGAATAGAAGAACAGCAGCTCTGGCGTGGCCGCATAGGGCTTCATCAACTGCTGGAACGGCCATGCCAGGATGTATACGCCGTAACTATAGTCACCGATCCGATGCGGCCAACGCATCTGTAATGCCGGGTGAAACCCGATCACCAGCAGTGAATAGGCCACGATCGGCAGGAACAGAGCCTTGCCTAGAGGTTTGATCGTCAGCAGCGCCGCAGCGTCGAGCGTCAGAAGCGCCAGCATGATCGGCACAGACAGCGGGATCCAGCTGCGGAAGCTGTACGCCGCGGCACCGCAGGCCGCGAACAGCATCCAGTGCCCGACATGCCCCCAAGGCAGCACCGGTAATAACGTCGCAGTGAACAGTAGCATACCGCCGGTCACGATCCAGCCGGCGGTCGTTAGCCGTCCGGCGCGTGCCGTTGCTACAAAGCACACCAGCAGCATCGCCATGTACATTAACCATTCCGCTGATAACGTCCACAGTGGCTGGTTGACGGTGCCACCTACGAAGACGCCCGGCAGTTGCATGGTGCCCAATTGTAGGACCGCGGTGCCGAGATAACGCCAGGTAGCCGGCTGCACAAAATAGTCGCCGATCCGCAACGTAGTTACCGCTGGGCCCAGTACGAGGATGCAGATCAGCGTTGCCACGCACAGTGCGGGGAACAGCCGCAGCACGCGCGCGGCGCCGAACTGCTCGGGCGAGGTGCGCAGCGCGCTCTTAAAAATCAAATAGCCGCTGAGAAAGAAGAAGCAGAGTACAGCAATGCCGCCGAGATCATAGAAGGCGAACCATCGCTGCATCGGCTCATCAACGAACCGATCGAGCAGGACGAAGCAGTGCGAAAATACTACGCCTGTCGCCAGGCACAAGCGCATAAAGTTCAAATTGTTGTCGCGCCGGCGCTCGGCGATCTCCAGCCTTGGCAGATCGCCAAGCCAGCGTATCGCCGACGCGGCCCTGACGCGGGCCGGCTCAGGCATCCTTGGCGATCGGCGCGTCGCGCATCACCTGCAGATCCGCCTGCACCATCTCGCGCGCCAGTTCGCGCACGGGGGTCTCGTGCACCCAGCCGAGCTTCTCCTTGGCCTTGGTTGGATCACCGATCAGCAGTTCCACCTCGGTCGGGCGGAAGTAGCGCGGATCGACCTCGATCAGGCACTTGCCCGTCTCGCTGCAAAAGCCCTTCTCAGAGACGCCTTCGCCTTCCCAGCGCAGCTTGATGCCGACATCCAAGAACGCCCACTCAACGAAGGTGCGCACGGGCGTCGTCGTACCCGTCGCGAGAACATAATCGTCAGGCGTATCCTGCTGCAGCATTAGCCACATGCCGCGGACATATTCGCGGGCATGGCCCCAGTCGCGCTTGGCGTCGAGATTGCCAAGGTACAGCTGCTCCTGCCGGCCGAGCTTGATCGCCGCCGCCGCGCGCGTGATCTTGCGCGTTACGAAGGTTTCGCCGCGCAGCGGGCTTTCATGATTGAACAGGATGCCGTTCGACGCGTGCATGCCATAGGCTTCGCGGTAATTCACGACGATCCAGTAGGAATACATCTTGGCAACCGCATAGGGCGAGCGCGGATAGAAGGGCGTCGTTTCGGACTGCGGCACTTCCTGAACCAGACCGTAAAGCTCCGAGGTGGAGGCCTGGTAAAAACGGGTTTTGTTCTCCAAGCCTAGGATTCGGATCGCCTCCAACAGCCGCAGCGTACCGATACCGTCCGCGTTCGCGGTATATTCGGGCGTCTCGAAGCTCACATGCACGTGGCTCATGGCAGCAAGATTGTAAATTTCGTCGGGCTGGGTTTGCTGTACAAGCCGGATCAAGTTCGTTGAGTCAGTCAAGTCGCCATAGTGGAGATGAAACCGCGCGCCATCTGTATGCGGGTCCTGATAGATGTTCTCGATACGCCCCGTATTGAACGATGAGGAACGTCGCTTTACGCCGTGAACCTCATACCCCTTAGACAAGAGAAGTTCGGCAAGATACGCGCCATCTTGCCCCGTCACACCCGTGATTAGCGCTACCTTGCCGTTCGACATGCGTTACTGCCCCTATTATTTATCCCTGCCGTAAGCTGCCGTGCAAGCGCATGCAAGGGGGGTGCTGCGTTGCAACAAATTCTTCGCGGCGAGTATGCCGCTCGCATGT